>JACCEA011163132.1_pt1 | contig 49032 bp, 34 predicted proteins | sample 7449851 | NCBI WGS metagenome assembly JACCEA01 (sample SAMN15323453, study PRJNA562643) | freshwater metagenome | isolation source: river surface water | place: USA:Blue River Watershed | collected 2017-08-18 | reverse complement strand
CTAATAGCGTACCAATCATTTAACGATGCCATAAAAATAGAGGGTATTCATACTGATAAAGATGATTCAGGTGTTTTATTTGGGCAGGTTTATTTGGATTTTTACACCTCTTATTATAAAAGGATAGGTTCCAGAATTTACCTCGGATCAAAACAAGATTTAGCGTATAACGGCCAATTAGTTTTTGAAGAAAAAATTGTTCAGTTGTTAACAAACTTACATAACCAATATCCTAATGTTAAAAAAATAGCTTTAGCTGGTGGTGTTTTTGCGAATGTTAAATTAAATAAACGAATTAATGAACAATATTGGGTTAACGAAGCCTTTATTGCACCCCCAATGGGTGATGAAGGCTGCGCCCTTGGTTGTGCCTTAATGGTGCACAAGATGTTTAACCCAGATTTCAAACCCTTTAAACTAAATGATGTTTTTATGGGTACATCATACACCGATGATGAAGTTGGTGATCAATATTGGGATATTAATAAGTTTAGTAGAGAACTTTTTACCCCAGAAAAAGCGGCTAAATACTTGGCTAACGGTAAGATTATCGGCGTATTTAATGGTAGATATGAACACGGACCAAGGGCTCTTGGTAATAGAAGTATTATCGGTGAAGTAACCAACCCAGAAACATACGATAAAATAAATAACAAGTTGCAAAGAAACGATTTTATGCCATTTGCACCAGCTGTTATGGAAGAGCACGCGAATACAATCTTTAAAGTTGATAAATCAGCTTACACGGCTCAATTTATGACCATGTTGTACGATACAAGACCAGAGTGGTCTGATAAGATACCAACGGTTGTACACCCTAAAGATAAAACAGCTAGAATACAAATAGTTACACCAAAATCGAACCCAACATTTTATAAAATATTGGATGAATATAATAAAATAACGGGTGTACCTGTTTTATTGAACACATCATTTAACGTACATGAGGAACCGATTGTTTGTCACCCAAACGAAGCGTTTACGCATCTAGAAAATGATGTTGTTGATCTATTGATAATAAACAATTTTATATATAAGAAATATGAAGGAAACATTAATTAACGAATACAATAACACTGAAATTTTATCTAGGGATTATAAAGAACCCTCTAACTCATTTATTGTACATTTTATTAACGGGGTTTTTTGTGAAATAAAAGGCCCTTTATCTAAAAAATATCGTGTGGTATTTATGGATAACAAAACTGGGGATATACACCACATTACCGAAATAACAAACAATATGTGGACCAAAAGCTCTATACAATATTTTGTTGAGTGGGGTGTTAAGGTTTATGATGTTGAAAGTAATGAATTAGTTTTTGAACACAATTACGATGCAACTGGTAAAAAAGTTTACATTCATTTAGATAGCAGTGCTGTTGGTGACACATTAGCTTGGTTTCCATTCGCCGAAGAGTTTAGAAAAAAACATAATTGCAGGGTTGCGGTCTCAACGTTCCACAACGAGTGGTTCGAAGCTATGTACCCAGAATTAGAGTTTATTAAACCAGGTACACCTGTTCCAGATCTATACGCGATGTATACAGTTGGTTGGTTTTACGACAATAAAGAGGTTGTTAATAGCAGAATACCAATTGATTTTAAAGAACACCCACTACAAAAAACTAGTAGCGTGATTTTAGGGTTAGAACATTCTGAGGTTAAACCTAAAATGGATGTCCCTAATGAGCCGAGTAGGTTTGATGATAAATATGTTATTATTGCACCGCATGCATCCGCACACGCTAAATACTGGAACTATCCAGGTGGTTGGCAAACAGTTGTGGATTACTTAAATGATCGTGGATATAAAGTTGTAATGATTACATCCGAAAAATTAGGTGATAATTGGCACGACTCAAAACTTGGTGGTACACTTAAGGGTGTGATTGATAAAACTGGTGGTCACATAGAGCTGACTGATAGAATGATTGACATCAAAAACGCTGAAATGTTTATTGGTTTGGGTAGTGGTTTGAGTTGGATGTCATGGGCAATTGGTACGCCGACTGTTTTAATCTCAGGATTTAGTTACCCGTTATCTGAATTTGAAGACTGTGTTAGAATATTTACACCAGAACCAGATAAAACTTGTAACGGTTGCTTCAATAGACATTGGTTAAACCCAGGTGATTGGGAATGGTGTCCAGAACATAAAGATACACCAAGACACTTTGAGTGTACAAAAACTATAACACCTGACATGGTTATTGATGGTATTGAATCGATTATCGGTAAAAAAGAGAAGAAAAGTTTTTTTGGTAAATATTTTTAACTATATTTGCCACTACAATAATAAGTAGTGGTAATGTTTTACAGATACGATAGCGATCAACTAAAGTTTGTCAAAGACAAATTAAGTGTTAAAATAGCGTTAGGAACCACCATTTTACTAATGGTTGGTTCCTTTTTTATTGGTAGGTATTTTCAATCAGACACCCTAGACACGATAGAGAGTAAGGTCCGTATAATAAACCTGCAAAAAGAAAAAGACAAGTTTTCTAAAGATAAATTTGTCGATGAACTTAAAAATAACGGGATAAAATTCCCACATATTGTTATGGCGCAAGCTATTGTTGAAAGTGGTTTAGGTAGAAGTGACCTATTCAAGTCAAATAATAACCTGTTTGGTATGCGAGAAGCTAAAAGTAGGATGACGACATGCTCTGGGTCAAAGAATAATTTTGCTTACTATAAAAAGTGGCAAGACGGTATAGTTGATATGGGCTTTTTTCAATCAACCTATTTAAGTAACATTAATACCGAAGAAAAATATTATTTGTTTCTTTCAGCGCATTACGCAGAAGCGCCCAATTACGCACAAACAATTAAAAACATCGTGGATAAACAAAAATTAAAATCATATTTTAATGAGTAAAGAAAAATTAAAAGATATCCTCTCAACACCAACTTATTGTGGACAGGAGCAATATCTTATAGCGAAAATAACAAAATATCTTAATGAATGTAATTTAGATTATGTTATAGATGAGCATGGTAATATCTATGTAACAAAAGGTGTTGCAGAATATTATCCATGTGTTGTGGCACATACAGATTCTGTACATAGAATAGTCGATATGGATATCTTACACCACCCAGATGAAGAAGATATCATATATGCGGTTGAAAAAGGCACAAATAAACCCACTGGATGCGGTGGGGATAATAAGGCGGGTGTTTATGTATGTTTAGAGCTACTTGAGCGCGTAGAGGCCCTAAAAGCCGTTTTTTTCGTATCTGAGGAGTATGGTTGTTTTGGCTCAACATTAGCTGATGAAATTTTCTTTGAGGATGTTGGTTACGCATTACAATTCGATGCACCAGAAAATGACTGGGTTACTCATTATTGTAACGGTGTTAAGTTATTTGACGAAGATGGCGATTTCTATAAAACGATAAAACCAATACTAGAGGATTACATGGGTGATTACGTTTTAGGTAGACACCCGTATACCGATGTTAGTATTTTAGGGGCTTTTTATGACTTTTCGTGTATAAACTATTCCGTTGGTTATTACAACATGCACTCATCCAGAGAATATGTTAGTATTAGTTACGCACAACAAGCTCGAAATATCGCTTTAGAGATGATTTCATCCCTGGGTAATATAAAGTATCAGTTTGTTGATAAAAACGTCAGAATCGACAAGGAAAGAGTCCGAGAAAGGGCTTTAAAATCACTTAATGGTTTAAGGAAATAAAAAAAGGGGCTTTAGGCCCCTTTCTTATTTATTATTTCTTTAAATCTTGGATCTCTTTATCAAGATCTTTTATCGCTTCGATAAGTAGACCAACCAAGTTTGCGTATGCCACACTCAAGTGTCCGTTGTCTTCTCTAATAGAGATTACCTCTGGTACAACTTTTTGAACTTCTTGTGCGATAACACCCATTCTTAATGATTTGTCCTCAATATCATTTCTCGTGTAGTTAACACCTCGCATACTTCTAACTTTATTCAAAGCATCACTAATTGTTACAACATTATCTTTAACTCTTTGATCGGAGTATGCTACAACATCGCCAGATGCGTAGATAGTACCACCAACATCCAATGTGTATGCGGGTGAGTTATTGTTGATACCAAGTCTAGTGTTTGTTATATCCGCTTTCAAGAAGCTTACACTTTGAACTGTTGCTGTACCAGTTGTTCTAACTAAGAAGTCAGGTTGGTTTGTGAACGATCCACCACTGATACCAGAAGTACCACTAATAGATTGACCACTTGTTCCAGCCACACCTGAAGTACCATTAGATCCATTAGCACCAGATGAGCCAGAGTTACCACTTACACCAGAGTTACCGTTAACCCCTGACGTACCGTTAGTACCCGTGGACCCGTTGTTACCTGAAATACCAGAAGTACCGAGTCTACCATTCGTACCGTTTGTACCAGAAGTACCAGATGAACCGTTAGCACCAGAAGTACCGTTTTGACCGATACCCGAAGTACCCGCACCCGAAGTACCGTTTGTACCCGAAGTCGCTGATAAACCACTTGTACCAGCTGTACGAGACGCGCCAGATACACCACCCGTACCAGTTGTACCAGAAGAACCCGAGACTCCACTTACACCACTAGCACCGTTATTACCATTGTTACCACTAGTACCATTAGAACCAGTTGATCCAGATACACCAGATACACCGCTTAAACCAGAGATACCAGATGCACCAGTTGTACCAGCAGTACCCGTTGATCCCGAAGAACCTGAAGAACCGCTACCAAATGTAGCACCAGCACCAGCTGAAATACCAGAGTTACCAGTTGTACCGTTAGTACCAGAAGAACCTGAAGAACCACCAGAACCAGAAGCACCACTTAATCCGCTAACCCCGTTATTTCCGTTGTTTCCGTTAGTACCGTTAGATCCGTTAGAACCTGATATACCACTTAAACCACTGTTACCGTTATTACCGTTGTTACCTGAAGTACCGTTAGTACCTGTTGATCCTGAAGAACCTGAAGCACCTGAGGCACCTGGAGCCATACTCATACCAGAAGTACCAGCAGAACCAGTTGATCCTGAAGAACCAGAGGCGCCACTCGCACCTGAAACCCCGTTATTTCCGTTTGTACCGTTAGATCCGTTAGAACCTGATATACCACTTAAACCAGAGTTACCGCTGTTACCATTAACACCATTTGTACCGTTTGAACCATTAGATCCAGATACACCACTTAAACCACTGTTACCATTGTTGCCTGTGTTACCAGATGTACCATTAGAACCAGATGTACCAGATGTACCAGATAATCTTGAAAGTCCTGACGCGCCATTAACACCTGAAGTACCATCAGTACCAGTTGACCCTGAAGAACCAGAGACTCCTGAAGTTCTAGATAAGCCAGAACCACCAGCCACACCAGAAGTACCAGTTGTTCCTGAAGATCCGTTTGACCCAGATAAACCAGATAAACCACTTCCACCGTTGTTACCGTTAACACCGTTAGTACCGTTAGAACCATTTGTTCCTGATACACCACTATTACCGCTGTTACCTGAAGCACCGTTGTTTCCGTTAGTACCGTTAGATCCGTTAGAACCTGATATACCACTCAATCCACTAACTCCGTTGTTACCAGCAACACCATTTGTACCGTTTGAACCGTTTGTTCCTGATATACCGCTTAAGCCAGAATTACCATTATTACCAGCATTACCTGAAGTACCGTTAGTACCAGTTGAACCTGAAGACCCACTTAGTGCTGAAGCACCTATGTTACCAGCAACACCATTTGTTCCACTTGTTCCTGAAGAACCTGAGGTTGCTGAAACTGTTGATGTTCCTGAAGGTACGATAGGTAAACCACTTGTACCTGCGGTACCAGTTGATCCAGAAGAACCTGAAACACCACTCAAACCACTATTACCGTTGTTACCCGCAACACCGTTAGTTCCATTAGATCCGTTAGAACCTGAAACACCGCTTAAACCAGAGTTACCTGAAGCGCCGTTATTTCCGTTTGTTCCATTAGAACCGTTAGATCCAGATACACCACTTAAACCACTGTTACCGTTATTACCGTTGTTACCTGAAGTACCGTTAGTACCTGTTGATCCAGAAGAACCACTTAGTGCTGACGCACCTATGTTACCAGCAACACCATTTGTTCCACTTGTTCCTGAAGAACCTGAAGAACCTGAAGCCGCTGAGTTAGCCATTAAACCAACAGTACCGTTAGTACCATTAGAACCAGAACTTCCTGAAGCACCGCTTACGGCATTGTTACCATTATTTCCATTTGTACCATTAGAACCCGAAGAACCGCTTGTACCAGAATTAGCTGAAGCACCGTTGTTACCAGCGTTACCTGAAGAACCATTAGAACCAGTTGATCCTGACGTACCTGACAATGCTGAAGCACCGTTGTTACCAGCAACACCATTTGTACCATTTGTACCAGATGATCCTGAAGAACCTGAAACTGTTGATGTTCCTGAAGGCACAGGTAAACCACTTGTACCTGCGGTACCAGTTGATCCAGAAGAACCTGAATTAGCTGAAGCACCGTTGTTACCAGCGTTACCGCTTGTTCCGTTAGAACCAGTTGATCCAGAAGAACCACTTACCGCTGATAAACCATTATTACCAGCAACACCGTTAGAACCATTAGTACCAGTTGATCCAGAAGAACCACTTACCGCTGATAAACCGCTGTTACCAGCATTACCAGCTGTACCAGTTGATCCAGAAGAACCTGAAGAACCTGATGTTCCAGATGTTGCAGATACTTTACTTAAACCAGATTGACCATCCGTACCAGCAGTACCAGTTGATCCTGATGAACCACTTGTACCAGAAGTTCTAGATAAACCTGAACCACCAGCAACACCTGAAGTACCGTTAGAACCAGCTGTTCCTGAAGAACCAGATGTTCCTGAAGCACCTGAGGCACCTGGAGCCATACTCATACCTGAAGTACCAGCAGAACCTGTTGATCCTGAAGTACCAGACGCACCGCTTGCACCAGCGTTACCGTTCATACCAATTGTACCGTTTGTACCAGTTGATCCAGAAGAACCTGAATTAGCACTCAAACCACTGTTACCAGCAGCACCAGCCGTACCATTAGAACCAGTAGAACCAGATGTCCCTGAAGTTGCTGAAGAACCAGCGGAACCACTTAAACCAGATTGAGCGTTTGTTCCGTTAGAACCACTTGAACCAGATGTCCCTGAAGAACCCGAAGATCTACTTAAACCTGAATTACCGTCTGTACCTGAAGAACCAGATGAACCTGAAGTTCCAGAAGTACCTGATGTATCACTTAAAGCGGATTGACCGTCAGTACCTGAAGTACCAGTTGATCCACTAGAAGCTGAAGTTCCAGAAGTTCTAGATAAACCACTCAAACCTGCGTTACCACTTGTACCTGAAGTACCTGTTGATCCTGATGAACCACTTAGTGCTGAAGCACCTATATTACCAGCAACGCCATTAGAACCATTTGTACCTGAAGAACCTGATGACCCACTTAAAGCGGATAAACCACTGTTACCAGCAACACCATTTGTTCCATTAGATCCCGCTGAACCAGCTGTTCCAGAAGTTGCTGATAAACCACTATTACCAGCGTTACCGCTTGTTCCATTAGAACCATTAGAACCTGAAGATCCAGCTGTTCCACTTGTTGCGGATAACCCACTATTACCAGCAGCACCCGATGTACCATTAGAACCGTTTGATCCTGAAGAACCAGATGTCCCTGACGAACCAGAAGCTGCGGATCTTCCTGAAGTACCTTCTGATCCTGAAGAACCACTTGAACCAGATGTCCCTGAAGAACCCGAAGATCTACTTAAACCTGAATTACCGTCTGTACCTGAAGAACCAGATGAACCCGATGTACCACTTGTTCTACTCAAACCAGATTGACCATCAGTACCAGTCGATCCAGAAGAACCACTTGTTCCTGAAGTTCTAGATAAACCTGAATTACCGTCTGTACCATTAGAACCAGAAGTACCAGATGATCCGCTTGTTCCTGAAGTTCTAGATAAACCAGAACCACCAGCTACACCTGAGGTACCAGTTGATCCAGTTGATCCTGAAGTACCTGAAGATGCTGAAGAACCAGCAGAACCACTTAAACCTGATTGACCACTTGTACCATTAGATCCCGTAGAACCAGATGTTCCACTTGTTGCTGAAGATGCCGAAGCACCACTAACACCAGCAGTACCATCACTACCTTTAGAACCCGAAGTACCAGAAGATCCTGACGAACCTGATGTAGTAGATAAACCACTAACACCCGCCACACCGTTTGTACCATTAGAACCAGCAGAACCGCTTGTTCCTGAGGTAGAAGATAATCCACTATTACCAGCATTACCCGAGGTACCATTAGTACCAGTTGAACCAGCAGAACCAGATGTACCACTTGTTGCTGAAGAACCACTATTACCAGAGTTACCGCTTGTTCCATTAGAACCAGCTGACCCAGCTGACCCTGATGTACCTGAAGATCTACTCAAACCAGATTGACCATCAGTACCCGATGTACCAGTTGAACCTGAAGTACCAGATGTACCTGATGTATCACTTAGAGCTGATTGACCGTCTGTACCAGCAGATCCAGATGAACCGCTTGTTCCTGAAGTTCTAGATAAACCACTCAAACCTGCGTTACCACTTGTACCTGAAGAACCAGTAGAACCAGAAGTACCAGAAGATGCTGAAGAACCAGCTGAACCGCTTAAACCAGATTGACCATTTGTTCCGTTAGAACCAGTTGATCCTGATGTTCCTGAAGAACCACTATTACCAGAAGCACCAGCCGTACCGTTAGTACCCGTTGATCCTGACGTACCTGAAGTTGCTGATGAGCCAGAAGCAGCGCTTAAACCCGATGAACCAGATGTACCAGTTGATCCTGATGTACCTGAAGTTGCTGAAGAACCAGCAGAACCACTTAAACCAGATTGACCAGCTGTACCATTTGAACCTGTTGATCCTGACGTACCTGAACTTGCTGAAGAACCACTATTACCAGAGTTACCGCTTGTTCCATTAGAACCAGCTGATCCCGATGAACCTGAAGTACCAGCGGATGCTGAAGAACCACTTAGACCCGATGAACCTGAAGAACCAGTCGATCCTGAGCTACCTGATGTCCCTGAAGATCTTGATAAACCAGAATTACCATCAGTACCTGAAGAACCAGATGAACCTGATGTACCAGAAGATCTACTCAAACCTGAATTACCGTCTGTACCAGAAGTACCAGTTGATCCGCTCGATCCAGATGTTCCTGAAGATTTAGACAAACCAGATTGACCATCCGTACCAGCAGAACCAGTTGAACCTGAAGAACCAGACGTTCCTGAAGTTCTAGATAAACCACTATTACCAGCATTACCAGAAGTACCAGCAGAACCAGTTGATCCTGACGTACCTGAAGTTGCTGAAGATGCTGACGAACCACTATTACCCGATAAACCAGATGTACCGTTAGAACCAGTAGAACCAGATGTACCTGAAGTTGCTGAAGAACCAGCTGAACCACTATTTGCACTCAAACCTGATGAACCACTTGTTCCTGAAGAACCAGATGAACCAGATGTACCTGAAGAAGCTGAAGATGCTGACGCACCTGAAGATCCAGATGTACCTGAAGAAGCTGATGAACCTGAAGTACCAGAAGTTGCCGAACTACCAGAAGAACCAGCTGAACCACTTGATGAACTTAAACCAGAAGACCCTGAAGTTCCCGAAGTTGCGGAACTACCAGAAGAAGCTGATGATCCACTATTTGCACTAGAACCGCTTGTACCTGTTGATCCTGAGGAACCAGATGTTCCAGAAGAACCTGAAGATTTGCTCAAACCAGAGTTACCGTCAGTACCAGCAGATCCAGATGAACCGCTTGTTCCTGAAGTTCTAGATAATCCACTATTACCATCAGTACCGTTAGAACCAGAAGTTCCTGAAGAACCTGATGTACCAGAAGTTCTTGATAAACCAGAACCACCAGCCACGCCAGAAGTACCAGTTGAACCAGTTGATCCACTAGAACCAGATGTACCGCTAGTTGCTGAAGAACCACTATTACCAGCAGCCCCAGCTGTACCATTAGAACCAGCAGAACCCGAAGTACCACTTGTTGCTGAAGAACCGCTCGATGAACTTAATCCTGAAGAACCAGATGTACCAGTACTACCAGCAGAACCTGAAGTACCACTTGTTGCTGAAGAACCACTATTACCAGAGTTACCACTTGTTCCGTTAGAACCAGTACTACCAGCAGAACCCGAAGTACCACTTGTTGCTGAAGAACCACTATTTGCACTCAAACCTGAAGTACCATTAGATCCACTAGACCCACTTGTACCACTCGTTGCTGAGCTACCTGAAGAACCTGAAGTTCCCGAACTATTACTATTACCTGAAGAACCAGCGGTACCAGAACTTGCACTTGAACCAGAAGAACCTGAAGTTCCTGAGGTTGCTGAAGTACCAGCCGATCCACTTGAACCACTATTTGCGCTAGAACCACTTGTACCAGTACTACCAGAAGAACCTGATGTACCAGAAGACCCTGAAGATCTACTTAAACCAGAGTTACCATCAGTACCAGCAGAACCAGTTGATCCTGAGGAACCAGATGTACCAGAAGATCTTGATAAACCTGATTGACCATCTGTACCCGATGTACCAGTTGAACCTGAAGAACCAGATGTTCCTGAAGTTCTAGACAAACCTGAACCACCAGCTACACCTGAGGTACCGTTAGAACCACTAGATCCAGACGTACCAGAAGATGCTGAAGAACCACTAGATGAACTTAACCCAGAACTACCTGATGTACCAGTTGATCCCGAAGTTCCAGAGGTTGCTGAACTACCTGAAGAAGCCGATAAACCAGCACTACCAGCACTACCTGAAGTACCACTAGAAGCGGATGACCCAGATGTTCCTGAAGTTGCTGAAGAAGCCGAAGCGCCTGAAGATCCAGATGTTCCTGAAGATGCACTTGAACCAGAAGATCCAGATGTTCCTGAAGATGCACTTGACCCGCTTGTTCCTGAAGAACCACTATTACCAGATTGACCAGCCGTACCATTAGATCCTGTAGATCCAGATGTACCACTTGTTGCTGAAGAACCACTATTACCAGAGTTACCGCTTGTTCCATTAGAACCAGCTGAACCAGAAGTTCCTGAACTCGCCGAAGAACCGCTTGAGCCACTAGCCGCACTTAAACCTGAAGAGCCAGATGTACCTGAAGATGCACTTGAACCTGAAGTTCCTGAGGTTGCTGAAGATGCTGACGCGCCTGATGAACCAGAAGTTGCCGAACTACCCGCTGAACCTGAAGTTCCGCTTGTTGCCGATGACCCTGCCGAACCAGACGTACCTGAAGATGCTGATGCACCTGAAGTACCATTTGTACCAGTTGATCCGCTAGAACCACTTGTACCTGAAGACCTTGATAAACCAGATTGACCATCTGTACCAGCAGAACCAGAAGTACCTGATGAACCACTTGTACCTGAAGATCTAGATAAACCAGATTGGCCATCTGTACCATTAGAACCAGACGTACCTGAAGACCCTGAAGTCCCGCTTGTTCTACTCAAACCACTATTACCAGCAACACCTGAAGTACCGTTTGAACCCGTAGATCCAGACGTACCAGAAGATGCTGAAGAACCACTTGATGAACTTAAACCTGAAGAACCAGATGTACCTGAAGATGCACTTGAACCCGAAGATCCAGATGAAGCCGATAAACCTGAGCTACCACCTGTTCCGCTTGTTGCTGAGGTGCCCGAACTACCAGCAGAACCACTTACTGCTGAACTACCAGCAGAACCACTTGTTCCTGATGTCGCTGAGCTTCCGCTTGTTGCTGAAGAACCACTATTACCAGAAGCACCTGAAGTACCATTAGAACCAGTTGATCCTGATGTTCCACTTGTTGCTGAAGAACCGCTTGACCCACTATTTGCACTAGAACCGCTTGTACCTGAAGATCCAGAACTACCAGACGTACCAGAAGTTGCTGAAGATCCGCTAGAACCTGAAGTTCCTGAACTATTACTATTACCTGAAGTACCATTTGTACCAGTTGATCCACTAGAACCGCTTGTACCTGAAGATGCTGAGGCCCCGCTTAAAGCTGATGAACCTGATGTACCAGTAGAACCAGATGAACCTGAAGTTCCTGAAGAAGCTGAAGAACCAGCTAAACCAGCAGAACCAGATGTACCTGTGCTACCTGATGTACCAGTTGATCCTGAAGATGCGCTTGAACCTGATGTACCTGAAGATGTTGATGCACCCGAAGAACCATTAGAACCTGAACTACCAGATGTACCTGAAGTAGCTGAACTACCCGCAGAACCACTTAAAGCCGATGAACCTGAAGTACCAGTTGATCCACTAGAACCAGACGTACCTGAAGATCTAGATAAACCAGATTGGCCATCTGTACCCGCTGTACCCGTTGACCCACTCGATCCAGATGTTCCTGAAGATTTGCTCAATCCGCTATTACCATCACTACCACTTGTACCAGAACTACCAGATGTACCTGAAGAACCTGATGAGTTAGCCAACCCAGAAGAACCAGCTGTACCCGTAGAACCTGATGAACCACTTGTTCCTGAAGAACCTGAAGCGGCAGATCTACCTGAAGAACCCTCTGTACCAGATGAACCAGAAGAACCTGATGTTCCTGAAGTTGCTGAAGAACCACTATTACCAGAAGCACCAGCTGAACCAGCTGTACCTGTACTACCGCTTGATCCAGACGTTCCTGAGGAAGCTGAAGCGTTTGATGAACCCGCGGTACCAGCAGAACCTGTTGAACCTGAAGATCCGCTAGTACCTGACGTACCAGAAGAATTTGATGTATTTGAAGCTCCAGCTGAACCAGCAGTACCAGTCGATCCAGATGAACCACTTGTACCTGAAGATGCTGAAGACCCACTACTACCAGCGTTACCAGACGTACCAGCAGAACCAGTCGATCCTGAAGATGCGCTTGTACCTGAACTTGCTGAACTACCAGCTAAACCAGAACTACCTGAAGTTCCTGAAGATGCTGAAGAACCACTTGTTCCTGAAGATGCTGAAGAACCACTATTACCAGAAAGACCTGAAGATCCTGATGTACCTGTTGATCCTGAAGAACCACTTGTTGCTGAAGAACCAGCAGAACCACTTAGACCCGCTGACCCTGAAGTACCAGTTGACCCCGAAGAAGCACTTGTACCTGAGGACGCAGAAGAACCAGCAGAACCACTTAGACCCGATGAACCTGAAGTACCAGTTGATCCGCTCGATCCAGATGTTCCTGAAGAAGCTGAAGCCCCACTTAAAGCTGATGAACCTGATGTACCACTAGAACCACTTGTTCCTGAAGATGCTGAACTACCCGATGTTCCTGAAGAACCAGAAGAAGCTGATAAACCCGCACTACCCGCACTACCAGTTGATCCTGATGTACCTGAAGAGCCAGAACTATTAGAAGATGCAGAGGCACCGCTAGATCCAGACGTACCAGTCGATCCAGAACTACCAGATGTTCCTGATGAATTACTAGCACCCGAGGCACCAGCAGTACCCGCTGTACCAGTTGAACCACTAGATCCAGATGTACCAGAAGATGCGCTTAGAGCCGAAGATCCAATAGTACCATTAGTACCTGTAGAACCAGATGAACCACTTGTTCCTGAAGACCTTGATAAACCAGATTGACCATCAGTACCTGTAGAACCAGATGAACCACTTGTTCCTGAAGATGCTGAGCTACCAGCTAAACCAGCAGAACCAGATGTACCAGTTGACCCAGAAGATGCACTTGTTCCTGAAGAAGCTGACGAACCGCTATTACCAGCCGAACCAGATGTACCAGTCGATCCTGAAGATCCACTTGTACCTGAAGAAGCGGACACATTTGAAGAGCCAGCTGTACCAGCAGAACCAGTCGATCCTGAAGATCCAGATGTTCCTGAAGAATTACTACCACCTGATGCACCAGCCGTACCAGTTGATCCACTAGAACCACTTGTTCCTGAAGATGCGCTTAAAGCTGAAGCACCTATTGTGCCAGATGTACCTGTGCTACCAGAAGATCCAGATGTACCTGAAGATCTTGATAACCCAGATTGACCATCGGTTCCTGAAGAACCGCTTGTACCTGATGAGCCACTTGTTCTACTTAAACCACTATTACCAGTGGTCCCAGATGTCCCTGAAGACGCGGAAGATCCCGAAGTACCACTTATACCAGAAACCCCTGATGTTCCCGCGGTACCCGATGTTCCTGATGTTAATGATGTGTAGGTGAATTCCCCCGATGCTGGGTCAAATGAAACGTAATGCGATGGGGATGTGTTCTCATCAACATTTTTTCCAAAAATACCACTTCTTATAATATGTTCGTTTGCCATTTTGCTTCCTTAAATTATTACTTATCTATAAATATATTTTTTCCTTAAAAAACTCCGATAATTATGGATTATTTTGTGATTAATTTTATACTAAACGTTATATTGTATGTGGATGAGTCTGCGTTGTTAGCTAATAGTCTAAAATTACTACCAGAAACATCTGTTAATAATCTTAAACCATTTGTTGTACCACCAACATCACCAGTTGAAGTTTCATCATAAGCTGTTACCCCACCAGTGTGTGTTGATCTTAATGTACCAGCTCTAAACCCACCACTAGTAACGTTTTCAATAACGTAATCAACGAACATACCAAGTATATTGTTACCACTGTTATCAATTGCCTTTAGAAGCGCCAAACCACCCGAGTTAGACGAACCTTTATCAGACAACATCATCGAGTATATACCCAATCCTAACGCATTGTATGTTGAGTTATATGTAAAGTCAGATAATACTTCAAACCTATTATTAGCTGCGTCCCAAATAAATACACCGTTTTGTGTTGCGCCGTTAATATCAAGACCAACTGTTACATCAGATGATAAAGCACCACCACCAGTTACTGGCGCAGTTACATTAACGTTAACGTAAGTACCGTTTGTACCAACATTACCACTTATACCAGATGTACCAGAAGAACCACTAGATCCAGATGTACCTGATGAACCAGATAATGAACTACCACCATAAGTACCACCAGATCCAGATGTACCTGATGAACCAGATGTACCTGAAGATGCGCTTAAAGCTGATGCTCCGATTGTACCAGCAGTACCAGTAGAACCAGAGGTTCCTGAAGTTCCTGAACTAGCACTTAGTGAAGAAGAACCAGCAGAACCAGCTGTACCAGTGCTACCACTAGATCCACTCGTACCCGAAGATGCGCTTAATGAAGAAGAACCAATCGTACCAGCAGTACCTGTAGATCCTGAAGATCCTGACGTACCTGAAGAACTAGCTAAACCACTAGAACCAGATGTACCCGAAGAAGCTGATGAACCTGATGTACCAGCAGAACCACTTGTACCTGAAGACAATGATGAGCCAGAAGTACCCGCAGAACCTGTGCTACCAGATGAACCAGATGTTCCAGAAGAACCTGAAGCCGCTGATCTTCCTGAAGAACCTTCTGTACCAGAAGAACCACTAGAACCCGATGTTCCTGAAGTCCCTGAGCTCGCACTTAATGAAGATGAACCAGCAGAACCAGATGTACCTGTAGAACCAGATGTACCAGAAGTTCCTGAAGAAGCTGAAGCGTTTGAAGAACCAGATGTACCCGCAGAACCTGTTGATCCAGAAGAACCAGATGTACCTGAAGAACTAGATAAAGCAGATGAACCTGAAGTTCCTGATGTACCAGCCGATCCACTTGTTCCTGAAGACCCTGATGAAGAAGATTCACCACTCGTACCAGAAGTACCTTTAGATCCAGATGAACCAGATGAACCAGATGAAGCTGAAACACCAGAAGCGCCCGCAACACCAGAAGTACCATTAGAACCCGAAGATCCTGATGTACCTGAAGATGCTGAAGAACCCGCTGAACCACTTAATGCTGAACTACCTGAAGTACCTGTTGAACCCGATGTACCAGAAGTTGCTGAAGAACCGCTATTACCAGCAGCACCAGCTGTACCAGTTGAACCAGTTGAACCAGAAGTACCACTTGTACCAGAGGTAGCGGATACCTTACTTACGCCATTATCACCATCAATACCTGATGTACCACTTGTTCCCGAAGAACCAGATGTACCCGAAGATGCGCTTAATGAAGAAGAACCAATCGTACCAGCAGTACCAGTTGAACCACTAGATCCAGATGTTCCTGAGCTTGCGCTTAGAGCAGATGAACCTGATGTACCACTTGTTCCTGAAGAACCACTTGTTCCAGATGAACCTGAAGTTCCTGAAGACAATGAATTACCACTTGTACCAGCAGAACCAGTGCTACCAGATGAAGCGGAAGAACCACTTGATCCGCTTAACCCTGATGCGCCAGAAGATCCAGCTGTACCTGAAGATGCTGAACTACCAGATGAACCAGAAGTTCCTGAAGATGCACTTAGAGCGGATGAACCTGAAGTACCACTAGAACCAGATGTACCTGAAGACGCTGAAGAACCTGAGGTACCACTAGAACCAGATGTACCTGAAGACAATGAATTACCACTTGTACCAGCAGAACCAGTGCTACCGCTAGAACCAGATGTTCCTGAAGAAGCTGAACTACCAGATAAACCAGATGATCCTGAAGTTCCTGAAGATGCGGACGATCCTGATGAACCTGAAGTTCCTGAAGAAGCTGACGCTCCTGATGTACCATTTGTACCTGTGGATCCAGAAGACCCAGATGTACCTGAAGAAGCTGCTAAACCAGAAGCACCCGCAGTACCGTTAGATCCAGTCGATCCAGATGAACCACTTGTTCCTGAAGTTGCTGAAGAACCCGCCAAACCTGAACTACCAGAAGTACCTGAAGAAGCTGATGATCCGCTTGATCCAGATGTACCACTTGTTGCTGAAGAACCAGATGACCCAGAAGTTCCAGAAGATGCTGAAGAACCTGAAGAACCACTTGTTCCTGAAGATGCTGATACCCCTGATGTACCGTTTGTACCAGTTGAACCAGATGTACCAGATAAACCACTAGTACCATTTACACCACTAACACCATCAATACCAGTTGTACCAGATGTTCCAGATGAACCTGAAGTTCCTGAAGATCTAGAAAGCGCTGATTGACCAGCGGTACCGTTTGTACCAGTTGACCCACTAGAACCACTTGTACCTGAAGATGCTGATGTTCCCGAAGATGCTGAGCTACCAGAAGTTCCTGAAGAACCACTTGTTCCTGAAGATGCTGAACTACCAGAAGTTCCTGAGCTACCAGAAGTTCCAGAAGAACCTGATGTACCAGAAGATCTAGATAAACCAGATAAACCAGCCACACCCGAAGTACCAGAAGAACCTGACGAACCAGAAGTTCCTGAAGTACCAGAAGAACCTGACGAACCAGAAGAACCACTACCTAAAGAAACACAAAGTTCTAATGTTGTAGGTGTTCCTGGTGCTGGTGACGAGTCTGCTGGTCCTGAAACATATGATACGTTAAATGTATGATGACTACCAGAATCCACATTAGATGATACGGTATAAACATAACCATTAATTGTTATTTGAGATCCGATTGATAATGCGTCTAATATCGCGTCACGATTTATGCCATTAACATCAATATCACTTACTTTAATACTTGTAACAAAACTACCCAGTGAACCATTTTGGCTAACTATTTCACCATTGGCAGGTACGTCTGGATCAAAGCCCCAAATGTAAGATAATGAGAAACAACCAAAGCCTGATAAACCAGATGTTCCAGCGGAACCTGATGAACCTGATGAACCTGATGTACCACTCAACGCTGATGAACTTGATAAACCAGATGAACCAGCTGTACCCGTACTACCACTTGTTCCAGATGAACCAGATGTTCCAGAACTTGTACTAGAACCTGATGTACCAGATGTACCAGATGATGCTGATGATCCACTTGTTCCTGAAGAACCACTTGTTCCTGAAGTTGCGGATGAACCAGATGTTCCTGAAGTTGCGGATGAACCGCTTGTTCCTGAAGAACCTGATGTACCAGAAGATGCTGAGCTACCAGAAGTTCCTGATGTCCCAGAAGTCGCAGATGAACCACTTGTTCCTGAAGATGAACTTAAACCAGAAGAACCTGATGTTCCTGATGTACCTGAAGTGCCAGAAGAACCTGAAGTACCTGAAGAACCACTACCTAAACTCGCACAGAAATATAATGTTGTAGGTGTTCCTGGTGCTGGCGATGCATCCAAAGGACCCTCTACAAACGACACATTAAATGTGTGGTAACTTCCAGAATCTACATTAGATGTTACGGTATAAACATAACCGTTAATTGTTATTTGAGAACCAACTGAAATTGCGTCTAACAACAAATCACGATCTATACCATTAACATCGATGTCACTTATCTTAAAGCTAGTTACCAAAGTACCTAACGTACCGTTTTGACTAATTATTTCACCATTGGCAGGTACGTCTGGATCAAAGCCCCAAATGTAAGGTAAAGTATAACAACCAAACCCTGATAAACCTGATGTACCAGCGGATCCCGAAGATCCTGAAGAACCTGATGTACCGCTTAACGCTGATGAACTTGATAAACCAGAAGAACCTGATGTACCAGTTGAACCACTTGTTCCTGAAGAACCACTTGTTCCAGCAGATGCTGAAGAACCTGATGTTCCTGAAGAACCACTTGTTCCAGCAGATGCTGAAGAACCTGATGTACCAGATGATCCAGCTGTACCAGCAGATGCCGAAGAACCTGATGTACCAGCAGAACCTGATGTACCAGAAGTTGCTGAAGAACCACTAGATGCTGATGATCCGCTTGTTCCTGAAGACCCTGATGTCCCAGAAGTTGCTGAAGAACCACTAGATGCTGAAGACCCTGATGTCCCAGAAGTTGCTGAAGAACCACTAGATGCTGATGATCCGCTTGTTCCTGAAGAACCTGATGATCCGCTAGAACCAGATGATCCGTCCGATCCGCTTGAACCAGAAGACCCTGATGATCCATTTGATCCGCTCAATCCACTTGTACCAGCAGTACCATCAACACCAGAGAAACCTGATGTACCATCACTACCACTAACACCACTAACACCATTAACACCGTCTAAACCACTTGATCCTGAAGAACCATCAGAACCAGACGAACCGCTTATACCTGAAGAACCGTCAGAACCTGAAGATCCACTGTTACCAGAAGATGCGCTTGAACCACTAGATCCAGATGTACCTGAAGAAGCGGATGAACCACTTTCACCACTTGTTCCTGAAGAACCATCGCTTCCTGAAGAACCCGAAGATGCTGAAGAACCAGATAAACCACTTATACCTGAAGTTCCTGAAGAACCCTCAGAGCCAGAAGAACCTGAAGTTCCTGAGGATGCTGATGATCCACTTAAACCTGAAGTTCCCGAAGAACCGTCAGATCCAGATGAACCTGAAGATGCTGAAGAACCAGAAGAACCAGAAATACCCGAAGAACCGTTTGATCCGTCACTACCGCTAAATCCAGAGGTACCAGAAGAACCATCCGATCCACTAAATCCTGAAGTTCCTGAAGATGCTGAAGAACCACTAAATCCTGAAGTTCCTGAAGAACCGTCAGAACCAGAAGAACCTGAGATACCACTTGTCCCTGAAGACCCATCACTACCAGAAGACCCAGAAGATGCTGAAGAACCAGAGAATCCGCTTTCACCACTTGTTCCTGAAGAACCATCAGAACCTGAAGAGCCGCTTGATGCTGAAGACCCGCTAAATCCTGATGTTCCTGAAGAACCGTCAGAACCCGAAGAGCCACTTATACCTGAAGACGCCGAAGATCCACTAAATCCTGATGTTCCTGAAGAACCATCACTACCTGAAGATCCGCTTATACCAGAAGAACCATTTGACCCTGTTGATCCACTTTCACCACTTGTTCCTGAAGAACCCGTAGAACCCGATTGACCAGACGTACCAGCGGAGCCAGTTGAACCGCTCACACCCGATGAACCATTAGATCCAGAGGATCCACTTAAACCTGAAGAACCATCGGACCCACTAAATCCTGATGTTCCTGAAGAACCATCACTACCTGAAGATGCTGAAGAGCCACTTAAACCACTTGTACCTGAAGAACCATCACTACCGCTTTCACCACTTGTACCTGAAGAACCATCACTACCGCTTGTTCCTGAAATACCACTTACACCACTAGCACCGTCAATACCTGATGTCCCAGAAGTTCCTGAAGAACCATCACTACCCGATGATCCGCTTACACCTGAACTACCATCCGATCCAGATGAACCACTTACACCTGAAGATGCCGATGAACCAGCTGAACCACTTATACCTGATGTACCTGAAGAACCATCAGATCCAGATGAACCTGAAGATGCTGAACTACCAGAAGACCCACTCAATCCCGAAGAACCATCAGATCCAGATGAACCAGAAGATGCTGAAGAACCAGACTCACCTGAGATACCACTTGTACCTGAACTACCATCCGATCCAGAACTAGCTGAAGAACCTGATGTGCCAGAACTAGCTGAAGAACCACTCAATCCACTTGTTCCAGATGAACCATCAGAACCCGAAGATCCTGAAGACGCTGAAGAACCAGCAGAACCACTTATACCAGAAGATCCATCACTACCTGAAGAACCTGAACTTGCTGAAGAACCAGACTCACCTGAAATACCTGATGACCCTGAAGAACCATCCGATCCAGAAGAACCCGATGAACCACTTAAACCACTTGTACCAGCGGTACCATCAACACCAGAGAAACCTGATGTACCGTCAGAACCTGAAACTCCCGACACACCATTAACACCATCCAAGCCGCTTGATCCTGAAGAACCATCTGAACCTGAAGAACCAGATTGGCCAGAAATACCCGAAGAACCATCGCTTCCTGATGAACCAGCTGAACCACTAAATCCAGATGTACCAGAAGACCCATCACTACCAGAAGAACCAGAGCTTGCCGATGAACCGCTTTCGCCACTTATACCTGAAGTTCCTGAAGACCCATCAGAACCCGAAGATGCTGAAGAACCACTCAATCCACTTGTTCCCGAAGAACCATCGCTTCCTGATGAACCAGAGCTTGCTGATGAACCAGCTGAACCACTAAATCCAGATGTACCAGAAGAACCGTCTGATCCCGATGAGCCGCTAAATCCAGATGTTCCAGAAGACCCATCACTACCCGATGAACCTGAACTTGCTGAAGAACCAGAGAATCCGCTTTCACCACTTGTTCCTGAAGAACCATCAGAACCTGAAGAACCAGATAAACCTGAAGAACCGTTTGACCCCGTTGACCCACTTTCACCACTTGTACCTGAAGACGCTGAAGACCCGCTATTACCAGATGTTCCTGAAGAACCATCAGAACCAGATGAACCAGACAAACCTGAACTACCGTTTGAACCACTTTCACCACTTGTACCTGAGGATCCGTCACTACCTGATGAACCCGAAATACCACTTTCGCCACTTGTACCAAAAGAACCATCTGATCCTGAGGTACCTGAAACACCAGAAATACCACTAGCACCATCAATACCTGAAGAACCACTTGTCCCTGAAGATCCGTTTGATCCAGATGATCCAGAAATACCCGAACTACCGTTTGAACCATCACTACCTGAAATACCAGATGTACCAGAAGATCCGTCTGATCCAGAAGAACCAGAGCTTGCTGAAGAACCACTTTCACCACTTATACCTGAAGTTCCTGAAGAACCGTCAGATCCTGATGAACCAGATACCCCAGAAGATCCATCGCTACCTGATGAACCACTTACACCTGAACTACCATCTGATCCAGATGAACCAGATAACCCGCTTGTTCCTGAAGAACCATCGGAACCACTATTACCACTTGTACCAGCGGTACCATCAACACCAGAGAAACCTGAAGTCCCTGAAGATCCCGATACACCACTAACACCGTTAACACCCGAAAGCCCTGAAGAACCATCACTACCTGATGATCCAGATTCACCAGAAATACCTGAAGAACCATTAGAACCAGACTCACCGCTTGATCCTGAAGAACCAGATGTACCAGAAGAACCGTTAGAACCTGAAGATCCACTGTTACCAGAAGAACCAGATTCACCGCTTGATCCTGAAGAACCATCGGAACCTGAAATACCACTTATACCACTAGAACCATTTGAGCCGCTTTCGCCACTTGTTCCAGAAGAACCATCACTACCTGAAATACCACTTATACCACTAGAACCGTTTGAACCGCTTTCACCACTTGTACCTGAGGATCCGTCACTACCTGATGAACCCGAAATACCTGATGAACCATTCGATCCAGAAGATCCGCTGTTACCAGAAGAACCATCAGATCCAGAAGATCCGCTGTTACCAGAAGAACCATTTGATCCAGTTGATCCAGAAGCACCCGAAGATCCATTCGACCCCGAAACACCTGAAGAACCATCAGAACCACTTGTTCCTGAAATACCAGAAATACCACTAGCACCATCAATACCTGATGTCCCAGAAGTACCTGAACTACCATCTGATCCGCTTATACCAGAAGTTCCTGAAGAACCATCTGATCCACTAAATCCACTTAAACCAGAAGAACCATCACTACCTGATGACCCACTTACACCCGATGAACCATTTGATCCAGAAGAACCTGATCGGCCAGCTGATCCGTCAGATCCTGATGAACCAGATACCCCAGAAGATCCATCACTACCCGAAGAACCACTCACACCAGATGAACCATTAGATCCAGAGGATCCGCTTAAACCACTAGAACCGTCTGATCCTGATTGACCAGATGATCCGTTTGAGCCAGATGAACCACTTATACCACTAGAACCATCCGATCCTGATTGGCCAGATTCACCACTTGACCCATTTGAGCCGCTTACACCTGAAGTTCCCGAACTACCATCAGATCCAGATTCACCCGAAATACCCGAACTACCGTTTGAGCCGCTTTCGCCACTTGTTCCAAAAGAACCATTTGATCCAGAAGAACCACTTATACCAGAAGAACCATCAGATCCAGAAGAACCACTTATACCAGAAGAACCGTTAGAACCTGATGAACCAGATTGACCAGAAACACCTGATGAACCGTTAGAACCAGACTCACCAGAAGTTCCTGAAGAACCGTCTGACCCAGATCCACCTGAAACACCTGAAGATCCATCAGAACCACTTGTCCCTGAAATACCACTTATACCACTAGCACCGTCAATACCTGAAGAACCACTTGTCCCTGAAGAACCGTTACTACCAGAAGATCCGCTTAAACCAGAAGAACCATCGGAACCAGAAGATCCGCTTAAACCAGAAGAACCATCGGAACCAGAAGATCCGCTTAAACCAGAAGAACCATCGGAACCAGAAGATCCAGATACCCCAGAAGATCCATCACTACCTGAAGAACCAGATAACCCCGAAGAACCATCCGACCCACTTATACCTGAAGTTCCTGAAGAACCATCAGAACCACTATTACCACTTGTACCAGCGGTACCATCAACACCAGAAAAACCACTTGTTCCCGATGATCCTGATACACCACTAACACCGTTAACACCATCTAGACCGCTTGATCCTGAAGAACCATCGGAACCGCTTACACCACTTATACCTGAAGAACCATCAGATCCAGACTCCCCTGAACTACCAGAAGAACCCGATGTACCTGACTCACCACTTATACCTGAAGAACCATCAGATCCAGATGAACCCGAAGCACCAGATAAACCATTTGAACCCGATGAACCACTTAAACCAGAAGAACCATCAGAACCACTTTCGCCGCTTATACCAGATGAACCGTTAGAACCGCTTTCTCCACTTGTTCCTGAAGAACCATCAGAGCCCGATTCACCTGAAGTTCCTGAACTACCATCTGATCCAGAAATACCACTTATGCCTGAAGAACCATCGGAACCGCTTTCACCGCTTGTTCCTGAAGAACCATTCGATCCAGAAACACCAGATATCCCAGAAGATCCATCCGACCCACTTACACCTGAAGTTCCTGAAGAACCATCGGAACCGCTTACTCCACTTATACCTGAAGAACCATCAGAACCGCTTATACCAGATGTTCCTGAAGAACCATCAGATCCACTTTCACCGCTTACACCCGATGAACCATTAGAACCTGATTGACCTGAAGTACCAGAAATACCATCAGAACCACTTGTTCCTGAAATACCACTTATACCACTAGCACCGTCAATACCTGAAGAACCAGATGTTCCTGAGCTACCGTCAGAACCAGAAGAACCACTTACACCTGAAGAACCATCTTGACCAGATGAACCTGAAATACCCGAAGACCCGTTAGAACCGCTTTCTCCACTTGTTCCTGAAGATCCATCTTCACCAGAAGAACCTGAAATACCTGAAGAACCATTGCTACCACTTAAACCTGAAGTACCATCAGTACCAGTAGAACCGCTTGTACCAGCGGATCCAGAAGTTCCTGAAGAACCTGAATGCCCAGAATCCCCTTGTAATAATAAACCTATTTGTTTGGCAACAACGATTATTGATGGGGCTGCTGGGTGATCCAACGGTGATGCACTAGCTGGAACAGCTGTTATTTGTACGTGATCGGAAGCAGAGGCGAATAAAATCTCAAGATAATCATTAGCATTTAAATCTAAAATTAAAGAAACGAAAGGTAATTGTTTAACTGAGTTTGAAACCAAACCTAAAATAGAGTCTGTTCTAACAATATCAGTACCGTTTTTTCTAACAAAAATATGAACATCCGCCTGAGAACCACCTTGCGTTTTTTCAACTTGTAAAGAGTAACCTACCTCATATACACCAGTATAATCAAATTTTATTTGTGAATTGTTTACAACACTAATATGATTAGAAATTTCGGTTGTGTTGTAAGTAATCTCAGTTGGTGTGTTTGCCGCAGAAACAACTTGTGTTGTTGAATCGCTGAATGAACCATAGTAGTTAGCACCCGTGGCACTAACACCAGATGAACCTGAAGTCCCTGCCAAAGGCATTGGACTAAAACCAAACTCACCTGTTGTCTCATCGTAGGATACGAAATAAGATGGTGAATTATTTTGGGTCATTCCAGTTACAGCTAACTGGTTTAACACATATGAACCTTGTAGATTTTGTGTATTTACCCACTGATTTATGGTGGTGTCATAAACAAGGACGTCCCCATTCTGAGGACTTAATATAACCACATCCGTTAAATCATCGATACCGAGATTTTCGATCGTGTCTTTAATATTCTTGAAGTTAGCGTCAAGCTCCGCGTAGGAAAGCGCCCTTCCTAGATCATTTCTAAGATAAATTGTTACTGTTGCCATTTATATAAGTAAGTTTAAACTACCTATATAAATAGTATTAAATACTGTTAAGGCAACAGTAACAATAATATTTTTTCGTTTTTTTTATTCGATTATGCTAACAATAACCTTTGAAGTCTTGATGTTGTAGGTTAGCGATATTTTACCACTTGTTGGTAGTTGTTTTTTTAACATCTCATCTGAAATCGGGTCCTCAACATATTTTTGTATTGTTCTTTGTATCTCTCTGGCCCCGTAGATCTTGTTAAAACCCTGCTCAAGAAGAAAATCCTTTAATTTTTTATCGATTTTAAAGGTAAAACCGATACTCTTTAAATGCGATTCGAAATCTTTTAATTGTAAATCAATTATTTTTGTGATATCCTCTTCATTTAAATAATTAAAATAAACGATTTCGTCTAACCTATTAATAAACTCTGGTTTAAAAGTTTTCTTTAAATTTTTCTCAATAATACCTTTAGAGTTAGCTAAATTATCTCCCTCAGAATCATTAAAACCAATTTTAGTACCAAAATCCTGAACCTCTTTCAAACCAATATTAGAGGTCATTATTATAATAGTGTTTTTAAAATTAATTTTTCTACCGTTAGCGTCAGTTAAAAACCCTTCGTCTAGCAATTGGAGCATAACGTTGAACACATCTGGGTGAGCTTTTTCAATCTCATCAAATAATATGAGTGAATAGGGTTTATTTTTAACTTTCTCAGTTAATTGACCGCCTTCATTGTAACCAATGTATCCTGGGGGTGCTCCGATTAACTTACTGATGTTAAATTTCTCAGAGTATTCAGACATATCAACGCGAATCATCGAATCCTTAGATCCAAATACCTTTTCACATAAAGCCTTCGCCAATTCGGTTTTACCAACACCCGTTGGTCCAATGAATAAGAATGAACCGATTGGTTTGGATTGTTTTCTAATACCAGTTCGATTTCTCTTTATGGAAGATACGACTTTACTTATCGCATCCGATTGGCCAATTACACAATTAGCTAAATCCTTATCCATTGAAAGCAATCTTTCAATTTCGCTTTCAGATACTCGACTAATCGGGATACCAGTCATTATTGAAACAACTTCCGATATCATATCTTCTGTGACAATATTACGTTTTTCGTTGATTGAAAGTTTCCATGTGGCTGTTTCTTTTTCCAACTCCACCAAAATTTTCTTTTCTTGATCACGCAAACTAGCCGCTTGTTCAAAATTCTGTGTCTTAACAACAAGTTGTTTTTGTTCTTTTATTTCCTTTAGTTTGATCTCGAGGTCCTTTATTTTCTGTGGTGCTTTAATGGCCACTTGAGTTCTAGAACCAGCTTCATCCATAATATCGATGGCTTTATCGGGGAACTCTCTATTGGTAATGTATCTGTCAGCAAGATAGATGATTTCATCGATGGCACCTTCAGTGTAGGTAACTTTATGGAAATCTTCATATCTTTCCTTAATATTCATCAATATCTGCTTGGTTTCAGCCAGTTGGGGTGGGTTAACCATAACTTTCTGGAATCGTCTATCAAGAGCCCCATCCTTTTCAATATGTTCACGATACTCATCAAGAGTTGTGGCACCAATACATTGCAGCTCACCTCGAGCTAAAGCTGGTTTAAATACGTTTGCGGCGTCTAAAGAACCAGAAGAGTTACCAGCACCCACAATTGTATGAATTTCATCAATAAACAAAATAATATTTGGGTTATCTTTTGCCTCGTCAACGATAGCTTTAATACGCTCTTCGAATTGTCCGCGATACTTTGTACCAGCAACAAGGGATGTCATATCTAATGTAACGACACGCTTATTAAGTAGTGGTCTAGGACACTCACCAGTGGCAATTTTCATAGCTAAACCTTCCGCTATTGCTGTTTTACCAACACCTGGATCACCGATTAATATTGGGTTATTCTTTTTTCTACGCGTTAGGATCTGACATACGCGTTCAACTTCCTCAGTTCTACCAATAACTGGATCGAGTTTACCATCTAAAGATAGTGCTGTTAAATCTCGACCGAAGTTATCCAACATCGGTGTTCGAGTTTTGGTGTTTCGGTTAATATTTTCGTTTGCTAGCTTCGGTTTATCTTTTGGTAACTCATCATCATTTGAAAACGTGCTTGCCTGAGGTGTTGATAATTGTTTAATTTTTTTAGCAATAAAAGTTTTTGTTAGACCGTAATCTTTAAACAACTTAGTTATTGCGTTATCTTTTTCCATGAAGATCAAGAAAAATAATTCAACCGTTATATAGTTGGTTTGTTTTTTTCTGGAGATACACTCTTTGATCGTCTCCTGTAAATCAGATTCAAACGGTAATATTGTACTATCACCATCTTTTGATGAATCCGATAAACGTTTATTGATGTCATTGAGGTCCTCAACCATCACGTCAAAATCGATTACTTTGTTCTTAACCACCTCATATATCATGTTTTCGGTTGTTAATATACCAAAGACAACGTGTTGTAACCTGAGCATTGAGTCGTTATACTTTAACGCAACGGCTTGTCCCTTTGTAAATGCGTTTCTCAATTCGTTTGTCATTCTTTCTTTCATGCGTGTATATATCTTTTGTGCAAAGATAGGTATAATCTTGACATAAGCAAAATTTTTTCCTACTTTTGTTACAAATAAATATTTATGGAAAGAATAATTGTTAATTACAAAGACGGAAACATTAAGGAGTTCCAAGAGCCTTCGGGACAAATAATCAGCGGCGATAACTTGATTATTACCACGAAAAAAGCTATTTCGGATGAAAACAGTGATGACGCCCACATCGCAACAACTAGTGAGGTCATTAGTCTATCGCTAGTTAAAAATTTTGTTAAAATAAGCTCAACAAGAAAAGTTAATATTGAAGAATATGTCAGTAACAAGTAAAAAATACCTCGGTAATGAGATTATTACCGAATATACTAGCTCCAATATTAAGGGTGGTAAATATAATACAGCAACTAAAATATTAGAAATAACTTTTAATAATGGGATGGTTTATCAATACGAAGATGTATCCCATGAAGTTTTTGCTGAACTTAATTTAGCTGAAAGTCAGGGTAAATATTTTAATGTTAATATCGCAAAAAAATATAGTTATAAAAAAGTTTTATAATGTTCGTAGAAGTAAGATATAACTCAAGAGCCAACATAACTTTTCATGATATGGCTAAGGTCTCAATACGCGGAGACCAAAATTATCTAGTCAGGTGGTTCCAAAACGGCGAATTTTTTGGTGAAATGGTTTTGAATGGTGGTACTTGGGGTGCCTACCCAATGCTTGATATAGCTGACTGGAGAATAGAATTCTGGCAAGATGGTAATCTTGTGTATACTTATAAAAATTTGTTGGAAAAAAATGATATTCTTATAATTTTTAATAATGAGGGTGATAATTTTTCAGAGTTTGTTAAAAAAGTAAAAGACTACTCTAATCAGATAGCGGAAAATTTTGGTTGCAATGTTTACGTTTTCTTTAAAAATTCTGAATTATGTGATTTTACTAACACTAAAGTTAAACCACTAAGATTAAACGATAGGGTTGATACATTTAAAATTATTTATACAAAAAATTTATAATGGATAATTTAATTAAAATTTACGAAAATACCATCTCTAAGGAAGTTTGTAACCTTATTATAAACGAATTTGAGACATCAAATAACCAGATGGAAGGTATTAGCGGTGCTGGTGTTAATAAGCTAGTAAAATCATCAACAGATCTAATGATCCACCTTAATTTGGATAACCCAAATTGGTTATACATCTATGATTATTTAAGAGAAAATTTATTAGGTAATTTAGTTGATTATATCGAACACAACAGTTTTATGACAATAACTGGTGGATTTAGTACTAAAGCTTCAGCGGTAAGAACAGCCCAATCATGTTATATGGCTTCTAATAACGGGCAACCACACATGCAGATGCAAAGATATATAGATGATCAAGGTTATTACGCTTGGCACCATGAAAACGAGGGTGGTATAACGAGTAAAAGAGAGTTATTTTTTATTTATTACCTTAATGATGTTGATGGTGGTGAAACTGAATTTAAATTCAATCCACTTAAAGTTAGGCCAGAAGCTGGTAAATTAGTTATCGCCCCAGCTTTATGGACACATAAACATCGCGGTAACCCACCTAAAGACGGCCAGTACAAATATATTATAACAGGTTGGATTGAAAAAACCGATGAACATTATATTTCTGAAGAATTTGAGGACGATTATCTAATTTAAAGTGTTTTTTATTTAAAATACTGATATTTATTAGATATGGACAATATTATTAAAAGTTTTACTGTTAGAGCAACCCTATATTCAGATATATGGGATAACGCTTCATCGGATAACTTTAAGACAATCAAACTACATAAGGATGTTAGAGAACATCTTATTTCAATAGCCAAAGACTTTATCGAAAGTTTTGGTATAGATACTTTTGTTATCGAGGATATCTTATTTGTTGGTAGTTTGGCTAATTATAATTGGTCCGAATATTCGGATGTGGATTTACATATCGTAATTGACAAAGAAAAAGTTAATGAGGATATTGACCTAGTTGATGAGTTTTTTACAGCTAAAAAAGAAGTTTATAACCTAAAACATAATATAAAGGTTAAGGGTTTTGATGTTGAATTATACGTCCAAGACATTAAAGAAGAATTAGACGCTTCTGACGGAATATATAGCATACTCTATAATAAATGGAGAAGAGAACCTAGTAAAGATAAAGCACCAGTTAATAAATCTGATATCATTAAAAAGGTCAAGGAGTTCGTAAAAAAACTAAGCGACATTAAAAAAGAGGAAGAACCAGACGCTAAATTACTTAAGCTAAAGAAACTAAAAGAAAAGATAAGAGCTTACAGAAAAAGTGGTTTAAACGCAACTGGTGAATATAGTACAGAAAATCTGGTTTTTAAATACCTAAGAAGATCTGGGTATATGGATGAATTAGCTGATCTTGGGATTGACATAAAAGATGAGTTTTTATCCTTAGAAAACGAGCAGTATTGATTTTTTACTAAAACTCCGTATATTTATAAGAAGAATAAGAATTTTAAAAAAACAAAGATATGAGACCAGTAGGTTCAGAAAAAATACAAGACGTAGACCAAAAATTAGCCAGAATTCTTGAAATTGCTGGTGTGTCTAAAGAAGCAATCAACGAAAATAAACAATTAGTTGGCCACTTGTCCAATGTTTTACACGAAGCTGTTGCAGCTAACGGTACTGAATACGGTATCGTACAAGAGGAAAAACATGTTTATATCAAAGTAAAAACTGAAAATGGTTATGAGTATTTGTCTGGTGTACAAAACATACACGAACACTCTTATAGATCATACGCTGAGGCTCTTAAGCATTTGAATATGATGTTTAAACAAATCAACGAGTCAGTTGACTACAAAGAAAACATCGATGTTTTAAAAAAAAAAGCCTAACTGAGCAACGTTACATTCTTAAATTAAAAGGAGCTGGTTCTGCTAATACGGAACCAGCTTCTTCTGTTAATACAGGTGACGATATGGCGGCTCCAGCGGCAACAGAAGAACCAGCTGATCTAGCAACAGACTTTTCAGCTGAAATGCCAGCTGACATGGGTGTTGATACAACTGGTGATGTACCAGCAGAAACCCCAGCAGAGGCTCCAACGGAAGCGCCAGAAGGTGAGGAAAACCCAGACGAACCAATTTTAAAAACAGTTCAAAAACTAACTGGTAAGTTGACCCAAAAAATGAGGGATGGTGCACAAGAATTAGAATCTAAGGATTACAAATATGTCGTTAACTCCATTTTATCTGCGATTGATATGACAAAGGTTAATGAAGAAGATATGGCCGACATGTTGAGTAAACTCCAAAACAAAGACTCTGAAGACACAACAGACGCAGAGCCAGCTCCAGAGGAAACTCCAGTTGACGTAACCCCAGAGGAGCCAATGCAGGAACAACCAAATGAATATTTAAAAAGAATACAAAAATCCGTAATGGATGAATTTTTAAAAAGATAATAAAATCCCCGAAAGGGGATTTGTTTTTTTAAAACGTTTTTACTATTATTGTACAAATAAGTTAATATGATAATAGGAGTTCTAGGAAAAAAACGTTCGGGTAAAGATACCACAGGTGATTACCTTGTTGCTAACAAAAATTTTGTAAAATATAGCTTTGCCAACCCAATTAAACGTGGGGCCATGGAATTATTCGGTTTCACCGAAGACCAAGTTTTTGGTGATGCTAAAGATGAAATTGACCCAACCTGGGGAATAACCCCAAGGTTAGTACTACAGATAATGGGTACTGAGGTTTTTCAATACGATATGCCAAAATATATACCAGAATTACAGGTATTTGGTAGAAGTTTTTGGGTTAAGCGTTTTGAACAATGGTATAACCAAAATAAGGATTTGGATGTTGTTATTTGTGATGTTAGGTTTCAACATGAAGTTGATGCAATATTAAAAATGGGTGGTACAATATTGTCGGTACAAAGACCAAATCTAAGTACTGGCGATGAACACGCATCTGAAAAAGAAATGGATTCTATTGTTGGTATTACAACCGAAATAATAAACGATCGTACTTTACATGATCTGTACGATAAGATAGATAATTTGGTCAATGATTTACGAAAACCCCTTAGCTGAGATATTATCGGTACATAAATTTAAAGTTGATAGAGCCACAGCTGAAATGTTATGCTACACCTTTAGTAGGGACATAAAGTGTGATAGGAAAATAAATATTGAGTTATTTAGAAGGTTCGCTAAGTATAAACCTTTATACGTTTTTAGTTACGGTGGTGTAATAAATTACGAAATAAAAGACCAACCTATACAATTACAGGGTGTTGAGATAATTGTACCAGAAGGTGGTGAAGAAAAATTTATGGACGATAACTCAAACTTTATATTCTATGGTGGGCCAAACTCTAGTCTTCAGTGGTTAGATGATTTAGGTGAAGAAGATGGTTCTAAAAATGTTTACGGTACTTGTAGAATTAACTTTTAGTTATCTTTAACCTTAGGTTACCAGTACCTTTTATAATCCTATGCCAGTCATGTCTCGCTATTTTTAGTGAGACATTTTCTTTTAGTGGTATTGGTAATTGATCATCGTATTGAAAAAACCAATCGGTTGGGTTTAAAACCTCAACAATTCTATCCTCATTATCTCTATGCCACATAAGTTCAATCGGATCGATATTCTCCCCAAACTCCCTTATTACATAACTATCACCGATTTCAATATCAATATACGGTTTACCAGTATCCACCAAACTTAGATTTTAAACCAAGCAAACTAGCGTATCTAGGTAATCTACATGACCAGTAAGACGCTTTAGTTCTATCTTTTTTATTTGCACAATCGTGTCTTTTAGCAAATGATTTACGAGCTTCTGGGTTGTTTAATTTAACAGATAAACCAGTTGTGTCACCAAATGACACCTTTTTAACACCACCACCTGGTTTTCTTACATAAACGTAGAATTTTTTAGAACCCCCTCTTTTGGGTTTTCCGAGCTCAACTTCCTTACCTTGGTACTTTGCCTCAGCAAGAATCTCTTCCTCTGTCATATCCACTGTAAATGGTAAATCTAATGGTACCATTGCACCTTCATACAAATCAAATTTACCCAAATCAGTATTCTCGAATAATTTTTTACTTAACTCAGAAACATTTAAAGCACCCTTTTCCCACAACTCTCTGGTTTCTTTAATTACCATGGCGTGTTTTGGGCTACCTGGTCTGTAAATATTCTCTAACAAAGGAACGCTGTTATTTAAATGGTGCATAACATCCTCAGATATCTGGTATTTACTCATCCAAACATCGATGTTCTCTAGTAATTTTTTCTCAACGTTTATTTCTAAACATTCTTCGCAAACAACTTCTGATTCTGATAACATACCAGAGAATTCGTTGTTATCATACATCTCTTTAATAGTTTCAAAAACAAAAGATAAGTCTTTGTATTTTGGGTTTACGGCGACCTGGTAACAATCACCAGATTTTTCCATCATAGGTTCACCAAAATTTTTTATGTCTTTTGATATGAAAAAACTAGGGTTCTCACATTCCTCATGTATACTAAACAATTCATCAATAACCTCGATGGTTAAATTTTCGTTTCTTGACGCAATAGCATCCCCAACTTTTTTGATTTTACTGTTAAGCCAGTCAAAACCCTTGTTAATTAAACGTCTTGGTAATGACGAACCAGAAGTACTATCAACACCATTTGTCCCTGAACTATTCTCGGAACCACTTTTTTCTACCATGGTTTCCATAATATCTTTTTTAGTAACAATCATAAAATTTCTTTTAATAATAAATATCATTAAATCTAGTAAAAATTTTGGTTTTAGTAAACTAATTTTATATATTTGCCCTATGAAATACTTACAAGAGGACCAATACGTTTTAGTTGATTCGGATAATAACCAATTAGTGTTAGTTGGGGTTGATTCATTGATAACTCGTTTAAAAAAAGATTCGCCAGAGTATTTCGTTAACCCTGACACTAAAAACGATGTCAGTGTTAAAAGAATTAAAGATGCTGTTAGCTTTATTAAAAGAAATCTACATAGAAAGAGTTATTTTGAACCAGTTTTGTTGGGTCTTGAAGGTAATAAAATAGGTGTTATTGATGGTAGACATAGAATAATTGCCGCAAAAAAAATGGGGTACACCCATATCTATGTTGAGGTACCCCATGAATATAAAAAAATATTTTAATTTAAACCAAGCAGAGCTTTTGCTTTTTCAACAACTGGTTTTGACCCTATCGCTTCGATAGTTTCTGGCTTAACTAATAAAAACTCATGTTCAGCATTATCCCATGACTCAATAGTATCGGTGATTTTTAAATCCTGGTTTCTTTTAGCTTTGTCATTAATGTAACTAGCCAAAGCTTCTAATAACTCATCATTTGTGATATGATCTTTCCAGTCGCTAGCCGCTGTCATATACCTACCATCTTCGTCCTCTTCTTCTTCTTGTGGAACATCTAAATAGTCTTCTAATTCAGCATATATATCATACCAGACATCAGTTAAACTATAAAGCAACTCATTAGTTTGCTTATTCTTTAATAAGAATTCGCCTTGAGCGGTAAAGACACCAACATAGTCACCAGCAACAGATTCACCCTGTTTAACATTATCGTCATTTTGATTCCATGGTGCATCAGGTGTATCTGAACCCATTGGATAATTATAGTTATCCATCTCATCAATAGCCTTTTGGCCTAGCTCATTAAAGATTCTTTTTAGTTGATCCTCAGTGATTTTATATTTTGTTTTTTTATTTGACCCCTCATTGCTTAGTTTTAAACCTGGCGCTGGCATATCAGCGATAGCACCCTCTTTCTTTTTGTTCAAAACAGAAGCAACCTGATCTTCAGTCATTTTATAAACTTTCTTACCCATAATTTTGTTTTATTATAAATATCGAATTATTGAGTTAAGTTCTTAAAATCGTAAATATTATTTGGCACACCTCTAAGATGCTCAAAACCATAAAAGGCGCTCATAGTCGATTGTTCTCTTATAACATGGTTCTGGATTAAAGATTTTGAATGGAAGCTGTTTATTACATACCTGGTACCAAAACCACATATAACAAACTCTGTATCACTTAATTTACAAACGAATATTGCTTTTTTATGCATTGGGTGATAAAAAATTGGGAACTCGTTATAATTAAAAATAATGATATCAAACCATTTACCAGCAACACCCCTAAATTGGTCAATAGGGGATGTTTTTGTGTCTTTATAATTAATAAAAGGGTAATCAACCCTATTTGATATAGCGGTTATAGCACATAACTCCAGAAACATATCTTTATATTTCTGATTATTTTGTGTTAATTTTGTGGTGTTGCATTGTTGTTTTACAACAGACCTTATGTAATGAACACAGTTGTGAATCTCTTTATCATTCAGTCGAATAACACTGAATTTTTTTCTGTGCTTATCAAAAGCATCTTTAAATGTTAAAATACCCATATGATACAAAATTAGAAAAAAATTTGTTTACGAACAAATAATTTATTAGTTTTGTAACATGAAAAAAGGATATACTAAGGAACAACTTGATTTTATTGAGTTTAGTGGACCAGAGTCCATAATATTGTCAGCAACAGCTGGTAGTGGTAAAACACACTCCACAGTGGGTAGATTGAACCATTTACTAGAAATCGGTGTCGACCCAAGTAGAATAATATTTTTCTCATTCACTAATGATGCGGTTAATGAATTGCGTAATCGTATTGATAGTGAGGTGAAGATAACAACAATACATAGTTTTACGAGTAGCGTGTTGGGTAAATTGGGTAAGTTCAAACCAATTGTAACCTTTTATGATTTCATTAACTGGTATCGTGATAAGAAAAAACCATCTTTCAAGGACCCAAGAAAGATTAGAGAAGAGTATTATAAAACAATTGAAAAATTCTATGAAGAGGGGACGAGCATCTCCTCATCTTTCTCCGCATATAAGTTACAATTTTACGATGGTGTTAAAGCGCCCAAACCAAATTATTACGATCATTACGTGGCCTTCTTAAAAGAGACTAATAGCCGCGATTTTTCGGATATGTTGATTGATACCGAGAAACTATCCAAAGATCCAAAACATCGTGATTTCTTTAACGGTATGTATGACTACATCTTTATTGATGAGTATCAGGATACATCAACCCTACAGATGAAGATATTATCGTCAATTAATGCGAAACAATATTACTTAATTGGGGATAAGAATCAATCCATCTACGGGTTCTCTGGCGCTAACTGTGAAAAAATTGAGTCGCTACTTAAACAAAAGAAAACCGTTGTTGAATTAACGTTAACAAAAAACTTTAGATCACACAGAAGTATTGTTGAGAACGCGAATAAATTTAGTTCACTAAGAGCTATCCCAGAATCAGAACACGATGGTTTTGTTGATGAAAAATACATATCTAAAAAACGTTTATTTGAAATGATGGTGGATGGTAAGCCGCTTACCATTTTAGTTAGAACAAATAATGTTATTAAAGAGCTTGAAAGACAGGCCTTGAAGAAGAGGATACCTATGAAGTATTTTAACTACATAACCAAAACCGATTTGGAGAATGTTAAAAAATCTAACATAACCGACTCACTTAAGAAGAAATTAAATGAGGTGTTACCATACTTCATCAACAATCAGGATTTTATTGATTTTATTGAAGATAACTCCGAATCCGATGTGTTCATCACCTCGATACATAAAAGTAAGGGTAGAGAGTTCCCTAGGTGTGTTGTCGTTAACTCATCTGACCCAGAGATGTTAATTAAGTATGGTAGTATGACGCACGATCTATCAGAATATTCATTTGTCACAGATGATGGTGATATCGATGAAGAAGGCCGTAATATACACTACGTGGCCGTTACTCGCCCAAAAGAGGAATTATATTTTATGATATTTGACGAGATATAAAAAGAAAAACCACCCATTGGGTGGTTTTTTTATAGAGGTTATTGAATGACGACTTTACGCTTCTATACGTATTGGTTTGGGAAAATCCACGATTTATTCATAGTTAGATCCCTACCAGGTTAAAATTACTTCTAAAGTTACTTCTTTACCTACCCTCTACGGTTATCTTACCTACCTTGGCCTCTGTAAGCCTTCTTGTAGTTTTTACTTCCTTTGTGTTTACTAGCTTTAGATTTTTTGTGTATTCCTTTTCTACTTTTCTTAGGATTACTTTTAAAAACCTTAACGTTAGATGAACCCCCTTTTTTTGGTGCCGCCATTGTAATTAATTATTAGAAATTTATTATTCTTTTCATTCTATCGATAGACTCGTAAATGGCCCCAGACTCAACATCATCCATGTTCTTGCTAGCGTACATATTTTCTTGCTCATCGTCATAATTTTTAATCATGGCACTGATTTCGTCTAAACCTTCTTCGGCTCTACCTGAAAAAACATTAACTTTATTAAAAGCTCTGGTTAACCAGTCCTTTACAGAACCCAACCAATCCATCATAGCACCTTCATAAACCTTTGTACCGTCAATCTTTAATTGACCTTTAACTTTAGACGCTACTTTAGAACTTTCTAAAATTTGTTGTAAAACTTTTTTTGTATTTTCGTTAACTTTAGTTAACGCTGTTTCAAAAGCGTCTTTATATGATGTTGATAATCTTTCAGATTCCTGAACGATTTCAACCACCATACCATCTAATTCACGCTTTAATTTTTCAGCCCCATCTTTTTGGCCAACAAAAGCTTCCATTACTTCTGGTACTAAGCTGGCTTTAGCCGCTTCCAGATCAGCTATTGAATCTTTATAGAGTTTTAATGCCTCATCTAACTGGGCTTGTATTTTTTTTAATTCACCAATTTTTCCTATGATGACATTGTCAACTTCTGGTGTTAAATCTTCTTTCATGCTCATGATATGTTTTTAAATAAATATCTTGATATTCACAAAAATTATCTTATAATCATAATATTTATTATTAAAACTAGGTTATGATCATTTTTTACAGCAAATCCGATAAAACAAAAGAAGCTATTGGCAGAACGTCATTATATGGCTCAAGATTAAATGCGGCAAAACATTTCGCTAAAATCAAAAATTTAGAACTTAAAGAGTTTTTGAAACTATTTACTGTAGAAAAAGAATAATAAATCAAAAAATTAAAAACAAAACATGTTATTAAAAGTAGGTTCAAAAGGAGATGACGTAAAAAAACTCCAAGCAAAGTTGGGTACGACTGCTGATGGTTCTTTCGGCCCAGGTACAGAAAAATTAGTTAAAGAATGGCAGGCCGCTAATGGTTTAACAGCTGACGGTATCGTTGGTCCAACAACTTGGGCAAAAATGGGTTTAAATGAGGGTGCTGCCCCAGCTAAACCAGCCGCTGCTCCAGTAGCTATCCCACCATCTAGTTTTAAATTAGAAGCGTTAAAAGGTCATATCCCTGATGCGGTTATTGCTCAGATCCCTGACACAGCGGCTAAATTCAACATTACAAACGTATTAAGATTAGCACATTTCTTGGCGCAGTGTGGTCACGAATCTGGTGGTTTTAAAGCTGTTAGTGAAAACTTAAATTACAGTGCTGATGGTCTTAAAAAAATATTCCCTAAATATTTCCCTGGTAATTTGAACGAGTCTTATGCTCGTCAGCCAGAAAAAATTGCTAACCGTGTTTATTCATCTCGTATGGGTAATGGTGACGAGGGTTCTGGAGAAGGTTTCAAATTTAGAGGGCGTGGTTATATTCAATTAACTGGTAAGTCAAACTATACGGCATTCGACAAAATGGTTGAAGAGAATATTATTGAAAATCCAGATCTTGTTGCAACAAAATATCCCCTAATGTCTGCGGCGTTTTTCTTTGATTCAAATAAACTTTGGTCTATATGTGATAAAGGTGCTGATGATGCGACTGTGACGGCTGTTACAAAAAGAGTTAATGGTGGTACAATTGGCTTAGCTGATAGAATCAAACATTTTAAAGAATATTATAATCTATTAAAATAAATAAAAGTAATAAAAAAAATCATGGACGAAATTATAGGTATGGTAAAACTATTCGCTGGCACTTACGAGGTTAGAGGGTTTATGTTTTGCGATGGTAGAAAATTACCAATTAGAGGTAATGAGGCGCTTTTTAGTATACTAGGTACTATATATGGTGGTGACGGTATCACAACATTTGAGATACCAGATTTAAAAGATAAGGCTCCTGAGGGAATGCACTACATGATATGTGTTGAAGGTATTTACCCACCAAGGTATTAATAATAAAAATTTAAATCAAAACAAAAAAATGAGTTATACAAGAGAACAAATAGAAACCGCAGTTAAAAGTAAAGGTTACGTGTGGTTTGAAGATGAGGGTAATAAAGGTTACGATGTTAACATTGTAGGTGTTAGAAATGCGGCTACTGGTCAAAAAGTTACAAACGTATTTGATGATCACATTACTGTTTCTTATAAAGAAAACGGGGAAGAGAAATTCCATATCTGGCCCGCTACAACAGATCCAGGTAAAAAAGGTGTTATGGAATATCATAACGCAGCTGGTGTTGCTAGGTTGGTTGAAGGTCAATACAGAGGATCTCACGCATTAGGATTACACCAAGGTAAATACGAGGCCCTTAGACAAGCTAAACCAGTTAAGGTTTATCGTGATGCTGACAAAGATATGGAGTATGATGAAAACAAAATCGCCGAAGGTGTTTTTGGTATTAACATCCACAAAGCAGGGGCTGACTCAACTTACGTTGAAAACTGGTCAGAAGGTTGTCAAGTATTTAAGAAAGCCGCCGATTTTGAAGAATTTATGGCAATCTGTAGAAAAGCTTCAAAAATACACGGTAACGGGTTTACTTATACACTAATAGAATCTAGTGATATTAAATAATAAAATTAAATAATTAAATAAAAAAAATGGCATTTGTAAAAAATTTAAACGGAAAAGCTGTTATCGCAACAGGTGAACTTGAAGGTGATTTAATGGTACCTGAATCTGGTTATATCGCAGCTGCGGTATTAAATAACGAAGTACTTTTCTTCGGGGCTACTGATGAGAACGGTTTGTTACCAATAGGTTCAACCATTAACGGTGAAGAAGTTGCTACTGTTGCTGAGGCTAAGGCTGCAATCAAAACAGTTGGTTGTCTTTTCCTAAACGGTGTTGAGGTTTCGATCTAAGATCGAATAAAACTAATTAAAAGGCTTGGTTTTTACCAGGCCTTTTTTATTATTATAGAGGGTATGAGTTTTAATAAAAGATTTGTTGATTATCGTAAAATTTTAATATATAAGGATAACCTGAATAATTTATTCACGGATAAAATAGATGTGTATTTTTTTAGTGACGACTTTTCAAAAGAAATATATGATTTGTTTCTAGAGGAAAAGTTTGACTTAATTAGGCATAGAATATTTGAATATGAGACTAAATCTTTGATCTAATGGTTTTATATTCTTATTAAACTCAGTACTGATTGTTGAAAGATATCCCTCGTATATAAAACCTATCGATGTTGTTTTAGCTATCGCCTTGGTTATTGATAAATTGTAATTACCAACAGTATTCCTAGCCCATATCAAATTGTTTGTTGATGCGACAGCTGGTTGCATCAAGACATTATTCTCAATTGTAATATCTTTAACTTTATACTTTAATTGGTGTCTATAAGATGCTCGTTTACTACCCAACCAAACCTTAGTTATCTCAGATCTATCATAAACGTAAGCTAGTGAAACACTACCCGATAATTTGTTACCCTTAAATGATTTTTTAATACCCAAACCACCAGATACACCTAAATTTAATTCTTTTACTAATGAGTGTTCTACGGTTGAAAATAATATCGCGCTATAACCGTTTTTAATTTCTTTCCAAGAAAATATGTTTAATCTGGCATCTTCCGATTGTTTAATAAACTCATTATTTTTTTGCCCATAAAATAGAAAATAATAGGGGTTTAAACTAACACCGATATCCTTTTTTTTATTATTAAGTTCATAACTCATTTTAGACGTTATCTGAACGTTTTTGTTATTTCCAGTAAGTAACACCCCACCCAGGTCAAAGCTCTTTATTTGAGCCTCTAAACGCCCAAATAAACATACTAATACTATTGTTATAAAATACCTCATATTATAGTTTACCTATTGCATCGATTATTGCTTTTTTCATTGCAATACCTATTGATGATTTACTAAATGGTACCTTACCTTCTTTCAGTTCAATAAAGGCGTAGCTAGCTGTTGTTGCCGACTCACCAATACCATCAACAATTGTATCACCAAAATGAACTTTTAATAATATTTGCGTTGTCTCCGTGGCCGCACCAACACCAGCAATTCTAAAACTACTCGATGGCGTACCAACCCTAGTGATTTCAACCATAACAGGTATAGCATTTTGTTCACATAAGGAATATTTCTCAGATAGGGCCTCTTCGGTTATTTGTTTAACACCGAATAAGATATTTCTATCTTTAAATTCTTTTATTTTCATTGTGCTGTAAACCGAATCTACCTTAACACAAGTTTGAGAAAAAGCTGATACTGGTACTATTAGTACAAATATTAGCGCTAAAATAAACTGTTTCATAATTTTATTGTTTATACCCTGTTTTTATTATATAAAAATTTGTGGTTCCGTTATGGGTTAAATTATCAACAACGAGTGATTCAGCGCCTGGGTGAGTTGTTTTTAAATTACTCGTTGACCCATTAATCACTGACCATTGTGTTGATGTAAATAATCTATAATTTGGTGTTGAATTTAACCAGTTCGGTAAAATATTATTATTTCTTTGGAATATTAAAACTATATCCGTTATTGTTAGTATATTATTACCATTTACATCCATCCTGTAATAATCCCTCGAATTAAAAGATTGTGTTAAAACTTTTTGGTTAAAAAAGTGTGCATCGGTGGTGCTTGGTAGTAAAATATTAATGTTATCACCCACCACCAACCTAAAATCATTTAGATTAACACTCTCACTTGTTGTTATGGTGTATTTTCCATTGGCGTCTGTGGTATATGTTCCGTATAATGTGTAAGTTGTTTGCGTTTTAGCTTTAATAAACATTCTCACAGGTATACCCGAAACACCAGTGTTCTCGGCATCATAAACATACCCAGAATACGCGAATGGGTTTACGATTATAACACCAGCGTTTGAGAATGCATTACCACATGTACCACTTTGTAGCTGCGCCCTATACAAGGTCGCATCGGATTGGTTGGTGTATGCGTTGGTTGTGGTTGTATTTACAATATCGGTCCATGTGACCCCATTATTTACCGATCTCTGCCATTTTACAATTGTACCCGTATGGCCACTTAAAGTTAGCGTACCCGAATTCGTTGTGCTATTGTGTACCGCCGATGATACGGAACCACCTGTTGGTGGTGTACCCGTTATAACACTAATAACTTTACTAGTAGAATAAACCGCACTACCACAATTAGGTGTCTGTACCTCTACTCGATAGTAGTACGTACCAGCTGAAGATATTGTCTCCGTTAAGGTGGTTGTTGTGTTACTTATATTAGTCCAGTTAACATTATCTGTAGATCTTTGCCATCTATTAATATTACCTTGTTGACCAGATAAAGTCAACTCAACAACACCCCCAGCACATATTGTGTTGTTTGCCGCGAATACGGTACCAGAGTTAGTTGGTTTAACCGATAAAAATACACTAGAAGAAGGTAGCGATGAACAAGTGACTGGGCTGCTTGAATTAACAATCGCCCTGTAATAAGTCGTTTTTGTTATATTTGATATTGTTATACTAGTTAATGTGCTAGATATAGTTGTACCAGCCGTAAAGAAGTTATCAAAAGATGATTCCCACCTAACAACACTACCAGTCATACCGCTTAAAGTTAACACCGTACTATTCGATCCCGAACAAACGTTTATGTCACCACCACTAATTGTACCAGTTGATCCGTTACCAACGTTAATTTGTCTTGTGAATATTGTTACGCTTGACGTGAGATCACCAGGCATATCACCATATTCACAAATATAACCAGGTAAACTTGTGTTTGGTAAATCATTCCACGAACCATTATTTAATGAATAGAATTGTGCGTAATGTTCACCACCAGCATTGTTTGGTTCACCACCAGCCCATTTTGCATATTGCCCTGTAACCGCTGTACTACCATTAGAAAATTGGGTTCCTTTTTCAGGACCAGTAACCCAGTGCCATTTTTGTTCAACCGCCGCTTGTGATGCAAAAGCTGTTGTACCCTTTGCTGTGTTAACCTGTGAAAGTTCATCAGAACCACCAAACCAACCATCCGAAGACATAATTCTCCAGATAAAGTTATTTTCAGCTTCAGATGACATTGTGGCTAAATAACCAACCCTACCAAAGTATGAGCGATTTTCGGCCAATGTTTTAGCATTTGTCCAGGTTCCAGATGACGCAACATACTCATAAAAATGCTCGGTTAATGGATTATAAAATACGGTACCCGCAACAAAAGTAATTCTTCTTAAGTTAGCGTAACAGGTTGTGGTTGTTGACCTAAATGTGACTGTTCTTAAAAGAGTTTGCCAGTTTGCTGCTGTTGTTGTACCGTTAAAACTTAAGATACCTGTTGTTGAGTTCCATGAAGCTGTTACACCGCTTGGTAAAGTTCCAGTATAACTCAAAACATCACCAGAGGTGTAGGTTTGCGATATTTGAACTCTGAAACCAGTTATGTTACCGTTAGCGGTTATCGTTAAATTAGCATCAACCACAGTAGCTGTGTTGTATAAAACCGACAAATTTGAAGCGGTACCCCCAACGCTAACACTAGTTGCTTGTGCATTAGCAATACCCGCACAACAAATAAACATAACTAAGAATAGAAAAAACCTTTTCATCATAACGCCAATCTTGTACCCATCATTACTGTATAATTCAATACGTTATCCCCAAGAGAATAAGCACCACCAAAATTAAAATTTAATTTAAATGTCTTTGTTACACCCAAGTTCATACCAACAATCGGTAAAATAACAAACGGTGATTTTAAAATCGCATCATCATAATATCTAACAAACGGTGCGTAAACAAATAAAGCCATTGTTTTAATATCAAGACGTTTACCTACTTTAAAATCCCTATTACCACCCACAATTGCGGCCGAACCGTAATAAGGTTCTTTATATATTTGCCCACCAGATGCTGTTACCATGTAAACGGCTTTAAATTTTTTAATACTTCTCATCTGCCCAAAAGCTACGGTGTTATACATAGACCCGCTACCAGCAAAGCCTATTGTAATCGTATTAGAGAGTAGCGTGATAGCTTTACGATTTATCCAAGCGTAATAACCAGTTATGTTACCACCTTGTATAGCGGATGTATAATCAAGCATAACACCATGAGACCTTAAACCATCGTATCTTACGGACGAGTAACCAGCATTAACTCTTGAACCCCTATTAATCTCACCCTCATTAAATTGAAAACCGACTAGATCACTACTCATAAGTATTGATGGTCTACCACCGTTTTTACTTGTAGCCGACCCCTTACCGTTACTACTACTACCGCTTTTTACGGCGTTTGTTGTGCCACCTATAGCATCTGATTTTTTTTCTTCGGTAGTTTGTGTTTGATTACTCGTTGAACCATTACCACCAGATCCCCCAGACCCTGAAGAGCTTGTGGTGGTACCACCTGAACCACCAGTAGAACCACTACCAGTGCTGGCGTTACCCGCCCCACCTGTTTCACCAGACCCTGAAGAACCCCCAGTATTTGTGGTTGTTCCAGGAGTAGTTTCCGAACTACCACCGCCATTATTATTACTTCCAGTAGTAGTACCAGATGAACCAGATCCATTTGAATTATTTCCATTAGATTGTGTTTGACCTTGAGAACCACCACCCGATTGATTTGTTCCACCAGAGGCACCTTGTCCCTGAGAACCACCACCCGATGAGTTCTTATTATCTTTACTATCTTTACTTTCACCATTACCGCTAACACTGGTAACTGATCCAGCGGCGGCCATTATATTCCCTGTACCACTAGACGCCATGTCACTAATAGCGGATAAAGCCCCGAATATACTAATAACATTTAAAGCTGTACTCTGGGTTTGTGATACTGTAACAGCGGTACCTATACCCCCACATGGTGAGGCGTTTTGAAATTGATTAAAAACACCAGCCGCCCAGTTGTCAAAGACACCGTTATTAAAATCATTAGCCGTAAACGTGCCCACTTGACCGTAGTACGTTACAGCTATTTGATTTTGACCATAAGGGATTGATATATTGTAAACCTTACCGTTACAGGGGTCGGTGTACGAATAATTAAACGACTGCGCACTTACTATTCCCGATAGTAAGAGGAAAAATGATAATATCGTTATTTTTAAATTCACGCACGTTTTAGTTCTTGAACAAACCTTTTTTAATCATCTTAGAAACAACTCTTGATGATGCGGTTTCTAAGGCTTTTTTTGTTGATGTACCGATTGTTGATTGATTGAATTTAATCTCATCTACGTCATCAAGTATTGTGGACATTTTAACAGTTTTAGCTTCTCCAAGCCCACTACCAACCATTATTTCACCAGTCTCAGCGTCAACAAATTTAACTTGTAACCCTAATCTAGTTGTTTGTGTGGCGGTTGCTTTACCAGAAACTTTAACAACCTCATCTTCAGATACACTAAAATCATAAACCTCGATATAGACAAAGTATTTTGCTAATTTAACTTTACCTCTACCATCCATTTTATTTTCAGTAAAACCCTTATCAGAAGCTTTAAATTGGTTAACCATTCGCTCTTTAATCTCTAATTTGTCTTCGGTAAACTCAAAACGGTTTGTCATTTCGAGAAACTCAATAACAATGTTAGTAACACCAAGACCAACCCTTTTATCTTTTAACTCAGGGTACATCTCATAAAGCTCTTCAGTAAAACCAATCTTTAGTAATTGAATTGGGTATTTGATTGTATCGGTGTAGTTTGAAACAACATCAATAGATTGCGTCTGTTCAAAACTAGCCTTATACTCCTCAGTTTTAACACTACCAATTGTAACTGGTTGTCCCTGTGCGTAAACACAAGAACAACCAACTAACAATAATATGAATAATAATCTTTTCATTTTAAACCTCTGTTGTGTTTGATAAAGAAACGCCATCCTCTTCGTCAACTTTTTGGATTAACATTTTATCACGATCTTCCGAGTTAAACCAGTAGTCAACAACTTTATTCAAGTTACCAACAAAGGCACCTAATAAGATCAATAACATCTCTTTCCAATCCTCACCAATGGAAACACCGAAGAAAACAGCTGAATTAATACCAGCTACGATGAAAAAGAATAAGAATAATACAATTCCAGTTATTCTCCATCTATTAGCTTGCATTTGTTGCAACATGTAGTAAAATCTATTTTTATCCTCAACCTTCACTGGTTCTGGTGCGCTAACAAAGCTCTTTAAAGTTTCTTTAATTTTCATATCCTTTTTCATTTTAAATTTTAATTATTACCATGGAGACTCCTCAGTCTCTGATTTTTTCTTATCCTCTTTAGCTGGCACTTCTTTCTCGATTACTCTTTCTTTAACGATAGTATTCGTACCACCTGAAGATTGTTTTTGTTGGTTTGTGTTATTATTTTCCAAGTTAATAACAACAGGTGCCGCAGCTGGTGCCGCTTGCTCTGTTTTAACTTCTTCTTTCTCATTACCACCACCAAATAAAGTAGTTGTGAAATAGGTACCACCAGCTAAAATAGCAGTACTAATTGTACCGATTAAGGTTTTTTTCAAACCAGACCAAGTTCCGTCATTTGACTCAGCCACGTTTTGTTCTTCTGACATAGTTTTTTTTTGTTTTTTAGTTTAATTTTATTGTTTTATTTGTTTTGATTTGAGATCCTGTTTGTAGAATACCGTAATACGTACCAGGTGTAACATTAGTTAAGTCAACTGGATAAAGGTATTTACCCTTATACATTTTACCACTAAAAACCGTGTGTACTAATTTTCCGCTTACGTCATAAAAACCAACGTTTATTTCCCCATCTTCAGGTACACTAAAACTCACAAGAGCTAAACCATCTGTTGGGTTAGGTACAACAATTATTTCACAGTCTTTAGTTAAAGTACCACCACCGTTCATTTTAAATATTTTAACAACGCCGTTTGTTGGTGTTATCCTTAAATCAGTTGCAGAAGCGTCCCCAGCGAATTTTCTGATGACATATAATGGACTATCGTCCCAATCAACTTGTGGCGATAACGCTAAGAATTGTAGTGTTAAAACAGCGTCATTGTTATTAGCTAAGTATTCATTTCTACTCATATCAGCACCAGCCCATTCAACAACCCCGTTATTTGGGTTTAAGAATGACATCCAGTTCATGAATTTTTGTTCTGTTTTAATACCTTTAAATTCCAATAAAGAGTTGTCATAAGCTAAAGCCAATTGAATCGAACCAACTTGACCACCATCAGTTAAAACCTTCATAGGTACATTAACTAAATTACCTTCGCTAACTTGAATCTTAGGTAAATTAATTTCGATTGTAGCGGTTGGGAAGTCATACTCAACAGTTTCATCGATGATGTATTGAGGTGTTTTGCTAGGGTTTAAGATCTCAATAGGAATTGTACGAGCCATGTTGAAACCAGTACCGTTTGCGTCACCACCACCTAATACATAGAATGTTACTGAGTCTGGCTGACCAGCGATAATATCAAATGTTAAGTTAGTTACACCAGCGATAGTTGATGTGTAGTTAGTTGAAGATCCATTAATTGTTGTGTATTCTGAAACTGTAAAGAATCTAACATCTTGAACAGAGTTTGGCCACACTGAGAATCTACCCGCTAAACGACCGTAAATAGCTGATACGTCAGCAATTGTAATACCGTAAGAACCGTTTACATCAGAGGCGTAGAAATCAAAACCTGTTGGAGTTTCTTCACCAATAACAAACTTATTAACTTTTTGTGCATCGGCAACGGATACTGTATTACCAACGGCCATTGTATCACCTTTAACATATAAGTGTGCATCCCAATAGGTTGTATCTAAGATCTCATCGAAAGAGAAATAACCAGTAACATCAGTGGTATCGAGTTTAACTTGAGTCCAAGCACCTGTTGATGTTTTAGGTCTTTTTTCTAAAGCAATTGTAATATCTTTAGATCCAGAACCAGTTACGTTTGTAAACCTACCGTGGTATTTCAATCTGTTCATTTTAAATTCACCACCATAACTGTGTAAAGATAATGTTGTATCAATACCAGCTATTGTTGATGCATATGAAGGGAACGTTAAAGTACCAGTTACCTTCAAACTATCAATACTAGTTAAAGCTTGGAAAGCGGTTGCAGCTTGGTGAAAGAACTTAATCTGGAATGCCGCACCGTCAGCATATGTGAATGAGTTGTTAGTACCCGTATAAGCTAACGTAACGGTAATGTTACCATTCACTGAATCCGCAACATATTGCATATACTGGTCAGTACTACTGTATAACAAAGTTACGATTGGTTTTGCACCACCGAAAGCTACTTTGTCGTAGAATACACGGAATTGTAAACCAGCGATTTTAGTCGTTGTTGTGTTGTCGTAATAAAGGTTAGCTAAAGTAAAACCTTGTGACTGCGGTCCGACATTGTAAGATGAGTCAACGATAACCCAATTACCACCTGACGGCGCAGTTGTTTGTGCATAGCCAGTAATGGCTAATAACGCCAGCACTAGCGTTAAAAATAAGTTTTTCATGTTGTTTTGTTTTGATATTAATAAATAGATAAAAATCACAAAAAAGACCCTTTACTTTTAAAAAAATTTTATTAAACAAAAATTGTATTTTACGATAAACTAACCTATTTATGTGAAAAAACAACATGAGTAAATTAGCCTTAAATTATCTTAAAGATTTACAGAGACAAATAATCGATCTCAAAGAGGATGCTGAGAATAAGTTAGAAATAGTTGATCCTGAGAATTTTAGAGATGACGTAACCGATAACGTTATTGAAAGAATAAGTGATTTACTATATGAAATAGAAACAATAATATCTGACACAAACGATGGTTATTACGATGGTAGAACCTTTGATGATGATGATAATGATGATTT
>JACCEA012464686.1_pt1 | contig 49132 bp, 36 predicted proteins | sample 7449851 | NCBI WGS metagenome assembly JACCEA01 (sample SAMN15323453, study PRJNA562643) | freshwater metagenome | isolation source: river surface water | place: USA:Blue River Watershed | collected 2017-08-18 | reverse complement strand
TATTCCTTCACCAAGTTCGAATTGTAATAACGTGCGTTGTGACTTACCTCTTCCAACAGCCAATTCGGGTGCTCAAAGGCCTCATTCTCATCTTCTAATTCGATCTCGGCTAGGATCAATCCTTCATGGCGACCGTGAAACACGTCCACATCCCAAGTTTTACCAGCTACTTGGATGGCATAGCGATCTTTCGATAACTCCCATTTACAGAAATGATCCAACAAGTTGATCGCATCTTCAAAAGGGATCTCGTATTCAAATTCAGTGCGGGAAATTCCGGTGGCTTTGCCTTTGATCGTTAAAAATCCTTTGTCGCCCTTGGTGCGGACGCGAACCGTTTGACCATTTTCATCCATCAAATATCCTTGGCGAATGGATTTTGGTTCCAAATACTTCAATACTTCGCGGATCTCGTCCTTCACTAAAAATTTGCGTTCTATCTCGATCATGATGAACGAATATACGATTTTCTCATTAGTTGCGTTTCCCTGTCGTTAGTGCGTGTCACCCAGATATTGATTACCTTCGTTTTGGAATGAAGATTGTTTTAAGTTTCGATTATGAATTGTTCTTTGGAACAGATCCGGGTTCGGTATACAAGTGTATGCTGGAGCCCACTGATCGATTATTGGATCTTGCAGAACGTTTTCAGATCCCCATGGTGTTCTTTGTGGACGCAGGCTTTTTAGTAAAGCTGGATGATTATCGAACAACATTTCCTGAATTGGAGAAAGATGCTCAGGCCATTCACGAACAATTGAAACGGATGATCTCTTTGGGTTGCGCGGTTGAGTTACATGTGCATCCGCATTGGGAAAAAAGTAGCTATCAAAACGGAAAATGGAAGATCCAAACCGATGGCTGCTACAAACTTGCCGACTTTTCAAAGGAGGAAGCTGCTTCGATCATACGGCGTTATTCTGACACGTTGACACGTTGGACGGGTCAAAAACAAAAAGCTTTTCGTGCTGGTGGATGGTGTGTGCAACCATTTGATCATATCAGTGAGGTTCTTGCGGATTTGGGAATTAACGTTGATTCCAGTGTTTTTCCGGGTGGACGTTTTGAATCGCCTCATTATGATTTCGATTTTACCGCCATTGCTCCCTTTTCAAGTTCGTATACGTTTACGACCAACATCTGCATTGCAGAGAAGAATGGAGTATTTACCGAAGTTCCCATTTCGAGTTGGCGATTTTCACCGCTGTTTTATTGGCGATTGTACATTTCGGGTCGTTTGAATAAATCCCGTCATCGTATGTGGGGAGATGGAAACTTTTTGGCGCAACCCGGCCGGAAAAAATCAGTACTCACGAATTTTACCTGGAATCACGTTTCTTGCGATGGGTTTTATGCGGGTATGCTGGTGAAGCAAGCTGATTTTTACCGCTCTTTGGATCAAGTGCCCTTTGTGGTGATCGGTCATCCAAAAGGATTGAGTGTTTACGCCTTGGAGAAATTGGAGGAATTTATCCGCCTGACCTATAAAACCGATGAATTCACTACTTTTCAGCCATGGAGTTGATCTGGATAGAACCTAAAGATGTGAATCGGGAGCAATGGGATGCCATATGTGATTCCAATCCGGTAACTCCGTTCGTTCGAAGCGCCTATTTGGATGCTGTGTCTGAACAATGGGGAATTTTATGGTCATCGGAGTTCCATGAAGGAATCCCCGTTCCATTTACCCTGCGCATGGGAGTCAAATGTGCAGTAACTCCTACATTTTTGCGCTACGTAGAGTGGGTGGGGGCTCATTTTGATGCGCAGGCTGTTCAAAAAGCCTTGCATGCACACTTTCAGTTTGGGACATTGAATATCCGACAGCAATTTTCGCAGGGAATAGACAAATGTTACCAAGAATTGACACAATTGGATCTGAATCAACAGGCAAAACGTTCTCTTAAAAAAGCAGCTGCATTCGAGTTAAACGATTCGTGGGAGCCGGAAAAGTTGTTTCGTTTGGTTGAACAGGAGCTGGGACATAAAGTTCCGGGTATCGATACCTACAGTTTGCCTAAATTGACGCAATTGGTTGGTAAACACAAAGCTTTGAAGATCAATCAGCTCAATTTGACAGATAATGACAAATGGTGCGGGGGAATTTGGTATTTGGTAGCTCATGATCGCATGATCTATTTGAAGGGGACCTGTGAAGCTGAGGTCCGCAATCAAGGGGGGATGTATCGCCTGATTTTCGCATTGTACGAAAAAGCCGTTCAAGAACAGAAGGTGTTGGATCTGGGTGGTAGCAACGTGGAAAATGTGCGGCGTTTTAACCGTGCTTTTGGTGCTATTGATGTCAACTATTCACAACTCACCTGGAATAAAGCGCCGTTCTGGTGGAATCTCTTGCGTACATTGAAGAAAAAAGTGCGTAATTGACAGTGTTTTCGTGAAAACTAATGTGTTTATGGTTTTAATTCCAACGGGATAAAACTATCTTTGTTCAAAGCACTGATACATTCGAAATGTTTCCAAAAAAGAATATGCCGCGTTGGGTGATCATGGTTGTTGATCTGGTCTTGTCAGCAATTTCCCTGTTCTTGGCATATTTAATTCGCTTCGACATTAAAGCTGATGTTGATCTTTGGAAGACGGAATGGGATATTTTGGTGAAGGCTTTGCCGGTGTATTTTCTTGTACGTTGGTTGGTTTTTTACCTGTTTGGAATCCATAAAGGATTAGTAAGACATACGTCAACTTCAGATTTTCGTCGACTCTTTCTGGCGGTAACTACCACTTCGGTGCTATTCTTTGCCTTAGGTTTTGTGCGTTTGAAACTGGATGGCTTTTATTTGTTTCCGATCTCCGTTGTTGTTATAGAATACTTGTTCTGTTTGTTCTTGGTAACCGTATCGCGCTTTACGATCAAATTGTGGTACTTGGAAACGACAAAAACCAAAGGGGATACTGTAAATGTCTTGATCTACGGTGCCGGAATTTCAGGTTTGATCGCTAAAAGAACGATTGAGAAAGATGCACGCATCGATTTTAAAGTGATCGGCTTTGTGGATGATAATAAAAAGATTGCTGGGACTCGAATAGAAGGTGTAACGGTTTACCATACGGACAAATTGGAGCATTTACTGCGTACCGAAAATGTATCGCAAGTAATTTTGGCCATTCAGCAACCGGACGAATCGAATAGAAGCAGTGTTGTAGAAACGTGTTTGGAAGCCGGAGTGGAACTGAAAAAAGTACCTAGTCCGAAAAGCTGGATCAACGGCGAATTTTCCACGAAACAAATTTCTCAAGTACGCATTGAAGACCTGCTTGGCAGAAAACCAATCGTTTTGAATCAGGAGGGAATTCTTCAGGCATTGAGTGGTCAGGTAGTTTTAGTTACCGGTGCAGCCGGATCCATTGGTTCAGGATTGGTGCAACAGATCGTTAAGTATGCCCCAAAACAATTGGTGTTATTGGACCAGGCAGAGTCACCGATGTACGAATTGGAATTAGAAGTTCGCAGAGAATTTCCTGATTTAGACCTGCAAGTTGTAATCGGTGATGTTACGAATGCCGAGCGCATGCATCATTTATTTTCTGCTTTCCGTCCCAATTGGGTTTTTCACGCAGCTGCATACAAACATGTGCCGATGATGGAGGACAATCCTTCAGAGGCGGTACAAACAAATGTGCGGGGAACCAAAATTCTGGTGGATCTCGCTTTGGAGTTCGATGTGTTCAAATTTGTCATGATCTCAACCGATAAAGCGGTGAATCCTACGAACGTAATGGGAGCAAGCAAACGCATCGCGGAGATCATTGCGCAACATGCGAATGCTCAGAATAAAACCCAATTCATTACCACGCGTTTTGGAAACGTGCTGGGCTCAAATGGTTCTGTGATCCCGTTGTTCAAGAAGCAAATTGAAAATGGTGGTCCGGTAACTGTGACGGATGAGCGCATTACGCGTTACTTCATGACCATTCCGGAAGCTTGTCAGTTGGTGTTAGAAGCTGGAATTATCGGGAATGGGGGTGAGATCTTTGTCTTCGACATGGGAGAATCGGTGAAGATCATTGATTTGGCAAAGAACATGATCCGCCTTTCCGGACTTGAACTAGGAAAAGATATTGAAATAAAAATTACCGGGCTTCGTCCGGGTGAAAAATTATATGAGGAGTTGTTGAATGAAGCAGAGAATACTTTGCCAACACATCATCCAAAGATTTTGAAAGCACGTGAGCGTTCCTTAGAGGATAATGCTCAGCAAAAGATTGAAAGCTTATTGAAATTAATTGGTACGACGAATAATTTTGAATTGGTGGAGCAAATGAAGCAGATCGTTCCGGAATTTGTTTCAAACAACTCTACATTTTCCGTTTTAGATAAAAAATAAATATCATGATAGAACCGTATAGACTACAAGTCCGTTTTTCAGATTGCGATATGATGCAGCATGTGAACAATGCTGTTTATCTGAATTATTTTGAAGAAGCACGTATCCACTATTTCCGTCACCTGTTAGGAACAGATTGGGATTGGAAAAAGAACGGGATTTTATTGCGTAAAAATGAGTTGGAATACTTGAGACCAGTATTCTTAAACGAACCTGTTGATATCGAAGTATTCTTGCGTCATTTGGGAGATAAGAGTTTCACCTTGACTTACGAAGTACGTGTGTTGGGTGACCTGCGTACAATCGGTTCTTCCGTTTTGGTGTGTTATGATAGCGTCAATCGTTGTTCAATTTCCATTCCTGAACGTATGCGCGAGTCGTTGGGGAAATTGCGCTTGATGTTGGAACAATAATTGCTTTGAACAGATCCTAATTCCATTACCATGAAACAAATCGTTTTATTGTGCTTTTTAGTTTTAGCCGCGGTGAGCTATGCACAGCCAAAATTTGGCGTAGATAAAAAAGATAGCTGCTATAAGAAAGCAACGGAACGTTCCAAACAACGATTTGCGGAATGGGAATGTGGTAAAATTGCAGGAGTGGTAGATTGCAACGAAAAACTGGAATTGGATCCCGGATCTAACACAGTGATCACGGCTGCAGGGAAAAAGCCATTTTCAGGCACTTGTGAAACGTGTCACATGAACGGTTTGCTTGAGCGACGTGTAAAGTTCGTGAACGGAAAAACAGATGGGGTTGATTCTACTAATTACGCAAGTGGTTGTCTCATGGTTGTGCGTTCCCATGTTCAAGGTGTTGAAAATGGGAAATGGATGTATTTCAATGATTCTACAGGCATCATGGCTTGGGAAAAGAATTACTCCATGGGACAATTTCATGGACCTCAGGTTACCTACACGAGAAAAGGGGATACGCTGAAGTTTGAAAATTACAACATGGGCGTGCTTCAAGGTAAGAAGGTAACTTTTGATGCAAAAGGAATTAGAATTAAACAAGTTACTTATAAAAACGGTGAGCTGGATGGTCCTTTCTTAGTTTACAACAAAGAAGGAAAGATCATTGAGGAGATCAATTACAAAGAAGGCAAGAAACACGGTGTATTCAAATATTATTATGACGATGGAACCTTGTTGCGCACGGAGAATTGGGACATGGATTGCCGCAATGGAGAATTCAAAACGCTATTCTACGATGGAAAAGTGCAGAGCATCGAGATCTACAAAAAGTCAGCAGGTAATGTGACCAATTACTACACCACAGAAACCTACGAATGCAAAGACGAAGCTACTGCAAAGGAAGTGCAGAAATTGTTGGATGGTGGAAAGAAAAAAGCCCAGGTTTTAGAAGCGATTGGTTCTAAGTCAACGGTGAATGTCTTCGAAGATAAACGCATTTTGCCGGAACAGAAGTCCTATTTTAAAGGAGCAAAATTAGAAGGTGGCGTTAACAAGCCTTATAAACTTGACGGAAAATATTACGTTGTACTTGTCTTGAAAATCGATGCGATCGCAAAGAATGAAATTCGTGAAGGATGGTTTGAGGATCGTTTTCCGGATGGAAAGATCAAACGTCGTGCCTTGTATGCCAAAGACGTGCTAATTGAAGAGCATGTATTTGATGAGCAAGGTCGGGAGATCAAAACCTTTGGAGGGAATGCGAATTCGGGTAAAGAAGACGACGCAATGCCAACTGAAAAAGGGAAGAAGTCGAAGAAAGGGAAGAAGTGATATTTTTTCTAAATGCGTTAATATTCAATTATTTAATGTAGAGAATTTCCAATGTTGCAACTTTGAAACATTGGAAAAAAACAACCTTTCAACTTTTGAACTTAGCAACTTTGCTAAATTCGAAAACTCGGCCAATTACTCTCCCTCGTGAACCTTTTCGGATCATTAGTGTAATCATCACCATAAAAATTGATCCGATGAAAAAAATATGCTTAAACATTTTGATGCTTGCGTCTGTGGCGATGTCCTATGGTCAGTACAATGCCTGCGCAGGAAAAAGTGAAATCCGCGAAGAACGCGTGGTGACAACCGTTGACCAGTCAACGGGGAAAAAATTTGTGGATACCGTTTATGTCAAACCAGCTGAAGCGGATGCTCATGGGAATTTGAAAGGAAATCAATTCGACTTGGCGGTGGATGGCGCTTTTGAAGGACAAACCATTCTTGTGGTGAATGTATGTGGCAACACAATGGATAATGCACGAACCGCATTGAAAGAAAAAGGATTCAACATGGTTGTATTGAATGGCTTCCCTGAAATTGGTCAATTCACAGAATATTTAAAGAAATCCTGTCAGTTTTGGGTCCTTTCTGGAGGTTCAAACAATAAATTGGATGAAGAATACTTGAAAGTGATCGAGGCGTATTTCAACAGTGGAAGAGGTGTTTACGTGTGGAATGACAACACACCATATCACAATGAGGGGAATCAAATTACCAGTTATTTACTAGGTGTTACCATGTCCGGTGAATACTGGGCCGACCAAGTACTTGGTTTCAAAACGGAATCAACGCAATATGGATTGGTGGCGAATCATTTGATCACGACTGGATTAGAAACAGTTTATGAAGGGATTACCATCTCAACTATTTACGATCCTAAACAACAGTTAGAGCCAATCTTTTATTCGAGTGATGGCAACGTTGTAGCAGCCGTTTATGAGCAAAATGGAAAAAGACTGATCGTAGATGGAGGCTTTACCCGACTCGCTGTAAAATGGGATGCTGCCGGAACTGCACGTTACGTAAAGAATGCCGCAGCTTGGCTGGCGAATGTCGAGCGATTTGGAACGGAAGTAAGTACAGTTAAATAAATTAGAGGTCGGCGAAAACCGGCCTTTATTTTTCGTTGAAGGATTCTAAATGGATCTCTGTTCCATCAAAAACAGCGTAGGTACAGTAGTTGAACCATTCACCAAGATTTAAATACCTTGAATTCGCTTGTAGCTGAATGTCGAGTGGCAAGTGGCGATGACCAAAAATGAAAAAGTCCTGATGCTTTGTTTGCAAATACTCTTTGCAGTAAACAATCAACCATTCGCCGTTTTCACCATGAAAAATAGAATCGGCATCACCCGTAGCGGCACGAGATTTACGAGAGAAGAAATTCGCTAAACCAATGCCAAAGTTGGGGTGTAGGCGCGCAAAACACCACTGCGACCAGCGTGCGGCGAAAACCTTTTTAATAAGCTTGTATCCACGATCTCCCGGACCAAGTCCATCGCCATGACCAATGAGGAATTTTTTACCGTTATATTCGCGTTCAATCGGCGCTCGGTGTACTTCCACACCCAATTCTTTCGGGAAATAATCAAACATCCACATATCGTGGTTACCGGTGAAAAAATGTACCGGAATTCCACGATCGGTTAGTTCTGCGATCTTTCCCAGGAAACGCGTGTATCCTTTTGGAATGGCGTGTTTATATTCAAACCAGAAATCGAAAATATCCCCAACCAGGTATAACTCACACATGTCATGTTCTACCGATTCTATCCACTCGATAATACGTAATTCCCGATCGCGGGTAGCTTTACCTTGAGGAACTCCCAGATGAAAATCTGAAGCGAAGTAGATACGTTTACCTGCTGGGATCGTCGACATTAAAAACCGAAAATAGTTTTAAGTGCTTGTTCCAATTCCATACCACGCAATTTGGTATCGATGATGTTTCCATCGCGGTCCACCAATACGGTGAAAGGGATTGAGCTTACTTGATACAATTTTGCCACTTCATTGGACCAATACTTCAGATCAGAAACGTGGTAGGGCCAAATCAATCCATCTTTTTCTATGGCTGCTAACCAAGCGTTTTTGTCTTTGTCTAGAGAAACGCTCATAACTGTAAAACCGGCATCCTTGTATTTTTTATACAAGTTCACAACATTGGGATTCTCCTTGCGACATGGTCCGCACCAAGATGCCCAGAAGTCGATCAAAACCACTCTTCCACGTAGATCTTTCAACGAAATCGGATCTCCATTGCGATCTGCCTGTGAAAACAAAGGTGCAGGATTTCCTGATGCCAAAGCATTTGAAGCAGCACGCTTTTTCTGCATTTCCGCAAATTGAAGTTTGGCTGCCTCGACATTCGGAGAACCACTGAATGAAGCGGTCAATTGTTTCATGATTGATTCGTATGTTGGATATTCCTTCTCCGTATCCAAAGTGCTCAAAACAGGTAACAAAGCCGGTGAATTTGTGTTTTTTGCAACAAAAGACGTGCGATAGCTTGTGAATTGGAAGTAAACCTGCTGAAAGCTTTGATTGATTGCCTCTGCATTTTCCGGATTGCGACGTATCATGGCTGATGCACTATCTTTCTTCGCTTGAAAACGTTGCATTTCCAAAACAAATTCATTCAGAGCTACACTCTCATCACTTCCTGTGATGTTATGGAACGCAAATATGTTCTTGCCATCCGCATTTAATTTGATCACTGATTTGTCGCGCAGGATCAAGTTGATATGTTGGTTGCCAATACGTAAAACATAATAATCTTGAACCGGTAAAGTTCCTTTTAATAGGTAATCACCTTTCTTGTCCAATTTTCCACGTAAATGGTCAACGTAATGATTCCCGTAAAACTGAGAAATGAATATGCTGTCTCGATTCGTATTAAAAATGTTCCCCGAAACTTGTACCTGAATGCTTTGTGCCAAAGTGACACCGGTTAATAGTAAAAATGTAGTTAATGCTCTCAATTTCATAAGTCTCATTATTTGGACAATACTTCTTCCAATTTCCGTTCCAATTGTTCACCGCGAAGACCAACTCCAATGATATTGCCATCTCTGTTCAACAAAACAGTATAGGGAATACTTTGGAATCCATACTGCTGTGTAAGCGGTGTCTGCCATCCCATGAGATCAGAAACGTGATTCGGCCAGATCAGACCATCCTTCGCGATTGCATCTTTCCATGCTTTCGGGTCTTGGTCCAAGGAAACAGAGAAGACCTCAAATCCCTTTGACTTGAATTTCTTGTAAAGACGAACCACATTCGGGTTTTCTTTACGACACGGACCACACCAAGATGCCCAAAAATCTACAAGGACAACTTTGCCTTTCAAGGCTGAAAGACGTAATTCTTTGCCATTCGGATCTTTCATGGCAATTTCCGGAGCTGCCATTGTTCCGGACGCCATCGTTTGGTATTGATTAAATCCATCCTCTACCATTGCCACCTGATCGCTCAATACTTGAGTGATCGGAGATTCAGGATGCTGACGACGGTAGGCTTGTTCCATTTTTTTCAAGAGATCCATATTCTTTGGGTCCCATCCGTCAAATCCTGTTTCAGGAGCAGGCAATAAGGTACTTGTGAAAATGATATTCACGGTATTCCCCGGATCTTTCTCTACTTGTTTTTGAACATAGGTATCAATGGGTTTGCGCAATTCACGGAATATCGCCATTTGCTTGGAAGGATCTGTTTCTTTTGGCAACAATTCCATTTGTTTCTGTGCAAAATCATTGAATAATTTCATGTATTGCATCAATGGTGCTGCCCATTTTGGTCCTTTGATAATTGGAGCTACATTGAAGGTTCTTAAGTCTCCATTGATCGTCACCTTATCGTTCAGATCAAGCGGTAGTGCAATTGTGTTTCGCTGATCTTTACCAACCGTCATGGTATACAAGCCCATCCCGGGGATATTTCCATCCAAAGAATATTTACCATCAATATCTGTCATCACTTCCGCAACTGGAATGGTTCCGCGCTCGGATTGTGCTTCGATCTTAATTTTCAATAAACTCGCGCCTTTGATCTGACCTTCGATGTGAAAGTTCTTCTCCAGATTGTCTTCGGCTTGTTCTTCTCCATTACCACAAGCGGTAAGGACTACTCCCAAAACCAATGCAAAAAATAAACGCATATTTACGATTGAATTAGTTGTCTCAATAATTGATTCGCTGCTTTCGGATCCGCTTTTCCACCAGAAACCTTCATGATCTGACCCATAAAGAATCCAGTCAATTGATTTTCTCCAGCTTTAAATCGTGCATATTCATCCGGACATTGCTCGAACACTTGCAAAATGATCGCTTTCAAACTTCCCTCATCGGATTCCTGAATAATGTTCAATTGCTGAGCCAATGTCTCAACGCTCATCTCCGGATTTTCCAATAAGGCCGGGAACAATTTCTGAGAAGCTGCAGAATGCGAAACTTTTCCGGAATCGATAATGGCAATTACGGCTGCTAATTGCTTTCCAGACACCGGGAAATCTTCCATTTCCAAACCGTTCTGGTTTAAGTAGGATTTCACATCTCCCATAACCCAGTTCGCAGCCGACTTGAAGTTCGTTGTATTTGCTATAACCTCTTCGTAATACAAGGCAACGGCTTTGCTATCTGTCAAAATTCCTGCGTCGTATTCCGAAAGGCCCAGTTGATCCGTGTATTTCTGGAATAATTCACGTGGTAGTGCAGGCATTTTAGCCTTTACTAGATCCACATAAGTCGCATCCACAACGATTGGTTGTAAGTCCGGCTCCGGGAAATAACGGTAATCGTTCGCAGCCTCTTTCGTACGCATCGAGATCGTAATTCCTTTCAATGCGTCGAAACTGCGTGTTTCCTGAGTCAATTTTTCGCCATTTTCAATAGCTTCGATCTGACGTTTGATCTCAAAGTCGATCGCGCGTTGCACGTTGCGGATCGAGTTCATGTTCTTAACCTCCACTTTTGTTCCGAATGCTTCTGCACCTTTCAAACGTACAGAGATATTGGCGTCACAACGCAGAGACCCCTCTTCCATGTTTCCGTCACAAATGTCCAGGTAGCGCACCAAGCGTCGCACTTCCGTAACGTAGTTGTATGCTTCCTGACTGCTGCGTATATCCGGTTCAGAAACGATCTCTAAAAGTGGCGTTCCTGCACGGTTCAAATCCACCAAGGTATCGTATAGATCCACATCGTGGATACTCTTTCCGGCATCTTCTTCCATGTGGATACGCGTCAATCCTATGCGCTTGTCCTGACCCTGATCATCTTTGATGAACAATTGTCCGCCGGTACAGATCGGGGTAGTATCCTGTGTGATCTGGTAACCTTTAGGAAGATCCGGGTAGAAATAGTTCTTACGAGCAAAATGCTGATATTCTGCGATCGTAGCGCCACATGCCAACCCGAGACGAACGGCATACTCGATCGTACGCTTGTTCATTACCGGTAATGTTCCAGGATGACCAAGTGTTACCACGCTCACGTTTGTGTTCGGGTGAGCCCCGTATTCATTGATATCAGAAGAGTAGGCTTTCGTTTTGGTAAGCAACTGCGCGTGCACCTCCAAACCAATTACAGCCTCGTATTTATCGTAAATGGACATTGTATTGAATAATGAACTGTAAATTTCGCCTTTTTTCACCGAATATTGGCTGTTGAGTAGTTGTTTTTTATGAGAAACCAGTTAAAAATGCTTTAAAAACACCTCTTTCAATTTTCTCAAAATAAAAATGCCCCGCATCGGCAGGGCATTTTGGTAATGTTTCGAGTGATATTCTTACAAACGTGCGATCAATTGACTCATGATCAGGGTCATTTTTGGCTCTTGACGGCTCGCAACTTCGATCACATCTTGAACACTTACTTTCTGGATCTTTCCAGGAACACCCAAATCTGTAATGATCGAAATCGCGAAACATGGGATCTCCATGTGTCGAGCTACGATCACTTCTGGAATTGTTGACATACCAACAGCATCAGCACCAATAGCTCGTACATAGCGGTATTCAGCCGGAGTTTCTAAAGTTGGTCCTGTAAGCGCAGCATAAGTTCCTACAGAAACGCGAATGTTGTTCTCAGCGGCAATAGTTTTAGCCAAATCGATCATTCCTGCATCATAGGGATCAGACATGTCTGGGAAACGTGGCCCCAATTCATTATAGTTCTTACCGATCAATGGGTGAGCAGGGAACAAGTTGATGTGGTCGTCCAAGATCATGATCTCACCGATCTCAAAATCCGGATTTACACCTCCTGAAGCATTGCTTACGAACAAACGCTCAATTCCTAATGCTTTGAAAACACGAACAGGGAAGGTAACTTGTTGCATTGTATACCCTTCGTAGTAGTGAAAACGACCTTGCATTGCAACGACAGATTTTCCACCCAATTTTCCGAAGATCAATTTTCCGGAGTGACTCTCAACGGTTGATACCGGAAAGTGTGGGATGTCTTGGTAAGGAATCTCATCAATCACCTCGATCTCTTTAACCAATCCTCCTAAACCAGTTCCTAAAATGATCCCGATTGTCGGTTTTACTTGTGTGCGTGAGTGGATAAACTCAACCGCCTCTTTCATTTGTTCTAACAACATATGCGTTCAATGTATCAATTAAGTCTTGTTCACGATCGAAGCGCAAAGTCATTTCCTGAACGAAACAGGGACATCCACATTGTTGCAGTGCTGCTTTCCAGGGTATCAGTCGAACCGCATCTTTTTCAGTAGTGACTATGGCACACGAACGTCCGGCAAAAGTAGCAACTTTTTGTACAATTCGTTGAATGTCGGCTGCGTCAAACGCATGATGATCCGGGAACTGAAGCGTTGTTACGTTCTGATTTGCAGATAAAAAACGATTTAGGGGTTCGGGTTGTGCAATGCCGGTAACCAATAAAATTTCGTCAACATTTTTCCAGTCTTCTCCAAAAAGCCCTTTTTTATCTCCGTAAATGATCTCCGAAAAAAATATTTTGTCTTCGGATAAAGGGATGCGGTCATAAAAAACTTGTTTTTGAGCAGAACTTAGATTACTCGGTGATTTGGTTACCAGAACCAGATCGGCTCGTTTTATGCCAGAACGTCCTTCGCGTAGATTTCCAGCTGGAAAGGGAAAATCCCTGAAAACAGGTCGGTCGTAGGTCATTAGCAGAATATTCAAACCTGCTTTAACCGCTCGGTGCTGGTACGCATCGTCTAAAATGATCAAGGAGTCATCGTAATTGTCTCGGATATACTGCACCCCAATACTGCGTTTTTCAGCAACGATTACCGGAACATTTCCCTGGAAACGGTTGAAGTACATCAAGGGTTCGTCGCCTATTTCTTCGGCAGTGCTATTGGAATTTGCTTCCAGAAGTCCTTTGGTTGCTCTTCCGTAACCACGAGAAAGAATAGCTGGATGTTGTTCTGCAAATTTTGCTGCCAGAAAAGCCGTAAACGGCGATTTACCGGTGCCTCCAACAGTAATATTCCCAACACAAATCGATTTTCCCGGGATTTCAAGCGATTTTTTAATCCCCCAATCGAAGAATTTGTTCCTGAACCAAGTGATGCACGCATAGATCAGCGAGAACGGTAAAAGGATCAATCGTAGGGATTTCATGGTCTAAAAATAGGAAAAATCAGTCAGGAACCGTGTGTTTGTTCTCCACAACAACTATCCAGCTCTCCTGAACAAACACTTGTAATCCTGACTGATTTCCTTAACTAAACTGCAAACTATCACTGCCACTTTACGGACGGTGAGAACCTAACAAACCTGTGAATAGTGGTATTATACCTGTTTATGAACTTACATCCACTTTGAAGAGAATTTGTTAAAGTCTTCTCTTACTTCGTTGAACACCTTTTCAAAGCTGTTTACCAAATCTTGTTCAACAGCGTGGTATTCCACTTTGCGGTGATCCACAGCAACCGGATTGCTTTTGATTTCTTCCAGCAAAGATTGTTCGTGTTCACGCACTTTATGTGCGATTTCATCAATATTATTGCGTTGAATGATAAACTGATTTTGGAAGCGCTCCACTTCAGCTAATACCTCTTGCGCATTGTTTTTTGTTGCTAACTCCTCCAAACGGCCTTTCAGAATGGAGATTTCATCTTTGTAAAAATCCAACTTTTTCAACCATTCTGTGTTTTCCTCGTGCTGCTTGTAAATTGACTCATTCGTTGCCATACTCATTCTTTATTAAATCGTGTTTTAAGTTGTTGTCCTCCGACATCACAAAGGTTTGAAAAGTACCGAACGAAAAACATGATTTTGATCAGGAAAGAATATGATTTTAGGTCATAAAAGCAATGGTGATGAAGCTATTTACTTACCTTAGATTCTATAAAAAATTGTAGCTTTGTTCCATGTCAAAAGTGAAAGAGATTCTACAGTTCTTCAACGGACTAGCTCCCTTTGCATATCAAGAGTCTTATGATAACTCCGGTTTGTTGGTTGGTGATCCAGATCAGGAGGTGAAAGGCATTCTTGTTGCGCTGGATATGACAGAAGAAGTGGTAGCAGAAGCGGTGGCCTCCGGAGCAAACGTTGTTGTTGCGCATCATCCGATCATATTCAAGGGATTGAAACGACTTACCGGTTCAACTTACGTAGAGCGAACAGTAATAGAAGCCATCCGGCAAGGGGTTGCGTTGATCGCAGTACATACAAATGCGGATAATTATCGCTTTGGGGTCAATCACATTATTTCTGAAAGATTGGGTCTACAGAACACACGTGTTTTGGTTCCGCAAGAAGCAAGCTTGCTGGGATTGAGTGTTTTCGTTCCAGAGACACACGCTGAATCCTTACGTGTGGCTTTGGGTGAGGCCGGGGCCGGATCAATCGGAGAATATGACCAATGCAGTTTTAGTTCTCTCGGATTAGGGCGCTTCCGACCCTCGGAAAAAGCCAATCCACATATAGGAAAAGCGGGTGAGTTGGAATCTGTTGCCGAAGAGCGCGTTTCAGTGATCTTGGAAAAACACCAATTAAGTAACGTTTTGAATGCCATGGTGGCCAGTCATCCTTACGAAGAAGTAGCGCACGAAATCGTTGCGTTGAACAATGAAAATCAGTACGTGGGCAGTGGTATGGTAGGTGAATTATCGGAGCCGATGCAAACACTTGATTTTTTAAAATTCGTAAAGGAAACTTTTCATTGCGGGGCAATTCGTTATACCAATCCTGTGAAAACCCAAGTGCAACGCATCGCGGTTTGCGGCGGTTCAGGGAGCTTTTTATTGGGTGCAGCAAAGCGCGTTCAAGCGGATGTGTTCGTTACTGCAGACTTTAAATACCATGAATTTTTTGATGCAGAAAAACGCATTGTGATTGCAGATATTGGACATTTTGAGTCTGAACAATTCACTTCGGCTTGGTTTGTTGAGGTTTTGAACAAAAAATTTACTACTTTCGCGGTTCGTTTAGCGAATGTGAATACGAATCCGATAAATTATCTCTAAGAGTATGGCTGCAAAGGCAAGTACAAAAGAAACTACAATTGCTGAAAAGTTAGATGCATTATATGCATTGCAAAAAATTGATTCTCAAATCGATAAAATCAGAACGGTACGCGGAGAGCTGCCACTGGAGGTACAGGATTTAGAGGACGAAATCGAAGGTCTTGAGACGCGCATTAAAAAGATGCAAGACGAGGCAAAGGAGTTGGAAACTGAGGTCACTGATCGTAAAAATGCGATCAAGGATTCAGAAACAGCTATTGCCAAGTTTAAAGAGCAACAAAATAACGTACGTAACAACCGCGAATTCGAGTCGTTGGCAAAGGAGATCGAGTTTCAAGATCTTGAAATGAAATTGCACGATAAGCGTATTAAGGAAGCTAAAGCCAAGATTGCATCTAAGAAAGAGGTGTTGGACGAAGCGAAAGAGCGCTTGGAAATGCGCAAAGGCGATTTGAAAGAGAAGAAAGGTGAATTGGACGAGATCGTTGCAGAAACTCAAAAAGAAGAAGAAACCTTACTTGAGGCATCTAACAAAGCGAAAGCTGCTATTGATGATCGTTTGATCGCGGCATATGACCGTTTACGTACCAATGCAAAGAATGGATTGGCTGTGGTAGGTGTTGATCGCGACTCTTGTGGAGGTTGCTTTAACAAGATCCCGCCTCAACGTCAATTGGACATTCAAACTAAGCGCAAAGTGATCGTTTGTGAGCACTGTGGACGTATCTTGGTTCCAACAACAGAAGAAGCATAATCATCATTGAATGATATATTAAAGGGTCGGTAAATACCGACCTTTTTTTATGCCTAAATTGTTTAATAGGCAAGATCAACGGATTTTATGATTTCCATGCATTTTGACGCGTGCACTTTTCGTATTTTTGCACCTGATATTTTAGAATTTCCTATTCATGGATAAATTGGCAAAAGCATTGCTTTCAATGCGCGCAATGGCAGTTGGAATGTTTATTTTCCTCTCAGGTATAGCTGTTGCAACCTTCATCGAGTCTGATCAAGGGATTCAGGCTGCCAAATTGTGGGTTTATAATGCGCTTTGGTTCGAGATCTTAATTCTGTTCTTAACGATCAATATGGTGGCGAATATTTTCCGCTACCGTATGTGGAGCCGTGAAAAGATCGCAATGCTTCTGTTTCACCTTTCATTTATAGTGATCATGATCGGAGCAGGAGTAACTCGTTACATTAGTTTTGAAGGAACGATGCCTATCCGTGAAGGGGAAACGAGTAACGTGCTGTATTCAGCGGATCCGTATCTATGGGTGCGCATTAACGATGGCAAAATGCAAGCTACCAACGATACGAAAGTCTTCATGGCGGAATCTTATCCGTTCAATAATGCTGATTTAAATTTGTGGTTGCCGAAACACAAGAACGAAATCGAGATCGAATACGTAGATTTCAAATCGAAGCAAATAGATACGTTGAAGATCGATCCGAAGTTTAAAACATCCGCGCTTGATATTGTGACAGATGGAATGACTTCTAACTACGTGATCTCTGGCGAAATTGCTGCAGTTGGTGGCATTCAATTGGCTTTCTCAGAGAAAGAGAAAGTGATCGGTGTTAACGTATATAAAAAGAATGGACAATTGATGATCCGTCCTTCTATGCCCATGCAATTCATCCCGATGAAAGCCATGCAGCAGGCGCGTCAAACCGGACAAGCCCCGCCTGACTCTGTTTACGTTCGCGTAGCTGCTGGAGAGGAAGTACCTTTTGCTACAACCACACTTTATCAATTGGCAGGATCACAATTCGTGTTCAAGCAAGAAATCCCAAATGCTGGAAAAGAATTGGTTCCTTCCGGAAGACGTGATGTAGGAATGGATTATTTGACGATTAAAATCACGGATGGTGAAAAATCAAAGATAGTAACCTTGCCTGGAGGTATGCGCGAAATACCGAAACCGACTTTCTTTGAGTTCAATGGCCTGCACTATCATTTGGAATATGGAAGCAAGCGCATTGAGTTGCCTTTCGGTATGAAATGCATCGATTTCATGTTGGATCGCTACCCAGGCTCAGATATGGCCTCGTCGTATGCGAGTATCCTGCAGATAGTTGACGATAAGCGTAAAGTTTACAGACAAAAGCGCGTTTTCATGAATCATGTTTTGGATTACGATGGTTACCGCTTCTTCCAATCTGCATACGATCAAGATGAGAAAGGGACTATTTTGAGTGTAAACCATGATTGGTGGGGAACAAACATTACCTATTTGGGTTATTTGATGATGACCATTGGAATGATCATGAACTTATTTGCTCCGGTTTCTCGATTCAGAGAAATGCTGACGAAATTGTCTAAGTCGTCTAAAGCCGCATTGATCATTGGTTTTGTGGGACTTGCATCGGCCACTTATGCTCAGGATACTGTACAACAACACGATCACGATCATGCTGGTCACGATCACAACCATGATCACAGTGCTGAATCAACTCCGGCCCCAGCTCCACAAACGGCTCCGATCGTACGTTTCATTTCTGAAGAACACAGTGATAAATTGGCGCATTTACTTGTGCAGGATTTCAAAGGTAGAATTGTACCAATGCACACGGTTTGTCGTGAGATATTGATCAAATTGTACCGTTCTGCAAAATATGAAGATCACAACGCAGTGCAAACGATCATGTCGATGCACATGTACCCGGAATATTGGTTGGACCAAAAAGTGATCAATGTTCATAGTGCATTGCGCTCCAAATTGAAATTGGAAAAATACGTTTCGTTTAAAGAGATCGCCACCAACAGAGGCGAGTTTAAATGGATCAATGAGTATAATGCTGCCTTGCAAAAACCGGAATCCCGTCAAAGCGAATACGAAAAGAAGTTGATCAAGTTAGGTGAGAAGTTTCAGGTCATGTTGAGCGTGGTAAACTGGCAATACATGAAGATCATCCCTTTAAAGGGAGATAAAGGAAATCGTTGGTTCATGCCTTTCGATCCACAATTGCGAGCTGTTGACACAGTAACGAGCACTTTGGCGCTTCAATACATTTCGTCTTTGAATGAGAGTGCCATGAACGAGGCCAATTATCCAAAGTCGGATCAATTGTTGACGGCTTTGATGACGATACAGCGCAAGATCGCTCCGGCAAAGATCCTTCCTACGGAAACACACGTGCAAGTGGAGATCTCATACAACAAGATGGGAATCTTTAAGAATACGGAATACAGTTACTTATTATTTGGATTGATCTTGATGATCACCTTTTTCATTAAAGTTCTGAAAAACTCAACCGTGCGTTCAGAAAAGATTTTCAAACGCATTCGTCAACTAGTGACAGCTTTGTTTATAGTTATCTTTTTGTATCATGCTGCTGGTTTGGGAATGCGTTGGTACATTTCGGGTCACGCACCATGGAGTGATGGTTACGAAGCCGTTGTTTTCATTGCTTGGGTAACCGCAGTAGCAGGATTGATCTTTGCTCGCAAGAATCCGGGGATTTTGGCTGGTGCTGCCTTATTGGCTGCCTTCATGATCATGGTGACGGAATTGAACTTGTTGGATCCGGAGATAACGCCATTGCAACCGGTTTTAAAAAGTTACTGGTTGATGATCCACGTAGCGATCATTACAGGAAGTTATGGTTTCTTGGGGCTATCTTGTATTTTGGGCTTGTTCAATTTGACCTTGTTCACGTTGCGAGGAAAGCACAACGGAGACAAGGTGACGCGCAACATCAACGAATTGACCTATGTGTCTGAAATGGCCATGACGATCGGTTTGTTCATGTTAACCATCGGAACATTCCTGGGTGGAATTTGGGCGAATGAATCTTGGGGACGTTACTGGGGTTGGGATCCGAAAGAAACATGGGCGTTGGTGTCTGTGCTTGTTTACGCGATCATCATGCACTTCCGTTATATTCCAGGTTTGAAGTCAACGATCGCATTCAACATTGCTTCATTCTGGGGGTATGGCGCGATCTTGTTTACATTCTTTGGGGTGAACTTCATCTTGGTAGGATTGCACTCATACGCGAACGGAGATGGAGCGGTGAATTTACCGGCTTACGTGTATATTTTGGTGTTCATTTTCTTGATACTTACAGTTTTAGCTGTAATTTTCAATAAAAGTTATAGCAAAGAACTGCGCAATAAACTGTAGTATGGAAAATCTGAAGCTGGATCTACTTGCCTTTGCGGCACACCCGGATGACGTTGAGTTATCAGCAGCAGGAACATTGATGAAGCACAAATCTTTGGGCTATAAAGTAGGGATCATTGACCTCACACAAGGAGAATTGGGCTCACGGGGTACAATCGCAACACGCTATGAAGAAGCTGCTGAGGCTGCCAAGATCATGCAATTGGATTATCGTGGAAACCTGCAGATGGCAGATGGCTTTTTCGAAGAGAATGAGGAAAACTTACATGCAATCATCACCGAGATCCGTCGCTTTAAACCGGACCTAGTTCTGGCAAATGCCATTCACGACCGTCACCCGGATCATGGAAGAGGAAGTTCCTTGGTCTCACGCGCTTGTTTTTTAGCAGGATTGCGTAGGATCGTTACAATGTGGGATGGTGAAGTACAAGAAGCGCACAGACCACGTGCCGTTTACCATTACATTCAGGATCGATTTATTGAACCCGATGTGGTTGTAGACGTGAGTGATTTTGTAGAACAAAAGATCGAAGCGATCAAAGCTTATAAAACACAATTCTGGGACCCAAAATCAGCCGAACCGGCAACTCCGATCTCAGGAGCAGATTTCTTTGATTTCATCCGCGGACGCATGAAAGAAATGGGGCGCCCAATTGGTGCTTCCTACGCAGAAGGTTTTACTGCTGAACGCTTTTTGGGAGTTGACGACTTGTTCCTGCTGAAGTAATTACAACTTCGCCTTCACAGCTGCAAGTTCTGCCTCAAAAGCCGCTTTTAATTCCAGATTGCTGATCCCATTGTTGAAGTTCTCTCCAAACTTAGGCAAACTGAAATGTCCAAGAATGTTTGCATCGTGACGCGGAAAACGTGAACGTGCAGTTTCTAATACGAATTTCGCGCCCAGTCCTCCTGGAGAAGTAGCTAATAGGAACATCGGTTTATTTTGGAAAACACCACTTTTTGCTCTTGAACACCAGTCTAAGGTATTCTTGAACGCTGCTGTATAAGAACCGTTGTGTTCAGCCATTGAAATGACCAAAAGATCTGCTTTCTCAATGATCGCTAACAGTTCTTCTGCCTCGTCCGGAATTCCATCGATCTCTTCTTTGTCTGCAGAGTATAATTGCATTTCGAAATCATTTAGGTCGATAAGATGTACCGTACCGTCAAATTGATGTGCAGCCCATGCTGCGAATTGTTGATTGATAGATTTACTGCTTGTGCTTGCGCCGAATGCTAGAATAGTCATCTGTGTAATTTTTAGTAAAATTAAGGAACCTTTTTCTCTTGCATGAACAAAAGCGGCGTAATAATCGTCTTTAAATACATGAATCAAGGAAATATGCAGTTTTACGACCTCCAAGTTCGCAAGCCAAATGGTGAACAGATCGATTTCAAAGACTTGGAAGGCAAAGTGGTGTTATTGGTGAACACAGCCACGAAATGCGGATTGGCTCCGCAATTCGATGGTTTGGAGAACTTGCATCAGCGCTACAAAGATCAAGGATTGGTGGTTTTGGGATTCCCGTGCGATCAATTTGCGGGTCAAGAACCGGAAACAAATGATACAGTAGAGGAGACCTGTAAGTTGAATTTTGGAGTGACCTTTCAATTGACAGAGAAAGTAAAGGTGAATGGACCGGAAACGCATCCGGTTTTTAGATTCTTGAAATCAAAATTAGGTGGCTGGTTTGGTTCTGGGATTAAATGGAATTTTACCAAGTTTGTCGTGGATAAAAATGGAAAGCCGGTCAAACGCTTTTCACCAACTACCACTCCCGATAAACTAGAATCATTGATCATTCAATTATTAAAATCATAAAAAAAGGCACTCCGAAGAGTGCCTTTTCTCATATTGTGAGATCCTTATTTGATCACGCTCAAGCGTAATGTTTGAGTAGAAGCACCTGCACGGATAACCGCGAAGTAAATTCCAGCTTCAAGATCTGAAGTAGTGATTTGAAGTTCATGTGTTCCTTCTGTCATTTCTTCGTTCGCAATTGTTTGAACGATCTGACCGTTCACGTTCATCAAAACAGCTTCAACAACTTGTGAGTTCTGCAATTCAAATGAAAGTGTAGCTTGGTCTGCTGTTGGGTTAGGGAACAGGCTCATTGCTCCGATAGCATCCAATTCATCCAATCCAACTGTAATTGAAACGGTGAAAGTTGTATCATCTGAACAGTTACCATTTGTAGCAGTCATTGTAACAGTGTAAGTATCGCTGATTGCATAAGCGTGAGTTGGACTAGCAGCAGAAGAGTTTGTGAAATCTCCAAAATCCCAAGAGTAGCTCGTTGCATTCGTAGATCCATTTGTAAATGAAACAATGATTCCGTTTACCACAACTGAACTTACAACTGCCGTAGGTGTTGTACCAACTGTTACAACAACATCAGCAGATTGACCAACTCCGTCACATGCATTCGCATTGGTTGTAGTTACGTGGTAAGTTCCGGCTGTAGTTACTTGAATGGATTGTGTTGTTAAACCATTAGACCACAAGTAAGAGTCAGCAGCAGATGAAGTCAAAGTAACTGTGTCACCAGAACAGATTGCTGTTGCACCTGAAGCCTGAACTGTAGGTGTTGGAGCGTTAGAAACGTTTACGTTGATCGGTGCTGAAGTAGCTTGACATCCGTTTGCATCAGTAATTGTTACTGCGTAGCTTCCAGAAGTTGATACTGTGATCGTTTGTGTTGTACCAGGGTTGTTTGTCCAAGCATATCCATTCGCAGATGTTGCTGTAAGATCTACAGATCCACCAGTACAGAATGAAGTCGGGCCATTTGGAGTAACAGAAGGTGTTGCAGGCAATGCATTCACGGTTACTGTGATTTGCGTGCGTGGTCCTTCAGTTCCTTCTGCATTAGCTTGAGCAACATAGTAATTGAATGTTCCGGCAGAAGTTGTTGCAGGAGTTGGAGCTGTTGTTGAACCAGTTCCTCCCGATGCACTTGTGTACCATACCAAGCTGTTTCCAGCGCCTGCAGTTGCAGTCAATTGAGTAGCTGTTCCGCCAACACAGTAGTTATAAGCCGTTGTTGCTGCCGGTGCAGTTAATACGTAAGGAAGAATTGTTGCATCTGTAAAGTTTGAGTTACCCAAAGCAATTGCTCCAGCCGGACGGTAATCGGGAGTTAAGTAAACGTATGGATTTACCAAAATTCCAGCAGGTGATGCCAATGAGTCGTTGTTGTTTGATCCGAACCAAGTCCAAATTGGGAAAGTACTTCCTGTATTGCGCTCACAAACGCGTGCAGTTGTAGTTCCGGCAACGATGTTGTTCATGTATTTCAAGGTACCATTTGTCGCGTTTGTTTCTGCAGCTGTACCATCGATGTGGATACCGCGTGCAAAATCCATGAAAATTGAATTGTAAAGGCGTAACGCTGTATTTCTGCGCAAACGAGCTCCACGACGGTAACCAGCAGCAATTGTATTTCCGTTATTTCCGCGGAATGGACCGATTGCAGTAATATTAGAGAAGATTGGTGATGTTTGAGGATTTGCAGCAGAACCTGAAGCGTCGTTATCTGATTCAAAGCCTTCTGAAGTAGAAACAGCAGGGTTGTCAGCGATGTTCGGATCACGTACGATCAAACCAAATTGTACATTTCCACGGTATCCGAAATCCGTATCGAAATCATCATCCAAGTTGCGGTATGAAACCAAGTGGTGTGCATTTACTGTTCCACCAAACCATTCGAAAGCGTCATCGTTTCCGAAAGAAACCTGAATGTGGTGAATTGTTGTACCGCGACCAACTGAACCCATTGTCAAGGCATTGATCTCTTTATCTGTTTGGTAAGCATAACCAGAGAATTCGATACGAACATAAGTTAATGTTCCAGAGTTGTCATTATCGTCCGGATTTGAACCACCACCAAATTGGGTGTCTGCAGTTGGAGCCAAACCTTCGATGTTTGCAATTCCTCCTGGTTGGTTATTGGATGCAGCACCTAGAAGGATAATTCCACCCCAGTCACCTGCAGCGCGTGCTCCAGCTGGTTGGTTAGATGTAAAAACGATTGGTTGAGATACTGTACCTTGAGCAACCAAGTTCGATCCTTGAGTAATGAACAAACCTGATCCAGGAACACTTTTGTCTCCCATAACTACCGTTCCCGGTTCAATCGTTAAAGTTGCACCGTTCTTCACGTAGATCTGTCCTTGCAACAAGTAAACGTTATTTGCAGTCCAGGTAGTGTTTGTAGTAATGTTCGTTGTTACTGTAACATTAGAGGTTCCGTAGTTTGTGTTTTGCGGATCCCAGTTTGTCCATCCATCTGTCCACATAGCTTCTGGAGCTGGAGCAAATGCACCTCTGTATGAGGTTGGAACAAAAAATGATTGGCTCAGGGCGAGGGCGGATAAGGAAGCGAATAGCCCTGATAAGTAGATCTTTTTCATCTTTTTCTTTCTTTATTTTTATCTGATACAAAATTGATATAGTAACCTTGTTAGTAGCTTAGTTTTAAGTTATCGTTCTACTGAAATTGCGTTAAGTTTTTATGAAGAAGTAGGTAGCATTAAGTTTACGTTGCAAAGAAAAACCCCGCCTGGTGAAGCAGGGCGGGGTTTCGGGTAAACTGTATGCTATGATCTTACAGTTTGATACTCAAGGATAAGGAAATGGTTTGTCCCATACGTGTACGCCATACTTGATCGTCCACATTTTCCTGGTAACCATTGTTATTCGTTTTGTCTCCAACAAATACAGTGTTCACTGCTTGATTGAATCCGGAAGTTTTCTCTGTTTGTGTGTTGTTTTGGTAGAAGATCTGATCTTGTGCCAAGATGTTTTGAAAGTTGATCTTGAATTCAGCCTTCTCTTTCCAGAATGATTTGCTCAACTGCACATCGATGAAAGTACGCGCGTTTTCCCAAAGATCTGGTTCATTTACGTTTCCAACGATCGCAATTCGCTCTCCAACTCGGTTCACGTTCAAGGATGCACCCCACTGTTTCACAGGGTGACGGTATTGAATTCCGGCATTGAAGATGTAAGGTGACTGACCTTGCAAAGGACGAGAATCTGATGTTGATCCAAGAACTCCTGACACATCAACTTTAGAACGGATCACTGCCAAGTTTCCATAGATCGTGAAATGTTGTGCAATGGAATTCGAATCGGCATCAAATAGGGAAGAGATCAAAGTACGTCCTTCAACTTCTAAACCAAAGTTATGAGCAACAGGTACGTTTCTAAAGGAGATCTCTCCGGTTACATCCGGACGAGAAACTTGCTCGATAGGGTTGCTGAAGTGCTTGTAGAATGCAGTTGCAGTGATCAATTGTCCTTTTCCAGGGTAGCGCTCAAAACGCACATCGAAGTTGTTGATCTTGGCACGAACCAATTCCTCGTTACCTGAAACTACGAAGTTTGTAGTGAAATCATAGAATGCGAATGGTGCCAACTCACGGTATTCCGGACGGTTCAAGGTTTGAGAGTATGATGCGCGAACATTGTTCTTGTCTGTTAAACTAAACACGGCATTCACGGATGGTAAGATGTCCAATTTATTAGTATTGATCTCCAATGGTGAATTGTCATCCTTACGAGCGCTCAATTGTTGGTTGAAATGTTCAACACGCGCACCGTAGATCAAATGCCACTTCCCAAATTTGTTATCTGCTTGAACGTAACCTGCATTCAAACTAGATTGGGCTGTATAGGCATCAGAGAATTTTGTGCCATCTGTTAATTTGAACCCGCCTATGCCGTTGTTACCGCCTTCCGGTGCCTGGATCAAGCCCATATTTTCAGGTGCGAAGATCTGATCTTCCGGCAAGTACAACAAGTTTTCATTGAAAGTGATGTTTCCACCAACGATACCGTATCTTGTGTAACCCAATTGGCGTGCTTCGAATGTTCGGTTTCTCAACTGTGTAAAGTATCCAACCTTCACATCCATTTTAGATGTTTTGGTATCAATCAGTTTGTAAGTTGCATCAACACGACCATTGTATGAGTTTTCGCGGTTTTCAGAGAAGAACATACCACCACCGTAAGCAGGACCAACGTTAGTGTAAGAAATGTTCGCTACGTACATGGTGTCGCGCGGATTTGGATCTGTTGGATCGATCACGTCTTTAAAACGTGTGTAAACTGAACGATTCAAACTTGGAATAACGCGTCTTACGTTGCTATAAGAAGCTACCCAATTGATGCGCAATTTCTCACCTTTCAACAAGTGGTCTCCGTTCAACTGACCTGAATAGATCTGATTCGACGTAAACCAACGTGCATTCGAACGCAATAAACTTGGATTCGCTTCCAATGGGTTGATCTCTCCGGTACGGTTGATCAATTTATCATCGGAGTTGATGCTGTAAATGTTTTTGAATGATAAAGTATTATTCTTGTTGATACGCAATGAGAAGTTTGCCATGGCACCTGCCAAAACTTGTTCTACATTGTTCTTGTCCAAATATTCGTAATCTAATTGAGATGCCTGTGGAGCATTTGGATCAGAACTGTTTGTATAACCACGACGAGTCGTTTCTGTATAGTTAAATGATCTGCTGTATGTCAATGCTCCGATTGCTCCGAAATCCATTTCTTTCAATTTCGTACGGAAACCTCCAGATGCTTGTAAGCTATAGTTGGGAGAGAATTTTTTGTCAACCAGTGCCCAATTTGTGGAAAATCTTTGTGCTAATGATGCCTGATCTGAAATCAACAACGGGTAAGAACCATACTCCGGAATCTCATTTGACATACTGCGAGAACCATTGTCGATTCCTAACCAGTCTGTTTTACTTCCCTGATAACTTTGTTGTGTTTTAAAAGTTGTCATTGTGTTGTAACCACCGCCTGCAGAAAAGGAAAAAAAGTTTTTGTCAGGAATACTCTTTGTATTGATCTGAATGATACCACCGGCAAATTCGGCGGGCATATCCGGAGTTGCTGTTTTCGAAATGATCAAATTATCCAACATGTTGGAAGGAAAGATGTCAAACGAAAATGCTTTTCTGTCAGATTCTGAACTTGGTAGGGGAGCATCATTTAAGAAAGCTGCGTTGTAACGGTCGTTTAGACCACGAATGATCGCAAATTTGTTCTCTTGAATGGAAGCACCGCTTGACAGCTTGATGACATCGCTCGTAGTTTTTGCGGGAGTGCGTGCAATAGCAGTTGCAGAAACCACATCCATCATCGCATTGGCTTCTTTTTGCTTTAGCGTAAGACCAATGTCTGTAGCTTCATTACGCTTGGCGTAAACGATCACTTCACCGATCGAATCATCTTGAGCCATTCCGTAATTGATCTCAAGCACTTGTCCAGGTTTCAATTCGATCCCTTCCAAAACGCGTTGCGGGAATTCCGCAGAAAAGATCTTCAAGGAATATGTTCCGGCATTCAAACCTGTGAATTCGTAATTTCCATCAAAATCGGTCAATGTTTTCTTTTCGGTAGGGATCAATTCCACCTGAGCTGAAAGCAATGCTTCACCAGTGCTCTCCTCATAAATTTTTCCTTTGATCACCGCATTTCCTTTGTCCTGAGCGAATAAAACTCCGGTAAAAACGAGGCAAACAACTGTTAGTAAATTTTTCATAGCATACATTAATTTGCTGCAAAGTAACCGCGGATAGGTTACTGAAAAAGAACAGTTGTATTATGACTTTATGAGTGTTATTTTAAAATAAAATGAAGCAACTTAACATTGGCTTAACACCAACTAAAAGGATTCAGTATTCACGGGCTTTCCAGTGAAAGACACAGCGAAATCCTACGCTCAAACTGGTAGAATCGACCTGATTTTTAAAGGTGTCATCCGGAGCAAGTTGACGACTTTGCATCCAAGCATCTCCAGTAGTCCAAGTTACCTCGTCTAATTGTTTCTTTACATTGCTCTGTAACAATAGGAGAACTTTGCTCGAGTTTCCTTTTAGAGAAGGATGCACGTTAGCCGGGAACGGAAAATCGTAGGGTGAACGACTGGCTTGATTTAAGCGTTCTTTGTTCTTTTGACTTAGCTTTTGAATCTGAAGGTCATTGTATTGAACGGCAGCTGTCCACTCGCGTTTGTTTGGAAGAGTGTAATGCGGTAATCTTTTGATGATTTCAGGTTTGCGAATTTCAATTAATTCACCACGTAAAAAGCGCTCGATACTTATGATATCATCCGGATGCTCGGTGATGCGCCATTCTAATTGATCGTTTTTATACAGGAAATACTCAAAGACACGATCTGATCGCCAGGTGCAATATCCTACCATTTGTTCATAGGTTAATCCCAAAACAGGAAAATCCCTGTATTTTGGTGAACGTAGATAATCTGATTCGAAATCATGATAACGACCATCTAAAGCCAACCATAAGGACGTGTCAGGCAGAATGGATTTATATTCCTCCGAATTGCTTCCATACACACGTTTTGTCCAGTACATATATTCCAACCAATGGAAATTGCTTACGTCTGTTTGGTCTATACCCCAATCGGTATCGATCCAGACGATTCCCGGAACTGATTTCGAATTTGGCCACATCTTGTCAGGCCGCTTCCAGGCGATCAACCAAGAAACAATAAATAAAGTAAAGGATACAAGAATGATTCGCATATCCATTAAATTCGAAAGAAGCAGAATGTTACAGTACGGATGCGATTGCAACAGCTTTATCGTTCAATTTGATCGCTGTTCCAGCTGATTTACCCAACAATTGTTGCGCAACCGGTGTGTTTGCTCCAATACCTGTGTAATGAACTCCGTTAAGGGTTACCGGACCTACCGGAAGACCAACCAACAAGTGCATGTCTGCAACTGTTACCACAGACCCAGATTCTACCACAGAAGAAACTTCCATTTCAGAGAACTGATTGGCAATCGCGTGCAATCTGCGCACTTCTTGCACTTGTGTTTGAAGCAGGTCAATCTCTTGTTGGGCCATTTCACGAGCCGTTTCAAACTTGTCACCAGCTGTACTTTTTTCGTCAACTGCGATGTCATTTTCCAGAGAGGTGATATCTGCATCCAGACGAGTCAATTTTTCTTCCAGGTGAAGCATCACCTGCTTATAAACATCATTTTTAGTCATGATAATCAAAATAGCGTTCAAATAATGAAATTAGCTGTTGCAATACGTGCTCGTCTCCATACTGCAAAGCATGTTGTCGGATCTGTTCCGGATCAAAAATACAATTTCCTTGTGCAAATTCTAGGATGATCTGGCCCAATTCTTTATCGTTTTTCTTAGAAACTTGTCTGCCCAAAAATGCCGGAAGTTCATGTGCTATCCCCACAGAAGTGGCAATTACCGGCATTCCTGTTAACCAAGCTTCGGCTAAACCAATATTAAATGTTTCGTAATCAGAAGTGAGGATTAAGGCGTCAAAATCCTGCATGCGTGCTCCGATCTCTTTCCAATCGTAAGGTCCTTCGAAACGAATGTAAGCTTCTAAATCCTGATCCCGAACCCAGGTTTGCCATTTGTCGGTGTTCTGGTCACTGATGATCGTTAAACTCAGATCACAAGTTCCGGAAGACTTGAGTTCATTCTGTACAGCATTTTGAAATCCTTTGAACAACATTTCCGGATTCTTGGTCAATGGATCTAAGGTAGAGATGCAAACAAAATTGCGTCGTTTTTCTTTCTTTTCTGGATTCAATGGAAAGAGGTCTAACTGAACGAAATTTGGTAGCAATTCGATCTGTGTTGTAGGAAACAAGGGTTTCATGTCCTTACGTAATACATCGGAAACAGCCAGAAGTTGTTTGATATACAAACTGGTTCGTTTCATGATGGTTCGCTGAACTTGCGAGATCTTCTTACGCATTTCAGGACGGAAGTACGATGCATGCTCCAAAACCAGAAGTGGACAATTGTAATAGTGCTTGGCCTTAATGAATTGCAAACCACGAGGCAACAGTACATGCGCAAACAACAGATCTACGTCCTCTACACGTTTCATGGCTGCGCGTAAAGCTTGACGTTGTGACCACCAATGCCACAAACGATTCGTCTTATGAACAGGATGATAGGCGACAACTGTACGCACGCCATCAATCATTTGTTCATCTACTTCAATGCGCTTGCAGGAACGGTCTCCAATAGTGTGAATAACAGAAACTTCGTAATTACGAGCCAGCAAAGCAGCATAGCGCTGAATGAAATTCCCTACGTGTGGATCCAATCTGTTTGGGAACCAGGAACTCATGATCAATATGTGTCTGTGCACCGCGGACATTTTCTTATGCTAGCACAGCGAATTTACTCAATTTATCGCGATCCTTTTGGTAACAGAAGTTCCATTTCTGTTAATATGTACTAAATAAATGCCGGGTGCCCAGTTAGAACAATCAATGCGATTTCCTGAAGTATTGAAGGTCAGTTCTTTGCCGTTTATATCTGTAATGTTCACCTGATCCTCTGCTTTTAAACCTTCGAATTGAATGTATGATTCCGCCGGATTGGGATATATTTCCAATTCCTCCAAATTCTCATTTAAACTCAAATTACACGACAATCTATTCATATATTGCCACAAGGTATCATTGTACTGAGATCCAACCAAACTATTTCCCATGTCTTCTCCCATGCGGATCAAAACGATGCCTGAAGATGGAACGACATTGATGATTTGTCCGTTTTTTCCCAAGGCTGCATACATGTCAGCCGGGGCATTTGGGCAGATTGAACCATTAAAAACGAATTGAGATTGTGGCAACATAAAAGATGATTGTCCATTCAACCAAGTTAGATAACCGTAAGCATTGTTCAGATTCTGAGATGGAGTCCGCATTTCATTTAAGTAGGTAGGGTCGTTCAAAACTTCAGTACCATTCCAATAGCCATTTTGAGACAGAAGTAATCCAAAGCGCGCCATGGCTCTCGGTTTTGAAACAAACACATTGTTGTAACCACTTTGCACAAACAACCCGGTCATTCCAATTTTAGATCCGATTTTTTGATACACCCAGGTATTTAAATTGGTTCCAGTTGCTGATTCTATAACAGAATCGAGTAGGGTGTAAGGTCCATTGTGGTAAGCCCAACGCGTTCCGGCATCGGCGATATACGTTAAACAAGCCGGATCCGTGCAATAAAAATCGGTGACATCATCCAGTCCAGATGTCATTGTCAATTGATTGCGAATGGTGATTGCAAGTTCTTGTGTTGGAGTACATGAAGTCCAAGCGGTTCCCAAATAGTTGCTCGTTGGCTCGTTGATATCCAAAAAACCCTCGTGTTGAGCAATTCCAACTGCGTAGGCGGTGAGTGTTTTACCAGCAGAATTCCAAACGTGGAAACTATCTACAGTAAAGGTGCCGAAATATTTTTCCAGCACGATCTTCCCGTTTTTGAGTACAATGAATGCTTTTGAATTTGATGTTTCTAACCAGTCGTATAATTGCGTGATGGAATCTTCACACCAGCCTAAAGATTGCGGTGACATGGTGTCCCACTGAGTGCCAACTAAGGGAGGGAAATAGGTTTGACTCGTCGCTTGCTGAACGCCAAAAGTCAGACACAAAATGAGGATAAGGTGTTTCATTTTTGAAAATTTACACCTCTAAGATACCGAAGAATTAAAAAGGTTTGATCAAACAAGCGCTTTTTCGTAGATCGTTTCCAATTGCTCCAACGCGAAATCGATCTCAGCTTTAGTGGTGTAGCGCGAAAACGAGAAGCGTACATTCGGTCTAGACATATCAGCGTGGATTCCTTCCAATACGTGTGATCCTTTTGTTGCTCCTGATGTGCAAGCTGAACCTCCGGAACAAGCCACTCCTTTCAGATCCAAGGTGAACAACAACATGCCCGCTTTTTCAGTTGCAGGTAAACAAACGTTCAAAACGGTGTACAAACTGCTTTCAGGTCTTGTGTCGCCATGGAATGTAACATCCGGGAAAAGTGTCATCAATCGTTCGATCATGTAAGATTTCAATCCTTGAACGTGTGTTTGATGTTCTTCTACGTGATCATTCGCCAAATCTAAAGCTTTAGCCAAACCAACGATTCCGTATACGTTTTCTGTTCCTCCACGCAATCCACGCTCCTGAGAACCTCCATGGATCAATGAAGCTACTTTGATGCGTTTATTTGCATATAAGAAGCCAATCCCTTTCGGTCCGTGAAATTTGTGTGCAGCACAGGTAATGAAGTCGATATCCAGATCTTGCAGATCAAAACGATAATGCCCCATGGTTTGAACTGTGTCGGAATGGAAGTAGGCGTTGTATTTGCGGCAAAGTTGGCTAACTTGTTTTAAAGGTAGCAAAGTACCGATCTCATTGTTGGCGTGCATCAATGAAACAATCGTTGATTTACCATCTTTCAAGTAATTCTCCAATTCCTGCAAGTTGATGTGGCCCTGAGCATCTACAGGCAACCAAACGGCTTCAATTCCCTGAGTGGCTTCTAAGAATTCTACTGTGTGTCCAACTGCGTGATGCTCAATCGTTGTTGTAATGATGCGCTTTACACCTAGATTTTCTACTGCAGTGGTCAAAGCGATGTTGTCTGCTTCTGTTCCTCCTGAAGTGAAAATGATCTCAGAAGGAGAACAATTCAACCATTTCGCGATGCTTCGTCGGGAAGTTTCGATCAATGCTTTCGTTTGGCGACCAAAAAAATGGGTAGAAGAAGGATTTCCAAATTCATGTTGTAAAAGTGGAATCATTACTTCTGCCACTTCAGGTGCTAAAGGAGTCGTTGCAGCATTATCCAAATAGACGCGCATAGTTCAATGTTTTGCGACAAAAGTAGCGAAATTATCCCCAAAACAAAGTGCGTTTTTGATCCAGAAAATGGTTCAATCTTCCTTTCCTAACAAGAAGCGAAAGTGGGGGTGCAGTTCTTTAGAACGACACAAATTGTGGAGAAGGAGATGGGTGCGTTCTGCTTTTTTGATAGGAGATTTAACGGCCTGCACGTAATTGAGGATGTACCGTTGCATGGCAGGAGTTTGTTGATCAAAGCGAATTTTAGATTCCGGAACTTGCGCCCAATATTCCAGGATCTCTTCAGGTATCGATGTTCCGAACTCAGAATCGTCTTTGCGCAATGAAACCGCAACAGTATCGCCAAGGGTTTTATCTAAGGACTTCAATCTTTTTTGCTGAACAGTGATCAATCCTTCGCCTCCGCCTAGGGCCAAAACGCCAGCCTGCCATTCAATGGTGTCGTCCAAGCGAATGATCAGACGCTGGTTGAAATCACCTTTTTCCGTTCTACCCGGCAATTGGGCCAGCACATCTTCTGTTAACCTAACAAACCAATAGTTCAGGTAATCGAGTTTTTCTATCGAGGCGTTGAAGGTTACAGCAATCATTCTATTGGGCATAAATTGTTTTCTAAATGTAACGAATGATTGCCAATGAATCTCAATCTCGTTCCCATTTCCGACGTTTGCCACCTTCCTGACTGTACAGGTGCCACTGGTGCTTTGCGGCTTTTTTGATGAGTCGTTTACGCAATTTCTTGGGATAAAAGATCTTGAGATAGGTGCGGTGATAGCCGTAATCTTTCACAATTCCGATTTGGCTTAAAATGTCGTATGCAGCGGCTCCACAGCGCATTCCCAGGAAGGCATAATCATAAGGCGTATTTTCCAGGTAATTTGCAGCTAAACTATCCAATTTGGCTTTCTGTTGACCTGATATTGGGATGGTTACGATCAACTGTTTGACACTATCGGTTGGTGAACCGAAGAGCGCAAAGAAATTATCCGGATCATGGGTCACAAAATCGCTGCTAAAATCCGTTTTATGCGCGATCTTATGAAAGGGTCCGGATGGCACGAAATCTATCACCTTATTGGAATCGAGTTGTATCCCTACGTGTCCACCAAGTATTCCTCCGAACCATTCGTACTCCACGTCTTTAAACTCCTTTTTGGGTTTAGATCCGTATAGGAATAATACTTTGATGGTTGTTGAATCTTGCGCAAGAACTGTTAAAGTTTGACTACAGAGGACGAGTAAGAGTAAGGTTAAGCGATGTTTCATAAGGCTCGTATTTTCGAAGTGATTTTGCCTTTTTGCCTCATGGCCACATGGCAAAATCACCAAATCGGATTTTTTTTGCAGCAAAAAGCGCACCGTTTATACAACAGTGCGCTCATTCGTAGTGTCGGATCAATTATTCTACTACTTTGTATCCTTTGGTCTCAGCACTTTTATTCATCGATTGAATAATGGTAGAACCTAAATTTTGTTCTTTATTGGCATCTGCTTGCTTTTTGCGTTCCTCCGTAATGTAGGTTTCGCGATCCTTTGCCAAAGTATTTATCTTTTCCTGATAACTCTTGCGCTTTTCTGCTTTTTCCTGAATGATCTTTTCTTGTTCCTCCTTGGATTTGTCGCGCAATTCAATTGGTAATTCGTCCTTTTTTAAGGAGTCCAGATTTAATTTTTTCTCTTCCACGGCATCAACGACATCCCAATCAGAATTCTTGTAAGCAGCCTTTGATTTGGCCATTGCGCGCTCACTTGCCACAGCTTCACCTTTACCATAGGCATTTTTATCTTCGGCTTTTTGTTTTTCTGCACGGTAGTAACCGCTGGAACCATAACCCATGTAAGTTGAATTCAAAGAGTCATTGTACTGTTGAATTTCTTTGTCGTAAGGGGTGTTGATGTGTGCTACAGCTTTTGAGGCATCGATATTGAAGTAGTTCCCTTGAGCTTTTTGAGCTGCATCGAACCAAAGTTCTGTTACACCATGGTCGTAAGGCCCACAATAGATCGTGTTAATGAAGAATCCTTTGTTCGCCGCAGTTGGCAAAGTGGTAAGGTAATTTACGGGTCCTTGGTTGAACATTTCATTTCCGGAGATATAGATCAAGCGCATGTCTTGAGGATCCGTACTCCATTTTAACTCCGCTACAGCTGATTCGATCACGGCAGCGCAATATTCACTTCCGCCGTTTGTACGAAGCCCGAAAAGTAAACCTGAAATAGAATCCAAATCGGAAATCAAGTCACATTGTTTGCGGATGTAGTTCGGTCGGTCTGTAATTCCAGAATTCCCATAATCGTAAAGCGCAATTTCCAAAGTGGGAACCTCGTTATCAATTGTCAGTTTTGACGCGGCATTTACAATTTGCCAGATCGTTGCTTTGGCTTGTTCGATCAATCCATCCATACTATTCGACGTATCAAATAAAATGGCGATCTGGATCTTTTTAGAACTTTTGGCCGGAGTCATTTGTCCGAAACTCGCTACAGCGAAAAGGACACTAAAAAAGGAAACAAGAACTTTCATAGGGCAAATTTCCAACCCCGTACAAACCTTTTTGAAAAAGGTTCAATGAACTGATGAGATTATCTGTCAACCGTCATTTTACTGCGTTCCATCTGCATGGTTCCTGCACGCAACTTCACCAATAATGAGTCCAAAACCGGAACAGGCTTCCCTGGTTCGAAAGTAACGCGCTTGGTTTGTTTGGATGTGACGATCTCCACATATTCTGCTCCCTGGTCTGCACAATCCGGACAGCCGATGCGTTCTTCCAACTGCAAGAAAGCATTAAGGTCAACAGACATACAAAGTGCCTTAAAGTCCTCTGCTAAAAACTTCTTTTCAGAAATTTTGGGTGGATTGTTCAAGGTATCCCGGTTGTATTGTACGTGACGCACTTGAGACTGATTGTAAGTAGTTTCTTTATTGCAATATCCCACACAACGACCAAAGGTGTATCCATGTTTGATCAACAGGATTTCTTCTTTTTGAATGACCTCTTCTTGCACACGGCAGGAAGTGAAAACGGTAGCGATCAAAAAACAGATGAAAAGAATTGGTTTCATGGCTTGCAATTTTAGAGAACGAATTTACAATTATTCGGCCAAAGATGGATGATTCTTAAATTTCTGTGATGCTTATTGCGTGCGGAAGTGTACCTTTGTTTTATGTTCATTCAATCCTTGAATTTGGTCAATTTTCGCAATCATGCGGACGCTGAATTCCATTTTAAAGATGGGGTGAATTGCATTGTTGGTCGCAATGGAGCCGGGAAGACGAATGTATTGGATGCAGTTCATTATTTGAGCATGTGCCGTTCTTATTTGAACCCGATCGATCGTCAAAATGTGCGATTCAATGAGCAATTCTTTGTGATCCAAGGAGTCTTTGTGAAGGATGAACTTCCATACAACATTTATTGCGGAGTAAAAATCGGTTCGAAGAAGGTCTTTAAAAAGAACAAGAAAGAATACGAACGCTTGGCAGATCATATCGGTCAATTTCCAGTGGTGATGATCTCGCCGTACGACGCTGATCTGATCTCTGATGGTTCGGAAGTTCGCCGCAAATGGATGGATGGGATCATAGCCCAATTCGACCGAGCGTTTTTAGATGATCTTCAGCGCTACAACAAAATTTTGGAACAGCGCAATGCCTTGTTGAAACATCAATATGAAATCGGGATCTTTCAGCGAGAACCGCTTGAGATCTGGGATGAACAGTTGACTCGTTACGGAAAAGCGATCCATGAAAAACGGGTGAGCTTCATCGCGGCCTTTGTTCCATTGTTTCAGCACTATTATCAATGGATCTCGGAGCAGCGAGAGCAAGTGGAATTGTCCTACGAATCTGCTTTACACGATGCAGACCTCTTGGATTTGCTACAACAGGCGTTTCCTAGAGATTCACGTGTTCAATATACCACAGTTGGACCCCACAAGGATGATGTCCTGTTTCTGATCAATGGACAACCGATCAAGAAATTTGGTTCTCAAGGTCAGCAAAAAAGCTTTTTGATCGCCTTGCGATTGGCGCAATTCGATTGGTTGAAAGAACGTTTGGGAGTGACTCCGATCTTGCTTTTAGATGATATTTTTGATAAATTAGACAATTACCGTGTGGCGCAATTGATGTCTCTAGTTTCTCAGAACACCTTTGGGCAGGTTTTGGTAACTGACACAGATGAGATTCGAGTGAGCGGTATTTTTCAAGCCATTGGAGTAGAACCGAATTTGGTGTTATTTGACGAGCAGACCCATGAGTAACGATTGGAACGAACATAAACGCCAAGGCGAAGCAGCACCGATGAAAGATCTGGTGGATAAACTCATGCGGGCCTATCAGCTAGATGGAAAATTGCTGGAAATGGAAGTCTTGAGCAAATGGGAAGAAATGATGGGAAAAGCCGTTGCGTTTCGTACCACTTCTTTAAAGATCAATAATCGCGTACTTTATATTTCTCTGAATTCTTCTGTGATGCGCGATGAATTGCAACATGGAAAACAGGTGATCATTGAACGGGTGAATCAAACTGCCGGTAAATCGATCATTGATGATGTGTGGTTCTCCTAGAACCGCATGCGAGCAATATCAACTAATCAAACAGAAAGCACTACTTTTGCACGAAACTGGTCGCTGAGACCGCAAGATTGAAGGTATGTCAGTTCATAAGAACGTGAAGCGTGTTACCACACACGTATTGCAGGAAATGAAAAATCGTGGAGAAAAGATCTCCATGCTTACAGGCTATGACTTTTCCATGGCGCGCATCATTGATTCTGCAGGGATTGATGTGATCCTAGTGGGTGATTCTGCATCCAACGTAATGGCTGGACACGAGACGACTTTGCCGATCACTCTTGACCAAATGATCTACCATGCTTCATCGGTAGTTCGTGCTGTTGAAAGAGCTTTGGTAGTTGTCGATATGCCGTTTGGTTCGTATCAAGGGAATTCCAAAGAAGCCTTATCGAATGCGATCCGTATCATGAAAGAATCAGGAGGACACGCCGTGAAATTGGAGGGAGGTCAGGAGATCATTGAATCCATCAAACGTATTCTTACAGCTGGAATTCCGGTAATGGGGCACTTGGGATTGACACCGCAAAGTATCTACAAATTTGGAACCTATGTGGTTCGCGCAAAAGAAGATACGGAGGCTCAGCGTTTGATCGAAGATGCTAAGTTGTTGGAAGAAGCTGGATGTTTTGCGATCGTTTTAGAGAAGATTCCGGCAAAATTAGCTGCTGAAGTTGCCAAGAATGTATCCATTCCGATCATTGGAATAGGAGCAGGAAATGGCGTTGATGGACAAGTTTTGGTAGTCCATGACATGTTAGGGATCAACAATGAGTTCAGTCCACGTTTCTTGCGTAAATATGCCAATTTGTACGAGCAAATGATGGGTGCATTTGGGCAGTACATCAAAGATGTAAAGAGCGGCGATTTCCCGAACGAGCAAGAACAATACTAATCCGATGACCGCTTTTTCACCAGACTGGATCCTGTACGAGGACAATCATCTTGTTTTGATCAACAAGCCTGCCGGTATCAATGTGCAGGGAGATAAATCAGGAGATGTTCCGTTGGTAGAACAGGTGCGTGAATACATTCGTGTAAAATTCAATAAGCCAGGAAATGTTTTTTGTGGGTTGATCCATCGATTGGACCGACCGGTAAGTGGAGTGATCTCTTTTGCCAGAACTAGTAAGGCATTGGAGCGCATGAACAAACAATTTGCTGAAAAACATCCAAAGAAGATCTATTGGGCCATTGTAGAGCAAGCACCGAAAGAGGAAAGTGGAAATCTGGTTCATTATCTTACTCGTAACGAAAAACAAAATAAAACCTACGTTTCTGACGTTCCAAAGAAAGACACGAAGGAGGCACGCTTGTCATACAAAGAGATCAAGCGTTCAGACCGATATACCTTGTTGGAAGTACAATTGGAAACAGGAAGACATCATCAGATTCGAGCGCAATTGGCACATATGGGCTGCATTATCAAAGGAGATTTGAAATATGGTGCCAAAAGACCAAACCAGGATGGATCGATCTCTTTGCATGCGAGAAAATTGGAATTTGAACACCCAACAACGAAAGAATTGGTTTCTGTGGAAGCTCCTGTTCCGAATGAAAGCTTGTGGAAATGGTTCGAAAGTCACATATAATTCGCTCATGTCTGTTTTTTTGCCTGTTGCTCATTACTTCATGGTCAATGGGTCAGACGCCATTTTACTTGTCGGTTGATGCTTTTCCGAATGACCAGGAGATCTTTGCAATATCGCAGGATGCAAATGGTAGGATGATCATTAGTACCAGCCAAGGAGTTTTCCGTTTCAATGGGTATAAGAGTTCAGAAATTCCTGTTGCAGGTGTAAAAGGAGATCCAATCATCGAGTTTGTGCTCTATCACGAGCGTTTGATCGGATTAACGAAAACGGGGAAATTATTGACCTACACTGGGGAAAGTTGGCAATTGCTTCAAATCGCCGGATTAAAAGCGTCCTTGCAGCACATCGAATTGTATGATGACCATATGTTGGCAAATTCCAAAACAGAGATCTTTGAAATTGATCTGGAAAACAACAAGATCCAAGTGAATCGCGAAATTCCTTTCACGGATAAGCAAGTAAAAGCCAATGCCGTTACAACTTACAAGGGCGTTGCATATGCACTTTTGAATACAGGAGAGATCGTAGATATACAGAACGAATCAGCATGGTCGCTGCCAAACAACAAGGGCAGACAATTGATCGGTTTTGACAAGGAATTGTTCATCCTTCCTGAACAGATGAAATACGAGACGGTTTATCGATTCAACGGTAGTGATTTTCGTATTCTTGGTTCTTTAAGTTCCAAGGAATCAGGTTACATTGGAAAGGGAGAGTTATTGGATGGTAAGTTGTATGTTACCAGCTCAAGTGGGGTATATGTGTATCGTTATCCAAAGGCACCGAAAGCTGAATTTTGGAATTTCAGTACCAAGGTCAATGACGTTTATTTGGATGAGGTTGGCAACACTTGGTTAGCAACTTCTTCAAAAGGGTTGCTTTTAATTCCAGCCGGTAAGCACCAGTTGTTGTTCAACCAGCCTGTTGCATCGATCAGTGGTGGAGAAGCAATTTATTTTACGGATCTGTATGGTAAGATCTATTCGATCCAGCATGGTGCAGTTCAGTCTAAAGGACAATTAGCCAGTAACGAAGGAAATTGGCTGCATGTAGATGCTCAGGGAGGTTATTACTTTACAGAACATGGTGTACATACTTTTGATGACGACCATATATATGTAACTGAAAACTTAAAGCACGTATTTCAATTAAAAAATGGTTCTTGGATTCAGGCTACCGGAGCTGGAATACAATGGTGGCCGTCGATGTCACTTGAACGTTGGATGAAACCGAAGAAGCGAGAGAAAGTACGCACCTTGCTTTCAAATGTTTCTATTTTACAAGCTGCAACAAACAAGAAGCGTGACGAATTTCTAGTGGCTACCGATGCCGGATTGTATTGGTTCAATGATTCGTTGAAAAAATTGGAAATAACCCACTACAAGAAAAAGTTGAATGCCATTCAAATTACTTTTCTGGAGAGTAGTTGGTTTGTTCTGACAAGTGACAACATGTTGCATGAGATCAAAAATGGTAGGGTGCTGCGTTCACGTCATTTGGGAGGCAAAGGCAATGCCGTTATTTGTAAGAAATTATTGGCCGTTGGAGATTGGTTGTATTACCTTACCGATAAAGGAGTTTACCGCACGAAAGGAATCAATGAACCGATCCATTCACTAGCATCTGTAATGGGCTTTGACGGTCTGCCAATTCTCGATTTTACTGTTCATCAAAATCAGATTTTTTTAGTAACACCAATCGGACTATTGAAATATGTATGGGGTAAACCTGTGGTAAGTGATGTACATTTGGTAATGGGGAAACTGATTGGTACTAAACCAAAAGAATCCAGTACCGGAGAGGTTGTTTTTGAAGCAGGAGAGCGTTTGATTGTTGTGCCAGTAGAGGTTGTAGACTTGAATAATGTACACCGTTTTGTGCTGCAATATCGCTTGTATAAAAAAGGGGAGAGTGGTTATTGGAATACGATTTCTACTCAAACTGAAAAGATCAGTTTCCCGCACTTAGATGCCGGGACCTACGTTGTTGAAGTGCGCTTGTTTGATCCTTACAGCGGCATGCAGACAGCAATGAATGCCCAATCATTTACGATTGAAAAAAACTGGTGGGAAAATACCTGGTTCCACATACTTGTGGGCGCCATTTTGGGTGCTGTTTTGATGTTGGGATTCCGAAAAATTGCATCAAATCGAAATTGATCCTAGTCCTCGGAAATTATTGATATCCACTAAAATCCTTCGGACATTGGAATCGTCTGCGCGCATTCTTGCTACTTTGTCTTCCCTTAAACAAGATCTTATCCTCCAGATCAAAGATCAATGCTATTTCATGTGATCCGTAAGAACTTGTTTTCAAACGTGAAACCGTAAAGTCGAAACTATACATTACGCGCCATGAAAAAAGCCGTTTGTCAGGTAAGTTCAATCCCATGGTAGCGATGAAAGAATCATATTGTTTCGCGCTGAAGGCTGCAGTGCGGTTGCGTAACCAAATTCCAAATGTAAACGGACGATTGATCAAGTTTATACCCACAGAGAAGGTTTTGAATTCATTTTGTTGCTCGAAAATGGCTCCGGGCTGCAGGATCAACTCATTGAACAAAAATGAGGTGTGCAAATGACCTACAAATTTGAACGGCAGCTGTTCTGCATCAGCTAAAAATGCATCATTCGGTTGCGAAAGGTGATGCACCGATCCTCCGAGTGTGACCATGAATCGTTTAAATGAACTCCTGCTTATTCTGGGAGATCCGTTAAAGCGCATGACGAATCCACTACTAAAATCGGCATATTGAACCGTATTGTAGTTGGGCTGAGCGAAAGCTGAAGGTCGCACTTCTCCCATAGTTTCATCCAATTGGTCAGAAAATGTTAAATTGCTCCAATCGATCGATTTATTGATAAAGCCTGCGGCCACTCCTGCTTGTAAGACAAAGTTTTTTGTATCAATCGGACGATAAGAATAGGTTAAATAGCCGCCATTTGTGCGCAAAAGTGCTTCGCCTCCAACGTCGGAGTAAACAAACGCACCTAATCCCATTTTATAGACAGTTTGTGCATCCCAAGCAGCAGAAATGGTATTGAATCTTCCGGGAATAGGTCCCCAAAGATTTCGAGCATTCAAACGAAAGCTCATACCGTTATTTAGCCCTGTCATTGATGGGTTATAATAGATCGGATTGTTGTAGAACTGAGAATAGTTCGGATCTTGTGAGAAGGTTACAACCGATAACCCACAAAAGATGATACTCAATAATTGATTTCGTTTCATGATCTTATCGAATTACGGTTATTGTTCCCGAGCGTTTTAACACACCACGTTTATATTCTTTGCCTTCCCAAACCACTTCATTCATGAATGTGGCAGTACACTTCCAAACGTAAGCGTCCTGTTGAACTGGTTCTCCCTGATAGGTGCCGTCCCAATGTTCTGTCGGTCTTCCGTCAGCATCTAGCGCCGTGGTTGACCAAATTAAGTTCCCCCAATCGTCGTATATCAATAATTCAAAGGTTTTCAAGCCAACACCTTTCGGGATTAAATTGGCTACCTCAAAGTCACCATGACCCGGAGAGATCGCATTTGGTATGTACAGGCCATAGAAGAAATCCACTGAAACCAGTTGCTGAGCCGTATCCGTACAGCCATACTCGTTTCCAACGATCAATGTGGTTAAGAAGTCTCCGTAGCTGTTGTAACGATATAAGGGATCTTGTAACGAAGATGTATCACCATTCCCAAATTCCCAGAAATTCCAGATTTGTCCGCTACTTTCATTGGTGAAATTCACCGTTCCACTTAGTGGATCAGGAGCTTGTTCATTTACATAACTGAAGTCGGCTATCGGACTTGGAACAATGACAATAGGTGTTGAAACTGTTAAGGTATCGTTACACCCTCCGTCTCCATAGGCGATCAAGGAAACATTATAGGTCCCTGAACTAGGAAACTCATAGGTGGCAGTAGATGAAGTACTGGTAAATCCATTTCCGAAATCCCACAAAACCGAGTTTGCGAATTGAGAACTTGAAATAAACGACACAGATTCACCGGTGCATAATGAGTCATCAGGTAATACAAAATTGGCAATTGCCTGCTGATAGATCGTGATAGTTTCTATCAACGTGTCCTTACAGCCATGTACACTAGATGCTATTAGGGATACAGCATAAGTTCCCGGAGTTGTGAAGGAGATACTAGGATTGGTCAAAGAGGAATTGGTGCCATTTCCAAAATCCCAGTCATAATTCATCGCTCCCGTACTGGAATTCGTGAATGTTACTAAACTTGGTTGAATACATGGATCATTGACATCAAAGGTGAAACTGGCTGTTGGTTTAGGATAAACAGTGATCACTTGTTCAATACTATCTGAACAACCGTTTGTGTTTTCTACATAAAGTTTTACGGTATATATCCCCGGATTTACATAGGTATGCCATGGAGAAACGGAGGTGGAAAAATTGCCATCCCCGAAATCCCATGATACAAAGTTGGTACTGGTACTTTGATTGTTAAACAGTACAAGTAAATCTTCACATCCTAATGATGGATTTGGAGTAAAGGCAGCAACTGGATTTGTGCTAACAATGACTGGTTTCGTAATACTACCAGGGCAACCATTTGTCTGACTTACTGCGGAAAGGGTTACTTGATAAGTTCCACTTGTTGTGTAAAGATGTTGTGGGGCAAATAATGGAGAAAAATTACTATCTCCAAAATCCCAAGTAACGCTCGCCACATTTGTGCTTAGATTCGTGAATGTGAATACTTCATTGATACAAACCGAATCAGGTGCAAAACTGAAATCTACCTGTGGAGAAGGCAATACAGTGATTACTGCTGTTGCAGTATCAAAACCACAACCATCATTTGCAAAAAGAGAAACGGTGTATGTTCCCGGCTGAGTAAAAGTATGGGTGGCGTTGTAAGATGTGGAACCATTTCCGTTTCCGAAATCCCATGCGCTAAAGGTAGCTCCTTGGGAGAATTGCGTGAAATTGACAGTGTGCGGAACGCATCCGGAAGGAGCGTCAACGTTAAAGAATGCATTCACCTGATTTGGGAGAACTGTAACGGTGCGTGTGAGCGTATCCGTGCCACACTCATTAGTCACAATAAGTTGAATCAGGTATGTGGTATCCTCGTTGCCCGTGGTGTAAACATGTTGAAAAAAAGCATTGGATTGACTCCCAGTTGTTCCATCACCAAAATCCCAAACATAACTGTCTGGCAGACCAATGGAATTATTGGCAAAATTAAGGTTCAAAGGTGAGCAACCAATATTTGTGTTTATTCCGAAAATTGCCGTTGGACTCGGCATGACCTGAACAGTTTCTACGTGTGAATCCGTTCCACAAGTATTTGAAAGTGTTAATGTAACCGTATAGTTCGTATCTGCAATAACACCAGCGTTATAAACTTGCGTGATCGGAGCCGGGCTTGAACTGATCTGGCCATTACCATAATTCCAGCTATAAGTGAGTGAAGGGCCACTGGAGAGATCCATAAAATTAGCAGTAAGTGGACCACAAGCAGAATCAGGTATGATCGTGAAATCTGCAATAGGAGGTACACGTACTTCTACTTGTTGCGTAATGGAATCACGACAACCAAATGCTGAAACGGCCAATAACTCAATATCAAAGAACCCAGAATTGGCATAGGTATGGTTCGGTGAGGTACTCGATGAGGTATTCCCATCTCCAAAATCCCAAGTATAGGTGTTCCCGAGGGTAGTTGTATTCGTGAAACTAACTGAAACACCAACACATGCGATTGGGTTAAATGTGAACTGTGCATTTGGGAAAGGATGAACTGTTGCAAGAAGTGTATCTCGGTTCACACAACCTGTAATCGGGTTGGTGAAGGTGTAAACAAGTATGTGAACACCAACTCCTGCAATCCCCGGATTAAATGTTCCAAGGTTTGGATTCGTTACTCCTGTCCCTGACCAGATCCCGTTTGCGGGAGAACCACTCAAGTTAACAGGGGAATCATCCGGACAAAAACCGATATCTGTTCCAGCAGCTACAACCGGAAGGGGGTGCACCGTAAATAACATGGTGTCACGAGTTAAGCAGTTTCCTGAACCATTCGATAATACAAGGGGGAAGGTACCACTCGAAGTTGGGTCAAATAAGCCTGAAGGACTTGTGTTTACTCCTGACCAAGTTCCTGTAGCCGGTGTACCGGTTAGTTGTACATTTGGCGCATCAATACATGCACTCAGATCGGGACCGGCGTTGGCTTGAACAGGATTGACCACTGTAATATTTCGCGTATCAAATGATGTACAACCATTACCATTCGTCACCGTGTAGGTGAGTGTAAATGTTCCTGTGATGTTCGGAGTGAAAGTTCCGTTTGCTAAAACTCCAGAGCCCGACCAAGTTCCACCAACCGGTGTACCCGACAATAAAACAGGAACTGGTTGATTACAAATTGTGGTATCTATTCCAGCATTCACAATAGGAAGTGGGTTTACGATAGCCGTTAAGTTGTCTGAGGACGTACACCCATTCGCATCAGTGAAGGTATAGATCAAATTGTGTGTGCCTGCGCCTGCAATGCTTGGAGAAAAATCAGTTGGCAGCACTATGCCCGGTCCTGCCCAAGTTCCACCCGCAGGGGTAGCTGTTAATCCTGTATTTACATTATTTACACACAAAGTGATGTTTGAGCCTGCATCTACAATGGGAAGCGGGTTAACAGTTACAATTAACGTGTCTCGAATGAGGCAAGTTCCTTGTCCGAATGAATACACGAGCGGGAAGTTCCCCTGATTTGTTGGATCAAAGATTCCGGAAGATGTTACATTCGAGCCAGTCCAGGTACCACCGGTTGGCGAAGGAGCTAAGGTAACATTTGGAGCATCGATACAGACGGAAAAGTCAGCACCAGCGTTTGGTTGTATGGGATTGTTTACAGTTACAATCTTTTGGTCAGAATTGGTACATCCATTCGCGTTCGTGAAGGTGTAAGTGAGCGTAAACGAACCCGTACCATTTGGTGTAAATATGCCGGTAGATGTGACATTTGCACCACTCCAAGAACCACCGGCAGGAATTCCAGTGAAAGTCGTTGGTATGGGTTGGTTACACAAAACAACATCAGCACCTGCATCTACAACAGGTAACGGATTAACAGTTGCAATTAGATTGTCAACCACTGAACATCCATTGTTATCGGTGAAAGTATAACTCAAGGTAAACGTCCCTGCTCCGGAAGCAGCGGGATTGAATACTCCGTTTGTTGCTATTCCGCTTCCTCCCCAAACCCCGCTAGGCGGACTTCCAACCAAAGCGAGCGTACCATTATCTACACAAGCAGAAAAATTAGGACCTGCATCAACTACAGGAATTGTATTCACGGTTACAATTAGGGTGTCATTAATAAGACAAGTGCCTTGACCGAACGAATAAATGAGCGAAAAGTTGCCCGGAACCATTGGGTCAAAAACACCGGAAGAGGTTACGTTAGGTCCAGTCCAAGTTCCACCAATTGGCATGGGGCTTAAAGTCACGTTGGCAGCATTCGCACACACTGAAAAATCTGCACCTGCATTGGGTTGTGTGGGATTGTTAACAGTAACGATCTTCTGGTCGGAATTGGTGCAGCCATTCGAATTTGTAAAGGTGTAAGTAAGTGCAAATGTTCCCGTTCCGTTTGGAATAAATACTCCCGCTGATGTAACATTTGGACCACTCCAGGCGCCTCCTGCTGGTGAACCAATGAACGTAGTTGCAATAGGTTGATCACAGAGAATAACATCCGCACCGGCATTGACTATTGGCAGCGGATTAACTGTTGTTATGAGATTATCAACGGCTGAACATCCATTGTTATTCGTATAGGTATAGCTTAGCGTAAAAACACCTGCACCAGAGCTTGATGGGGTAAAGATCCCGTTTGTGGTTGTGGCTGTTCCGCTCCAGGTTCCTCCAATCGGAAAACCACTTAGGATAACTTGTCCGGCATCAATACACATGGCTATGTCACTGCCCACATCAACAATTGGTAGGGCATTGACGGTCACTATAAGGGTATCTCGAATAAGACAGGTCCCTTGCCCATACGAATATACTAGTGGGAACGATCCAGCCACGGTCGGATCAAAAATTCCTGATGGAGAAACATTCGAACCTGTCCATGTTCCTCCCAATGGTGAAGGAGTCAAGGTGACGTTTGGAGCATCTGCACAAACCGAAAAATCGATACCGGCATTTGGTTGTATCGGATTGTTGACGGTAACTATCTTTTGGTCAGAATTGGTACATCCATTCGCATTCGTAAAGGTGTATGTGAGTGTAAATGTACCCGTACCATTCGGTGTGAAGACGCCGGCGGATGTCACATTTGGTCCACTCCAAGTCCCTCCGGCCGGTAAACCGACAAAAGTGGTCGCAATGGGTTGATTACATAAAATAGCGTCGGCCCCTGCATTAACAACCGGCAAAGGATTCACTGTTACAAGCGCAGATGCGGTGCCACTACATGTACCATTTGAACCTGCTACAGTATATGTTTGAGTACTTGTAGGACTGGCGATTACACTCGATGTATCGGTTGCCGATAATCCCGTTGCAGGAGACCAGGTATACGATGTGGCTCCCGATGCAGTTAGGTTAACACTACCCCCTGAACAGATCGTTGCAGTGGTTGGTGAAACCCCTATGACTGGTACAGGTAAGACGGATAAAGTGACAGAGCTCACAGGACCAACACACCCGTTCAATGTACCAAAAACAGTGTAAGTCCCTGCTTGGTTTAATGAACTAATGGGCAAGCTGAAATTCTGATTGTTGGATTGAAATCCATTGGGACCGGCCCAAGTGTAGGCTGTGGACGGGTTACTCAAGCTGGTAAAATTGGCCGTTTGCCCAACACAAACCGGACTTGTGACTTGCGGATTGAGGGCTGGAGGTAAAGGTTTAACTGTTATGTTCTGAGTTTGAGTTGTAGTTCCACAGGCATTCGTTGCTGAGAAAGTTACAGGGTATGTTCCGGCATTTGAATAAGTTACAGAACCGGGAATCAACGTGGAGGCACTTGACGGACTACCACCGGAAAATGTCCAGGAATAAGTGTCTATTGATTCTAGGCAGTCGAGGGCACTGGCTGTTGGATTAGCTGCTTGACCTTGACAGACCGCGGTAATTGCAGGCAAATTAATTTGCGGAGCTTTTTGAATGGTAATAGGCTTGTTGATGAATACTTGGCCGCAACTATTTGTTATGGTTAACCTAACGGTGTAGTTACCGGCCTGTGTAAACAATATTTGAGGATTCACAGAACTTGAATTAGTTCCGCCCACAAAGGAATAACCGCCTACTGCCGGACTACATGGACTGCCATTGTAAAAAACGGCCCAAGATCTTGTTACTGTGCAAGAATTCGTAATGTCCGAAGCGTCACTAAAATTTACGGTCAAAGGAATACAACCCGAAGTGACGTCGGAATTGAAATTTGGAATTGGCAAACTCTCAATACATACTGTCTTCACCTGAACGGTTGATCCACAACTGTTTGAAGTAGTTAGCGTGACATTGTAAACTCCTGGTAAAGAATAAGTAGTAGTGGGATTATTCGGACTCGTTGTTGTGAGTGTCTGACCGTTTCCAAAATTCCATTGGTACAAAGTAGACTGCTGGCATGACGAATTGAATCCTGGTGTTGTTAGATTCGTGAAAGTTACAGTTGAGCCAACGCAATATTTAGGATTTACCGGTGTGAAATCTGCTACAGGTCCCGAATAAACACGAATAGGAGAGATTGATGCCGTTGTTGAATCACATGCATTGACGGCCTTAATTTTCATGGTGAAGCCATTACCAGGTAATCCGCAGGAAAAAGTTGTATACGTGTGGCATATGGTGTTTGGCGGTGGGTGAGGATAGGTCTCTTGTGGAGAATTGTCACCGTAATCTACAATATAAATGGTGGATGGGTGATTTAATTGAAAATTAGATAATGGAAAACAAAGTGTCAAAGGTCCACAACCAATGGTAGACCCGGGAATTGCTGTACCGATTGACGGATTCGTCACATTGGCCACGGAATAGGTTGTCGTATCAATACACCCATTCGAACCGGTAACAATGTAACTTAACGTAAATACGGCCGAACTGGTGTACGAGTGCGAAACACCACCATTTGTAGGAAACGTGTTCGATGAGTAATTCGGAGTGCCATCTCCCCAAATAATCGAATAGTTTGTATTACCAGTGGTCGTTGTACCGTCAAAGACGGTCATGCTGTAGTTACCACCCCCGCAATTGATGAAATTACTGATTGGTTCAATGAGAACGGGATTGGGTGATTGATTGATCTGAACGGTTCCCAGTGCAGTGTCTGAACAACCGGCTGAGGTAGAGGAGATGAGTGTTACGTTGTACGTTGACGTTCCATTTCCTACAGCATTGTATTCATGATTTGGGTTGGTAAGTACAGATTGGTTCAAGTTTCCGGATGAAGGCTCTCCAAAATTCCAAACATGACTTAGATTGCTGCCTGTTGAATTGTTTTGAAACAAGACGGGTACATTGGAACAGATGGAAGGATTTAAAACTGTAAAACTTGCAATCGGGTAGTTTTGAACTACAATTTGGATAGTATC
>JACCEA010401515.1_pt1 | contig 49444 bp, 44 predicted proteins | sample 7449851 | NCBI WGS metagenome assembly JACCEA01 (sample SAMN15323453, study PRJNA562643) | freshwater metagenome | isolation source: river surface water | place: USA:Blue River Watershed | collected 2017-08-18 | reverse complement strand
GGCTTTGTGCAGCAGATTGCTACAGTTTTCACAGAACCACATGCAGGAGTCAGACTCTGATGCCGTTCTGCGGCGCTCTACTACCAGCCCTACCGTATTGGCCTTGCGCTGCGGCGAATGCGGCACACGTGGCGGCAGCATGAATATCTCGCCCTCCTTGATGGTGATCTTCCTCACCTTGCCATCTTCAATGATCGGCAACTCCATATCGCCCACCAACTGATAGAAGAACTCCTCGCCCTCGTTGTAATGGAAGTCTTTGCGACAGTTGGGGCCGCCAACTACCATTATTATGAAGTCGGTGTCTTTGTAAACTACTTTGTTGCCAACGGGCGGCTTCAGTAGTTCTCTGTTTTCTTCAACCCATTTCATGAGGTTGATCGGATTCAATATTGCCATATGCGTATCGTGGCAGCTTCTACACTGCCGGACCGCAATACTAATTTGCGGCAAACACAAAAAACATGATACCCGTCAGGGCTAAAAGCATGTTGCGAACCCGGCAATCTGAATATTTTAATTTGTTTAACAATGAATCGATAATTTTAAACAAAATGAACACCTGTATGGACTACCTTTGTGCCCTACTCTCTGAAAGTGCCGGCATAGAATACCCATTCGACCTGCGCCCCGGGGTAAAAACTACTTACTAATGAGCGCGATTCTTGAGGCAAGGGGCTTAACTAAGAAATTCGGGGAGCGTGTTGCCGTAAATGATCTGAACCTGACCATAAACCGGGGTCAGGTATATGGACTGCTGGGACAGAACGGTGCCGGCAAGAGCACACTCATCCGTATGTTGCTGGGCCTCATTTTCCCCGACCAGGGCGAGGTGTACATAAACGGAAGCCATTTCACGCCACGTAGCCGCAACCTGCTGGCTCATGTGGGTGCCATCATAGAACGCCCGGACCTGTACAACTACCTGAGCGGCTGGGACAATCTGCGCATATTCGCGGCACTGATCAAGCAGAACATACCCAACACCCGGCTGCACGAGGTGCTGGAAATGGTGGGATTGCGGGGCCGCGAGAAAGACAAGGTAAAGACCTACTCGCTGGGTATGAAACAACGCCTGGGTATAGCTGTGGCGCTGATACATGACCCGGAACTACTGATACTGGACGAACCCACGAACGGCCTGGACCCGCAAGGGATAGCCGAGATACGCAAGCTGATACAGATGCTGAGCATGGAGCAGGGCAAGACTATCCTACTCTCCTCTCACCTGCTTTATGAGGTGGAACAGATGGCCACCCATATGCTGATATTGCACAAGGGCAAGAAGATAACCGAAGGGCCTGTCAAAGAACTGATCGATCCGGATGAGACGATAGTGGAGATAGACATAGTCCACAATGCCGCGGCTCCCGCAATGCTGGCGACCTCTGAATGGAAGCAGCATGTAACCGCTGCTACCCCCACTCAGATCACCTTCCGTGTAAACAACAAACAAGTGCCTGCCATCAACGAATACCTTGTGCACAATGGCGTGCAGGTGACCCGCATACATGCCAAACACTCATTAGAAAATTACTTCTTAACCCTGACCAATGATTAAGCTGCTTTCGTTAGAGTTATATAAGATCTTCAAACGCCCGCGTACCTTCATCAGCTTCGGGTTGGTGACGGCTATCGCGCTGGTCATACAACTGGCGATGACGGCAGGCGGTAAGGACTTCCTGTCGTTTGGTATGCAGGGCATTACCGAGCAGTTTGATGTGAACGGCAACATACTGAACGGCTACCTGGTGGCCTACCTGATACTGCAATCGCTGCTGATACACATTCCGTTGCTGATAGCCCTGGTGGCAGGCGACACACTTGCCGGTGAGGCCAACATGGGCACCCTGCGACTGGTACTAACCCGACCCGTGAGCCGCAGCGAGCTGGTACTTGTCAAGTTCATGGCGAGCATCATCTATTCGCTGCTACTGATCATATGGCTGGCAGCTGTGGCCTTGCTGCTATCCATAGTGATGTTCGGGACGGGCGATATGATCAATATGAAGAGCGAGACCTTCATACTTCTGCTAAAGAACGACATTCCCTGGCGGTACCTGGCCGCGTTCGGGTTTGCATCGCTGGCCATGTCTTCTATAGTATCTCTGGCCATGTTCCTGTCGGCATTTGCAGAGAACGCTATAGGCCCTATAGTGGCCACCATGGGTATAGTAGTGGTGCTGACCATACTCAGCAATCTGGAACTGCCACTGTTCAACCTCATCAAACCTTACCTCTTTACCACCCATATGATAGGCTGGAAGGGCTTCTTTGACGACCCCGTGCCCTATGCTGCCATAACACGGTCGGCGGGGGTATTGCTGTCGTACACCGTCGGCCTGCTGCTGGCCACCATTCTCTACTTTAACAAGAAAGACATACAGTCGTGATGCGAAAGAAACTAATGACCGTGCTGGCAATGCTGACACTGGCAACCACCCTACATGCACAAACAGCAGATGAGCTCTTTGCCACTGTGCGCACCAAGGTGCTGCAGGTAAAAGACTATGTGGCCGATGTGAATATGAAGATAGACGTGGCGTTTATGCAGGTGCCCATGCTGAAGGGAAAGCTCTATTACAAAGCACCCGACAAAATGAAGCTGGAACGCAACGGAGGTATATCGATACTGCCGCGCAAGAACATAAACATGACCCTGAGCAACCTGATACCCACCGGCAAGGTGACCGTGATAGACATGGGAAACACCACACTGAAAGACAAAAAACTGCGCCTGCTGAAAGTAGTGCCCGACGAGGACAACAACGGCATAGTGCTGACCAAGATGTGGCTGGATGAGAAAGAACTACTGGTGACGCATACTGAAACGACAACATTTAACGATGGCACGGTGATCATGGATCTGGATTATAAGAACTACAATAAATATGGTCTGCCTGACAAGGTGAAGATCTTTATGGACCTGAAGGAGTACAAACTGCCAAAGGGTGTGACGATGGACTATAATGATGTGCTGGAAAAAACCGACAAGGAAAAAACAGCCAAGAAGCAGAAGGGCACGATAGAGATTAAGTATCTGAACTATACCATAAATAAGGGGATACCTGACGCGATATTTGCTACGGCTAAAAAAACTGCTGAGTAAACCCTGCTACGGCGTCTTTTGCTCGCCGGTCTTTCTGAGGTACACAAACCAATAGACCATACCCACGAGGCCGGCACCGCCAATGATGTTACCTATGGTGACGGGCAGCAGATTTACGAGCAGGAAATTGGACCAGGTGACCATGCTATAATCTTGCGGGGTGGCGTTGATGAGGGTGAACAGCGCGGGATCGCCATAGTCTTTTACAGCGATCGCCACAGGGATGAAGTACATATTGGCGATGCTGTGCTCGAACCCGCAGGTGACGAATGCCGTGATGGGAAACAGGATACACAGGACCTTGCCGGTAGATGACCGCACACTGAAACACAACCAAACCGCCAGGCACACCAACACATTGCACAGAATACCCAATGCCACTGCCTGACCAAACTGCAACTGACACTTGGCGCGGGCAATGTTGAGTATGTTCTGCCCTACGGCGCCCTGCGCAAAAAGGTATTGGCGGGAAAAGAACAACAGGACCGCCACACCCAGCGCCCCCACCATGTTGCCGGTGAAGACGAAGAGCCAGTTGCGCAGCACAGCCAGGGTGCTCACCTTTTTGTTGGCCCAGGCCATAATGATGAGGTTGTTGCCGGTGAATAGCTCGGCCCCACCTATAATAACTAATATAAGCCCGAGGCTGAACGCTACCCCACCCACGAGGCGGGTGATGCCCGGCGGCAAGGTGCTGCCGGCGGTGACGGTGGTGAAGAAGACACTGCCCAGTGCTATGAACGCCCCCGCCAGCATGGCCAGCACGAGTGTGCGCACCGCGCTCATGCGCGCTTTGTTTACGCCCACGGTCTCGGCCTGCAAGGCCATCTCGGGTGGCAAAAGGAAATCTACACTTTCGTTGACCATAATGTGGATATTTTATAAAGATACAAAGCACTGCTCATGACGGGAAGGAAATAAACCGCGCAGAAAATTTGTTGTTGTTTCCCGGATATTTTTTGTTCTGATGGCCGCTTCTCAACTTTTCATTGATAATCAATGATTTTGTGGAAAGCAACCTCACTTTTTGAGGTGTTGAACTTCCCAAAACTTCCCAAAACCTGCGCACCTCTTCTCACCCTCTGCGCAGAAACTGCGCAGGCAATTACGTGCTAAAAGGCAAACAGAACCGCTAAATGTACTCTTCTCCCCCATTTCTTTTTCACTTTACTTCAAGTTGCAAACAGATATGGAACAGGGCAAAAGCAAGATCTATGATATGCAGCCAGCTACTTATGATATGGCGGATTGAGTGGTATCAATAAAATTGGCTTTGCGTGCGCGCCGTGGTGAGATACAGCCGGTCGGATACCGGCACCCGGAGTTGCCGTAGGTGCAACCTACGGCAAACTGGTTTTCTTTTTGTCCCGTTGCCATCCCGTTTGTAACTTGTATTGATGTTGCAGAAAATGAGGCTAAAAGGCAGATATGTTGATTTAATTTTATTATCAACGCTTGTCGCGAAAGTATTGGGAATGAGAAAAAGAATGGGAGTTTTTTGGGAGTTTTTCGGGAAACGAACCTCCCGCTTATACCCCACACACCAATTGGTAATCAATGAGAAATCCCGGAGTTCACTCCCTAAATGAAAATTGCGGATTTCGGAGAAAATGTGCGGTGGATTTCCCGGTATCTGGCGCAGAGCACCGGTAAACAACAACTGATCGAATTGCCGCTCTGATTGTTTGGCTACCTTTGAAGTATCATGACATGCATACGTGAAACAACTACTTTTGGATGAATTAACGTTGCGACAATTAAGACGTTGGCGTGATATTAGAAAACCCTGAATGAACAAAAAAAGAAAATTGATCTACCTGATTCTCCTATTGACCCTGAAATTTTCTTGCGTTGAAAAGAAGTCAACAGAAAATGAAACTAACGCCCCTGAATTGGTAGCTACTTCCGCAACCGACACCTTAAAGTTTACTTCAGGAATCAGTGCTATGTTTCAAGATAGCAAAGGAAATTATTGGTTTGGGAGTCAGCGGGAAGGCACTGCTGTTTATGACGGTAAAAGATTCATTTATTTCAGTAGTAATGACGGGCTGACTGATAACCAGATCCATTCAATTCAAGAAGGCAAAGACGGTGTTATTTGGATCAATACGCAAATGGGAGTGAGCAGTTATGATGGCACAAGGATAACTGATCGCACCGGTGCAAATACAAAAACAGTACAAAACAATTTCCAAATTCACAGTAAAGAACCTTTGCAGGGTGAATGGATGAAATCAGATAACGACCTTTGGTTTGAAGCAGGAGCGAAAGAGGGGGTCTATCGATTTGACGGGCAAAAATTAAACTACTTAGCTTTCCCACACCATAAAACTCTTAACCCCAAGGATAATTTATTTGCTGTTACCGATGTATCAAAAGGCAAAAATAATATGATCTGGTTTGCTACTTATGCCGGTGTCTTTGGGTATAATGGCAGTGATTTTACAATTATTAATGATGAAACATTAGGATTTGACAGAAAAATTGCGCCTTTGCACATAAGAAGTGTTTTGGAGGATTCTAAAGGCAGACTCTGGATCGGAAATAATGGAATTGGTGTATTACTAAAAGAGGGTGATTCAATATTTAATTTTTCAGAAAAGAACAATTTGATTCACCCCAATAGTACACGCAAAGGAGATAAATCGCCTCAGGGAACATTGGAACACGTTTTTGCAATTGCTGAAGATAAGAATGGAAATATTTGGTTTGGAGACAGAGATGCAGGTATATTGAAATTTGACGGAAAGACCATGAAAAATTACACCAAAACAGATGGACTGACGAGTGATTTTGCCCTCTCGATTTACAGTGATAAAAATGGTGAACTATGGTTTGGCATGACGGACGGAAGCATTTATAGATTGAATGGAGAAAGGTTTGAAAAGCAATTTTAAAAGACACAAACGCACAAGTGGGGGTACCTACTAAAAAATGAACTTTTGTTCCGTCAATGCCATCTGAGACAGAGTTTTATTTGGAGTTCGGGATGCCCTGCGGAAGATAGGGAACGACACGGAATTCGAATACTACATGACCGCCGTTGGAAATGGAGTCTTATGCAACCACTATAATTAGTGGTTTTTTTTGTTATATGTAACTGTAGATTTGAGAGAGTTAATATCTAACTTCTTATATAGAAGAGTGTTTCTAATAAAATCAAATTTCGGAGTTTGGAATTAGCTAATTCCAGTAATAAGAGCCTGTTTCGAGTTAAAAAAAATAAACAACAACAATTTAGCATACTTCATAGTTACAAATTTTGATTCATGAACTTTTTAAAATGTACTGTATTTGCGCTGGGCATCATTACGATCGGTGCCTGCAAGAAAAGTGAGGAGCAACCCAACAAACTGGTAGGGATCTGGTTAAAAAAGAAATCTGAGAGAAAATCTACAGGAAGTCCCTGGGAAGACATCACTCAAGATTGCATGTTGGACAACACAGAAGAGTACAGGGCGAATGGAACATATGTTCTCTATCCCGGTTCAGACTGGTGTACTCCGTCGGACGAAACGATAGAGGGTACGTGGAAACTGACAGCAGGTGGGACTATAATACAATACACATACAAAGGAGTTTCCGGCACCTATGAATCAACGATCAGTTCTGTTGACAATACTACACTTGTAGTAACATTTGCGACGGGCACCGGTGCCGGAGACCAAATTCGTGACACGTATACCAGGAAACAATAAGGATAAGTGAAAATAGTAATTGATGGGATCAAAAGAATTCAAGGCATTATTGACATTACAGATCATAACGCTGATCGTCGTCCTTTTCATACTATTTGCTAACCTGAAGACAGACAGTACAGGCTCGTCTGATGAGGTTCAAAAGGGTGGAGAGATCGAGCAAAAAGTAACGATTGGATCAAACAAGAACTACGTATACGGGGATACAAAAGCCAATAACTTTCTGATGGTATTCTCCAGATACAATTGCGACTTCTGCAGGAAATTTTACTCAACCACATTCGATACAATAGTTTCAGAACTAGCAAAAAAAGGCAAACTCAAAATAATATGTAAAGACCTTATAGGCCCGGAGGATGTAAAGGGAATGCTGATGGCCAAAGTTGCAGAGGTTGCCCGCCAGACCGGCAATTTTGAGGCAGTACATAAACTTTTATGCATGGGCCCAGAGCCGACTGATTCTGTTCAGATCATTGAGATGGGTCTGAAGGGAGGGATACCAAGCAATGAACTTGCTGCAAGATTGAATGCACAACCGACGTTGGAAAAACTGAGAAGAGATTACGAAGACGCGAAAAAACTGGGTATAGAGATGACACCATCTTTTGTACTGAACGGGCAAGTACAAGTTGGCTACATCTATTATTCGGACTTATTGAACAAACTGGGGCTTAGCGAAGAGCCGACTGATAAAAGTTGTAATATCAAAAACAATTAATCGATATAATTATGAATAAAACAATCATCAAATCGGCAATATGCGTCATAGCACTGACGATGCTTGCATTAGGGATACACTCATGTACAAAGGAAAAGAATACATCTCCTAGTTCGACGAGCTCAAGTAGCAGTAGCTCTTCGAGTAGCTCAAGCAGCAGTTCATCGAGTAGCTCATCGAGCGGGTCATCCTACTCATGTAGCCCGTACTATGGGCCAAATGATTGCGCGGACGCAGGCTATGTGCCTGTGTCTACCACTGCGTGTTGCCCCAGCTCATCACCTTACCATTGCGGCACAAAATGTTATTCAACGTGTGCTGCGGCCAGCAAGGCTGGCTGCAGCAGCCCATCATATTATGGAGGCGCGTCGTCGGGATCGTCATCATCAAGCAGTTCATCGAGTTCTTCAACATCGTCAACTTCTTCAACATCGTCAACTTCTTCTACTTCATCAACTTCATCTACCTCGTCAACAAGTTCTACTTCGTCGGCCTCAGTTGAAGTAATGTTCTGGACGAATACCTCCAGCTACGGATACATAAAGGTGTACATTAACGGTAGCTATGTCGGAACAATCGCTTCGTGGTACTCCAGCGCTCCCTCTTGCGGATCGAATGGTTGTGTAACAAGGACGATAACATCTTCGAGCAATACCTGGTACGCACAGCAAGACGGCGGATCGGGTTATTGGTCGGGTTCTTTTACCGCGGAACCAGGATGTAACAAAATACTTTTGTACTAGTGACGTATGGCAGCTCAGGGGAAGGGCTGCCGAAAGACATGTGCATGCAATGAAGAAGAGAGGCTCATGCCTCTCTTCTTATTTTACCGATGTGCTAAAAAATTGAGATAAAACTATAACAAACAGGTTGTTGTCAAATGTACTTTCTGCTTTCTTTCATGCGATATAGAACAACGGGAGATAAATGAGTTTCATATCGTCGTTCATAGGGCTGTGTGACTTCCAGCATCATGATCAACTCAACAGACTTAACTTTATGTTGTTGCAAACGATGCCGGGCATCCCATTTATTTTTAAGAAAACGAGAAAATGCTTCGCGAGTAGTTTGGTCTCCACGAGCGTACAACTGCTCGGTAAGTTTACGCCACCTATCGTTTTTAAATTTATTTAAAACATACTCCGGCTTTTTGTAGGACAAGACACCGTCGTCCGAATTGAGATCAACCAGCCGACCATCATTCAATTCGGCCCGGGCTATCAACCAGCCATCTTCCTTCAGAACTGTAGGCGCAAACATTCCCCAACTCTGGTCCAACTTTACAGACCGACTGAATTTGACCAGAGAACGAGGGAACGAGATAATAGAATCGGGCAGGGATGCAATGTTCCAAAGTACTATGGCGCCAAAAACGAATCCTAAGGAAAATGTCTTCATTACAAAAAGCAAAATAGACTGCCCGGGTTGATGGCCAATGACTGCTTTGTCAGTACCCGGCAGCGACGGCCAAATAACTTCCCAATACTTTGAAGGGACAAACAAAACGGAGGCTACCAGAAAACATAAAGGGAAAATTCCGATCATCATGGAAAAAGAAATCCCTATAGCGAAGATCAACAACATCGCGGCAACGAATATTCGGATGTTGTCACGATGAAATGGAAGTAAGAAGATAGGCAACAAGCTGATCTCGAGCAGAAAAATGAAACGTGTCAAGACGGCTGATAGCTTATAATGCTGCGCCAGCCAGAGACCGGGCGATCTTGTAATCTGATCCAGACTCAACGCATAATAAATGGCAGAACCTTTGCTCCACCACTCTTCCTCTCCCTTGAACAAGCCGGAAAAAAACAACGCAAACAGCACCTGGAGTAATATGGCCATTGTTGCCACATCATTGATAGTTTTTAAGGAAGCTTTCTGACCATTTTTTCTGGCAAGTGGCAGGAATATGCTCCAAAATAATAGCAATCGCAGCAAATCGTCACCACCCTGATAAATCAGAGGATTCCTATTTTGTATGGAGACGAGTGTGATCCAGCAGATCACGGCCATCAACCGACCTTTGAAACCGACCAAGAAGAAAAAAGCAGATGCGAGCGCTATAGTGAATAAGACTTTCGTAATGGTAATCGAATTACTAAAAGTAAGTAACGACCAATTGCCCTGCGGCCAATAGGACCTCATAAGGTGTGGTGAGGGAAGAACGCCACCCTCGGAGTAAAACGCGGGAAGATCGCTGCAACGCTGAGCCAGATCATAGAGTAGCAACAAGCCCAAAAGAACCCTGAATACCCGCAGCGCACGTTTATCGATCTCAAAGTAGTTTTCGAGCTGCAACTTGAACATTCAGAACATTATTTTAGATCGAGACCGCAGTTTCGATGAAGTAATAACATTTACAAACACGTAAATTTTAAAATTAGTAGTAATGCTAAATATACGAAAAAGCGGAGCGCTTTCGCACTCCGCTATAAAAGTGATCCGGATTGGATTCGAACCAATGACCCCAAGCTTAGAAGGCTTGTGCTCTATCCAACTGAGCTACCGGACCAGTAACAGTTGGTTTTATTTGAACAGAACTAACGTTCTGTGTACTTCAAAGTATTTCCTCTTTTTCGGCGGCAGAACGTAGCATCCTACCGATCGCTCAGCAACTAAAAGTTCCTGTAAAAGGGCTGCAAATGTACATAAAAAAGTTATTCGCCACCCGGAGCCTGGCCGTCCTGCAAAACTGTAATGTCTACAAGGTCGCGTTTCAGGTTCCACATGTCGTTTGCCCAGTAGAGGCCGTCGTACTGGCCGCTGGGCACGTAGGTGTATTTGCGGTTGGGGTCGTTGCTGACTGAGGTGAGTTTGTCGAAGACGATCATTTGTCGCTCCTGGTCCCAGTTCATAGATGCAGATACGTCCTTTTTGTACTCAAGTACAAACCTTTTGATGGGTGTCTTGGGGAAGTTGTGTGACCCTATGCCGAACACGGGCGCACCAAATGTGACCCCGCTACCGGTGGGGCTGAAGGTCATGGGATCTATGACCTTGCGGTTGCTAAGCATGCCACCGGAATTGAGCCCGAAGAGGAAGTGTACTTTTTGTCCCTTCACCTCGCGGGTCATGATGCGGTAATATAGTGCGCCGAACCACTTGCCGCCAGATATGGTGCTGTCTTCAAGACCTTTGTCGAGCTGCTCGCTGTAATCGTTCAGCCCGATGAGCTTGAGTTGCGGCTGCATGAGCTGGATGGCGCCATAGTAGCGGCGGGTGATCTTGGCCGGCTCTATGACCCAGTTGAATATGCGGAATGAATTATCGTCGGAATTGAGAATGTTGATGAGCTTCTGAAGGGAGTCGAAGGTATACAGATAGGAGTTGGGGATCTTGAGTGTGCGCACCAGCTGGCGGGCAAAACGCTCGCTATACATGACACGGGTATCGGGCAGAAAGGCTTCGTACATCGAGTCGGCAGAAACGACCAATGAATCCTCCATTTTTTTGAATTTCTCCATATCCTGCGGAGTAATTCCCTGTGCGGCCGTGCGGCCTGCCGTAAACGACAACAATGCAATGGCAATGAAAAGTAATTTCCTGTTCATGGGCACAATGAATTTCAAAGGCATCAAACCTAAAGAATATTTCGTTAAAGATACGTTGAATAGTCATTGGTCGGATACATACCGATAGCATGCAACCGGCATTGTGCCGGTTGCAAATACTAATAAGCAGAGATCTGGGTGCAACTATGCTCTGTAGCTGGTTCTGTCGCCGTCGTCGCCACCAACGATGAGGTTGATGACCAGTGCCAGAATGAAGGCGCCCACGGTAGCACAGATGATGGTGTTGATGAGGGGGCTACTGGTAAAAGCAAGAAGGTCCTTGAAAAGGATCTTGCCCAACCAACCACCTACAATACCTATGAGCACCGTGGCGATGGCGCCGAAGCCACGGCCGGGTGTGAGGAGCTGTGCCAGAAAGCCGGCGATGCCGCCTATGAGAATGGTAGCAATGAGCCCTTGCCAGTCGTGGAGTTCATTGGTGATGGAAAAAAGCAGTAAATAGGACATGTTATTTGTTTTCATGAAAAATAGAAAAAGGAAATACTACTGAATTGTTATTAACAAAACAGTTGCTAACGAAAAGTTATGGAATAAATTGAAACCTGCAAAACAGAAAAACATATTTATGAAATATTTTACATCAAAAGTGGTGGTTTGTAAAGCTATTTATCGTTTAATAGTTTATTTTTGGCGGCCCGAACCAACACACTTGGGTTTATTTCCGTCTTAAGCGGAAACAATCGAGAGCGCAATATGAATCGACTTACAATGGTTGCCCTGCTGGTATTCGGTATGGCAGTAAATGGAGTTGCACGTGACGGCTACCATATAACCCTAAAAATGCCGGCTGTGAAAGACAGTCTGGTTTATCTTGTACACTACTACGGCAAACCGCTGCCTACCATCTACAAACGGGATTCGGCAAAACTGGATAAAAAAGGTGTAGCTGTTTTTGACAGTAACGACCCCGACTTTATTGGCGGCATATATATGGTATTGCTTTCTGACAGAAAGACCTATTTCGAGTTCCTGCTGGATAAGGGTGCCGATATGACCATAACGGCCGATATTGCCAAACTTCCGCAGGGGGTAACCTTCAAGAACTCGCCGGAGAATGAACACTTTCAGGAGTATGTGAACTTTCTGAAAGACTATAGTACCAAACAACAGGACCTGCAAAAAGAATATGCCGCGGCACGCACTGCCGAAGACACTAGTGCACTGCGCAAGAAATCGGCTGCAACATCGCGCGAGCTGACAAAGTATCGCCGTGAGCAGGCCGATAAATATCCGGGGACGCTTCTTTCGGCTATCTTTCATTCGCTTGAAGTGCCGATAGTACCTGAAGGACCACGTTTTCTGGAAGACGGAAAAACAAAGGACTCAACTTTCGCTTACCGTTACTATAAAAGCCACTACTGGGACAGCTACGATCTGAAGGACGACCGCCTGATACACACGCCGATATTTGATGCCAAGCTGGAAGAGTATTTCAACAAGCTGGTGATGCCTTGGCCGGACAGCATGATCAAGGAAAGCACGGACCTGCTGACTAAAACCCGTGGATCGAAAGAGACCTTTAAATATGCGCTGTGGTGGCTGACCCGCAATGCCGAGAACAGTAAGATTATGGGCATGGACGAGGTGTTTGTGTACCTGGTGGAGAACTACTACATGAAGGGCGACGCAACGTGGCTGAGCAGCGAAGAGCTGAATAAGTACATAGACAGGGCCATGAAGATAGCCCCTAACGTAATAGGTAACCTGGCCCCGGAGGTGCGCCTGCCCAATCTGGAAACGGGTAAGGAAGAAAGCCTGAGCGGGATGAAGGCAAAATATACGTTGATAGTGTATTATGCGCCTACCTGCGGCCACTGCAAAGAAGAGATACCAAAGATAGATTCGCTGTACAGGACATCGCTGAAGGCGAAGGGCATGAAAATATACGCAGTGAGTACGGAAGGCGATGAAGCGGCAGCAAAAGACTTTGTGAAGCGCTATAAGCTGGACGACTGGACGACGACCTGGGACCCGGAACATGTGGGCGACTGGCGTTCTAAATATGACGTTTACAGCACACCAACCATCTACCTGCTGGATGAGAAAAAGATCATCAGGGGGAAAAGGCTGGATCACAGCAACATAGCCGGACTGGTGGATATGCTGGAAAGGAAAGAGAAAAATAAATAACCGAAAAAACAGGATATAAAAATGCGAAAACTGGTTTTATCATGCATGGCTGCCGGTCTGGTCACTTCAGGCTACGCACAGGCATTGTTCACTTATGGACCGAATTCTGTGGCCAAGGATGAATTTCTGAGGGTTTACAAGAAAAACAGCATCAACAAGAAGCCCGACATGTCTGAGAAGGAACTGAGAAGTTACCTTGACCTGTATTCACTGTTCAGAATGAAAGTAGCGGAGGCAGAGAAACAACGCCTGGACACGGTTCCGAGCATTGACAAAGAACTGACCAACTACCGCAAACAGCTGGCCAAAAACTACCTTACCGACGACCAAATAACTAACAAACTGATACGCGAGGCATATGACCGTATGAAGGAGAATGTGCGTGTCGCACACATTCTGGTATCATGCCCTCCCGGCACTGACACTGCTGCACCGCGCAAAAAAATAGATAGCATCTACAACGTAATAGAAACAAAGGGACAGACGTTTGAAGCTATGGCTATGGCCCTGTCGGACGACCGCGGCTCGAAAGATAAAGGCGGCGAGATAGGCTACATGTCTTCGCTGCAGTATGTGTATCCTTTCGAGAATGCAGCGTACAACACACCAAAAGGAAAGGTATCTGCCCCGTTTAAGTCGCAGTTCGGTTATCACATTGTGAAGGTGCTGGACCGTCGTGCAGACCGTGGTGAAGTGAAGGTGGCTCAGATCCTGATACAGACACAGAAGTCGCGCGGTGAAGAAGGTATCAAAGATGCCCGCAAACGCGCAGACTCGGTAATGGCAATGCTGAAAGGCGGCGCACGTTTCGCAGACCTGGTAATGAAGTACTCTGACGACAAATTCACCATCAACGACAGCGGTGTGATGAAGCCATTCACATCGGGCCGCATGGTGCAGGTGTTTGAGGACGCTGCATTCGGCATCAAGAAAGTGGGTGATGTTGCAGGGCCGGTTCAGACAGAGTTCGGATTCCACATCATCAAGTTACTGGGCAAAAACAGCTTGAAACCATACGACACGTTGTACACCCAATTGAAGCGCAAGGTGGAAAATGACGCTCGTGCACAGTCAGCAAAAGACATTTACTTTGAAAAAGTGAAGGCACAGAACGGCTTTAAAGAGAATGCTGAAGCGTACAAGGAAGTATACGAAAAGCTGATGGCTATACCTGACACCGGTGCTGACGCTAAGAGCATTAAGCCGGATGACTTCAGGAATATGTCTAAGCCGGTGATGTCAATGGCAGGCAAGTCGTACACACAGAGCGACTTTGCAGCGTTCCTGTACAATATGACCCGTGGCAAACTGAACGGACCTCGTGCCACTACCATCCGCGATGCATACAGTCTGTTTGTGAACAATATGCTTACGGATTTCCAGGAGCGTAAACTGGTTGAAGAGAATCCTGAATTCAGGCTGTTGATGAACGAATATAAAGACGGTATCATGCTGTTTGAACTGATGGACCGCAACGTGTGGAGCAAGGCATCGAAAGACAGCGCCGGCCTGAAGGCGTTCTTTGAGACACGCAAAAACAAATACATGTGGGAAGCAGGATTTGAGGGAGCGGTTTACAAATTCAAGACCAAGGCTGCATATGATACAGGCATGATCATGATCCGCCAGAGGAAGTTTACAGAAGAAGAGATAGCGAAAGCGATCAACAGTACTGAAAAGCCTGACGCGGTAACTGTTCAGCGCGGCCGTTATGAATTCTCAAGGTTCAAGGAAGCAACCCTTGCCGACCTGCAAGCTGACAACATTAAAGTAATAAACGGAGAAAACGAAACGTATACTGTGGTTGCAGCAAAACAGGTATTTGCACAACCGGTTGCAAAAACACTGGAAGAAGCACGCGGCTATGTAGTTGCTGAATACCAGGACTTCCTGGAAAAGCAGTGGAACGAAAAGATGCGCCAGGACTATCCGGTTAAGGTAAACGAGACTGTATTCAAGTCGATGGTGAAGAAATAATCCGTATTAGTGATAAACAATAAAAAAGCTCCGCAAAACGGAGCTTTTTTATTGTCGGTGACTATCGCGACGAGTAAGATCAAAAACAAGATCAAACGGCGGCAATAAGTTGCTTTACAGCGGCTACCCACTGTGGTTGTATGTTCATGCACGGAATGTATTCGTAGGTCTGACCACCGGCTTCCAAAAAGTTCTCTTTCTCCCTGATGGCAATCTCTTCGAGTGTCTCCAGACAATCGCTTACAAACGAAGGGCATATCACCAACAGGTCCTTAATACCCTCGGCAGGTAGCTGACCCATGCGGGCGGTAGTGGCCGGCGTGAGCCATGCACTACGACCCAGCTTGGACTGGAAGGCTACACTGTAGCGTTCTGAGGGCAAGCCAAGCTTTGTTGCTACCAGCTTTGTGGTCTCGTAACACTGATGGCGGTAACAGTATTTATGAGCTTCGGAGTTTACATTGCAACAATCGGCACGATTCAGACAGTGGCTGCCGGTGACATCGCTCTTTTTTATGTGGCGCTCCGGAATACTGTGGTAAGAAAACAGAATGTGTGTATTGTTTCCTGAAACGTATGCCCTCATGCTCTCTGCAAGTGCATCAATGTAAACAGGGTCGTTGTAGAACGGAGGAACCACCTTTAATGAAAAACGGTAGCCCGACTTTGCATGCACCGTCTGCGCATGTACCACCGCTGTCTCGTAGCTGGACATGGCATAATGCGGATATAGTGGCACCAGCACCACTTCTTCCACATCGGGGGCGAGGCGCAGCAATTCGTCATAAGCCTCCTTCATTGCAGGACGGCCATAGCGCATGGCTATCACGACCAGTTCATCGGTAAGTGGCTGCAATTGCTGCTGCAGCTGACGCGTGATGTGCACTAAGGGAGACCCGTCTTTCGTCCAGATGGATTCGTAAGCCTCAGCGGATTTTGGCGCACGAAACGGGGTGATAATGCCCTTAACCAGAATGGACCTGATAAGAAACGGCGAGTCTATGACCCGTTCGTCCATTAGAAACTCATCCAGATACCTCCTCACGTCCCTTACGGCTGTCGAATCCGGTGATCCGAGGTTCATCAACACTATTCCGCGTTTTTTGCTATTGCCCATACCTGATCGTAATTGACTGCAAAGAAACACACTCTTTTGCCTTTCGCAAGCAATAAGCGCCGCTGACAACCATCAAAATGACCGCCTTATGACATGCATTTTATGCTACCCTACTCTACTACCAATTTGGTGCGCATGGTGCCCTTTTCGGTACCTATCTCGCAGATGTAGAAGCCGGCAGGTAAGTTTTCGAGTGCCACGCCCAATTTACCGGCATTATCCACTATACCACCATTAAGGCTAATAGCACGTCCGTCTGTTGCTATAAGGCGCACAGAAACCTGTGTATTCCTGAAAGTGGCCCCGGGCGTTTCGATGGTGAATGCACCGCGACAAGGATTGGGAGATACTGTAATGCGCTGCAAAAGCCCTGAGATATGCTTTACACCCACGAATGGCGTAATATCAGCCTTACCACTCTTCCACATGCCTCGCCCATAAGTTGCGGCATATATTTCGTTGGTGGTGTGATTGATGTTGAGATCGGTGACCTGAACACTTGGCAGATTGCTGTTGTAAAGAGTCCAAGAAGTCATCTCCTTTGTTTTGTAGAAAACTGCCACCTCTGTCCCCACGTACTTGGTCATAGAGAAAGTGTCAATTGCCATACAATTTACGGGAAGTGCCGGAAGTCCCATTCCTTCGTTTGTCCACGTACTGGTGGTGAGATCGTAACTATATACTTTAGCAGCAGTAAATCCTCCGAGTGTAACGTAGAATTTCTTTTCGTTCTTTGGATCCACAACGATGTCGGAAATGAAGGCAGAGAACGGCACCACAATATCAAGCCAGGTAGTGCCGCCGTTTGTTGTGTAATGGATGCGAGATACGCTACCCGCATCACGAACCGCGTATATGTAATCCGGGTTGGATAAGGAAATATCCATGAACTCAATATTTGCCCCTGAACTGAATATCGGTGAGATAGGCTCCCACGATCCACCTCCGTCAGTTGTTCTGAAGATCTGCTTGTAACCGATATACAATATGTTTGGATTCTGTGGATGCTGGATGTAGGGAGTGATCCATGCACCGGGTGTCGGCAGATCTTCGGTGATGCTATTAAAGTTAGCTCCTCCGTCATAGGTAACCCTAACGTACCCATACTGAGTAGCAGTATAAAAAATGTTAGCAGGATCGGCATTGCTGATAAGGCAATGCATACCGTCGCCTCCCGTAAGGTCGGTATAAACTCCGCTTGCAAGTTTCTTCGTTCCATTGTCCTGCGCACCGCCAAGGCAATATGTGGCATCATTGTGCACGGCATTGCGATAGAATTGAGTGATGCCAAGCCCGTTGCTGATATCCCTCCATCTGTTTATAACCGGGTTGTACGTTTTGTAGATGCCACCATCGCAACCCAAATAAATTGCCCTGTTGAGCGGGTTATATGCCAGCCAATGCTTGTCGGCATGTACCACCTGAACACCCGAACCGGTGTTGTACCAGTTGTTACAGATATCCCAGCTGAGACCGCCATCTACGGAGTAGAAGTTATTGATGCCCCCGATAATTACCTTGTTCGCATCAAAGGGATCAATGGCGATGCACAGATCGTACCAGCCCTGACCTCCGCAGTCAGTTGTAGGCAGTTCATTTTCTCCGTTCAGCATATTATTAGTGCAGGACACATTGTCTGAAGTAACTTCAACCACTGTACCCCCATAATCGGTGGAACGATAAACGCCACGCAATCCGCTGGAACTGTTGCATGCGATACCCATAATAACACCCGGCGCCGCGGGAGACACAGCTATGTTCATGCGTGAAGAACCGGTAATAGATGTGATCGCATTCCACGTGTAGCCACCGTTTGTCGACTTATATATCTGAGCACCGCTTGAAATAGTTGCAGCAGCATATACTACGGCAGTATCATTGGGGCAATATAAAACCTGTCGCACGTTGAACGTAGCGGTTCTAAACCAAGTGGCACCACCATCAGAAGATTTGTAGAGGCCGTTGGAAGTACCAAGGATAAGTTTATTTGTGTCTACCGGATTTATGATCAGCGACCGCGCCATGCGAAAGGAATCAAGCGTCCATGTTGACGGGCCGATGTTAGCCCAATTTGCACCTCCATCATACGATTTCAATACACCGATACTGTAGTCCGAGCCACCATTAGCGTCACCTGTCACCACATATACTGTATTGCCGTTAACCGGATTCACCTTTACATCACTGACACATAGCGACACAAAGTTGTTGTACAGAGGGGTCCATGAAGTTCCACCATTGGTAGTTTTCCACGTACTGCCCCCTGCGCTACCAACATAAATTATGTTGGAATCGGTGGGATGGAACGCAACAACATTTACCCGTCCGATACCGGAATAACCACCGTTCGATCTGTCAGGACCAATAAATGACCAGTTGTCAGTTGCTGTTCCCTTAGCGGCTTTTCGCCCTATTCCATTGGTACGTTTGTATTCTTCCCATGCCTGCGCGGTCCTGAAACCGGGCACCATAAACCCGGCTGAGTCCAGATGATTTTTCCAGTACCAGCTCCATCGTCCGAAGTGGTACTTTTCATCTTCTTCAACCACACCTCCGGCACGCTCTACCACGTCCTTCTCAATCTCCTTCTCACCAACCTGTGCACGATACGCTTCAACGATCTCAGCATAGGTACGCTTCACATTGTCTTTCGGCATCCAAGGCTGTGCCTGCACATTTATTGTACCTAAAACCAGTGCACTGAAAAATACATATTTCTTCATCTTGACTAAAAAAGGGGGTTACGGCATTGCTACTGCCTTCTTCTTAATGATATTTTTTACGCTTGTGGCCGACCATTTTCCGGCGGACCTGACATATAATGTATTGCGACCACCCCGCATAACCGATGACGGAGCTTTTTCTATGGCGCCTTTCATCGCTGAGACCATTACCGTATCTCCTGAAACGATAGACAACTGTGAGTTTCGCTCAAAGAAATAATCAATGCCTTCAGGCATGTCGCGGGGACGTTCTACAACCTTGTGAGCCTTCTCAATTCTGCATTGAACAACATCTGAGGCTCCTTTCCAATAGATCAACTCAGGAGCTACTTTACCTGTCCATTTGAGTATAAATTTCAGGTCAGTTGACCCGCTTCCGCCCGGCACACCAGAGAGTTTTTCCTGAGAATAGGACTCGATCAACTTGTGATCTGCAGGTTTGCGGGAAATTGACTGCGCGCTACAACTTGTGTTTATAAACAACAAGGGCACAAAAAATCTTAATAGGGTTCCTGAGGTCATTTTAACAAAGATACTGAATAAATCAACAAATATAACGTCCTCACAATCTATGGGATAGCCAGTTTGAATGACCCTTTGGAAGCTACAATCGAGTCGGCATTAAAATAGAATGTACCGGACAAGACTTTGTTAGAATCGGATTGAATGTTGACGGAACCGGAAGTGGCATAATACCGATGATTATCGGCATAATAGGTAATGGTATTGATCGGCGGATTTACCTGATAATCCTTTAGTCCGCTATAGCCGGTGAGATTGATATTGAGCGTAGAGACTTTACCATCTTTGGCATGTGTGGCAATGACCATGAAATTATAGGTACCACTGTCGTTTGAGGAATTCTCGACTTTGTAACTATACACAGAATCGGTGGACCATGCTACACCGTTGACAGACATCTTGATGGTGACGAGGGAATCCACACTGTTGTCCGTTTGCGCACTGCGCACACTTGCGGGTCCTTTCGCCTTTTTGCAGGCAATAAAGGGCATCCCACCCATCAAAATGAAAAATATGAGTTTTTTCATAACATTACTTCACTGTAACAGTAACGCAAATTACAGCCCGATATTATGTATCTGAAAATCAGGGCTGTGCAACAGTGAATTTGCCATTTGTTACAGCAACACCGTCGTCAGTGTTAAAAGAGAAGTAACCTGAAACCGTTGTAGAAGTGATCTCGGTAACTGAAACTACCCCACCCGTTGCTATGCCCTTGGCCGTGCCGTGATAATATACCGCTCCTGCAAATCCCTGAACAATAGAAAAAACGCCTGTCTTTTGCTTGAAGTTGGATATGGAAAGAATGATGCGATCGTATGGAGCGACACGATCTGATGAATTACCGGTAATAACAAGAGTTGTAGAAGTGTCTACCACCTGAGTATCGATAGTGGCCGGAACTACTGTTGACGCCACAAATTTGAATTTGCCTACGTCAGCGGTCATTGAAGGGTTTGCAGTAACTACGTATGGCCTGTTTTTGATGCAGCCAACGAATGCAGTACCCGCCGCAGCAACAAGAAACAATGATACAAGGACTTTCTTCATACTCTTTTATTTCCGCTAAGATAACTCAATTTATTTTTAAAAATCAACTACACCCTACCCTCGTCTCAGGTGGCACAACGTATTTGAGTCCCCAACCATAGGTTATCCTTTTTGCTGAATCAGAAATAATTAATCAAACGTTTGTTTAATTTTAAACAGTTGTTTAATTTTGTGGCAGAATTATAGAAAGCAATGGAATTCAACGATAAACAACTGACCATCCTCACCGCAGCCGAAAAACTGTTCTCTACAATGGGTTTTGACGGGACCTCGGTAAGAGATATTGCTACTGAGGCAGGTGTGAATGTTGCCATGATCTCCTACTATTTCGGGTCGAAGGAAAAGCTGATGGAGGCCATTTTTGAGCGTAACACATACAAAATGCGCCTGAAAATGGAAACCATGCTGCAAAACGATAAGATGACCAACCACGAAAAGGTGAACGAACTCATTGAGGACTATGTAGAGAAATTCCTTAGCAAACCTCAGTTTCATAAACTTATGCTAAGGGAGCAGCTGGACGACAAACCCGGTGGTGTGACCGGTATGATCAATGAACTGAAAATGAGAAACTATGGCCAGATCAGGAAACTGATACATGAAGGCCAGAAAAACGGTGAATTCAGGAAAAACATCGACATAACACTGATGATGGCGACCATGGTTGGAACCGTCAGTCAGATGATCATATCGGAGAGATTTTACAGGGCTGCTAATAATCTGGAGGCACTGCCGCAAGAAGAATTCAATACATATATGCGAAAAAAATTAAACAATCATCTCAAGAACCTTTTCAAATTAATACTTACAAATGAAGCGAAGTAGAATGAATATCACAGGTATTGCCATTGCCGCGGCTCTTTTTCTGGCCTTGGGAGCTAAGGCACAACCTGCTATGCGCCTTTCTCTGGAGCAAGCTATCAGCCTTAGTCTGCAGAATAGCGGAAAACTAAAGATCGCCAATGCCAAGGTTGAAGAAGCTGTAGCTGCAAGCCACGAAGCCCGCGACCACAGACTGCCGGACGTAAAAATGTCGGGGTCGTACCTGAGGCTGAATAACCCCACCGTGGACCTGAAAGTAAAAACAGGAAGCGGCACAGGTGGCGGAGAAGGTATGAAAGTAGAACAGGCTGTATATGGTATGGCAAATGTGAGCATGCCCCTTTTTGCAGGCTTTAAAATAAAACATGGCATAGAGTCGGCCCGATTTCTGGAGCAGGCAACAAGGCTTGACGCTGAAAAAGACCACGACGACGTAGTGCAGAATGCAATAGGTGCCTACTGCAACCTATACAAGGCAAAGAGGTCGGTGGAGCTGGTAAAGGAAACTCTGGAGCGCGAAGAACAGCGCGTGAAAGACTTTACGAATCTGGAGAAAAACGGATTGCTGGCCCGCAACGACCTGCTCAAAGCACAGTTGCAGCAGTCGAATGTGGAACTGGCACTTCTGGAAGCTGAAAGCAACCTAAAAATGACAACGGTGAATATGGCGTTATTGCTGGGACTGCCAGAAGGCACCCAGTTGACACCAGACACAACAGGCATGGAACCGGTAACTGACGCCGGAACATTGACCAAGTGGGAGGATGCAGCATTGGTGCAACGAAAAGACCGTGCAGCACTGAATGCGCGCATAGGCGCTACAAACGCATCTATAATGGCCATGAAAGGTGACTACTACCCGGCACTGGCAATAACCGGCGGCTATATAGCGGCAGATGTACCCAACCTGCTGACACTGACAAATGCGGTGAACCTCGGATTGGGATTACAATACAATCTGGGTTCAATATGGAAGACCGGAGCAAAAATTGATGCCGCCAAAGCACGCCTGCATCAGGCACAGGCTACTGAGGGCATACTTGCAGACCAGATAAGACTGGAGGTGAACAACGCCTATCAGCAGTACCTGCTTAGTCTGAAAAAGATAACTGTTTATCAGAAATCGGTGGAGCAGACAAACGAGAACTACAGAATAACCAAGAACAAGTATGACAACAACCTGGTGACCACAACCGAACTGCTGGATGCTGACGTAGCTCAACTACAGGCAAATCTGAATTACGCATTTTCGAAAGCTGATGCGTTGGTTGCCTACAAGAAACTACAACAGGTAACAGGCATGTTGAAATAATAAGTGAAATAAAAATCAAACAATCATAACAGAACAATAAAATAAGATCATGAGTAACAAAAATAATTCCGAAAACGAAGCACCAAAAAAGGTTAACACCCGTTTCCTGATTATACTCGCTGTATTAGTAATAGGCGGCGGCGGCTTTGGTGTAACAAAGTACCTGCACGCACAGCACCACGAAGAAACTGATGATGCACAGGTAGAGGCCAGCATCAGCCCGGTGATACCAAGAGTATCGGGCTACGTGACTGAGGTACGTGTAAAAGATAACCAACTGGTGAAACGCGGAGACACACTTGTAGTGCTGGACAACCGGGCCGAGCTGATACAGGTAGCACAGGCAGAAGCGGCATTAAAGGCGGTAGAAAACAATCTGGGAGTGGCGCAAGCAAGCACCAACGCTTCTCGTGCGACTGTATTCACTTATGAGGCGAATATTGCAACAGCCGAAGCGCAGATAGAAGCCGCTAAGGTGACCCTGAAACGTGCCTCTCAAGACTACGAACGCTATGCCAACCTGATCAAAGACCACTCAATAACCCAACAACAGTTTGAGCAGGCAGAAGCAGCGAAACAGTCGGCAGAGCGTCAACTACAGGTGCTGACGGACATGAAGAATGCGGCTATCAGGCAGGCAAGTGCTGCAAAATCGCAGAGCAATGCGACCGCACAGCAAAGCAATGTGGTGAACGCAAACATAGAGCAGAAGAAAGCCGACCTGGAACACGCCAAACTCAATCTATCATACACGGTGATCACCGCCCCACAAGACGGACGCGTATCAAAGATCAATGTTCAGCTGGGTCAGTTGCTGCAGCAGGGACAATCGCTGTTCAGTGTGGTACTTGACACTAAACCATGGATAGTAGCCAACTTCAAAGAAACACAGATATCCAAAATGCATGCAGGTCAACCGGTAACTGTAAAAGTGGATGCATTCCCCGGACACGAGTTCAAAGCTAAATTAGCTTCTTTCTCCCCTGCAACCGGCTCCCGTTTCGCCCTGCTTCCTCCTGATAACGCTTCGGGCAATTTTGTTAAAGTGGTGCAGCGCCTACCTGTGAAGATCGAGTTCGGCGAAGGTGACGAGTTTGTGAAAGAACTGCGCCCGGGCATGAACGTGAATGTAGATGTACACATCAACTAAGAAAACAACAGAATGACACAGGAATCTCTTGTAGAATATGGCTCGCGCAGGGTCATAATAACCATCACAGCTATCTTTTGCGCCCTGCTCGAGATCGTGGATACCACTATAGTTAACGTGGCACTCAACGACATGAAAGGCAACATGGGTGCTACCCTGAGCGAGATAGGCTGGGTGATAACAGCATACGCCATCGGTAACGTGATCATTGTACCGATGACGAGCTGGCTGTCGGCACAGTTCGGAAGGCGCAACTATTTCGCGGCGTCCATCATCATCTTCACCGTGTTCTCTTTCCTATGCGGAAATGCAGATTCCATATGGGAACTCGTTCTGTATCGTTTCGCGCAGGGGCTAGGCGGTGGAGCCCTCCTGGTGACCTCACAAACGATCATCACTGAAAGTTACCCGCCCGAAAAGAGAAGTATGGCACAGGCTATATATGGCCTTGGTGTGATCATAGGCCCGACACTGGGTCCGCCATTGGGCGGATATATTGTAGAGCACTACTCATGGCCCTACATTTTTTATATCAACATTCCCATTGGTATCATAGCAGCCCTCCTTACACTGGAATTTGTGCGTAGCCCAAAATATGCCGAGAAAAAATCGATGAAGGAGGTGGACTGGGCCGGTATCGGGCTGCTGGCTATCTCTGTAGGTTCATTGCAGTACGTACTGGAACGCGGACAAGAAGACGATTGGTTCGCGAGTCCGGTCATCACACTGCTGATCATAGTCGCTGTTCTTGGCTTTCTGTTTTTTGTGTGGCGGGAGCTTACTGCTGAGAACCCGATCGTGGAACTGAGGGTATTGCGCAACGGCAACCTAAGGGTAGGCACCATTCTGTCCTTCATTCTTGGCTTCGGGCTGTACGGATCAACGTTTATCATTCCGTTGTACACACAAAGCACTTTGGGCTGGACTGCACAGCAATCGGGAGCGTTGATGATACCTGCCGCTGTCACCACAGCCTTCATGATGCCAATAATTGGTAAGATGCTGCAAAAAGGAGCCAAGCAACAACTGCTGGTGGCCATAGGTATGCTCATATTCTTCGTCTACAGCTTCTGGGGATATAAGATACTGACACCGGATACCAGCAAAGAAGCTTTCTTCTGGATGCTGATCTTCAGGGGGATTGGTATGGGTATGCTGTTCATACCTATCACCGCACTTTCATTATCTACGTTAAAGGGGCAACAGATAGGCCAGGGAGCTTCATTTACGGGTATGATGCGACAACTGGGTGGTTCATTCGGCATCGCACTCATCACCACGTTTATGGCTCATCAAAATACAGTACACCGCAGCGACCTGGTATCTCACCTTTCGGTGAACGACCCTATGGTGCAGCAACGTATACAGGGCATGCAACGAAACTACATCGCGAAAGGCATGGCGCCCGATGTGGCATTGCAAAGTGCCTATAAGTCTATGGACTACATGGTAATGAAACAGGCATCGGTGATGTCTTATATGGACGTGTTCCTGTACATAGGGCTCATGTTCCTATTCTGCATCCCCTTTGTACTGATGGTGAAAGCAAAGAAAGCCGCTCCGATAGATATGTCGGAGGCAATGCACTAAGTAAAAGTTCTTTATTTGTACTGTGCGGCTATGATCTTATAGGTGGTGCAGGTTTTTCCTGTCTGGTTGTCAACACAACCTCCACAACCTACAAAACGGGTTTCCCCTGCAGCAAGATTGTCGATCAGTACAGACTTCTTGCTCATGCGACCGCCAAATGTCATGATGACATCTACACGGGCCATCAATGACCTGTCGGTAGAGCGGTTAGTGATCCCCACCGACTTCATTCCGTTGGCACAATCGCCCTTGGCATCTACTATGGCTACCATACGTCCGGCATTACCCTTTATCGTGTCGGTGCGCATCTGCGCCGGGCGTGCCGGTGGCTGCGGTTTCGCCTGCTGTGGCACAGCCTCGCCTGCGGTTGCCGATTGTGGTGTCTCGGGTTTCGGCTCTTCCTGTGCACGGGCACCAACGGCGATCAGAATCGAAAATGCAAAAAGTGTAATGACCTTTTTCATATAAACAGCAATTTGATATCAAATCTAATAATTAAATGTCTGATATTATAATCGGAACAAGACATACGATAAAGCAGGCTCCTTCCGGAGCCTGCTTTTATTTATCGCAACCATTACACCTCTACAAAAACATCTGAAAGACTTCTTTCCTTTACCCGGTGTTCTGTAAGACTATCCGGGAATACTGCCAACGACACTCCAGGCGCACGCCACCAGTCACTCTCCAGCAGTTTGGAAAAATGAATAACACCTATGATATGGCACCTACGCTCGGTGCTCACCCACTCTTCTACCCGCTCAAACTGCTCGTGCGGAACATGTAACAGACTTTTGAAACTCACACATACACGCAAACAGAAATCACTGCTGAGCTGCACCTCTTCTGCCTGCTGCAGTTTTTTATACTCGTACCTGTAATTGTAACGTAGCGCGGAAAGATCACTTAGAACAGCAGATGCGGTTGGGAACCCTCCCGCTCCTTTGCCGTAAAAGAATTGCTTATCCGCGAGATTGCTTTCTATTTCTACGCCATTATACTCATTCCTCACGTCATAGAACTTTCCTGATGATCTTTCAAAAGATGGCAGTACGTAAGCAGCCACCTTACCGTCGGATAGCTTTCGTGCGGCTGCTACCAGCTTTACTCGGTAACCTTTCTCACGTGCATAGGCTGTGTCCTCGGCCTGAATGGAAGTGATACCCGCATGCAAAATAGCTGACGGATGGACAATGACGCCATAAGCATGAGTAAGAAGAATACTGAGTTTATTTACAGCATCCTGACCGGATATATCCAGTGTAGGATCGGTCTCGGCGAAACCAGCATCCTGAGCTTCTTTGAGCGCATCAGCGAAAGAAACACCCCCTTCAGCCATGCGCGTCAGGATGTAATTGGTCGATCCGTTCACTATCCCGCTGATGCTGTGCAACAGGTCGTTGTCGTAATACTCTTCAAGGTTCCTAATCACCGGTATACTGGCACAACATGCCGCCTCGTACAGGAACGGAGTATCGTACTGCTTCTGCAAAGCAACCAATTCCTCCAGGTGTTCCGATATCATTTTCTTACCGGCACTTACCACCGCTTTGCCACGCTGCAACGCCTGCTTCGCGATGCTGTAAGCGGCTTCGGGGTCGTTAGTGAGTTCTACGATAACGTTTATGTCATCATCATTCAATAGGTCTTCAGCTTCAGTAGTAAAGAGGTCAGGGGCTGCACTGCGTGATTTTTCGGGATGCCTGATGCATATCTTTTTGATGGTGGCATTCAACGTTGGTGTTTGGACAAGCACTTCATAAAGGGCAGCACCTACGACACCAAATCCGAACAAGCCTATGGTCAGTTGTTTATTGTTGTTTTGTATAGACATTTTGTAATCTTTTTAAGAGTGAAAAACAATGTTGCATGCAGGGTCCTAAGCAGTTGCCAAACTACTACGCACCTGAACCTTAAGTGAGTTAAGCGCAGAGGTGATATCCTGTATCAGATCGTCGGGATGTTCAAGTCCCACACTGAGCCTGATGAGGCTATCGGCTACACCGGCAGATTTGCGCTTCTCTTCGGGAATGCTCTTGTGGGTCATTGTAGCCGGATGACAGAGCAGACTCTTTACACCACCCAGGCTCTCTGCCAGTTTGAACAGAGATGTAGCGGTCACAACGGTTGTTGCCGCCTCAACTGTATCCACCTTCAACGTGAACGACACCACTCCACCGAAAAGTCCCTGCTGCTGACGGGCGGAAATATCGTGATTGCGATGGTTCTCCAGTCCCGGATAATAAACTCTGTCAACTTCAGGGTGCTGCTCCAGAAAACGTGCAACTTTAAGCGCGTTCACAGAGTGTTCCTTTGCCCGAAGGTGCAGTGTTTCCAGCCCTCTTATCACCAGCCAGCTATCGTTCGGACCGAGGATACCACCACTTGCATTCTGGATGAATTTGATCTTTTCGCCCAGCTCCTTTGTGGCGGTCACAACCAGTCCGGCTATCAAGTCGCTGTGACCACCCAGGTACTTGGTGGCACTGTGCACTACAATATCGGCACCCAGAGTTATGGGCTGCTGTAGTGCCGGCGATGCGAATGTATTGTCCACACAAAGCAAAGCTCCCTGGCGGTGCGCAATAGCGGCAATTGCGGCAATATCGCTGATCTTCAGCGTAGGGTTAGTAGGCGTTTCCAGCCACACAAGCTTTGTCTTGTCAGATATGGCATCAAGTACGTTGCCGGCGTCTGTTGTGTCCACATACCGCACGCTGATACCGAACTTGCTGTAAATATGCGTGAACAGTCGGAAAGCGCCTCCGTAAATGTCATCAACTGCAAGTATCTCATCACCGCTTTCCAGCAGCTTCACCACCGCGTCAATAGCGGCCAGTCCGCTTGCGAAGGCAAAACCATTCGCTCCTTGCTCAAGGGCTGCAATTGCGTCCTCCAGTACCTGCCTGGTGGGATTGTTGCTGCGGGCATAATCAAATCCTTTGTGCACGCCTGGTGCATCCTGAACAAAAGTGGAGGTCTGGTAAATGGGCACCGATACAGAACCGGTGAGCTTGTCTACGGGAATGCTGTGTATTAGTTTGGTTGAGTTGTTCATCTTCTCTGATCTTTTGGTTTTGGTTAACGATACAGTTCTGCAACCACTTATCAGGAAGGCTTACCGGCAGGGCTTTAACTTCTATTTTTCCGGACAAATAGAAATAAAAAAAGCTCCACCGATAAATCAGAGGAGCTTGAGTATTTTGAACCCGCATACACAGGTATTCAATCAACTTTGCGTCTGACTTATCTGTCCCTTTTCAGGGATGGAATTAGCACCAGTTCTGACACTGCCGTGTCAGGAGGTTGCTAAGGCTTCATCGGGCCATGACCCTCTGCCTTTCTTGATAAGTGAATTAAAAGAACTGTTGCAAAGGTAAACGTGGTTTTTTCAATTTTCCAAATCAATGTCAAGAAAAAGAAAACAGAAAACACCCAAAACCCTTGCCCAATGCACATTTCAGGCGACGAAAAAAATTATCCGCGAGGTGCATTGTTGGCAGGTGTACCATCATCATCCGGGTCAGGGTCGGTGTCGAGATCGGTAGAACGTCGGAAATTTCTGTCATTCATCTGATCCTTCCTCAACTCGAACTCGTTATCGTCAGTCACCTTTTTTTTTTGCCCTGTCACCGAAGACAAGGTTCATTCCCATGTTTAGATTCGCATTCCGCGCGTCCAGCGGCTTCACGGAAGCCCACCAGTTGTCTGCAGCCACATACCACTGCATCCCGGCAAACCTCAGTATAACCGCACCACCCAGATTGAAGGCAGAACCTGAACGCATCGTATAGCTAAGTGCGCCCGTCAGGTGTTTACCTACATTGATGCGGTAAGCAAGCGTCGTAGTGACCACCATCTTTTTACTGAACTTCTGAGTACTGAATTGCGCCCCCACATTATGCATGTCGCTGATCTTGTAATTGCCTATCGCATAGATCTCAGCAGGTAAGGTGGTTCTGTAAGCATTTGAGTTCTTATCAAACTTGATAAGGTCTTTCACGCTGTCGACATACTGGTCTGTAGATATGAAACTACTGTCGCCCGTGCGCAGATAGTGCGACAGATCAAAACCATCGAACGTGAATGACTTAGGCCCTACTGTGTAGTTGTGAATATTGCTTTTCCAATTGATATAGCCGAGGTTATTAATGCCAGCCGCTACATCAATTTTATCGGTCAGGTCATACTTCACACCAAGATCAATACCAAGACCTGTGTTCTTTGTATTGAAGGCATAAGCAGGGAATTGCATATTGCCTTGTGCACGGTCTGCACTGTCAGCAATGCCACTCGTCTGAAGATTCAACTCGGTTATTGCAGTGATCGCATAATAGTCGGGCTCAGTGTATACCTGCAAATAAGACTCTTTTGTATTGATATTTGTCTTACCGAACAACAGCTTCGGACTGGCTCCGAATGTCCATTTTCCAAAGTTCTTTGTTCCATGCAGTGCATACTCACGATACCATGAAGCGTTGAGGCCGAAATTGCCGATGTTCAACGACTGGCCGATATATGCTCCATTGCCATACCATGCGAACTTAAACAGATCTTTAGGATAGGAGAACCTGAAATCGACTCTGTCCTGAACAGAGAAACCTATCGACATATCTTTCAATGCAACATTGGCTGAGAACAAAGAAACATCTGCACCGAATGCAACAACGTTTCGAGGTTTAAGTTTGTCAATGAAGTCTCCGGGATGTATGCCCATTGTTCCATCCGGATTGGCCTTGAACAGGCTATTGTAGCTGAAACCTGAGTTGTACACGTAAAACGAAAGTGAAGACAGCACCGGTACTCCTATGGATATTTTGGCGTCTGACTGGTTGGTGGCATTTACCCATTGCGACTGTTGCAGCTGTGGTAAAAACTTCAAAGTATATGGAGTAGTCTGCGCCGCAGCCATGAGTGGCAAAGACAGCAGGGCAGCAGAAATATATTTTTTCATGTTCTTAGTGATCATAAGTTAGTTTGTTCAACGTTGAGTTTAAACCTGAAAGCAAGCTTTACGATCAGGTTGTTTGACGACTGAATTTTCACAGACCCATTCCCACTAGATTTCAATTCGCCCTTAATTATTGCATGACGAACTTTCCTGGCCATTGCATTGTATTGATTGTGCTCCATGGTGAATGTGGTAACCTGAGTCTTGCGACCATTCACTTTACCCTGAGCATCAACAGGTGCCTCGCCGATTATGTCAGACGCGGTGGGCACCAATGAATCAACAAAATTGAAGTTCTCGTCAGCAAAGTATAACTGCACTCTACCGTACAGCGGTAATGCATTATCCATTAGCATTTTGAACTCAGCTTTCTGAAGGATACTTGTATCCTCGGGAAGCGTGAGCCTTGTAGTGTCCTGCAACGTGAATGTGATGATCTTAAACCATGCCGGAAGCTCCGCTTCAGCGGTCAGCGCAATGGCGCTCGAGTCAGTTACGAAACTATACGTACTGGTCACACCACCGGGATTCACCCTTACACGGCCATTGTAGACAACATGATTGGGCGCCGGATTGAAGAGATTCTGTACTGCACCATTGGTGCTGGCACTATCCATTACGTGCGTCGAAACTGATGTCTGACCCGGAGTGGATGCACCGGCAACATTTACTTCAGAAATAGAGATATCCCTCCGTACGCCTGTGGCGGTAACACCGTAAAGATTATCAAATTTCGTAGACACATTAAGTCCGATAGAGTTCTTAAACGAAAGATTGATCTTCGGATCATTGACAAATATGTTAGCGTTCAGCGTATTGTCAAAGACTCCTACGTTAATGGTGTCTGCGGGTATCGGAATGTCGTATTGCCCGAGGAAACCATCCAGGAAACTGTAATTGATACCGGTCATTGATATCGATGCAGAGATGTTATCTGTAGCCACGATAGTATTACCCGTACCGGTGATGGATGTCCTCACTTCATACGGCAGGCTATTCTTCGAGGCACCTCCGTTTGTCATATCGAAGTTGTAGCCGGAAAGATCTATTGAAGCAGTTGAGGAAGTGTTGGGCCAGTTGATGTTAGTGGTCACCGACAGTGGCACCCCACCCTTCAACGCCTTCGGGAATGTGATCGTAACCGCCACATTGTGCTGAAAAGTGGAATTGACTGTAAGCGTCAGCAGTCCTGTTTTCATATTCAGATGAGCTAACTGCGCACCGCTTGCGTCCGAGTAGGTAAATGTGCCTGTGCGTGTATCATTTACAGATCCGGTATATCCTGCTATTGACAATGGCGAAGTCAGTGTCAGATTACTTGTGCTATAGTTCTGGTCAGGGATCTTAATGTAATCAGACGCCTTTGCATAGAACAGATCGCCCGTATAGTGCAGCGAATACACACCCTCGGCATCTTCCGTGATATAACTCTTTTCGGGCAACATGTCCCTGAGTGTCATATTCGAATTCAATACCGGCAACGCCCAGTCAGGCTGCCAGTTATCAATGGTCAGGTTCTTAAAATCGAGGTCTTTCTTCTTGATGCAGCCTACACCCACGAGCGAAGCCAGCGTCAATACTCCCAGCAATTTTTTCATATGTTCTAAAGTGTTTATGGTTTGCCTGTCCGCTTAATAGAAAAAACAGAGGCAACTTTCAGCGTTAAAAATATGACATTATATTGTAGTATCATGCATTTTGAGTACAATATTTACGCACAACGGCAACAAACAAAGTTCAAAAGTTGCTTTCGATAACAGATTTTGCTACCAGTCATTAGCCGGTCTGTCAGCAACAGAAACGGCCACCCTTTCGGCGCAGTAATCGTTGAACTGCTCTACAGGAGTTGTAGTGGCGGAAACATCGAACTGAAAAAGCTTGTTGTCAAGGCAGTCAATTGACAACACCCCATAGCGCAGCATCACCTGATCTATCTCTTTCCAGGCGATAAACCTGCGGCGGGCAGTGACAGGCAAATGAACGCCTGAATCATCGACACGCACTTGCAACTGTTGACCTGCATCGCGCTCCCAATAAAGAGAAAAAACTATTGCAGCAACCAATACTGTGAAGATAACAATGGGAAACTTCCATTGCTCACTAAAGGAAAGTGCGGCAATACCCAACGCCACCGCCAGCTCTATGAAACGGAATATTTTGTTGACCTTACGACCGGTTATCCATTTGTTTTTTACTATCGTCGTTGTTATCAACGCCAGACCACCTATGAGCAATGCCAGCCCCCAATAAGTAATCTCAAAATTATACACATAAATAATTGCACCTGTGCCCAGGAACGCTAAGCCACAAAACAAATGGAGCGCTGTAAGCTGCTGAGGTTTCACCTTGGTGCCGGTTACCGGCAATTCAAATACCATGCCTCAAAAATAGCATATTAAACAGTTACTCTACACAGCCATCAGGCTACATCCCCTTAATGCACTGTGATCAAGCCTGCCAAGAATCTTAAAAGAGCCATCGGCGTTGATGACTCCCATATCCTCGGTAGCTATGAACGCGCAGGAATGCACATTTGCCAGATCCACCACATTTACTGCACCGCTACCCTGCCTGCGCACATCCAGCGGATCATTAATATCTCGTATCAGCACCTGCATTGTGGAGCTGCACCTGAAGACACCATCACCGACAGAATATGCCTGGGAAAGTAGCTCGGTCATACCATACTCTGAATGTACCACAGGCAAATGCCATTGCCGTTTTAATACTTCATGCACCTCATCCCTTGTCATTTCCACCCTACGCCCCTTCATACCTCCGGTCTCCATCACAATTGTGTGGCGAAGTTTCATGGGGTACGATTCCGCAAAATCAAGCAGCGCGAAGGTCACGCCAAGCAGCAACGTCTTTTTGCCTGCTGCTTCGTTTTTTTGAAGAATGGCAGCCAACTTGTCCCACTCATTGATGTAGAACCCACTTTCGCCGTCCGCCCCGGCGCCCATCAAAGTACGCGCCATGTACACCAAAGAGGCATTCCCGCGCTCCAGATAAGACGGCAACAATGCCAATATGGTATAGTCGGCCGGCGACCCATAGAATTCTCTGAAACCGCTCAGCAGACAATCCTCATAGATATGAGCATTGTGTACATAATGCCTCGACGGCACCTCACCGGTGGTGCCGCTGCTTTCAAATATCAGTTCGGCGGTGTCTGCCATAGCGGGTAGACTCACAACCGGTTGTGACTTATAAAAAGAGATAGGAAGAAAAGGCACCTGACAGATATCCTTAACTTCCGGGGGATCAGTACGTAGCAGGTCGCAGTAGCGCCGGTACAGCTCATTGTTTGCATGCTGATACCTGAAAAGCTCCAATGCAGCCATACCAAAATCGGCACGGGCAGCGTTTAATACATATTCAGAAGAGTTTAACGCTTTATAATCAGGCACTTTTTCTAACTTTGAAACTATGAGTTGTCGTAATGTTATCCTGCTCTTGCTCGCGGTAATGTTGTTTTCTTCTTGCGAGAAGAACGAGGTGTCAAAGATACCTCAAATAGTTTTTCTTCAATTCAGCCCCTCGATCATCAAAGCAGGTCGCGATACTGCGTTCATGCAATTCAGCGTAAGAGACGGCGACGCGGACCTTGGTGTAAAGCCCGGAGCAAACAAGTACGACATTTACATTAAGGACATGCGTTTCGACTCAGCAAACTTCGTCGGATATCTTTTCCCGGGCATTGACCCCGGCATTCTTGATCCTGCCAAGGGTATAACAGGCACGTGCACTTTTCTGTTCATTCCTCAGTTATTGTATCCCCGCACCGACTCCCCTCGGCATTACAAGTTCGACACTGCAAGATTTGAAGTATATATAATGGACAGGGCAGGCAACAGCTCTAATCGAATAGTTACTGATCCATTGGTAATGCAACGCTAAACCTGCCCGTTCAGGTGACCGAGGATATGTGCTGCAACCTCTTCGGCCCGATTATAGATCATAATATGGGAACCGCCCTGCACCCAAACATCCGGATGCACCCATGTGGGCCATATCACCTTATCGCCGGTACCATGAATGTGAAAGATACCTTTCGGCACATCATGGTTCTCCCAATGTAGAATGGCATTAACACACCACTTCACAAAATACGGATCACCTGACGCCATTATCTGTCTGAACTCACTCTTCTCCCCTTCGGTCTCAGCTCCCAGCAGATCTAGTATGAACGGGAACGGTGTCACAAACCAGGATTCAGGAATGACGCCGGTACGGCTGATGGCCTTAAACAAAAAATTGTCGTAACCTATCTCATCAATAGTCTTCGCACTCGACACCAGTATCACTGTTGCTGCCGGCACCTGCTTTTTGATCTCGGTTGCCAACATGCCACCAAAGGACAGCCCTATGATGACGGGAGCAGGCTCATGCATTGCCTCATACATCTTCATTGCATAGGACGGCAAGGTGTCGGTGTCCCCGGCTTTTACCCACGGCACGGGCACAAGGTCATACCCTGCAATATGCAGCTTACCGAAAAAACGATGATCGGCACCAAGCCCTGTAATGCAATAGATCTTTTTCATCCCGGCGCGGTTTTAATGCGACCATTAACCCCTATACTCGCCCCAGATGCCCCTGAGCGTGTCTGAGATCTCACCCAGTGTACAATAGTTTTCAACCGCGTCAATCACCGCCGGCATCAGATTATCGGTACCAAGCGCGCAATTCCTGATCGTGTCCAGGCAGGCTGCCACCTTTGCATTGTCGCGCCTTGCACGCAACTTAGCCAGCTTTTCAGACTGTACCTGCCTGATAGAATCGTCGATCTTGAGTACAGGTGGCGTGTTCATTTCGGCAGAGGTGAACTTGTTCACACCTACGATTATCTTACTACCATCTTCAATAGCCTTGTTGTATGCATATGCCGACCGTGCGATCTCGTCTTGCATAAAGTGCTGCTCTATCGCCTTCACCGATCCACCCATTGCATCAATGCGCTCTATCAGCTTCCACGCGGCTGCTTCTACCTCATTGGTCAGCGCCTCTACATAATAAGACCCAGCCAGCGGGTCCACTGTATCTGTTGCTCCACTCTCGAATGCCAATATCTGTTGGGTTCGCAAAGCGATAGACGCTGCTTCTTCCGTCGGCAGAGACAATGCTTCGTCATAACCGTTGGTATGCAACGACTGGGTACCACCCAGCACGGCCGACAAACCCTGCAATGCTACACGAACTATATTGTTCTTGGGCTGCTGGGCCGTGAGTGTACTACCTCCGGTCTGTGTGTGGAAACGCAGCATCTGCGCTCGTGCATCGGTAGCCCCCAATGACTTGGTGATATTAGCCCACATGCGGCGCGCGGCCCTGAACTTTGCTACCTCTTCAAATATGTTGTTGTGTGCATTGAAGAAGAAAGAAAGGCGCTGTGCGAATACGTTGATGTCAAGCCCCTTGTCGATTGCGGCCTGCAAATAAGCCTTTCCGTTGGCGAGCGTAAACGCCAACTCCTGAACCGCATTGGCACCGGCCTCGCGAATGTGGTATCCTGAGATGGAAATAGTATTCCATTTGGGCACTTCCTTGCTGCAATACTCAAAGATATCGGTGATTACACGCATAGAAGGCGCAGGCGGATAAATATAAGTGCCGCGTGCCGCATACTCTTTAAGGATGTCATTCTGAATAGTGCCGGAGATCTTCTTTATGTCCGCACCCTGTTTCTTTGCGAGCGCTATGTAGAAAGCGAGCAAAATGAAACCGGTGGCGTTGATGGTCATTGAAGTGGTGATGTCTGATAACTTGATTCCGTCAAACAACACCTCCATATCTTCAATAGAATCGATGGCCACGCCAACCTTTCCTACCTCTCCTTCCGACATAGGATGGTCTGAGTCATAACCTATCTGTGTTGGGAGGTCGAATGCCACCGACAGACCGTTCACACCCTGCCCCAGCAAAAAGTGGTAACGCTTATTCGATTCCTCGGCCGTACTGAACCCGGCGTATTGACGCATGGTCCACAACCTGTCTCGATACATTGCAGCATGCACACCACGTGTGAACGGGAATGCACCCGGTTGTTCATCCATACGCACAGGCTCGCAGTAAACCTGTTTTATCTCTATACCTGAATCGGTCTTGATGATCTTCTCCATGTTTGTTATAATGTAGTTTGCTTTGCAGGCTGGCTACAATTAGCCTCACGCCCGCAACGGGGTGTAAATATACAACTACATTCAGGGAGTGAGAAATATGAGATATACCGTTAATAGGCGGCATTAACCACCTCAGTTGCCTTCACCTTGGCCGCAGGCACCTTTACTTCCGACATACCCAGCATATGACGCTGTTCGATGGTGTCAATAGCAGCTTTCCTTTCCAGATGCTGGCCCACCATAACTTTGATATCCTTGCCGGCCTGGTGCAAAATGTCATTTTTCAGGCGTATTTCCCGCGCCATTCTCCCTATTACAAAAACACACAATACACCGATGGCAGCGAGTGCATAGGTAGCAGCGATGAGCAACGTGAGATTGGGGCCACCGATCTTACTGCGCAGTTCGGGGGTGTAGAATATCTTATTTAACAGGCTGAACGGGTAAATGCGATGCAATAAAGCAGCAAATGCCACACCGCCCAAACTGATCGTATAACAACTAAACTCGGTAATAATGAGCGTACCACTGCTGAGCAAACGCTGCGCAGCCGGCCTGCGCAATGACGTGGCGAGCGGATCAAGCATCTCCAGCTGATCGTTGATCATTACCCGCTCTTCTCTGAACTCTGCTAACAGATCATCCTTCAAGGTAGCTAATGACATCCTGGGTACAAATTGGTTAAGACAAAAATAACGTGGGGGTAATATCCCACCGTTATCAAAGTATCCACAACGTGTTAGTAACCACAGCACAAAACACCCAACCATCTGAGTCTCATCAGTAAACCTGCCTTCAAATCACGTAGATTTGTACCTATGTTCGCTTTCCTAAAGGCACTCTTTACCCCTGCCCCAGCAGTGCCATCCAGTATATATGACTTCCGCGTGCCCGCGCTGAACGGAGATATCATAGACTTCTCAGCTTTCAGGGGCAAGAAGATCATGATCGTGAATACCGCATCACTCTGCGGTCACACACCTCAATATGCAGAGCTGGAAGAACTAAGCCAAAGGTTTAAGGACAAATTAGTCGTGGTAGGATTTCCCTGCAACAACTTCCTGTTTCAGGAACCCGGCACAGCGAAAATGATCTCGGATGTGTGCCATGTTAAATATAGAGTAACATTTCCCATGGCGGCTAAAGTATCCGTGAAAGGACCGCTCACTGCACCTATCTACCGCTGGCTTACCAATAGTCGCTACAACAAGCTGGGCGACAGTGTTGTGAAATGGAACTTTCAGAAGTATCTCATAAATGAAGAAGGACGCCTGATATGCGTATTCACGCCTGCGGCGTCGCCATTGGCGCCTGAAGTCATCAGCGCCGTTGAAGGATAGTTCTAAACGAATTCTATCACCGTGATCTCAGGCAATATGCCCAGACGACCCGGATAGCCGAGGAAGCCGAATCCACGATTCACATACAGAGACTGACTACCCTCCTTGTACAGTCCTGCCCACTCATTGTAAATGTATTGTACGGGGCTCCACTTAAACCATTTGCTGTCCACACCGAATTGCATACCATGTGTGTGGCCGCTCAGCATCAGATCCACATCTTTGTATTTCTCCAAGACCTCTCCGCGCCAATGCGACGGATCGTGCGATAGCAGTATCTTAAACGGAACATTCTTTTCCTGAAGCCCTTCGTATGCCTTCGTCATGTCACCATACTTTGGGAAATGTGCCTTATTGCCCCAGTTCTCTATGCCAACGATGGCAATCTTCTCTCCACCACGCTCCAAAACCACGTGCTCGTTCATCAGCAAACGCCACCCGACTTCACCATGTATCCCCTTCAACCGCTCCAGATTTGCTTTCTTCGCCTCCCGGGTTGGCCACTCCACATAGTCGCCATAGTCATGGTTGCCCAGAGTTGAATAAACACCCATGGGTGCCCTGAGCCTGGAAAAGATCTCTTTATACTTGTCGTCCACTTCGTCGGCAACATTGTTCACCAGGTCACCGGTAAACAAAATCACATCTGCCCCCTGATGCATTACTCGTTCAATGCCTTCTGCCACTGCTCTGTGATCATCAAAACTACCGGTGTGTATGTCTGATATCTGAACGAGCTTAAATCCTTTGAATGCCGCAGGTAGATTATCGAACGACAACTTCATTTTGCGTACCCTGTAACGATAGCGGTTGGTGATGCCGGTAGAGAAGCCCACCAATGAAACCCCACCAAGAACTAATGCCGCCTGCTTCATAAAAGTGGAACGGTCAATAGTAGTAACAGTGTCTGCTGTGGGTGAATTCCTGCCGGTCATAGACACGATACCCCATGTAAACAACCGACGCAGGTCATCGAGCATCATGACGAGCATGATGAGAATTTTCCCGACAAAGAATCCGAGTACGACGGCTATGTAGAGGTTCCTGGCCATGTGCGGCAGGTTGGCCCAGTTGATGGCACGGAAGAATATGAACCCGGCCCAGCTTAGCACTGTGAACCCGATATAAGACGAGAACAGCACACCCCGCCATGGTGAGGGAAGACTCCTGACCACGGATCTAATAAGTACAAAACTGTAGTACTCCGCAAGCGCTACAACCAATAAAATGATCAGAAAACGATAAGCCATATAAAATGAAAGGTCAAAGGTCTAGTGACCCGGAATGACGATTGTAACAGCAGCGTAAAATAAATGTGTATCTCTAAAATTTAAGGAATTCTTCGACCTGCGTCTGCATCAGCTTTTCCGTGCCGGACTTCAGCAGATTACCATTACTGTCCACTTCCTCCCCTATCTTGGACAAAAGCATTTTATTGTACAGGACGTTTATTTTCAGATAATTCAGGATAGCGGTCATGTGTTCCAGCCCTCTCAGGTTGCCTGCGCGCCCGTCAGAAATACCAACCAAAGCAGCCTTCTTATACCACCAACACTTCTTCACATCGCTGTTATCCATCAGCATCTTTAGTATTCCGGGAAAGCTGGCATTATATTCAGGCATCACAAACAGGAACTTGGTACTCGGTATCAAAAGCGTGCTTTCTATTTCCAGCATATCGGCGCCTCGTTCCCATACCTGCTTACCTTCAAGCGAAAGCAAATGCACATCGGCACCCGCATCCTGCAGCATCTTGTGGTAGATCTTCGCTGTTTTCAGCGTCATACTTCCATGCCTGTTGGTCCCAGCAATTATCGTTATCATCAGTAGTTTATCAACTATATTTTAGATGTCAAAGATGGATACATTTTCCCGATTTGAAAATACAGGCACAGAACGTAAGCGTGCATTTCTTCCTATTTACACATAACAAAATCCTATCCCGGAAAAATATACCCTCTCCAAAAAATCAGAAACCACCCGTTGGGGTGGCTTCTGATCTGTTATCATTTCTATTTTTCAATTACATAAACGTCTTCACCGTCCAGCTTCATCCGATAATGCTCTCTCGCATATTTCTCAAGCATCGCCGGATTGTTTAGCTTTCCTGTGGCATTGGTGATGAGCGCGTTCTTCTCGGCATACATCCTGTCTATCTCCTGATGCAGATACCCGATATTCTCCTTGGTATCTTCCAGTTCTTTCTGCCGCTCTTTCTGCGTCATCCAGTCATTCTGATCAAAAAAAAGTATCCACGCCGCGAATAAAAACGAGGCAATAAAGTACTTGTTCGTTATGACCTTTGTGACCTTATTCATACCCAATATTACACCTACATTAGGGAAAGTGTCCAACTAACTTATCAACATATTCACACCATCAGGTGTTACATGGATCACTTGCCGAATTTCAGCATTTTGCCAGGATAGTATGCGGTATCCTTCAATTCCTGCTCAATACGCAACAACTGATTGTACTTCGCCATACGATCACTGCGGCTGGCTGATCCGGTCTTGATCTGACCACAGTTCAGTGCCACGGCAAGATCGGCAATAGTAGCATCCTCTGTTTCACCGCTCCTGTGACTCATGATAGTGTTGTAACGATTATGCTGTGCCATCGTCACCGCGTCGATCGTCTCGCTCAATGTACCGATCTGGTTCACTTTCACCAGCAGACCGTTCGCGATGTTCTCCTTGATACCTTTCTCAAGGCGGGTAACATTTGTCACAAACAGATCATCGCCCACCAACTGCACTTTGTCGCCCAGCGCTTCTGTCAGCTTCTTCCAGCCCTTCCAGTCGTCCTCGGCCATACCATCTTCAATGCTCACTATCGGATATTTCTTGCACCACTTCACCCAATATTCCACCAGCTCGTCGCTGCTCATTTTCTTGCCATCGCTTTTATGGAAGTGGTATTTTTTATCTTTTTCGTTCCATAACTCACTGTTGGCCGCATCCATAGCAATACCAACCTGAACGCCAGGCTTGTAGCCCGCCTTTTCAATCGCTTTCAATACAGTCTCGATAGCCTCTTCATTGCTCTGAATGTTTGGCGCGAAACCACCCTCATCACCTACGTTGGTGCTATATCCTTTGTCCTTCAATACTGTTTTCAGAGAATGGAATATCTCCACACCCCAGCGAAGCCCTTCGCTGAAGGTAGAAGCGCCTATCGGCATCACCATGAACTCCTGAAAATCGATCTTATTATCAGCATGTGCACCACCGTTCAGGATGTTCATCATCGGAACAGGAAGTGTACGCGCGTTTGAACCACCTATGTAGCGGTACAATGGCAGACCCGACACCTGAGCAGCAGCCTTTGCAGCAGCCATACTCACGGCCAGCATAGCGTTGGCACCCAGTTTCGCCTTATTAGGCGTACCGTCGATGTCAAGCATCAGCTTATCTATCGTGCGCTGGTCAGTTACATCTACACCATACAATTCTTCAGCGATCACGTCATTCACGTTGCTCACCGCCTTCAGCACACCCTTTCCCAGATATTTCTTCTTGTCGCCGTCGCGCAGTTCCACCGCTTCATGTTTACCGGTGCTGGCTCCGCTCGGCACAGCTGCACGCCCCATAATCCCATCGCTGGTATGAACATCTGCTTCTACTGTAGGATTCCCCCTGCTGTCAAGCACCTGGCGGGCAACAATGTCTGTAATGAAACTCATGTGTATGATTTTTTGGTTTTGTGGTGCAAAAATATAGGTTAAAACCTAAAGTTCACGTGATTTAAAACAGCCTCTCAGGATTTAGTTGCTTTCTCGCGTTATTGCCAGTGTAGCTCAGGCCCTATGGTCACTACCTTCTCCTGTAAAATATTATTGGCATCGTCATGCAGCCGTACTTTGTAGGTACCGGCAGGATCTCTAACTGTAGCCAGTTCCACCACAACTGTAGTACCCTTGTTATCGGTAACGAAGTCATTCTCCACACTCTTATACCTTGTCCCGTCGGCCCGATATACTGACACATATACGTTCCTGTAGCCCTGATCGTGCCGCCAAGACATGCTGGTGAGTATCCGCGCGTCGCCCTGACGCACCATAGGCGCTCTACCACTCGTATTCAGCTGATAGTTGATGTAGTACTTCGGCACCTCCATTTTCAGCCTCTTAGACAGATACGCAATAAACTCCTCCGACTGCAGCGGCTGCGAAGGGTCATATACCGAGCGCAACGGATGACGGTTTGTGAACATCCAAACCGCATTTTGCACCAAAGCCTTTGAGATATTATTCTTTTTAGCGTATTTCAAAACACTTACCAACGAGGTGTCCAACTGGCGGGCATATTTATACTCCATACCTCTGATAGGACAATTTTTAGGAGCATTGCCGCAGAATGCAGGTATCAGCACAGATCGCTCCTCACAGGCATTAAGAACAATTATATCTTCTCCCATCAACACCAACGGCTGTCGCGTTGAGTCGGGTGAATCAAACAGGAGACCCGATTCGGTCGTGATACTCAAGGTATCCTCACCCAGATTGGCCACCGACAACTGCATGGCATTTTCGCCCGTGGTACCCGTTGCTACCGCCCGCGCCCTGACGAACTTTTTGAAGATCGCTGTTCGCAAAGTCATTTTCTTAGTCTTGGCGAAAGTCTCACCGCCCAGCACCAGCAATAGAAGTAATGCAAGCAAACTCGTTTTCCGGATCGATGTCATAAGCAGATCGCTTTTATTAACTAATGATATAAAAATAACAATATTTCGATGATACAACGAAGAACAGCACAACAGTATTTTAAGGCGAATGTTAATATTTTCTATACTTCAACAACATTTCGCTGATAATGAACGAAATCTGTTAAAAGACAATTTACTGACAGCAAATACCCTATCAACTTTATTTGTAAGTACGCAATGCCTTAACTTTGCGCCGTACCAAAAGATCCCAAACGGGATGAAAAAGACTCAGATAGTATTATTGGTGTTGATCATGGCTGCTATAGCTGTGTTGATCAGCGTTTTTGGCGACTTCAGTAGTTACGAAACATTCGCGTCGGCCTCTAAAGAACCTAAAAAAAGCTACTATATCATCGGGTATCTTGATACCACACAGGGTATGCACTACGACCCAAAGGTGGATGCAAACCACTTCACCTTCTTTGCCAAAGACAAGGCGGGCATAAAAAACAAGGTGATCTTCAATGGGGAAAAACCAAGAGACATCGAAAAATCAGAACAGATCGTGATGATGGGATACATGGACGGCGACACTTTTCACTGCTCCAAGATCCAGATGAAGTGCCCGTCGAAGTACAAAAAAGACCAGGTGGCAGTTGGCAACCAAGGATAACCGATTTTGAACTCACATCACCCCGGACTAATTTTCTTAAACAGGCAACAACTAATAGATGAACACTACGCAATTTGCAGGAGAGCATCTTTGGCCCGGGCAACTGGGTCATTTTTTTGTGATAGTATCTTTTGTGGCTGCGCTCTTTAGTGCATTCAGCTATTTCAAAGCTGCCCGCACCGAGACAGACCTCACAGCTACCCGCACCTGGACCATGCTGGGCCGCACTGGTTTCATCACCCACTTTTTGTCGGTAATCGGCATATTCGTTGCCCTGTATTATATAATCACCCGTCACCTTTTTGAGTACCACTACGCATGGGAACACTCCTCCTACGACATGCCATCAGAATATCTGCTGTCGTGTTTCTGGGAGGGGCAGCAAGGCAGTTTCATGTTGTGGACCTTCTGGCATGCAATTCTCGGCCTCATAGTGATGCGCACTTCGAAGTCGCTTGAATCCCGCACCATGGCTATCATAGCGCTGGTACAGGTCATACTCACCACCATGATCATGGGCATCTATTTTGGTGTAGATGTCAAAATAGGCAGCACGCCGTTTATGCTGTTGCGCCACGCCATGCAGAACGCACCCATCTTCTCTTCGCCAGAGTACATGGACTTCATCAAAGATGGAAACGGACTGAATGTACTGCTTCAGAACTACTGGATGGTGATACACCCACCGGTGCTTTTCCTTGGTTTCGCACTCACGCTTATTCCTTTCGCCTACGTTATCGCTGCCCTCTGGAAAGGCGATTATGAATCTTTCGTTAAACCTACACTTGCCTGGTCGCTTGCCGCCGGTGGTATATTGGGGCTTGGCATCATGATGGGTGGTGCATGGGCATATGAATCGCTGAACTTTGGCGGCTACTGGGCATGGGACCCCGTTGAGAACGCTTCTCTTGTTCCGTGGCTCACCCTGATAGGCGGCCTGCATACACTGCTGGTTTACCGCAGCACCAAGCGTGCACTCAGCATTACTTTCGTATTCCTTCTGCTCACCCACCTACTGGTGTGGTACTCAACATTCCTGACCCGCACGGGCATACTAGGTAAAACATCGGTACACGCCTTTACGGGCGATGGCACGGCCCTCACCTACCACCTGCTCATTGTTATCGGTACCTTGTTGTTGCTATCATTGGTGCTGCTTATTGTCCGCTGGAAAAAGATGCCACGCATCAAGACAGAGGAAGAAACACTCTCCCGCGAGTTCTGGATGTTCATAGGTGCAATTGTCCTTTTCCTTGCGTCCGTACAGATCGCTATTACCACCTCGATTCCTGTATGGGCACCGCTGGCTAAGTGGATTTCAGGGAAGGACTTCGCCCCTCCTACCGATGTCATGACCCACTACAATAGCATTCAGGTATGGGTAGCTATTATTACAGGCATGCTTTCTGCCGGTGTTTTGTTCATGAAATACAAGAACACATCCGCAAAGGCACTGGGCATAAAACTGGGTATCATCGCCGCCATATCAGGCGCAGCTACCGCGCTAATAGCCCTCGGTCAGGACATTACAGCATGGCAATATGTGCTGATGCTGTTTACAGCATGTTTCGGCATTGTGGCCACCATTTACTACGGTATCGCTATTCAAAAAGGCAAATTCAAAAAGCTGGGAGCTTCGGTTTCCCACTTCGGCTTTGCCACAATATTGCTCGGTATCCTACTATCTTCCTACAATAAACACGCAATCTCGCTCAACACCACAGGTATGTCTTTCAATCTGCAGAAGGGCACTGAGAGCGAGACCATAAAGGAAAACATGGAGAACATGATCATGTTCCGTGGCATTCCGGTGGCAATGGGGCCCTACTTCGCCACCTACATTGGCGACAGTTCGGTTGCCGGCAAAGACAAACGTGTGTACTACAAAGTAGCTTTCGAAAAGCGCGACTCGGCCTCCAAAAAGGTTTCAGAGCGCTTTATGTTGTATCCCGACGCGTTCATCAATCCTAAAGGTCAGCAGGGATTCAGTGCCAACCCTTCTACCAAACACTATTGGGACAGGGATATCTTCACGTACATTAACGGCGCAACCGACAAGAGCAAAGCTGACACCAGCGGTTACTACCCGCATACAGTCAACAAACCCGGTGATTCAATCTTCCTGGCCAATGGCTATATGATATTCAAAGGCTTCAGCAACGAGATAAACGATAGCCGGTACCAACCTAAAGAAGGAGATCTGGCAGTAAAGGCACGACTGGAAGTATATGACATGCAGGGTTTGAAGAAAGAGATCGCACCACTTTACATTCTGCGCGACAAACAATACATTGTACAGGTCGACGATACGGTGAGCGACCTTGGTCTGTATGCCCGTTTTGCTGCACTGAATGTTCATTCCAAAGATTCCGCTTCGCTTGATATCCTTGTCAGGCAGACCAACCCGATGGATGACTTCATCGTTCTGAAGGCCCTGGTGTTCCCATACATCAACGTACTATGGATCGGTATTGTGGTGCTGGTGTTTGGCTTCTTCATCAGCGTTGGAGATGTTATTTCCCGTAAAACTCGTACCACCGGCGCCTAATAATAGTACAGGTCATTTTCCTATCTTAGCGTTCACCCCTTTTTAGCTACATGCTGAATGCTGAAAATATGACAACCAACAATAGCCGATTCACGTCTGCTGCATGGCAATGGGTGTTTGTTGCGGTGATCGCATTCGCCTGCTTTGGGGCTTTCTACCCATGTCTTTCGGGAGTAACACTTGAATGGGGCGACCGAAATACAATTACCGAAAATCCGCTGCTCAACGGTCCGTTCAGTCTTGCAGCCGTCTTTTCGACCACTGTCAATGGCGTATATCAACCGCTTTACCTGTTGCTGCTAAAAGTGCTGCAGCTGTTTGGAGCTTCGGCAGATACGCCCTTCCTGTTTCATCTTTCAAACGTTTCCTTGCATACACTCACGGCTATCAGCATCTTGTTCCTGTTTGGCAGACTGGGCATGCGTGCATCAATAGCTTTCGCATGTGCCTTGCTGTTCGCCGTTCACCCTTTGCACGTAGGCACCGTGGCCTGGATCAGTGGCGGAGGCACTGTACTCTGCGCACTACTATCGGTGCTATCGGTCAATGCTTATGTACATTATGTACAAACGACCTCCCGAACATGGCTTTACACGGCGTTAACCCTATTTGTGTTGGCAACCTTCTCCGGCACGCAGGCATTGGTGCTGCCGCTGGTATTGGTGGCAACAGACTATCTAGTGGGAAGGGAATGGTCTTCTCAAAAGATAATCGTCAATGAAAAAACAGCCTGGTGGATCATTTCATCTATTACAGCCATTGGACTGTTGTTTTACTACCTGCGCATTCAGCCACATGACTCAGCAGGTTATCAACACGCTCTGCTCGACAGGATGGCTTTGGGTGCTAACAATTTCCTTAAATGGCCTGCAAAGGTCGTCTGGCCCTATCCACTCAGCTACCACTATCCGCCTGCATCTCCGGTGTCTTCAATCTCATACATATCCGTTGTTGCTGCACCTGTTTTATTGCTACTTGCGGTCAGATATGCTGCTAAGCACAACAAAAGACCTTTGGTATGGGGGCTGTTAGTTTTTGCAATTCTCATTTTACCGGGTATCGGCATCTTCCCCACTACAGATTCCTTCTTCGCCGATACGCATGCCTACCTTGCTATTGCAGGGCTTCTGTTTGCGGTAGGCGCATCGGCACAGTGTTTAATTGAAAACAAACGCACAATGGCACCTGTAAGCACCGCGGCGACTGGCATTGTCAGCATCCTGTTTTCTATCCTTTCATGGCAGCATAGCGGCAATTGGCATAATATGGAAAGCCTTTTCGCGAACCATATCAACTCATTTCCCGATTCTTATTTCGGATACGATCAGGCTGGTCAGTACCACCTCAAGGAAGCGTTTAAGGTTGAAGGGAATGACGCTGCCCGTTTACAACACCTCGTTACCGCAAAGAAGTATTTTACTGATGCTATCCGCATCGACTCAATTAACGGCCGCCTCAAACCGGTAGTAAGTTCCGACCTGTTGCAAGGTGCAGGCGTTGTGTGCGGACTCACCGGGGAACCGCTCGAAGCTGTTCGCTATTTCTCCTCCGCCATCAGCCTGACACCCCAAAACCCGGAAGCGTTGAAAAACCGCGGCTACCAATACTTCCTCACCAAACAATTCGTATTGGCCATTGCAGATTATTCAGCAGCCATCAACCTCAAACCACAGGAGAGTGATCTTTATTACATGCGGGCCAACTGCAATTACGCAAAGGGGAACCTTAAAGAGGCCCACACAGACCTCGATAAGGCCATTTCGCTCGGTACCACCGACCCCAATTGCTTCATTGCGATGTCTGTGGTGTACCGGGCAGAAGGTGACACTGCTGCTGCAATAAACTTCGCGGTCAAAGCCCGTGAGCTGGGTGCGAACGTTCCGGACGAATACCTGCATTAAACCGCCAGGCGGCAAACGATTGCTCCATTGACACTTATTTTATAATTTTGGCCACTCATTCGTTTCACTAAATAACACGCACATGCCTTCTTTCGACATCGCAAGCAAAGTAGACCTTCAGACTCTTGACAATGCAGTGAACATTGCGAAAAAAGAGATCGATAACCGTTTCGACTTCAAAGGAACACACGTTTCATTCGAACTCAACAAGAAAGATATGACCATTGCCATAGAAGTGGAGAGCGACATGAAACTGAAACAACTGGAAGATGTATTGCTTACTAAAGCAATGCGTCAGGGGCTTGAGTCCAATTGTTTCGATATGACCAAAGAGCACACCGCGTCAGGCAAATACATTCGTAAGACTATAGCCATCAAAAATGGCATCGATCGCGACAACGCAAAAAAGATCGTCAAATTGATTAAAGATAGCGGCCTTAAAGTGCAGGCTGCCATCATGGACGACATCATTCGAGTGACAGGGAAAAAGATCGACGACCTGCAGGATGTTATTCAACTGTGCCGCAGCTCCAACCTCGATCTGCCACTGCAGTATATCAACATGAAGGCCTAACGGCATAGTCATCCTCAGTAACCATACTTCTCTTTCCAGCACTGCCGCAGATACTCTCTCAGGCGAGCTTCACTCGCGTTGCTACCGGGGTCATAAAGTTTTGCACCCTTTATGGCCTCGGGCAAAAATTCCTGATCCACAAAGTTGCCCGGAAAGTCGTGAGAATATTGGTATCCCTTGCCGTAGTCCAGCTTCTTCATCAGGCCTGTAGGCGCATTTCTTATTGGCAGCGGCACAGGCAGATCGCCCGTCTTAGCTACCAGTTCTTGTGCCCGGTTAATGGCCATATAAGCCGCATTACTCTTTGCCGATGATGCCAGATAAGTCACCGTCTGCGACAGTATGATCCTGCATTCAGGGTATCCTATCATTTCCACCGCCTGAAAACAGGATGTTGCCAGCAGGAGTGCATTGGGGTTGGCATTACCTATATCCTCGCTCGCAAGTATGATCAATCGGCGCGCAATGAACTTAGGATCTTCTCCACCTTCTATCATCCTAGCCAGATAGTACACTGCCGCATTGGGGTCGCTTCCCCTTATCGACTTTATAAACGCCGAGACAATGTCGTAATGCTGCTCGCCGGTCTTGTCATACAAGGCCATTTTCTTCTGCACTATTTCTTGCACCACTTTGTTGTTCAGCTCATGCACGCCTTCAGGCAGCGAACCCACTACAAGCTCAGTAAGATTCAGCAGTTTCCTTGCATCGCCACCACTCAGTTGGATCAAGGCTTCCCATTCTGGTATAACGATCTCTTTGTTACGCAACCACTCGTCTTTCTGCATGGCCTGCTGCACCAATGCCATCATGTTATCTTCCGTAAGCGGCTGCAACACATATACCTGACACCGGCTCAGCAAGGCACTTATCACTTCAAACGAAGGATTCTCTGTTGTAGCCCCGATCAGTGTTATGATGCCCTTCTCCACCGCTCCCAACAAACTGTCTTGCTGCGCCTTGTTGAAACGGTGGATCTCGTCTATGAACAACAATGCGTGCCCCGCTTTCCTGGCCTGCTCTATCACCTGCCGCACTTCCTTCACTCCACTGTCTATGGCACTCAGCGTAAAGAACAACATGTTAAGCGATGAAGCTATTATCTGTGCCAGCGTGGTCTTGCCAACACCCGGTGGCCCCCAGAATATCATAGACCGTGCCTGGCCGCTTTTTATCATCTGCTCCAACACGCGCC
>JACCEA010663334.1_pt1 | contig 49474 bp, 38 predicted proteins | sample 7449851 | NCBI WGS metagenome assembly JACCEA01 (sample SAMN15323453, study PRJNA562643) | freshwater metagenome | isolation source: river surface water | place: USA:Blue River Watershed | collected 2017-08-18 | reverse complement strand
GTATTGTTATATATTAAGTCATCTGCAATAGGAAACATCCTTCTCAATATTGCTGATTTATTTTGACTGTGAACAACAACTCTCGAGCCATCTTTTGAATATTGTGTTGTAATACTAGCAGGTTTTGGATTAGTGGAAGTTCCAATTTCTTTGAAATTTACGATACCAATGCCTTTAGTAACTTTAACATTATTCAAATTAATGTCTCTTGATAACCACACATTGTATGTTGTCCTAACTTGGGCTGTACTATAAGGACCAGAAGGACTATTTTTATCGAATGTGAATGGTATAAAAGGATTAGCAAGAGAATATAAATTAGTTGTACTCTCTTGAGCTATATTTGTTGAAAGAGTTCTTGTTTGTCCACTTTTAGCATTGCTAGGTATTTGATATACTTGAGGGCCAAAGCTCGATTTTTTTGGGCCTTTCAACAAATTCAATACTGGATGTGCTACTCCTGGTTCAATAGATCCATAATAAAAAGTACAAGCAGGCGCACCAATATTTGAATTAATTGTTGGAATAACACCACCAGAGCCAGTAGTTAAACTGCTTAAATTGGTAGAGAACTGATCGCCTTCAATTGAATTATAAAAAGTTGATGGCAAAGTGCGGTTAAGATCTTTTAATTGTCTGTATCTCGCATAATATGCAGCTAAAGATCCGGTCTCTGGTAAATATATTGCACTAATTGTGCAATTAACATTTAATTGCCTTGGTGAATTTGCCAATTTTTTTGCTCCCTAAAGTAAGTTTTTTCTTTTGCAAAGATGCAAAACCCTTTTATCAAGAAGCTTTTGGAGCTAAAATCATCATGATTGATTTGCCATCAATTGTGGCAGGTTTTTCAACAACACCAGTGCCAGTTGTAGCCTCAATAATTTTAGTCAATAAAACTTCAGCTAATTCTGGATATGAAATTTCTCTGCCTTTAAATCTAATTACAACCTTAACTTTGTCTCCATTCCTTAAAAATTTCATAGCACTTATCATTTTAATTTTTAAATCGTGCTCGTCAATCATTACACCCAAAGTTAAAGTTTTTAAAGCGGATTGCTTCTGGGAAGATGCTAATTCCTTATTTTTTTTAGATTGTTGATATTTATATTTACCGTAATCTATAATTTTGCAAACAGGAGGTTGTGCATTTGGAGCAATTTCAATTAAATCAAGATTCAAACCTCTAGCGATTTCTAGCGCCTTTGCTGCAGGGACTACTCCCTGTTGTTCGCCATTTTCATCTATTAACCTTACTTCACGAAGCTTTGGCAAATCATTAAAATACTTAAGAATTTGCTCATTAAGTCTAGGTTGACTTGTATTATTTTCTGACATCTAAATTCCTTAATTATATTTACTCTATGAGTATTTTTAATTATACATTATATTATAGTTTTGGCCTCAGATACAGTACCGTCTGAAAATATTTTTCTAACATATACTGGAGCTGTCAAAGAATTCTCACGCTTATAATAAATAAAATATTCTGATAAGTTATCTTGATTAATCGAACATATTAAAGCTACTGATTGTCTATGTATATCAGGCTCTACTTCTCCAGTTTGTAAATTTTGCAAGTATCCACTATTTACTAATAAATTAAAGTAAGAGTTAGCTGGATTTACTGTTGATGTAAAATCGCCATCACCAGCTACTAAAAATAAATTATTTAGTATGTATTCTCCATATGTCTGTTTGGTTTGCACTCTAGCAAAAAATATTTTACCAGCACACCAAAAAACGAATGCTACTTCATCTATTGATTGATTGTAACAAAGTGTAGGTGCGTAAACTTCTATACTGCTATTACCACCTGAACCTATAGACATATCTATCAAGCTGAATGGCAAACTTAATTCAGTGCCGCCCGTACTCATAAATCTGGCTTTTACTTCGTATGGTGAAGACTCTAATATATAAGCGATTAATAAATTGCCTTGATTGTCTGAAATTATTGACGCTCTTGTTTCTTTAACATAATCACCACTTAAGTAATCAGATATCTCGAGTGCTTCATTTTCGTCATATTGAATGGTCTCTGCTATATCTTCAGGACCATCAATAATATAATTAAAGCCTAAGGCCGTAGCACCAGAAGCATCTGCATCTAAAAAATTGACTTTCTTCAAAACTAAGCAACCAGGCTTTACATATCCAACAATATATAAAAATTGATCTGCTAAATTTGAAAATATTCTAATTTTAGTCATTTTCGTAGCAATTACTCTGTTGTTTTGCTCAAATTGGTCATCTTCAAAATTAATATTTGGACCTACCCAATATCCGCTCCCGCCACCATCTTTATTAAAAATTAATTTGATAACAGATCCATCAGCTGTGTCTATAATTGAAGCTAATCCAGTCACTTTTTCTGCCTGGTTTGTACCCATTCTAAATAATACAGGCTCATCACCTTCAAACTCTACTAATGTTTCTCCATTATAGCCTGATACATTTTCATTAATATATGGATAGTTGAATGGATCATTCATGACAAAATATCTTACAGATGAAGTATTATCTCCAGAGGGGGTTCCAGATGTTGCTACGATTGTGTTTCTTGAAAAATAATCTTCTGTTGCCGAAGTGTTGTCTTCTATTTGCCTAGATACATCATCTGCTAAAACAGTTCTAAACCACAAAACATCTTGGAAAGAATCTGCAAAATTTTGTCCAAATCTAACATTGATTTCCATGTCTTTGGGTAAATCAACAAACCAAGTTGGGGAATAAAGAGCGCCTATAATTTTAAAGTCTTGTCCTGCTTCAATGATCTGTGCCTTTAAAGTGGTTTCTTTATCTGCATAAAACCAAAACTGTTGAGAATCCAGTGCCCGACTTGGTACAAGTTGTAGATCTTCATAAAATTTAGTTGAACCAGCCCCATTAGAAGTATCAACAACAAATAATTTATTTAAACCAGATGTACCTTCAATAGGCGCTACTGTTAATGCTAAATCCTGTATCCTTAACCCTAATGGCTTATTGTTCATAATACCAATAATGTTATTTAGTTCTTCTTCTGTATATCTAATTTGATTTTTTGATCTTGGGTAAACAAAGACTCTCAATATCAGCTGAGAATCAACACCGCTTATAAAAAATGGATAATTTATAGTGAAAGAATAATTAACCTGTATAGTAGATGAAGTCAAAGAAGAATATGTTGGTACATCAATGTATGGGGAAATGAAAACTTTTTCTGCAACAACACCATATCTGTCTACAAAAAATGCAGTAAATTTTAATTTAGCATCAAACTTTGTATTATCATAATCAGCATTTATTTTTAAATTGATGCTCCATACAGAAGCATTAACCCTGCCATTTTCAAAAGAAGTGCCTTTTGTAACAAAATCAGCAAAATATTTTACCGACAGATCATCAAATAAACTATAATCATCATAGACGATACACAAATTTGAATCATCTGCAACAATTCCATTTACACTTCCTGTTTCAAAAGTAGCTAAGCCAGTATAAGCAACTGCATTCGGATTTGTCGCTGTATCAATTCTAATATATTTTTTATCATAAGGAAAATATGAAGTACCAACACCTGCAACTCCTCCACCATAAAAATTTTTAGTTACTTTAATCGTATTTGATGAATTGGTATTAAAATGTATATAAGAACTTCTATCAAAATCATAATATCTCGAGGCAGCCAATGTTCCTGCAATGTTTTTCAGCATTGTTGTTTCTAAACTAGTATATTGAGGATCTATCTCAACTTCAACCGTAGCCGGTGAGTCTACATTATTAATTGATGGAGTTTGAGTATCATAAGAAAATGTATATAATCCGATTACCAATTTAGTTGTCGGAGATGAATAAATGCTTTTCCAAATATTTGCAGATGATGTATCTAGTAAACCATCTACATACCTCAATACTTCATAAAAATTAAAGTCTTGCATTAATGGAGCAGTCACAATAAGCTCGCTTAAACTATTTGGCGAATCAATGTTCAATTTAACAGATGGTTGTGTGTCTGTTAAATTATTTGGATCTTGTTCGTATGATCTGAATATGATCTCAGACTTATTGCTTCTGTACTTATGTGGATCATTGTAATCTATTGGCTCTTCTCCAGGATGAAACCACATTCTTATAAATAAATGAGTGTTTAAAGAATCATTTGGATCAACTGATCTTGCTTTTATATTAAACTTAAATTGACCTTTTCTAAATTCTACATTGCTTCCGAAAAAATCATCTACGTTATCAAGAGTAAAAATAGCTAAGGGATTGTAAGTTAATGGATTATTTGCATTCGGTATTGAAGATCTTACAATTTGACTTACAGGAATATCACTAACGCCTGTAACTTCTAGCTGTAACGCTGATTTTTCTGTATATATTTGACCTTTGAAAGCATCTGTAAATGTGGTAACTCCATAAACAAGATCAGTTACACCAATCCTATACCACGTTGAAGACTTTCCATTTGTATCAATATACAACCAGGGTACGCCTATCGTGGGATTGGTGTATGGTGAATTCGCAAAATAATTATAATTTAAAATATTAGACCAAAATGATGATTCTGTTGGCTGACTATCACTTTCCACACTTTGCAAAACGATTGTAGTGTTATTGTATATATTTGCTGAATTAAGTCTAACTAATCTTCCAGAAAATGAGCCTGCAATTACGCCCGAAGTTAAATAGAACTTTCGTGATTCTTTACCCAGGGTCGGTCCCACAAATACTACCCAGTACTGATTAGGATTATTAATATTATTCAATAAATCGATGAAAGTAAATGATCCACCAGTTGTATATATTGGGAAACTTGGAACAAAAAATCTTAAATTAATACCGTGAGCAAATCCTCTAGTATTTATGACATCATCAGGATGAAATATTTTTACATAAAATGATGGGGAGTTTGAATTATTTGGAAAATAATCATTTGTCCCTGGAATTTGTTTTCCTTTGTTGACATTGAAAGCATATGCCAAAATCTGACATGGCAATTGAGAATTTCTTATATTAACTGCGCCAGTATATAATGATGGTTTCCTAAACCACATAACTTTTTTTAAATAAAATTTTATGAAAGGACTTGAATTATAAAAATTTTGAATTCTGGCTTTTACAATATCGTCAAATGGATCATTCGCATTTCCATTGTCGAATTTTATTGTTAATTTTTTATAGTCAGTGCTAAATTCATTGCCACTAAATATGTATCCTGTAGAGGTAATAGGCGTGGTGTTTATAACCAGAGTTACTAAATCTGAAACACCCAGAGCAGTATTGAATATAATTGTATTGTCAGTTGCATTTAATTTATATGCATTTGGATTTATTAAAAGAAAAGCCTCTGCTGTTGTTACAAATACGTCTACCCTGTCTTCATCTGTAAAATTCTTAGACGATGTATAAATTTTTCTATCGGTAGTAGTGGTAGAAACATTTGTCTGAACACTTGGATATTCTAAGGCTGTATCATCTGTATCATTCGATCTATATAATTTAATTTTACCAAAAGTATATTTAGTAAAATCTACATTGAGGGTAGTAATTTCGCCTGTTAAAAATTTTTCAATTTCTGCTATGTCTTCTGACGAACCAGGCGTTGTTGAAGAGGCCATGGCTACCAACAAATTAGGATCTGTAATATCCACTAGCAACTTATATTCAAATGTTATAGCACTTAGCTTGAAAGCTATTGTTGAAAATTGAGTTTCCCACCAAAAACTTTGACTAAATAAATTAAATACTTCATCAGGTACAGGCTCGAGTAAAACTGTAGGCTGCGCCTTTTTTCTGAATGCATAATTAATTGGCCATTCAGGATTGCCATAATATGTTACACCCGTGCCTGTATTATTGAAAGATGGAATTATCGTATAGTTGGAAGAGACCGATGTATTGATAAAATAATCATTTCTGAAACTACCTCTTTCGACTGTCGATGACAACCATCCTAAGCCAGCTGTTTCTTTCGCAGTTGGGATAGTTTCTGGAACCCATTTATATTTTCCGCCATAAGGTTTTCTATCAGGATTTACATATACATCATCAGGCATTTAATTTCTCTACTAACTATTTATCATATCAATATACATATCTTCTATCATCTTCTTATAGACAATCTTCATTTTTTTCTCTTGATCTTTTTGCATCATGGCAAATTCTGTTTTAAGCTCGTCTTCTATGCGTCTTCTTAGCCAATATTCATCAATTTGTTGTCCATTGTTCTCAGTAATTTGATTTTGTATCATTTGAACTATTTTAGTGGCATCAATAACGATTTGTTCAGAATTATTTTTGTTATCTTCATTTATCAGAGTTTGAACTAATTTATCGACAGGATCACTAGAGCTTGCATTCGTATCTAAATTTTGATTGTTTAAAATTAAATTTAAAAGTTGTTGTTGAATACTGTCTTCTGATTTTCTTATTGCTAATCTATTAGATTCTCTTTCTTCATCAAAGGCTTTTTCTAATCTTTGCCTTTCTTTGACTAATTCAATGTAATAAATATTTTCTAAATCTGAAGTATCTGAAGCTTGTTGATTTTGTACTTCTTTGTCAGATGATTCTTGAGCTAAAATAGATTGCTTTTCAATTTCTTCCTCTGCTCTTCTCAAAACAGCACTATTGAAGCTGTCTATGTTAGCGAAATCAAATCTACCTCTCTCCTCGTATAAACCTTTGTAAGCCATAGTTTCATCATCTAGCTTAATAGGTGGAGCAACTTTCAATTCAGGTTCGACAAATCCAACTTTTTGATATTTTATATTTTTTCTTCGTAATCTTTTCTCTTCTTCATCTTCCTCAGAATCAGGTGTCTCTAGTATGCCTGTAACCTTGGGCGAAACTATTCTAGTTGCCCCTTCGATATCTTGAAACTCTTGATTATTTAGTTGTTCATAATCCAGTACCGACTGTGGTTCTATGCCCAAAGCCCTATTGATAGACATAGATAATTTTTTAATAAAATTAATTTTTTTATCAGAAGGCTGAGGATTAGTATCTGAAGAATCTGATTTATTTAACCTTGAAACTCCAGGCATATTAGGTTGGGCAGTTCTATTAGATACATATGTGACATCTTGGTTGCCATACTGCAAATTAGCATTTTGTTTTTGATTAGCATCAGAATAATTTAGATCTGGCGAAGACGCTTCTTTGTAAGATCGTTCTGTTTGATTTGCCTCTTGGCTCTCAACTGATGAGATTCCGTCAATAGTCCCATATCTTAAGTTATTTGATCCATATTCTTGATTATTTGTATTATCAAATTCTTCATATGAAAAATCTGGGGAACTTATCTTATTTCCAAATTCATCAACTTGAAATACATTTCCAAATTCATCCGTTACATTTCTATAGCCTTGATTATTATTTTGTGCTCTTAAGCTATCTTGAGTCTGTGAGATTGGATTTGTTTGCGAAGCTGCGTTCTGTTCCTGATATATCGATGTATTTTGACTTACTCTTGATAAAGTTATTTGATTATTTGATTCATTATTTTCAATTACAACATTTTCATCATAATTAGTTTGACCGGGCTCTAATTTTTTATAAATTGAGCCATTTGTATCGTCTGTTGTGTTTGATAATTTTTCTTCTATACCATCACTTATTTGATTAGTATTAGAAATTATTTTATTTTGATTTTGTTGATTAGATCTGCTATCAAAAGTTCCACTGGCTGATTTTGAAAACTCAGTATTATTTGTAAATTCTCCACTCACCCCTAAAGTTGGATTTATATTTACACTTGTTTCTCCTCTGACCTGAGAACCTTCACTTAAATTTACATTAGTTTCTCCAGAAGCACCAACATATTCATTCCTGATGACTGTGTTATCGCCAGTAACTCCAGAAATCTTTGTATCAGATTCAGATAAATTTAGATTTTTATTATCAGGGTATAAATTGCTTTCTGGCAATGAAACATAGTCCAGAGAAGTTTGTGTTTCATTAGTTAATTTTTTTTGTGAATCTTCTAGACTTAAGTTACTATCATTTTGCAATCGATTTGCTGTCAGTTTATTTGAAACTTGCTCATCAGAGGAATAATTATTTTCAACTATATCTGTTGATTCATTTGAATCTTCTGAATTGATTTTATTTTGATCAATTGTATCACTGCCTACAGATTTATAAATATCCTGATCTGCATAATTATCAGATTCTAAAGATGTTCCACTTAAAGTATTAGATTTATCTTCTGACCCGGATGTATTTTGAATTATATCAGTCTGTATTGTCTGTTGGGGTTGCTGCTCAAATGACTGATATGTTGTTTCATTTGTTTCGTTTGATGATAAGTTTTGCGCCTCATAACTCGATGTACCAGGGGCTGATATTCCGTTTAAAGTACCCCTTGCAGCAGTATTAGCTATTCGAGGAACAGTTGTATCTCCAGATACTCCCGGATCAGAATTCAATATAACTTCAGTATTGCCTGACACGCTGCGGTACTCAGGTACAGTGACTGAAGTTTCACCCTTTACGTCTTTGTTTATTGGCGTAGGCTCAGGTGTAATTGATACTCCTTTTACCTCATCAATTTGTCTCTGTGTAATATTGGGGTTTGAAGATTGAGCTAACGGGCTTTGTGTGTTATCAATTTGTCCAGATTGAGATGATGATTCTTGACTATTTTGTGAATTTGATTCATATTTCTGATTTGCACTTTGAATCTGATTTTCTTGCAATTTCTGATAACTAAGAGATTGTGATTCTTCATCATTGTTATCAGATAATGCATTATTTATATTTTTCTGTGATTCAGATAAATTGCTTGAAGCAACTGAGTCAATTTGATCAACAGCTACAGACTTGGTATCAAAATTTTGCTGTGTACCTATTTTTTCATATCTAGTAGATACATTTTGCTCTTTTTGTGTTTCTGATAAATCTACTAATTCTACTTCATCTTCGTTTTTAGAATCTTCATTATTTGACTTTTCTTCATCTTTAATTGATGAATCTACATCATCAAATTTCGATTCATCATCTTCTGAAGACTTTGGTTTTTTTGATTTAATTACAGCTTTAAATGGAAGAAGAGTTTTAGTTCCACTTGAAATCTCTACAGAATATTCACCTGCTGAAAGCTTAGTTTTTCCAATTGGAACTGATCCATCTGGATTCAATTGCCCACTAAAAGTTGCTGCTACATTTCCATCTTTGTAAAATTTAGCAGTAAATGATTCTCCTGATTGACCTATTTCTGTGCCTGTAAATACAACTGCACTACCTTCGGTAAATTCAACATCAGGCGATTTTTCAAGCTTTTGAACAATATTTTCCTTCTTATCTGAATTAGAAGGTGATTGACTCAGATTGTAATCTTTTTTTTTACCCCAGATTGGGTTTTCATAGAATCAGGCACGAAGAGCCTTGGTGATTCTTTGATTCTTTCAGAAGCAACTTCATTGCTTTGTTTTAATTTATTTTTATTAAATAATTTATTTGAAAGAGTAACTTCATAAGGAATATCTTTTCCTTGCTTCTGAAGTAAAGAAATAATATGCGGGTTGGTTGGCACGAAATCAGCAAGCATTTCTTCTTCAAAATCGTGATGTAAGAAATCTCCAGTTGATGTCTGAGCAAGAACTTCTTTCATAGAAGCTATTTTTTCTTCTGGTCTTGGATAAACAGAACCTGATTCTATTTGCTCTTCTTCTTTGCCAAAAAGTGGAAATTCTGGGCGTTCTTTTGTACTTAAAACAGGAACATTTTCTTTATTAGTTGGAGTATATCTTCTTGAAATACGCATCGGAGCACGAGCCAATGGAGCATCTGGAAGATCCATACTTTCTTCGTCTACAGTGTAGATAGTAACTGGCAGTGGTCTAGCATGCAATGCAGATCCCGATGCCACAGGTTCATAAGCATCTGTCAGGCCTGCATCCAATTGCGATGCGTCTACATATTCAGATTCATCTGGGCGAATAATTGAAGATAATGATAACTTTTTTGCCATGATAATAAAATAATTGAACCACTTAAACTAGTGGTTCAATTATACAAAAATTATTAATTTTTCTTGAACCTTCTGTTCACCTTAAATTTTGATTTCTTTTGTTTGGTACCATGAAGCTCTTGTTCTTCTTTTATTGTTTTATCACCATGTTTTGGTTTTTCTTCAATAATTGTACCTAATTCTACTGGATCAACTGATTCCATCATTAAAGAATCCCAATAATTTCTAAACCTTTTATCAGATTCAACTGAATGATCTTTTGCAAATCTTGTCATTTCATTTATTACTCCAGATAAAGCAACAGTAGATGCTATATCACCAGATGGTGTAGTATCTCTACCCAAACGCTCAATAAGGCCTGGTAATGCAGCTTTGTCAGCCTCGGACATATATTGTTGTGCAACTAAATTATATTCCATTCCATTTTGTTGCAATACATCGCTCAAAGGTGCATATGCAGTAACTTGAGCTTTTTCGAAATAATCATCAGATATATCTTTAAATAAATTAGCCAACGAATAACCATATTGGATAATATCACCAACATATGCTTCTTTACCTACAGATACTTGTTGCATTTTAAGAACAGAAAATTTGAATAAAGTCTTAAGTTCTCTTATCTGATTAGCCTTCGGCAAAATGACACTTTTCATCACAATTGTTGCCTTGAACATATCATATTCATGTTTTATATTTTCAATATCTCTGCCTAAGTTTTCCGCTGATAAAATTGGATTGTCACCAAAAATATTTTGCTCCATAGTGCTGAGTTCCCCACGCCTAGCTCTATCAATTATTGCTGATGATATAGCTGAGTCACTCAATTTATTTTTGATGTTATTGTATTTTTTTACTAAATCATTTTCAGTTTTTTGAATTTCTTCGAACAATTTTTTCTGAAGCAATTCTGCCCTATTTTGTTCAATAATATATGTAATTGGATCTAAATCTCCACCCTTGGATTTATTTTCCATACTTTTATAGATTTGATCCAATTGATTTTGAAAAGTTTTAGATGCATTAGCTTGTATGATTTTGATATCATTCCAATCATTTGCAATTTCAGAAATTGTTTTAGATAGTAAGTCAGCTGAAAATCTTTCCATTATTTATTACCTGCATCTGGAGGTGTTGAAGGTGGGCTGGTACTAGGGCTTAAAACTTTACCTATTTCATATGTTCTTATAGCTCTGTACAGTGCATCTCGTACAACTTTCATATATTCAGTGTCTAAGCCTTTATTTATAAGATCGTTAGTTAAATCAAAATATATTTTTTTCTTCATTTCAATCAAAACATTAAAATCAGTCACAACTTGATCAAATGTTTTATCAATATATGAATTGTAAGCCATGTATAATTCTTGCATTGAAGTTTGCTGTTCGGTTACATCGACTCTTCCAATTTCTTTTATTAAATTTTTAGAATCAACCACGTTTGCAGCCATTAATTTTTCATCAGTTTTATTAAGAATCAAATCTCTTATAAATTCATTGATTATGAATTTTTCGAACATTTTATTTATATTTTCATCATCTGGGTTTTCAGCAAGATCAACTACCAATTTTATGAAGTCTTTTTCATTTGAAACTCTGCCTAGTGCTGAAGGTAATTTTTCCAACAATGACTTAAGCTGTGAAAGAGCCATTGGCAGATTAGCTTTATAAGTGTTTATCAATTTATGAAATAAAATTGAGAAACCCTCAACACTTGAAAATTTAGTTTTATATAAATTCCAGGCATCGTTGAAAAAAGATGCTGCTACCCAATAATTGACATTATATTTCTGCTTCATACCATTCAGATAACCTGTGAAAGAATCAGGCATATTGTCTTCGTAAAATCTTTCTACACTTTTAAATTTTTTATCATAATCCTCTATTTTTTGCAAAGCTTCATTTACAACTTGATTCGCTTTTGCAGGATCAACGCCTGGTCCAAGAATCCTCATTAATTCGGATTTATATTCTGTTGGATAGTCTGCAGCACTTATCTCATCTCTAATTTTTTCCCATTGACTTAATTCTTGACCACGTTCCTGAGATATGATTTTTCTAAATCTATTCATAATATTCACCATATATTTTTTAAATCTGTTAACCGCCCATACCTTTAAATAAAGCTCTGAAGAATCTACTTCTGCCTCCAGGTAACATATATTCAGGTGTAACAATTGTTTTCGTAGTTGGGTATTTGGCGAGCGGAATTTTTTCTAAAAATTTATCAAAATCCTCTTTATATAATCTAGCGTCTTCTTTCAATTGATTAAATATATCATTGTTTTCTGGATCAGCTAAAAGTAACTTAAACTCTCTATTTTTTAACTGAACAACCAAACTTCTTAAAAGATAATAACAAGCACCTGTAATCAAAGCTGCATCATAATAAAATGGCGCATTACCAACCGCAATATACTTAGTTGTACCAGGCTGAGAATTGATAGCCTGTAAAGCCATATAAAGCGCATTGTTCAATTCGCTATATGTAAACATTTTTGTCCAATAGCTTGCATAGATGGTGTCATATGATTCCAAGGCGGTTGGATTACCAGCAGCATTTTTAAAAAATAATTTACCATTATAATCAGCATAAGCAGAAAGCCCATTGGGGTAATTATTTTCAGTTCCGTTAATGGTTTTGTAAATAGGATTCACACCATCCAAATGAATCATAGGATCTGAATTGCCATCAGATGAATATCCAGATATTCTAATTTCTGGTCTAGGATATGCATTCCAATATTTATGAGTAAATCTACATGAAGTTCTATTGAAAACATCAAATATAGCTTCTTCTGATTCTACATGAACTTCCATCAATGTTTTGATTTGATATATCAATGATGCTTTTAAAAGCATTTCAGAGCCTGTGAAAGCTTCTGTAGTTGTTAGAACTGTTCCGTCTGGAGCAATTTCTCTAATCTTATAAAAATGGCTAGGATTTCCTGTTGAATCAACAAAATCAAATGCAGGAAAGGGGATGGTTACCAATGTAGAAAAGGTCCCATCCAAAGTTGGGCCTCTTAAAATTTGATAAAAGGCAATTGTGGATGTGGACCTTCTTTCCCAAGCTAAATATACACCGGGATTGGCCGCAGTTGACATATAGTCTAACCAGTTAGTTTCAGGATAAGCTAAAGTTGAAAAATCTATATTTTCTGCAGCCATTTTTAACCCTTATGAGATTAATTGTTGCGGCGTCTTACCTTCTTTGTTCTAGCTTCTTCTGCGTCATATGCGTCTCCGCCATCATCCTCTGTGATATCAATCTCTTCAGCGATTGGCAAAAGATCTGCTTGAGCAACTAAACCATTGAAAGTACCGCCAGCAACTCTTTGATCTCTATTTAAATTTGTCATTAAAGTTTGACCTGGAAGTCTTGCCTCACCATCCATAGAAGGAGTGGCAAATGTAGCCTTGCCGCGATTAGGATCGCCGGACCAAGTACCAGGGTTACTTACATTCATGTAATTACGAACAAGGTCTGGATTTTCCTGTGTCATTTGGCTAAAATCTCTTGCAGTTAAAACTCTGCCTTGGTTAGCATATGACTGTCTAAGGTTCTGGAAAGCCTGTGCATATGAGTTGTGATCATTTGCATATCCAGCTGTAGAAACCAACCCACCCTTGTCAACACCACCGCCTCTGGCGGCATCAAATGTATCAGCAACAACCTGCTTGTCGCCAATATTAATTGTTGATAATTGTCTCTCTGCAGCTTCCTTGCGCTGCTCTGCTTGCATCAAAGATACTTCAATTTGCAAGAGCTGATCAGCTTCATCTCTTGTAATTCTTACCAAAGTTCCAAGCATCAAAGACTTCTGAATATCTCTAGACTTCTTGAGTAATGTAGGATCTTCTGTTAAAAGATCTCTTACTTCAAAAGGCTGGAAATGAAGCCCCATATCAGTTACGAAGTGATGCCCTGGTGTGACATTCTGCACGAAGAAACTTTCTTCTTCTTGTGTATTCACTGCTGCGTTTGTGCTACTATTCATTTAATTTTTCCTTTTTATTTTTTGGAATAATGCAAAATAAATTTTTGCTTATTAACTATTATGCGATTTAGATACAAGAACCTATAAATTATTTTTTAGAAGGACCCTTGAATACTTGTTTATCGTACTCACCGCCAGTCCAAAGTTCATTAGATTGACCTTCTCTTGAATTAGGACCAAATTCTTTTTTACGCTTGTCTCTGGCGTCTCTCATATAGTTACCCATATCTTTTCTACTATTTTTAACACCAGCATTTTTCTCTGCTGCTGTCAAACCCATATGGTAAGTTAATAAGGCCGGGACTTTTTTGGTATTGGCAGAACCACAATGCTCACAAGGCCAATTTTCACTTGTAGCTTTTTCATAAGAAGCGAAAACATCGAAATCGCTTGAACATTCTTCACATCTAAATGGATATATTGGCATACATTCCTCCTTATGCAATTGTACAATAAATGAAGGTATTTGAAGTGAAAATGTATAAAAATATAGTGTAGGAATAACAATATGGAAAATAAAAATACAACTAAAACTGAACAAATGTATTGCGTTAAATGCAGAACAAAAGTTATTGTTACTGGCCCTAATGTTACTAAGTGGCCAAATGGCAAGAAAGCTGTTCACGGGAATTGTCCACACTGCAATACTAAGACATACAAAGTAGTTAAACACGACTGGTCATAGGAGGTAAATATGGGATTTAGAATTAACCTCGGCGATGCATTGGTCAAAAAACCAATCAGATGGATGTTTTCACAACTTTTTGGGTCTAAGACTAAAAAATATTTTGACGAAAACATTGCACCAATCATTGATGCTGCTACAATTTCTGGCACTCTAACAACAGATGCTGCTTTCGATCTATTTTTGGGAAGCGATTTTATTGACAAGATTTTAAAGCAAGCAACTACCACAATAGGTATTGATAAAAAATACGAAGGAATAGCTAGAGATTTCATTAAGAAAGAAATCGAAAATCAGCTTAAGAATAAAATTAAGTAGCCGAAAGGGGAAGAGAAATCTTCCCCTTTTTCTTTTATAATTCCATTGAGGAAGAAGATGTTTGATATTATAATTGAAGCCAAACATATTGAGCTTGTTGAATTGCAATTAAAATATTTAATTAAAAATATTAAGCTAATAAATAAATTAATTATAATAGTAAATTCTAAAGATCCAACTCTTGATTTTAAACTTAAAATTCTCAAACATCAAATTAATTTAGATATTGAGTTCATCCCTTATAGCAAAATTGCAAATAAAAATACATTTGAGTTTTTAAATAATAATTTTAATCAAAATAAAAATTATTTATTTGTATCTGGATACATATCTTACTTTGAGAATAATTTCTTAAATTCTTTGTCCAAAGAGATAGAATCCGATAAGTCTTATATTTACTTCCCACAAATATTAAATACTGAGAGAGTCTTTTATATTCACCAAATAATGGGCTTGCATAAAAGTTATACTAATGGCAGATGGAGCAATGATTATATTGATTCTGAGCTTTTGCTAGATTTCAATAATTGGGATAAAGATGTTCTATTAAAAATAAATAAAAAGTATATCACTATAATAAAGCTTAATATTTTAGAAAGATTAAAATTTAATAAATACTATTTTTTAACAAACGAACTTTTGCCCTTATATTGTTTTACTTGGAATGGCACTTTATTAAAAAATAATAATTTTCAAAACTCTCAGAAAGTTATGCTAGGCAATTGCATTTGTAGCCTGTTTTGCAGAGACAGCTTAGAATTTGAAAACTATAAAACTTCTGGTCTTATCCAAAGATACTCAGAGTGCTTGAGTATCCCAAAAGAAGAGAGTTATAAACAACTTGAATTCGATTACGAATATAAAAGAGAACAGTTAATATTTGATTTTGATGTTGATGAAGAAATTTCATTAGAGAATAAATTGAAAAAATTATTTAACTCAATAAGTAATAAGACAATTGAAATCAAATTTGTAATCAACACTTACATAAATCAAAATAAATATATTTATGATAAGTTGATAAATGGATTAATAAGTAATAACATAGATCCAAAAAATATTTATTTAGTTATTGGCGGCAGCACAGAAGAAAAAACAGAAATAATCCATTCCGTGAACTATCACTATGTCAAACACAACTCATTTGATCATACAGGTTTGATAGATATTATTGACAAAGGACTACAATCAGATTTTTGGTTCATAATGCACGACACTTGCTCAGTGGGGCCAAACTTTTATACAAAATTGCTTAAAAAAAGTTTTTTAGATCACAACCCTTTGCTTGAAGAAGGATGGCTTAATATGGGAGTATTTTCAAATAAGTTTATATATGAAAACAAAAAATATATACTATCTTTAAGAAATTGCGACAAAATGCAGGCTATTTTATCGGAAAAAATGTATCCAAGGCTTGCATCTAGTTTTCATTTGAATTCTAAAAAAGATTATGATCTACAAACTACATTTGATGTATACGGCGATGGTGTAGAACGATCTGTGGTTTATTTTCCTGAGGTAGACCTGTATAAATACCAAACATACTATCACAATTCTGAAATATCAATAGCATTATTTGAATCTAGGAAATTGACTAAAGATATAAACTTATGAAACTTAGTAATTTAGCACCTATTTATAAAAAAATAAGATATGGATCCATAGGCACTAATGGCGAGCTAGGTTATGACAACTTTTTGGTGTCAGTTAATAATAAACTTTATGAGAATACTATTAGCGCTCATCCTGATAGTAAAATAATATATGAGCTAGATGGCAAATATAATAATTTATCTATAAAATGCGCCTTGAATGATTCTAGTGATTTATTTGCAAGAGCAGATTTTAAAATTTATTCAGATTCTTTTCTTGTAGCTTCTTCAATAAATGTAAGTAAAAATGAAATCAGAGATATAGACATAGATGTTAAAGATTGCCAAAAACTTACATTAGAAATAAATACAAACAAACCTGAATTCTGCCATGCATTGTGGCTTGATGGAATTCTACATTCTGATACTAGAGATTATATAAACGGCTGCATGGGAGATATAAAAATATCAATACCATCAAATCCGACAATATATGATTTATGTATCTGCATATGTATTACTCCTGATTATTTAATGTATGCTAAAAACTTATTAGAATCCATAAAACTGAACTCAAAAATTGATGAATATAAAATAATTTTATTTACTTTTGACTTAGACCAAAATATAAAACAGTTTGCCCAAGACTATGATTGCTTCATAGTAGAATGCCAACGATCAGCATCAAGTACATTCCTATTGAAAACTGCACTGTATTCTGCAGCAAAAGTGATAAAATCTTCTTATTACATCCTAATGGACATTGATATGATTGTTGCTAAACCAATAAATGAAATTGTTGATTTATTGAAGTCAAGTAATAAAAAATCTATATTTATAACTAGAGAACAATCTATACACAATGGCAAATCAGTTGGGCATGTTCTTGTTTCAGAAGATTGGCCTTATTTTGGCAATGAAACATCAAACTATATTTTGGGCTTGAATGAATATCTACATAATTTTCAATTTGTTTGCAATGGTGGACTAATTGCTGGTAGTAGACAAGCTTTATTATCATTAGACGATATGATTAGAACTATTTTACCCGGAAGTAATATTTGGGAAAAACAAAACCCTCAAGTTAAATGGAGGGAGCAAGGCGTTTTAAATTTAGCATTGGCAAAGCTGAATAACATAATAGAATTGGATAATAAATATAATTTTCAGCTTTTACATTCACCATTGAGCGATTCCAAAAAAGCAATTATATTACACTTCAATGGAGAATATGGTAAAAAGCAATACAAAAACTATAAATTAAAAGAATATAAAGAAAATAAATTAACCAATGAAATGTTTTCTCGAAACATTCAGTTTTTTAATGATAATCTAGATTTTAATGTATTAGACCAATTGAATGTAAGCCCACTAAATGTAATTGATTTTAATGATTATGAAAATATTTTGATCATAAATGATATCTATAATATTTATTCCTCATATATTATTGACATTTATGACAAATCTGTTTACGCAATTGCATCTTCAGAAAATAATAGTATGGTAGATTTTTTAAAACTAAAAGATAAATTCAATGTAATAAATTTAAAAGATTCTGGATTGAAATTTGACTGCATTATTGTAAACATGTGTGAAATTGAACAATTAAATTTATCATACTGTCTCATTGGATTTGATCTTCTCAACGAAAATGGTCATATTTTTGTAACTGAGAATGTTAATGTAGAACAAAAACTTAAAGAAAGATTATTGGATAAAAAAATTAAAATTAAAGAATTAGGAAACTTTTTCCAGTTAATCAGGGAATAAAAATGCTTGAGATTCAAAAATATTTTTTAAATGGCGGAACTTTACAAGATTTGAGACAAAAATATCAAATCAGATATGTACCTTGTGCGCCACTTGGTGTAGTTAGTTTGAACTGCCAATTGATGAGTCCGAGAAACATTGATATGATCAATGAATGCAGATCGCTTTTTATCAATACAGAAGATTGGAGCGTTGCATTTAAAAGCATGAACAATTTTTTTGATTACCAAAGCAAAGAAGGGGATGAGGTATATCAAAAACTAGACTGGGAAAGTGTTAGAGCTTACGAAAAACTTGATGGAGCTTTGATAGGAATTTATTTTTACAAAAATAGCTGGAGAATAAGCTCAAGATTTTCTCCTGATGGAGGCTGGCTAGCATTTGGGATCGGATCATCTGAAACAACATTGAGCTGGAGAGAACTTACGATAAAAACAATCGAAAGTCAAGGTTTAATTTTAAATGATTTTTTTGATTCTTTAGATAAAAATATTTTTTATTCTTTTGAGCTATGTACAAAAGAAAATCAAGTCGGTGTGATTTACCAAGAAGATTTGATTAAATTAATAGCAGCTGTTGATAAAAATACATTAAAAGAAATTGATATTGAACAAATAAATATTGATTTGCCAAAAGCCAAATTTATCAAAATAGAAAATATCGATACTTTATTAGATAAATTAAAAGACAAAGAATCGCATGAGACAGAAGGATATGTACTTTGCGATAAAAACTTCAATAGAGTCAAAGTATATAATCCTAATTATCTAGAGGCTATGAATACTTTTAAGCCATCCAGCGCAGCAGAAGCACTTGCTAATCTGGTAAGAATATTTGAAGTGCAAGCATCTTATTATTACATAGCGCCAGCACCTATGGCAGCAGATGATGCTTTCGTCATAAATCCAGACTCTAGAATTCGTTATTCAGATATCTTAAGTGACTTAATTGATCTATCTGGATGGATGAATGAGCAAATACAGGGTGATACTATAAACAACTATGAATTTTGGCCTGAATTTTTTGACAGATTGAAAAATGGTGAATCTTTTATAGAAATAGTGCAATCTTTTGATGAAGATTTAATTAACGAGAAAATTAAAGAATATATGAATTCTTTTGACTCATAAGAAGATTGAGTTGGTATTTACTCATTAGGAAAAGCAATGTATTATCAGGATACTTGTGAAGCGGACTCATATTTAACCAAATTAGTGCTGATAATATTTTGATTCTATCTAAATCAATTCCATTGTCTAAAACCCATTGTTCAAATAAGTCTTGTGCTTTTTTCAATGAATCAGTTAAAACTATATCAAAATTAGCTTGATTTTGCTTCAGATTCATATTTCTGGAATAATCTTCAATTTTAGAGTAGTCAAACAATAAACAAGCATAAAGCTTGGCAAGATCATAATATTGATCACCAACTTTAGAATTATTTATAAATTCTTCTCTCCAATCAATTAATACAAACCTGTCTTTAGAAACTATTATATTTTGAAATTGCAAATCGCCATGAAAAACACAAGCCTGACCATATGATAATTTATTAAAATTAATTTTACTTAAAATATCTGATACAGGAAGACATTCCAAAGAATTTATAACACATTTATTATCGTCAATAAAATTAATTTTATTATACCTTTGGTAAGTTTTATCATGATAGAATTCAAAACAGAATTTAGGAAAATCAAATATAAATCTATACTTCCAGAGATTATGCTTCAAATAATTAAGCAGATCAACTATCATCAGCGGATAATTATAGCAATACATTTCCTCACCAGTAACATATTGATAAGCAAGAGTATATTTGCCATAATAAGTAACAGGAGGTATAAGAGATTTCAATTCAGAGGATCGTAAATATCTTTTTAAATTTTTATCCTCATCTAAAGTGATTTTTATAATTCTATTATTTTCATAAAAAGTATGCTCTGAGATTATCTTAGACATACCCAAATTTGGTTGGCCATACTTACTCAAAGTTTGATTATATCCAGATACAGAACCTGTATCACTCCACTCAAGATCAACAGCCTTTAAAGAGGGGTATAAGTTTGGCTCATACCAAGCGGCAACAAATTCAACTTCATTTTCTGAATTTTTATATTTATCTATTTGTTTCCAGAAAATATCAGCACTTTTAATGTAAGCTAAACCTATAAAAGCTTTATTATACCCTCTTGCAGATTTATTCATAAATGATTTGATATTATTAAAATCATCAACATCAGCAGTTGAATATAAACTAGGATTGTCTGTAGGATATGTGCCAATCCAGTCACTGTCTATATCAGGTACTTCATCAATCAAACAATCTACAGTGGACAAATAAAAAGAATCAGATAAGTAAGGCCTGCACAAAGATAAAGAGTAGCCAGGGCCAGATCCAGGCTTATCATAATTATCTACATCTACAAAAATAAACTTTCTGTCATAATGAGCAGCAAGACAATATTCTTTAACTACATCAGATTTGTAACCTAAAGCTATAACTACTTCTAAATCTTTTGGGAATCTATTTAATATAAAACTTAAAGCTGTAGTGTTAGAAATAGGCAATAGAGCTTTACCTAGGCTTTCACTTACAGATCCAAGCCTACTACCAGTACCAGCTGCCAATATACATAACTTAGGTTTATTTTTCATTTTATATATCTTGAAGGATAAATTTTAATTTCTTTGTAAAATTACTAATAGATATTATACATCTATTATTTATATAGAATACCTTAATATAGGGGTTCAAAAATCTGAAATAAATAACCTGGTGAACTAAATGAGCAACAATTTTATAAACGACATTACTTCAAGCTTACAGAAGAATGGCAAGAGTGAATTGGCCAATAAATGGTCAAAATTAGCACAGGAAGCTGGTTACAATTTATATAACCCAAATCCACAAATTGAGAATTTCTCAAGAATTACAGGGCCAGATAACGCAATGCAAGAGCCTAAGAAAGTTCAGCACTCATATCAGGTTACCATTGAAGGGCCTGCAGATATGGATGACATAGAAATCATGAACAGCATTAATAAAAGCGTCAATGAAATATCAGGTGTAACTGTCAAGGGATATCAGTTTTTATTTAAAAAAGAAATTTAATCTGTATAAAAATATTGATTACGCAGCCCGCTTAATCGCGGGCTTTTTATTTTTGTAGAGAATTACATGAGCGAAGATATTAAAGAATCTAGAAGATCATTCAGAAGAGATAAACAAATGGAAGGTGTAGATTTGCCAAAGAATCAATTTGGCCATACATTGTCAGTGCTGAAAGAAGATGAAATTAAACCTGTTGATCAACTAGTACAGTCTGAAAGTGGAATTTTGAGCAATCACGTTGATATATTTGAATCTCCTCATTTAAAAAAATTCATGAATGAATATGATTTAGATGTAACCAGCCATGAAGAGGCCGAAGAAATAGATCTTTCAGAAGATTTAAGCGAAGAGCCAAGAAATTATCGTCCTGAGACTTTAGAAGATTTCGAAAATTATTCTGATAATATTTTAGGCAAAACTCAAACTCAAAGAAATAATAATTTATTTAAAAGAGATCAGAAAAGTGCCGAAGTGCAATCTTTCAAAAATTGTCAAGCTTGCCAAAGCAAAATTAAAAAAGATGCCAAATTTTGTTCTGAATGTGGCACACCTCAAATACAAGCTCAATTTTGTAAAAATTGTGGAAACAAATTTGATGGTGGTGAAAAATTTTGTAGCGAGTGTGGCACCAAAAGAGAATAGGATTCTTTCTCCTTATTCGAGAAAATTTGAAGGAGGAGTAATCAGATGTCTTGGTACAAACTTGGTAAAACAATAACAGCATTAAGAAAGAACATGATGCGTGTGGATTTACATATCCACATCGGGGATGAAGGTGACTACCCAGATCCTCAAATTCAAGAATCTGCAATTAAATCAATTCTATCTGCCTGCATTATTAAAGGCTTAGATATTGTTGGATTAGTATCGCACGGCTCCCCAAAAATTGGACAGGAAGGAATTAGAATTGCAAAAGAGCAAGGTATTGACCTTTTTGTTTTAGCTGGGGAAGAATATCTTTGCACTGATAAATTCAGAATTATTGTTTTTAATTTACCTGGTTCTTTACCACCCAATATGGATTATGCTACTGCCGCTAAATACATCCATGACAATAACGGTATATTTATAGTTATTGACATAACTAAAAGACAAGCTCAAATTCTTAATAAAACTTTAGGCACTCCTCAACAACCAGATGGCGTTGAAGTATACAATGCAGCCACTGGATGGTTTATGGACGTAGATGTAAATCAATTTTTTGAATTTATGGGATCAGCAGCTAAAAACGCAAAAATGCTTGAGGAGACCAACGTTTACACTCTTGCAAGTAGAAAAGAATTGGAAAAAATGGGATTCATACCTGAAGGCTTTGGGCGTGAATATACACCAAAATATTTGGAAAATGTAGAAAAAGCCGAAAGGCAGAAATCTCTTCAGGAGGCTCCAATCAATGGCTAGATCATATTGCACAGTTGCTGATGTAAAAAAATATTTACCTCAAAATATTATTACAGAGGGTCAAAATCCAGATCCAAATCCTTTCAACCCATCACCAGAAACACTACCTGTCGTAAATATTGAATTTTTTATTGAACAAGCATGTATTCAAATAGATTCAGCATTGTCAACAATATATGACACACCTTTGAAAAAAATAAATTTTGGTGGTGATGTAAATTATCCACCTCCAATCCCTACTATAGCTGCTTTGTTGGCATCGCAAATGATCTGGGAACAAAGATTACAGGGAACAGATTCACAAAGAAGCGAATCACAAAAAGAAAGAGAAAGATGGGCATATAGTGAGCTCACTCTTATTCAAAATGGTGAAAGAAGATTGGTTAGTCAGAGAGCCACAAGAGGCAATAGATACATCAGAAACACAGCTTTGGACATTCCAAAGAACCCTGTTAAAGATGGAAAATCACAAGGGCAGCAAAGATAAAATATCTAGAGTGGTAATTTAATGCAGCAAAATATATATGAAACTTTCCAAGCGCTACTATTTTTGGAAATGCCAAAAAATTCACAAGGTAACATCGTTATATTCGATCGTGAAATCAAAGCCTTCAACTTAGGAGATAGGCGATTAAAACCTGCTGTGCCAACAATTACTATTTACGGCTCTTCATTCAATAAAAAAGAAATTTCAACTTTAACTTATGAAACTGAGCACACTATAACAATAAAGTTAGAAACAGGAAATGACGATCAAACACTTAGTGCAAAAATATTGCAAGAGTTTGAAAGACTAGCTATTCAGGCCTTTGCATCACATAGGCAAATATGGGTTATGGACCCTTGTCCAGTGTGTTTGAAGAGATCGCTTTCCCCAAGACACTTTATTTTAGAACACCCAGATATTTTTAATAGCTATGAAGCCACAGAATTGGCCAATTTAGAGGCTGCATGGGATGAAACACATACAACTCCAATGCCAGAGGTTCCAGCGTCTAGAACGGCCACTATGGCGTTTTATGCAGTTTTAGAAGAAGTAAGAAATAATAGACCAGTGGCAAGATTAGATGCGGCTGGAAGAAGGGCATTTGAATTTGTTTTAAGTACAAAAATGAATCCAATTAGATTGCTCTATGATGTAAATATCACCACTTTAAAACCAACAGACAATGCGATAGATAAGCAGACTTTCCATACTGGCGAAATTACAGTAAGAGCTTTGGAGCTGACTAGAGTTCTCGCATCGGGACCAGATAATGTTTCAACTGACTCTTGGAGTACTAGATGACTAGTGTAACTAGAGAAGGATTGAAAAAAATTGCTCTTAATCTAGGATTAGCACAAAATAGCATTCTTGATTCATTTGGCAATACTAATACTCCATCAGTGACACTCGACTTAGAAGGCTTGATGTGTAATTTAAGAGGCTCTACCCTCTTCTACAATGATGATTACAGTAGAATGTATTATCCAAATGCACTTAATGCAAGTGTTATAGAGCAATTTGATTTTGTTAAGTTTTCATCATCAGATATTGTGCAACTTGGCTTACAAGGAGTTAAACTTCAAGCAGATAATACACAATATGCATCTTTCCCAACAATCTCAGGCGCTTCATATTGGAATCCAGGTTACTATGGAGCACCGTGCCCAGAAGGATTTGGGGTTTGGGAATACAATGCTTGGGTGTTTTATGACATAGAAAAACCAAGTGTTAACCCAAGTGAACCAAGTTATAGCTTAAGGTTAGATTATAAATTCCCAGTTAGATATGATCCAAGTAGTTCTAATTACTCTATAGTTCCTTTTTTTGAACATGCCAGATGGATTTCAATTAAGAATACAAGTACAACAGTGGGCTACGATGACGCAATTTGGTCTTTTGATTTAACAGAAGCACAATTAGATGGAATAAAACTAAGAGATGTAGAAACAGATTTACCATTAGACATCAGATTTATGTATTATGAAAAATTAATACAGGGTTATTCAAGTAATATCTGGGAAAGAATCAACATAAGCCATAGTTCAAATTCTCAATTAAAATATTTAGCTTATGATATCACAGACAACAACGATGGTACATACACTTTTAAAATAAATTTACCAAATGATTTGGTCTATGCTCCATATGGCTCACCTGTCATGCCGCCAACACAAGCCGACCATGTGGCTAATAAGTATTGGCATATTGTTATGTTTTGGGGAACAATTGATGAAGAGGCTTTCAGAAACGAAGTAAGTTATAGAAGTCTCAAAGCAGATAATGTTACATCAATACCTGTTAGAGTCGCAACAGATTATGTTGTTTGGCCTGTTAAAAACTTTTTTAGAAAAGATTTGGGCACAAAAATAACATGGGATCATAGAGCAATCAATGATTTAGGAATAAATAATTTAACTGATGTTGATAAGCAATATTTAGTAGCTCAAAACAGACATCACTTTACTTTCAAAGATGGAGAGTTTTCTTCACCTAGTATACCAAATAAATATCCAGTTTTGAATACCATTATTGATGCAAATAGCGAAAATAGTATATCAAATCAAACTACAAATTTTCTTGATGATCAATATCAATCGGCTCTTTTAGTAGTTAAAACTAGCGGAGAGTCCACTGGCGCTTCTACTGAATTTAGTATAGTATTAGGGCCAAAATTCTTTTCAGATTTTGCAAGATCAGATTGGGAAAATTTTGAATATTATCCAGTAGTTCCACAAGAGAATGTTGAAATAGCAAAAATTATTTTTAAAAAAGCAACTGGTGGATCATACGCAAATATTGAATACAACGACGGAATTGATAATGAAATTTTTAATCCGTTCGATAATAATCAAGCAACTGTCTATCAAACTTCAAATATTATATGGATTCAGCAGTCCGTGCCTTCTCACGCAATCAAAAATTTCACAGATTCCTTATTGGCATCTAGGTTAATGCCTGGATATTATAATTTCTTGAAAGCAATAAGGGTTGAAAAGGGAGAAGACCCTGTAGTTTCAGCAGCGTCTAAGCTGTTACCATATTCGGCACAAGTTCCGACAAATTTAGCTGCAACAAGAACTTCGTTTTTAAATCCAGATGGTTTGGGGTCTGTTATATTTAGAAAGTTTTTAAAAAGCCCAACCCAAGATATTTTACAACCTGAAATTGATGAACCACTAGCAATACAACTAGATGAATATTCAAGAAAGACGATTGAAACTTTTGCATCAAAGCCACCCTCTACAGAAATGCTTAGATTAAATTCAGATCATCTTTTTCAAACTAATAATAAATTAAATTTACCAAATACTTTTGAATTGTTCCATGAGCCCTCTGATAACTGCAATGCTGCAGATGCAAGCACAGCAGGAACTAGATTGGGTTTAGATTATACATTCAGGTTAAATTTAGAAGATGATTTTGAAAATGTTCTAATAAAAGATTGGTACATCATGGCAAGTAAATTTTATATTACTGCGGATGAATACCAAGAAAGACAAGATAAAGAGCAGACTGTAGTCGGATATTTCACTCAAAATAATATCACAGATATTGATGAGTGGAGATTACAAGGTTATGCTGGAATTGTTCCAGATATGACAATGGGTGAAAGTAGGGTGCTTACTACCAGATATGTATCGCCTGAAGATAGCACCCAAGTAACCGAAGAGCAATTCAGATCTAATTTGGAAGCGCAAGGTTTCACACAAGAAGAAATAGATGAGCGAGTTTTAAGATATCTTGAGCAAGGCAATACTTTTTATGTTGTTGACCTTAACAAGTATGATAATAATTTTATTGCATTAAGAAGCTCAGGATTGGCTATAACAACTTATACTTATGATACTACATCATACTGGAAAGAAAATTTAGCAGATTTCAATAAAGTAACTAGCGTAGAACCAGATGTTGTTCAATACTCTACTTTGTATTCAGACTCTTTCACAGTTGCATTGGGAATCGGGTCGGCAGGCTCTCTCGAAACTTATGACAGATTGGCTAGTACCTATTACGATCAAACATTTGATGTTGATCTATCTTCAGTTGAAATGGTGGTTGAAAGAAATAAATATTCCTTCAAGTTCAATTCAGGCTCAGGTGGCAATTTTACAGATTTAGGAATAAAATTAAAAGTTGAATTGTTCGAAACAGCCGATACGCTATTAACAGACCCAGACTCAAAAGGTTTTATAAAAATTTATTTATATGATAATTCAACAGCTGATCTTCCAGGAAATTTGATAGCTACAAGCAAAAGTTCTTTATCTTTTACAGACATAGCTGAAGATGTTTATGAAGAATACAGATGGGACATCTCAACAAATTTAAAAGCTGGAGAAAATTACTGGGTTGTGCTTGAATTAACGACAGCGCCGCAAGGTGGAAATATTGTAATCGCTTCTCAGACACCTTTCTCTGATAAGACTTATGAAAATATTGAAACCGAAGCTTTCTCTTTTGTCAATGTCATAGATACAAGTGATATGAAATTTACAATACCAGCAAAAGTATTGCTAAACACTGATAATACAACTGGCGCCTTGACAAACAGTGGTGAACTTATTTTTGATATCTATTCTGACAATTCTGATAGCATAGGCGACTATGAATTTACAATATCGTCGAGTATAGATTTTGCTGATTTTACAGAATTTTTTACGAATTATTCATTCACAGCAGCATCTGCAGGATTCTCATTTGTGAATAACACAAAGTATTGGGTTATTTCAAGAACAACAGTGAGACCAAGAGGTGGTGTTATAAATCTAGATTTAAACAATATTGTGATTGATCCAATAAGACATAGAATTGAAAATAGTGGCACATATAATATTTGGAAAGATAATTCAAGAAAAATTTGGCTTGCTTTATATGAAGATTTTCCACAAATTTATGGAGTTTTCAACAGATTTAATACTGGATTATCAAAATATTTGCCACCGCAAAACGATAAAAGATCAACGACTACAGCTTACAAAAGAGAGGGTTACTGGGCTTTTACTGGAGAAAAATTTACTGAACCATCAGATGTTTATATATATCCACGAGCTGTTGGGATAGAAGATTCAGCTCCGCCATCTAATGTAGATTTTTCAAATCCTCCAGCTTATTGGGCTTATGTTCCTTATTATAATGATATTTATATTTCTATTAGGTTGAATTGTGGTGGAGCCATTAGAGATTATATTATTCATTTAGATCCTACAGTTTCGCCAGAGCCAATTTTAGTTAACAGCGATGATAAAGCAGATAGCATAGCCTACATGTATGTTGCCAAAACATTGGAAGAGCTTGAAAATGGATACCATGGTGCGCCATCTGGTGACAGATTGGTACTGAGGAGCTCATAATGGTAAGTACACAAATAGCAACCGCTGAGTTAATTAATAATTATATTTTGGAAACAGACAAATTAAATGAAGGTCAGGATATTTATTTATCATTACAGGAATTTGCTCTTGGATTACCTGACACACAAAGAAATTTAGATCTTTGTTGGGGATATGCAAGTGTAGAGCCTCAAAACTCCACTCAATCTTTATATGAAATAAATTTAGGAAGAGGAATCACACGAAATTCAACTGGCAATTTAGATATTTTTGTGTATGATACAAATTATTTTAATTTAAGCTCACTATTGCCCCCTGGTGTAGCTTATTCCAATGTTTACGCGTTTGGTTCAATTTACATGAGCCCAGATACAGTTGGATCAGATTCTACTGTGTCCTTCGACCCTGTGATTCTAAAGGGAGAGTCTTCTGGGACACCATTGTTCATGTGTAAGGATATCGACATAGAGACTGTTTATACTATGTTGCAGAATGATGTAATAGAAGCAGCAATTGCTCCAGAGGCTAATTCCATAGAATTATATAGATTTATTCTTGATATAACTTATTATAATTCATCAAATCCAGAATTAAAAAATATAGAAATTTATTTATTTGATAAAAGAAAGCCAAGAGGCTGGGGCGGATTTAATGATGAAATAATGGGGACAAGTTTAACTCCATATTTAATTTATAAAAAAGAAGATTTTGATAACTTTTTAACAAGTGCGCAACAAGATGTTTATAATTTAGTAAAAGGCTGGATGAATATGAGAATTTGGTCTCCAACCTTTATTGATTATTGGTTAGCAAATTCTTCAGATATGCCTGTAAGATTAAAACAATATTTGGACGAAAAATTTAGTATAGTAATACCATGAGGATAAAATGGCAGAAGTAAACGAGGAATTTATTGCAGAATATTCTAGGATTGTTGGTAATGCACATATTGCTATTAATGATAGTATAGGTTCCGACACAACACCAGGTTCTGCTTTATATTATTTAAATCAATTGTCAAATTTGGCTATATCAAAATTGCCTTATTTTGGCGTCATTCAGCCTTCCACGACTCCTGGATTTAGAGTAACTGTAGATTCTTCAGATACTAATTTTTTGCGAGTTACCTCTGGCCAAGTTGCATACAATGGAAATATTATAAGCGTTCCTGCGCAAAGAGTGTCTATTTCTAAATCATTTGCTGGATCCTATAGTACTTCTTACGTTTATGGAATGAAAATAGGATTCCCATTAGAAGAAGCTCAAAATACAACTGGTCAAGTTTATAGCTCAGTACTTTCAGCTGATGCATTAGAAGGTGATACAGAGATCTCTATTGTGAATATAGAGACTTTTGCGGCGCTAGGTCTGCCTTTAACAGCATATATTGGTGGAAATACTTATATAGTATTTAGTGAAATAAATTCTAATAGAACTGCACTTAAAATAGATCCAGCAATAAACAATGGAACTTTATCTAATGGTTCGACTGTTGGAGACGTCATATTTGACACTGGCACAAGAATAAATTTTATTTATGAACCAAAAGTAAAAGCTTTATTTGGTCTACCAGTAAGTACTGGGTCAAATGATCCAAGCGCATTTTTATATTATCCAAAAATGCCAGATAGTTGGCTGCCCATAGCAGATGTTTTAGTTGTGAATTCTGCTCCAAGATCGGTGGCAACATTCGGTTCTACAGATGCAATTTTAAGAACGGCGGTAGATTACCCATCTGCAAATTCTACTACACCAATTTTTTCATCTGATGATGCAAGAGTAATACAGAATACTATATCTGTAGCAAAGGCTGAATTAAATAACAATAAACAAAGAGCATCTGTGTCTGATGCTATTCAAGCACTGCAAAATTATACTATAGCTTTGCAAGAAGATACAGGGGTTGCATTCAGAGAATTCTGGGGAACGAGACCATACAAAGTCAATACTTATTTTGGCAAGGGTACAAGTTTTGAAGGACTGGAAAGATTTGAATTCAGCGATAATTTTGCAAAAGCATATTTCGATCTAAATGGGCAAGACGTTCAAAGAACTTTTGCAATATTCAGAGGTGATCTTTATGCTTATCCGTCTGCTATAGCGGGATCAGGACCATCTACGCTTGATTTAAGTTCATACAGAGCGAAGGGAACAAGTAGCACACTTACTAGAGGAACTTATACATATGGAGTGAGTGCAGTTACAACTTTAACAGGAGATCCTAATAGAGGTGAAACCCCTACCAAATATGACTCCGTCGTTTCATTTGATTCTTCTTCAAGTAATTTTATTAATGAATTACAATGGAGTAGTGTGCCAAATGCACTCTTTTATCATATATATAAAAGATCTAATTTAATAGGTGAACAAATCGAATATAGGTTAACAGAACCTAATCAAATTACTGGAAGTGGGACGGCTGTAGCTGGTATATCTGGTACTGGATCAACAAGTTTAGCTACAACTTTTGCAGCATTCAAGGTTTCTACAACTAATAATTATCAGCTAGGTGGTATCAAGCTTAGATTGCGCGCTACCAATTCTGCACTGACTAATACATCGGCAACAGTAACTACACTTCTCTATTCAAATGATGGTGGTACAGGCAAGCCAAATGCACTGGTTAGTACTTTTGATTCAGTGGAATTCAATGATATCATAAGAGATTCTCAAGGTGATTTGACCACGAGTTACCAAGATTTTATTTTAAAATGTGGAGACTTTAAAACAACTACAACAAATTATTGGGTAGTTATGAAGTTAAGCGCCAATCCTTCAGTCGGAAATATACAGATACAAATTGCAAACTCTGGAACAAATACATACGCAACTACCAATGCTGGCTCGCCAGTCCCTGCTAACTGGACTCTTGCCAATAACGTTAGTCTTCATCATCAAACTTTGGGATTCTTGGATTATGGCAGAACTACTGTTACCACATCTAAAAAGGGTGTTTATTTAACAGGGAAAGTGACATTCGAGCCGAGACGGCTTAGAATTTATATTCCAGAAATATCTGAATTTCCAAGTCCAACAGGATCAGTATTTACAAGAGGTGATATACCTGTTTATGGTTTGACTACAACAGATACAAAAGAAATAAAAAACGAAATGATAGTAACTGTTGTCGCTAGATTAGGGACCAACGATTCAGTTACTCTTACGGCAACAATACCACAGGGTACATTGCGAGGCACGGCAATACCACTAGGTACAGAAAATCAAATTTTTGATAGAGTTGAAAATGTTTCTGTAAGTCCTGGTGCAAATGTTGTAACGCAACAAGGCGGAGCAATATACTGGTCGATTTATGATATGTTCACAGTGGAGACTACACCATAATGGTCGATTTTGTTGAAGATGCTTCAGGCTTAGGTATACCTCATTTAGGCAGTGGATTTAATGACATTGTAGCCTTTGTTTTTGATTCACCGAGAGAAACTTCTATTGACGCAACAGCAGCTGATATTTTGGCTAAAAACATACTAGAAGCTCAATCTTTCAGATTAACGCTCGATCAAAAATCAGCTACTCAAGAGAAACTCATAGGCGAAAATGCGGAAACAACAAATTTATCAATTGGTCAAATTTCAATAAATGGCTCTTTGCAAACATTGCTTATGCAACCTGTTGGAGGCTGGGTAACACCCTTAATAAATACTCTTTGGGATAGAACTAGATTTTCATATTATGGATCTGCCACTGCCGCTGTTGGCAATTTAATTTCAAATGTTGGTGTGGGATCTACCACAATTATTACAGACAATATTTCTGATTTTGCGCCTCTACCTACACCATTTAGTCTCAGAATTTTGACTGACTCAGAAACTCCAGAAACAATTTCTGTTGTCAATGTACATAAAGCATCCAGGACTCTAATGATGAATTCTGCTGTTTCATATGCTCACACTGTAAACGCATCTACATTGTCTTGTCTACCGTATAACATTGCTCAAGCTCCAGCAAGGGAGCCAGCATTTTCTTTACTGTCTTTAAGAGAGGGCTTATTGTCACCTTGTTTGATAGATAAACTAACTATAACTGCAGATGCAAATTCGCCTATAAAAATTAATATTGATTTTAAAGCTCTTAGAATTTTCAGAGATAGACAAATAGACCTTCATGCTTCGAAAGAAAGTTTAAAATCTCAGATGTTTAAGATTCATGATCCAACAAGAGTAGTAAATGGAACAAATGTAAAAATTTATTTATCTAATGCAGCTACTGGTTCTTTTGGTTTGGCTGCCGCTCTTGGAGATCCAATACTTTCAGGATTTCAAGGATTACAAATACCTGAATTTACTGTCACTGGTGTAACATTAACTATAAATAACCAATTAAAAGAAGTTTACACGGCCCACTCTATAAGCAGAGATTTGCAAACAAGAAGAAGAGAAAATGCATATCCTTATGCACTAGTTTCAGAGGGAAGAGTAATTACAGGAACAATAAGATATAGATCTCCTATTGATTTTTGGAGTAATTTAGAAAAAATTGCTGGACCAAGCTCCTTAAATGGTGGTGGTCTTACGATAGATTTTGGTAATTTTAAAATAGTAATGGACGAAATTGCATATCAACCTTCAACTGGAGATGGAGATATGCAAACCCAAAATAGAGAGATTTCTTTTACAATGTTATCAGAAACAAAAAATGGAATGCCATTGTTACTATTTTCTGATCAGGTATAAATATGTCAATTTTTGTAGATCCCGCAAATACATTTAGAGTAGTTATAAAATTTAAAGAAATTTCCAACAGAGACGGTGATGTCGTTGGTTTGAAAATTCTACCAGATGATACAGATGAAACAGATGCTTTAGAGTGCGTTTGTGAAGCTAAGGGAAGAGATTTTGATAATATGTCTGCAGTTATGGAAGCATGCACTGCGATCAATCACAATACTGGAAAGCCAATTATTCAAATATCAAAATTTTGTAAAATGATTATCTTAAGATTTTTTACAACTTGGAATATTTATGAGTCTAATGAATCAGACAAGCCTTTGCCAATTACATCTGAAAACATAGGAAGTGTTCACTATAAAATAGTAAGAGCTCTAGCTCGAAAATGGCTACTCATCACTGATGGAAGGATTGAAGAGTCATAATGCCAATTATTCCAACAGGATCATCGCAACAATTATTCCTTATGTCCTTGCCTGATAAATTCCCTTTAGGACAGGCAAGAGATCAACTTTTTGTTCAGGCCAGACATAGAGGGCCTTTATTAAATCACTATGTGTGGAATATGCACACTTTAGCAGACTATTGTGCGTCTCCATTAAGATACTCTGTATCTGACTCTAAGGTAGTATTAACTGACGATCCAAAATGGAAACTTTTACTGGCTGAAACATTTATAAATAACCAAGGCGATGGTGGTATTAAAGCTACAGATACATTCAATCCTTTGTCAACTTTTACCCACTACGAAAATGATGGTTTTATTTCTATTGTTAATCTAAAAATACCATTGTTGACTTCTTATGGTGGGGTTACAGATGTAACAGATTCAAATTTGATGCTATATAAATCAATTATTTTGCCATCTTATCCACTAATGATTACTTCTACTGTGCCGTATAATGAACATTATGGCCCGTTATTCCCGACAAGGTTTTCTATAGATGTAAACAGTGATTCGAAGCAAGTAAATTTATCTTTAGATTTAAAAGGTGGCAAATCTATATTTGCATATCCAAAGCCTAAAATTGATTTAATTAATACTTACATACCCCAGTCTGATGATTTAGGGTTTATTCCTTATAGATCTTTAAATATATTTGATTGTAATATTGATTTCAAAACATATGCAAGCAAAGAAGATTTTATTGCGCAAACTAAAATTAGAAATGAGCAAACGGATCCGGAATATTTAAAAAGAATATCAGGTATTTTTTTATCAATTGATTCTGATTACACTTTTACTACCGTTGCAGTTAATGATAGTAGAGTTGTTTTTCAAGGCCCAAGATACGCGACACTAACTTCAAGAAAAGTTACTGGAACTATAGTGTATACTTCAAATACTCAAAGTTTCAATATTCCTGTTTCCAGTGAATTAACTCTTTATTTTGGAGATATATTCTATTTTCCAATGCAAAATGTAGATTGGCAAAAGCCTATTGTTAGCATTGAAGCAGGCAAAAATTATGTGCATACATTTAAATTTATAGCAAGAGTTGTAGATGGTGCAGTAACTAATAGTTATAGAAATCCAGGGTATTGTTCAGAATTTTTAGTTGATATAAGGTAAGGCATGGACGATAGATTTCAAGGTTTTGATATTGAAGATGATGAAGATGATGATCTTGGGCTAACAGATGATCAGTGGCTTGAATCATTACCTAAACTTAATAAAAATAATTATGAATTTATTATTAAAATAGATTTAGAAGAAACATTTATTTTTGTAGGTGTAAGAGAATTATATTGGCATGAAATGATGAACATTGAAGCCTACTCTTTTAGAAAAGGCGCAGATGATACTGTGTATCTTGCAGGAGAGCAAGAAAGAAGAGAGATTCTCAAAAAAGCAATTCTTTGGGTCGCTACTTTACCTGACAGAGAATTTGAAACCAATGAAGATGGTCAAATTCTATCAAAATTAAAATTTGAAATTGTTGAATATATTTGGGAACAATATCAACCTAAAATTTTCTTAGGGGCTACAGAAGCAGCAGCTCTTTACAATGCAGCAGCAAAATATTTCAATGGTGAAGCTCAGGCCAACTCGCCTGTTCCTGCCATTATCATAGAAGTAGACATGATGTTAAAATTTGGTGGTCTATCTAGGGCTGAACTTAAAGAAATTTCTACTACAGAAATGGAAAGAATGCAAACTGTATTCATGGCTAGAGCTGAAGCAATAGGATTGGGTGTAAGAAACTCGAGAAGACCAGCTCCACAAATGGAAGAAACAGATGCTGAAGATTTGACTGAATGGGAATCTACATTGCCTCCAAATGCAAGAGATAGCTTTAATCAGCATTTTATGAATGGCTTTGACAGGTAAGCAATCATTTAATAATTAAAAATACATCACGGAGTATCAATATTGAACCCAGAAGATGTTATCAAACTTTTAAGACATCACGCTCTCGAATTACTTGATTTGAGGGATAAGATAGAAGCGTGTAAAGATTATTCCGATGAAGAATCAAATGAATATTTATTTGAACTTTGCACATACCTAATAGAGCAATTGGCTGAAAATAGATGGTTTGCCTCTGATATTATTGAACAATATGACTCTGGTAAAAAGCCGGTATTTATGGCAAATGATTTTATAATTCAAACTGAACAAATTGAAGATAAAAAAATAAGCGATTCACTAAGTGAACCGCCTTTTGATATAGAATTTTTTTCTGAATTTAGAGACCTGTAAGTTTGTCGCCTAAAACTTCAACACCCAATGCTTTCATTCTTGATGCTAAATCTGTAGCCTCTTCTTTTTGCTCAGGTGTATAAGGTTTGTTTTTAATTGACGAATCAGAAGGTGCCATTTCTTGACCTGTCAATTCTTCTAATCTCATAACAATACTCTGTTTGGTGAAATCATCTAAATTTTCAGTTTTTAATCTGTTATTGAGATCAAGAATTTCTTGCTCTGTCTTTGCAGCCTGTTCATCAGGGGTCATAATATCAGAAGGAATCTTTTGTATTTCAGGTGCTTCTTCTGAATCTGTAACTTCAGGCTGAAGCATATCTAAATCTTCGGCTAATTTTAATAATTTTTTTGCTTTATTATATTGCTCTGAAAACATAAGATCGGCAGCCATTTTTCTTACACTAGCTGAAATTACTTTTTTATCTTCGATTAAGTGAGAAGACAAAGCAATTCTACGAGCCAAATCATTCAATGTTTGACTTGACCTGTATTGTCCTTTATTGCTCTCTTGTTCTGCAAGATTGAGCAATATATCAATAGCTGCTTTTCTATTCATATTTAAACTCCAAGTAATCTATAATAATTATTTTTATAAATTAATTGTTCAAAAACCTTTGTTAGACCAATGATCGGTAATATGCAGCCAATAAAGAGGCAACATTTTCCCAAGAAGTATTTCTTAAAAATTCTTTTCTCTTTGATATTTGCTCAGTAGAACATTTTTCATAATTACTAAAAATATTATCAATTTCTTGATATAATTCAAAATCATCACGGACTCTTGGCACAACACCCTCTAAATCATCAAATAGATGCACACCAGAGACGATTAAAGGGGTGGTTGTAGGTATTATCATTCTAGCGGCACCAGAAGCGGCTCTAACATCGTGTTCTGGATGATTTGCGTAAGGCAAAACACAAAGCTTAACTGTTCTGATTAATGATAGCAAAACATCTTCAGAAACAAAACCTCTATTAATAGTTACATTTCCAGTAATGCCTAACTCTTCGCATTCAATTACAAGTTTATAATAAAGTTCATCATGCTCTTTCATGCTTAATTCATTTTCAGATGCTTGGATGATATAATGAATATCAGGATACTTTTCTTTTAGAAGAGCAACTGCTTTTAACAATCTAGAATGACCCTTGTATGGGAATAGAAAACCTGGCTGAAAAATTGTGTAGTCAGAATTCCATGTGTTCCATAAAGCAGGTAAAAGTTCAGGATTATCACCTGTGCCATCAAAAATTTTAGTACCATGAGGAATCACAGTGATTCTTTCTTGCTCAATGCCTTTTTTGATTAAAGTGATTTTACCCTGATCTGTATGAACTACAATATTTGGAACAGCAGATTCTGAAACTAGCTTGTCAACATGCTCATAAACTGAATGCATAGTTGATACTACTTTGTAACCTTTCATTTTAAAGGTTGAAACTAGTTGGGTGAAAAAATAAGCTTTATGCCAAATGCCGTATTCATGAGAAAAATGAATAATATCTGGCTTCCAAGAATCAATTGCATAAATTAAATCTGATTTAGGATGCTGATTTCTAGTCCAACATCTTGTAACCCAGGCTGGATCTCCTGGAATTCTTTCAGATCTGTCATCACCATTGTATTCGGCAAAAAGTCTCAAGTCAACATGGTGCTTCAATTCTGAAGTCAAATATTCATTGTAGGTTGCGATTCCACAAGCAGTTCCATAATTACCAATGAATGCAACTTTGATGGCGCTATTAGAAGTGGGTTTTGCATCTACATGTATTGGTTTTTTAAACTTGGAATAGATTGCTCTAGGGATGTATAAAATACAATCAATGAAAATCGTTAAAAAATAATCAAATTTATTTGATGATCCGCCAGGGTTCCCACAATGTGAGTCGTTATTTCTATTCTTGAAATTTAAATAAATACAAGCAAGCCATACCAATGCAATAAAGGCGATTAAAGCTATAAATAAATTAATCATATTTTATTCTCCAAATCTTTTGTTAAATTGTCCCACTCAATTTCGAATTCTTTCCAAAGCTTCATTGCATTTGTTCTGTAATTAATAATATTATTTTTATAGTTAGAGTTAAATTCAGCATATCTTGTTGCATTAATTAAATTATTTTTATTTAAATTTTTTAAATCAACGCCACTTGCTGCAATAGATGCATCTTTTATCAACTCAATATTTTTGGCATGGTGAGTTATATCTACAAATCTAACTCCATAAAGCATTGCAGCAACAGATGAATGATATCTTTGACTTATTATCAAATCACTATCTGAAACAATTTTTAAAATATTTCTCCAGTTAGTTGGTTTACTTATCCAAGAGATTTTTGATTTATTTTTACATAATCCATAGATGTAAGCAGAAATAATTCTGTCATCAATTTCTTGTGAACATTGACAAGGAACCAACTGAATGTTCCAACCAAAAGTTGTTAACCAATCCAAATACGATGCAAGTTCTTTACATTTACTTTGCATTTCAATCCAGCTGGCAACATTTTCGTTGTCAAATGCTGGTTTAAAAGCATAATAATTTAAAAAAATATTTAATAATTTTTTATTAATTTTATTTTTATTTTCAACTTTTGAGGAAAAAAGTATGTCTGGTAAATACTTTACATCAAAATTTAATTTTTTTAATGATTCAAAAGAAAATTTATCTCTTACCCACCATTTTGCGTTAAGATCAGATAAATTTGATATAAATTGTGAATTATTCAAAGACTCATTGTAGATATTTACATTTAAGAAAACAATAGGTTTGCCACTTTCTTTAAGCTTTGGTAAATTAACTTCATTAAGCGCCCAAAACTTATTGTCTATGATGCCTCCACCACCGATAACAACTACATCTGAATCTAAAAAAGATGACTTTTGATAATCCAAAGTTCCATTGCTGCAATCTGAATATAATTTAATAATATGTTTATTTTGAGAAATTTTTTCTGATAGCAAATTTGCCATCATGTCATCACCAAAATTATTTTTGCCATAATAGCCACAAAGAGCTATTCTCATCCTAAAAGAATTCCGCTTGAAGGTTGCTCTTTTCTGAGATTGCCTTCAAATTTTGAATAGACATTGATTTTTACTGCATGAATAAGGGGGCCGATTTTTGGAATTCCTAACTCATCAAAAGTTACCCAGCCCGATGCATCCATTTCTGAATCTTACTATCTGTTCTGATTTCTACGTCCATATCGGATAATGCACAAAGCTTTTGCATGTTGTTAATTAATGCACACGCATCTTGTTCTAAAATTTTAAAATTATAAATTTTATCTTGAAGTTTTTCAGTTTCTTCTGGATCAGAAACAACTACAAATGGGCAAGGAGACCATAGTAACGCTAAGTCCCATCTACCCATTACTCTATTCAGGTAAGAAACAGTACCATCAGAAGGATTTGTCAATCCTGTGTTTTCTGTAGTGGTCAAATATTTTTTAATTGTTTTAAGTTCGGGTTCAACAATAGATTTATATTTTTTTAATTCTGTTGAAATTATTTTGTTTATGATTGTGTAGTTTCTTGACTCTACAGCACTTCTTAATTCTGTAAATGTTTTTACATCTTCATCGTAAAATTTTTCAATAAATTCATCTATTTCTTCATGGTTGTGAATATTATAGTTTTCATCTAATTTATCTAAATTTTTAATTGATACGCCTTCGTCAATAATAGACAATTCAAATGAACCAATCTTTGGATGATCCATGTATACAGTTAAGTCAAACAATTCTGAATCATTGTCTACAGGTGTGATTTGAAATGGTAAAGCTCTATGAGAATTAATTAATTTTAAATCATCAATTTTCTTGGCGATTTTTTGTGCGGTAACTACTTTATCTTGATTATTTGAAATCCAATTAAGAATGTTATTATATAAATTTTCTTGTTCTGACATATCTAAAACTCTTTATTTTAAAACGATATATCATTTATACATAAAATAAAATTACCCACTGTTTAAAGTGGGTAATAAAAAAATAATGGGAAGAGAATAAATCTCCTCCCATTATTCGATTCAAAAATCAGACTAGCTGACTTGAATTCTTGCTACAGCGTAATCGTTGATTACTGCGAAGCCGAGTTCCTCGAAGATAACCCAGCCGAGGCGGAGTCTCTTTGGATCGTCTGCAGGAAGAACGGTGATGTCCTGGCGAACAGGAATTGCACCAACGAACTGTGCAGGAGCAAGAACGTAAACTGCGTTCTTAGGAACCATGGTGCTGACGTGGATGTCAGCGCTGTAGAGGTGACCATAAAGACCGGTCATGAGAATGTCGCGTTGGGTTGCTTCATCAAAGAAGTCCTTGCCCCACATACGAACATCCTTGTATCTTTGAGGATGCATAACGATCTTAGCACCGATAAGTTCGTGCTCTTCGATAAGTGTCAACGCGAGGTTGATGTTATCTGGTTGAAGAGTACCTGTTACGGAGATGCTGTGGTCAGCTGGAACTGCAGCGTTGATAACTGAGAACACTTCAGTGTCCTCTTGGCGCTGGAGGGAGTCCTTAGCACGGACCTGTGCGCGGTCAACGATGTAGTATCTTCTTGAGCGGATTTCGTTCAACTTGATTGTTGGGTTGGAAGCGATCTCGATAACTGGAACGAGGAGCTCTTCTGCTTCAACAACATGTGTAGGTACGGAACCTCTCTTAGGGATAACAGCAGACTTAACTGCGATATCTCTCTCATAGCGTGGGAGAGCGCCCTGTGGGAGCTCATCAACCATGAGAAGCTTGCGGCCGATGGCCTGGTACATCAAGGAAGTCTTGATTGGTTCAACCATTGCCTGTGCAAGTGCAACACGGCCTTCGGCTGTATCAAGAGCAGCTGCGATAACAGCTTCCTTCTGCTCATTTACGCTCTTCGCGTTCTTTACAATACTCATTTTTTAGTATTCTCCTTAAGCTTTAAGTTAGCCTAGTAATCAGCCTAGATAAGGGTGATGTACCAGAGGCCTGCCGCTGAATCGTATCTGTCAAGCTTAGCAACGGTAACACCCATGCTTGTAGCTGCAGTGTTGACCTTGACAAGGTAACCAGCGTTAACGCCAGCGCCGTAGGTCAAAAGGTCATTGGTTGTCCATGATGTGTATGCTGCATCTGAAACAACTGTTGAGTTGGAGTCATCAGTTCTGAAGTTAGCAACCATATCGGTTACAAACTGACCAGGAGCTTGGTAAACACCAACACCACGTCTTGGGCCTTGGTAGCCTGTGGAACCAGATGTAAGGTCAGTTGGGCCGGTTACTGTTTCATCGAATGCAGCGTTGTCTGCGAGACCACGCTTGATGCCTACAAACCAACCATTGTTTGCTGCCTGAAGAACGCCTGAAGCATCAACGTAGGATGAACCAACTGGATCAGCCTGAATAAATGTAACACCGGTTGTATTCTTGTCATCAGCTGCAAGACCAACATATGCACCTGCGCTCTGATGAGCAACAGTTGCGCGGTTAGCCTTAACGACATTACCGTCGGTTCCTCTTGCTAAAGCCATACCACTGTAGAAAGCGGTACTCTTATCAACAGGATAGTTGAATGGGAACACATTAATAAGTTCTTTAATCGCCATTTCTGGAATTTCCTCCTAAAGGATTATAAAACAAAAATTTGTGAAAACTAATCGTCAAGACGTGGCATTGTAAAAATGCTCTTTAATGCTTGCTGTAGATCAGTGGACACATTGCTTGTTGTACCTGAATAACCAGGTATTGTAGCTACGCCATTAGCTGATGCAGTGCGAACACTCTTCTCAGCATGTGCTGACGCAACACGCTGCTCTGCAGTCTGTGACATTCTCAACATTTGAGCGCCAGATGCAAGCATTGCTTTGACGGTAAGACCGTCATTCATCCACAAGTCAACATTGGACTCGACTTCATCTTGATCAAGCAGACCAGCGAGGCAAAGTTTTGTGGAGACACCGTAAGCTGTCTTCAAACGAGCTCTGAATACTTCTGATTCCTTGGCAAAGGTAGCCCATTTGGCTTCCATGTCCATGGATGCTTCGTCATATTCATCTTCATTTTCTTCGTCTGTCATCATGCCATAAGAAGCTTGTTCTTCTTCTTCTGCAACATTAATATTAACTTCGCCTGCATATCTTGCAAGTTCATTAACCTTAGAAGCAGTGATTTGCTTGTAAAGCTCAAGGCCTTCTGCGAATGTAAGATTAGAAATAGTATCGTTTGAAACACCAGCCTGTACAAGGCTATTGTAAAGTTCTTCTTCAGCTGCTTCTTCTGCAGTTAAATCAGATGCTGTAACAGTATTCTTTCTGCTAGTCATATCTGTCTGAGTAGGAACTTCAAAATCTTCGAATTCTGGTAAAGAATTACCTTCTGCTGTTGCATATGACATAGGATCAAAATTGACCTTATATGCATTTACATCATCAATCTGGCCTTCGAGCTTGGTTGCAACAAACTCTTTATCAAAGCCAAGATTTTCGCCATTGAGGGTTGGAACGTTTACTTTGTTGAATTCAGGATTCTGATCGCGGAGGCTATTGCCTTCGCTATTTGTCATGGTCATTTTAGCATACTCGCCCTCATTCTCGTAGCTACCCTTGAACTCCATATCTGATGCTACACGGGTGTTGAGAGATGCGAGAATTGCTTCGCGTTGTGCGCGCGCATTTTTACTCATTGTTTGCACCTTCCTATTTGCAGTTACTGAAGACATAACGTCTTCAACATCTTCTTCATATTTTTTAATATCGGAAGACATGTCTTCCTTGTCCTCTGCAACTTCACCAGCATCACCGAATACTTCGGTCATTGCTTTTTCGAGAGCTTCTTGGAATTCATCTACTTTATCAGCAGGTACTTCCACTTCGAGAGTCGCAACATTGTCGTTTTCTTCGCCGCCATCTTCCATGCCTAAATCATCTTCATGATCGGCGTGATCTTCTGAATCATCAGAATCCTCGTCATCATGCTCGTCTTTCATTTCTTCGGCATCTGTATCATCTGCGAAGTTTGCAGCCGTCATTTGTGATCCAAAAGGTTGCTCAATAAACTCATCAGGATTAATTCCCTCGGCTTCAAGTGCTGCAGGCATCATTGCTTCTCTATAAGCTGATGCTACAATTCGTGCTGTGTCTACATTAAGACCCAAACTCGAGGTTCTTACAAGATCTGAAACACATGCTTGCATGTCTTCAGCATCTTCAACACGAATTTCTGCAATTCTCATCGCACGTTTAAGAGCATTGTTCTGGACGTTATCATTATTTTTAGCCATAGTGTCTGCTCCCTTCTCTTTGCTTCTTCTGAAAAATATTCCCTCTAACCTGCAAAAAAATCAAAAAATCTTGAAGACTAAGTTTTATAGAATGATTTTTACAGACATTAAAGCAACTTATACAGCAATAAATAGGCTCTGCCTAAACAGAGCCTATTTATTTTTTAATTATTAAACAATTTTGTCAATACTTACAGAAACTCTCTTAGGATCTTTGCTTGACTTGTGAACTCTAGGTATATAAACCTCGCCACAGTTGTAGCAGAATCTGTTGTCTTTGACAAGCTTTGCTTCTCTATTGCCACATGATGGGCAGATATGACCTACAGGTAAAAGCTTAGCAGTTCTGTTGTCAAAATCTGGCGATGTAGCGGAAATAAATACTTCAGGATCTTGAGTATAAGAAATTCTTACCATTAATGGGAATGAATTTCCAGCCATTGCTCCTCCGCCTAAACCAGGGGTTGCTGGCATACCAGGCATAGCTGGTGCAGCAGGGGCTGCTGGCATAGCCGGTGCAGCAGGAGCTGCGCTTAAATCAGGAGCTGGCGCTTCAGGAGCTACAGCTTCAGCTGCAGGCTCAGCATCTTCATTCGCTGATTTATCAATATCTGAATCACTATTTGGCTTAAGGGTAATTTGGTAAGTAATTTCCATGTCTGTGTTACATGAATTACAATGACCCTTTCCATTTGCTAAATCTACATTCTTGCTTCCACAAGCTGGGCAGATTGTACCAATTGGAAGCTTCTTGCCAGGCTCAGGGATCTCGTCTGTATCTGTATTTTGCTCTTCTGTGATATCAGCCATAGGAGTGGTAAGTGCTGATAAACCAGCGCCCATTTCACTTCCTGGCATTGCTGGCATAGAAGGTACTCCCATACCTGGCATAACTTGAGCAAATCTAGAAAGAATTTCTTTTCTCTTAGCTGCTCTAAGTTCTTGTGCTGCATCTGTATTTACAATTGTGTCGGCATCTTGTGGCATTTCGACCATAGAACCATCTTCAGTTGGCATGTTTGAATCTACTTTGAAAGTCTTTGTAAATCTTGATGTCACAGAAGCTGTAATATAACCATCTGGAGATACAGATACATCATTCAATGAGAATGTGTTTGGATCAACTGTGTAGCCATTGCCAGCTAAAAGATCAATAGCTTTTTGTCTAAATTGATCTTCAAAATCATCTGACTTTGGATCAATTCCACCAAGGTCATCAACTGTACAGGTGATTCTCTTAGTAACAACCTTTTCGTCTGTAATTTGTACAGCAGAAGTCTTTACATTTGCTTCAATGAGTCTATTGACAAGATTTTCTGCAACTCTAGGATTCTGAACAGCCATAGAAGCTGCTTCTGCAACTGATTTCGAAGATTGATTAAACTCAATAGCATAATCAGCTAACCAACCAATTGTGTTTTCTGTAATGTCAACTTGTGCAGCAAATCTTTGTGAACCATAAAAATCTTTTCTAGCTCTTGCAGTAACTCTGTTGTTTACATTGCTTTCAGATTTTGCTAACTCGATTCTAGCAGCAAGATCATCAGAAGAAATTTCAGAAATTGATGCAACAACCTCAGATGGAGTTACTAAAGAATCTTCTGCAGATGCAGCAAAAGCCATTAATGATGTTTTAAGATGCTCTCTGCTTACTTCTTCTGCATCGATTGATGCCAAAGCCGCCTTGAGAACATCAGATCTTGAATGGCTAGAAGCAACAACACTTGGGTTGATCTTAGCATCTTTGATCTTTGACTGAGCAGAAGCAGTTACAACACCAATTACAGCAGACTTTTTGGATTCTGTGCTTGCAAAAATATCTTTAATGTCAGCGGCAGATACAGTATTGATCTTGCCAAGTTCATTATAAATAGCTGCTACTGAATTGAGATTGGTATCAATGTTATGGAATGCTCTTCTGCCAGCAATTACTTCTCTTCTACCATTGCCTAATTGAGCCAATTTAACTAATTGAACAAAATTCTTTTGTGAAGCAAGCTTAATAGCGGTATTGACAATCTCTTCAGGGGTAACCTTAGCAGCAATAACAGCATTTGAAAGAGCTTCCATAGAAAGTCTGACAACTTCAGATGCAGTTGCAGCAGAATGTTGCATGTGTGCTTTTTGAAGTTGTTCATTGATAACAACTTCTGGATTTCCACGTCTAGCATCTTCAAGAAGTGCATCTTTGACATCATCATCGACAAAGTTATGTCCATAAAGGCCTGCCTTGTCTGATAATAGCTGATTAATGGTAACCATATCGTCTGCGTTATTTGGCTTGTCGATAGCTTCGAGCTCTTCTTCTCTGGTTTCTTCACCGTCGACATCAGATCTCTTGTATTCCTCTGCCATATTTCCGCCAAGAAGTTCTTCAATTGTAGAATCATAAGAACCCTTGTGTAGTGGATCTAAAGCTTTTTCATAAACATCATCAAGGGGCTTCCAGCCAGCAGTAATATTTCTGCCATTAGCCTTAGCAGCATTTACTGCCTTGCTGAATACACTTAAAAACTCAGAAGCGACTTCAATACCATTGCCTTCAGCAATAGATTCTAAGTCAGCGTCAGTCAAATTAGGTTCCCAAGCAACTCTGACGTTATTGTGATAAGCTTCAATTTCACCCTTAGATGAAATAACAATCTTGTTACCAAGCTTATCTTCAATTTCGAACTTTTCGGTTGCCTTGGCAGCCTGCTTCAATCGGCGCTGTTGGACAAATTTATCCCAAATGCTCATTGATTTCTTTCCTCCCGCCACCTTAACTGGTGTGTTTGTTTTTATGGGCTGATTATTTTCCGCCGCTCTTACTGATGCTTCTTGGTTCTGGGCGGAAACTCCAAGTGCAGAGGCAAGATTCTCCAGCGCCTTGCCGACCTTTTCTTTTGTAGAAGCTGTTGCTACACGAGAAACTTCTTCACCGTTATGTGACCAGACAATAGACCTGCCTGACTTAGATGAAGCAACTGCTCCTCCACCAATACCCTTGTTTGCTTCTTGCATTTCTGGAGGCAAAACAAAAGATTGATTTTGTGTCATTAATTGTCCAACACCACCAGCTGGAGAATAATTTTGTGGTGCTGTTTGTGGAGCGCCAGCAGCAGGGGCAGCTGGAGCCTGTAATTGACCTTGATTAATTGGGGCTTGTGCTTGCTGATTTTCAGTGCCAACACCATCATTGATCAGATCTTCCATGGTGGCCTGAAGATCAGCCATAGATTTGGATATCTTAGATACATGAGTTAAATCAACATTGTCTTTACGCGCAAACATATTTATAATTGCAACTTCTAAGAAGTTCAATGATAAATTCAACATGTCTAAAATATTCAAACCAGAAGCTGGATCTATGCCTAAAAATTTTAAAATATTCGAAACAGTTGCATTCTGCCCTGCGCCTGCACCAGCCAATAGTGGTCCACCCACTAAAGTTTGGGCTATTTTTGTAGCAATGTTAGCAGCACTGTTTACTTCTCTTAAAATTGTTTCATATTCATTCTTATTCAAGTCATTAGGAATTGATGAAGCTGCGAGCATGATATTTGCATGCAATTCACTTGCTTTCTTTTCAACTGTTACAGCCTTAGTAAGAATTTCATCTTTGTCATAGATCTCTTCAATTTCACAAGTTGGGAATGCTCCATCGCCGACTACTGAAAGTTCAATAAATTTAAGACCCATGTTCTTTTCATAAACTTTCTTACCTGACTTTGGATGAATTTTGCCCTTGTATTTCTTCAAGCATTCGCAATAGTCTTTTTCAGTTGCAGCAATATTGCCACACTCTGAACATTCGCCTTGCTCTACCTGGCACCCCATGGATACATCATGCATGTAACCAACACGAATACCTCTCGCAATATCTGGATAAGCCGATTCGTCAATATAAAATACAGTATAGACACAATTTTCTGAGTCATCCCATTCGGCATGTACAACCATACCTTTGGCTTCGAGAACATCATCATTCTTATGGTTGGCGTACATTGGCACACCTTCGAATGTTTTATATGCTGGACCCTTTGTTTTAACTTTCTTGCCATCAGAATCAGATTGAATAATATCAACTTGTTTCAATAATTCAGCTCTGGCAAAATAGTCACCATTGGCATTGACTGTGTCAGCGTCGATTGCTCTAGCACGAACCCAGAGTAATTTTTCATCTCTGAGCTCATTCATGAGCTTAATAACATCTGTGTCTTTGTATTTATCTAAAACATCATCGACTTCAGCATAAAGTGATGTTAAGCCATCCTTAGCAGCCTCTCTAATGTTGGCTAACCTAAGGTTGGAATTTTTAATATCATTTCGATCAGAAGAATTTAAAAAAGATTTTAAATTAATCATTCCTCCCGAAATACCAGTTTTAATCATATGGCTTCCTCTTTAGCTATCGAATGAGTTTTTGAAAAATTCAAAAAATACTCTAATTCTTATCTTTAAGTATTATAAATAAAAAACCTACATTTTTCAAAAAAATGCAGGTGATTTAAACTTTTTTACTTTTCCAATAGTACTTTGAAATCATCCATAAAATTAATAAATTATTGCCTAAGGAAAATGTATTAGATTTGAGTATGTTCATGTTGGATGCAATATAATCTTCCTTATATTTTGCCAACAAAGCGGCGATCCAAATATCTGTATTTGATATCTGCGCCCTAAGTTCTTTTACTTTATCAGGTTTTTCTTTATTAAGTTCAAGATTTTTTAATAAAAATTTTTTCCAATTGTGGCTAATTACTAAATCTTTTGGTAAATCATTAATAAAATTTTTATTATTCACTTGAGATAAATTGTATCTCGACATAGATACTGAATAAACATCTTTTGAAAATGAATAGATGAATGATAATAAAAAAATATTTATTCCAATTATGAAAACTTTTTTATTAAAGTAAATTTTTATTTCTCTTTTGTTGTCTTCGTCATGGATATTTATTGGTTTGAATAAATCATTATTTTTTAATTTTTCCCATAAAGAAGAAGAAGGCGGAGGTATAGCACTTCCGCCTTTTATTCTTACATCACCAAAAACGCCAAATTTTATTTTTTTAAAAAAGAACGATTTCATTTTAGAAACTGATTAGTTTTTTAATTGCATCAAAGACCACATTTACACATTCGTGGCCCTTATGTTCAATTTCTTCCTCTGTAAATCTTAGAATAGTCCAACCTTGTGTAGCCAATTCCATATCTCTTCTTTGATCTCTTTGTATGTCTTCAGGATTAGCATGGAATTTTTTAGAATCAGCTTCTATTCCAAGTTTAATCTCTGGCATAGCTGCATCCAACTGGTACTTCATATTAGGGCCTGCTTGATACTGAGCATATATTGCAAGTGGAATATTTTGGCCTAATAATAAATTATATAATTTTTGTTCCCAGCTTGTGAATAATTGAATTGGTTGATTAGGATATTGTTTCTTAGCAATTACAATTTTTTCTTGAGCAATTAAATTATTATATTCTGTAGCAGCAGTGCCATTCAATGGATAAGTGAATTTTGTAAAACCAGGACCTGGTTCTATTAAAGCAACCATATCTTCTGGCATTTCTGGCAATGGTCCAAGAAGTGCTCTTCCTGTGACAATTCTTTCACTCTTCATAAATTCAGTGTGTGCTGCTGATTTTATATTTGTAGAAGCAATTCTGGTGTTCAATCTGCTTTCATTCATCTCAGATCTTTCTGAGTAAATGTCATTAATTACAGATGAAGCAAATCTATATGATTCGCCAGGGTTTTCTACAGATGCAAAAGATGGCAATCCAACAGGGGAGCCGAGACCAGCTGGTGATCCTAAACCAGGAGCAGCTGGTAAAGAACCTGTGGTATCCATTGGAGCGCCCATAGGTGCACCCATTCCACCGCCCATAGGCATAGACATTGGAGATGCGCCATATCCCATTCCAGAGACACTACCTAATCCACCTATAACTCCAGGCATTGAAATTACATTGGCAGCTTGTTCATATCTTAATCTTTCAACTTCTTGATCAAAATCAATTTTTAAATTATCATACATAGTTTGTGCTGAAATTTTACCATTTTTAAATAAATCAGCTAAAACTTGAATCACACCAGTGTTATCTCGAAGTTGAGTATCATCCCATTTTACAGTAGGATAGATATATTCATTTTCGCCCGTATCGCCTCTGGAAGTAAACCCGTTCCAGATTGCAACTTGTCTGAATAATCTTTCTTCTATCCAATATGCTACTTGATTTCTGATTTGATCTAATCTTTTATTTAATGCAAGCAAACCAACTTGAGCATTGGAATATGAAGGACCATCACCATTGATGATGGCTTTATTTAATGAAAGAGCATTGATAAATTCTGTTTCAATTTGCTCCATTTCATTTGTAATAGGTAAAATTTTACTATTTGCACCAACAAAGTCAAAATCAACTGCATGGTGAGTAACAATAGTTAATAATGGATCCATAGCAACATTTGCAAGTTCTTCTTGCATTGTTTCAAGGTCTTCTTCACTTGCGGGGCGAGTATCATTACCAATTTTAACCATCTTAATCGGTAAGATATGTCTTTCAGCAATGAGCCATTGGGCGGTTCTTAATTTGTCCTTATAAGCATATACACCCATAAGTCTTTTAAGAATTGATGTGCCATAAGGATTAAATGCTGAAGAACCAT
>JACCEA010394580.1_pt1 | contig 49700 bp, 49 predicted proteins | sample 7449851 | NCBI WGS metagenome assembly JACCEA01 (sample SAMN15323453, study PRJNA562643) | freshwater metagenome | isolation source: river surface water | place: USA:Blue River Watershed | collected 2017-08-18 | reverse complement strand
TCAAATCCCTCTGTAAACAAAAAGTCAATAAACTCCCATACATTAGGCCTTAAAAATGTGATATGAGTATCAATATCAAACCATTTAAACTTATCTTTCCATTCTTCCTCTTTACCCTCCATTTTCAGAATATATTTTTCAACGGAATGAACCAATGTTCTGTCTATATCTAAAATGACCCCGGGTCCTTTTATCGCGCTTTGCGCTCCGTTTTCTGATGCACTAAGTGCATCGTAAACTAAAATGATTCCCTTCATTTATTTAAAGCATTTTAAAGGTTTAAATTATTTATATTAAAGATGAAAGTCATAGTTACAGGTGGAGCTGGCTTCATTGGAAGTCATATCGTTGATAGACTTGTTGAAGAAAATCACGAAGTCATTGTCATAGATAATGAAAGCGCAGAATGCCATAATCAATTTTACTATAATGATAAAGCCCAGAACTATAAGTTTGATATTTGCGACTATGAAAATATAAGACCTTTATTTGAAGGCGTAGATTATGTTTTCCATTTAGCAGCAGAAGCAAGGATCCAACCGTCATTAACAAATCCACTCTTAACAGTAAGAACAAATTCCTTGGGAACAACCACAGTTTTACAATGCGCGAGAGAGGCTGGTGTTAAGAGGGTGATTTATTCATCTACAAGTAGTGCTTATGGGAGAAAACATTACCTTAATAACTTCTGGTGGAAGGGATTAACAGAGGATATGGAGGATGATTGTTTAACACCATATAGTGTAAGTAAGGTTTCAGGGGAAAAGATGTGTAAGATGTATAGTGAATTATTTGGGTTGGATACGGCTATATTAAGATACTTTAATGTTTATGGGGAAAGAGAACCAACAAAAGGACAATATGCGCCAGTTATAGGGTTATTTCTAAGACAAAAAAATGCAGGTAATCCAATGACGATAGTAGGTGACGGAGAACAGCGCCGTGATTTTACTTATATAAAGGATGTAGTAGATGCAAATATATTATGTATGAAATGCGAGGGAGAATTAAGTGGAGAAATGTTTAATATAGGAACAGGGAAAAACTATAGTATAAATGAACTTGCAGATATGGTTGGTGGTGGTAATTATAAAGTAGAATTTATTCCAGAAAGAAAAGGAGAAAGTAGGGTCACTTTAGCTAATAGAAGTAAAGCAGAGAATATTTTAGGTTGGTTCCCAAAAAGAAATTTAGAAGGGTATTTAAAAGACTGTAATATCTAATGCTTCTTCGGATGTTCCTGAATAATTTTTAATAGAGCCTAAGCTTCTTAACCAAGCTTTTGCTTCTTCTATAGAATTTGCTTTAACGAAACCTGAAAAAACCCATTCATCATCGTCGTCTAGTTTTACAATTGGATTTATTACAGTTAGTTTATTATTTACTTTTGGTTTATTAAAATACCAAACTGCAAATGAATATTCATTTCCTCCTGTTATTGTAGGAGACTTTCTTATAGGCGATTTACCCGCTTTATCGCCTTTGGCTCCGTTCGCCTTGCGAACAGCTCCTCTACGGGTTGGCTTTCTTCTAGATGATTTACGGGCTTTAGCTCCTCTACTGGTTGGTTTTCTTCTAGATGATTTACGCGCTGGTTTTCTTCTAGATGATTTACGCGCTGGTTTTCTTCTAGATGATTTACGCGCTTTAGCTCCTCTACGGGTTGGCTTTTTTCTAGATGATTTACGGGGCATTTTATTTAATTAAAAGAAAATTAAATAAAATTATTTGATTTTAGAAGTAAACCTAAATTTTAGGGTAGTTTCCAAAAAGAAATTTAGAAGGGTATTTAAAGAGTAAAATTATCTAATATATATTTTTCCATTTCTTCATAAGTATCAAGAGAAATACACTCTTGTATAAAAGGTGAAAACATATCTAAGTCTAAATGCCTTAATAACTCGGTTAAATCTTTTGTATCAATTTTATCTAAATATAGGTCTTCATCACTAGGTATTATAGTTTTTCCATTATATGTAATATGAGATAACCCATAATCTATAATTCTTGCTACATACCTTGCTTTTAAAGTTATAATCTTTCTGGAAAGATTATAGGTTAATTCACACTCTCTTTCTTGAATTAATACATTTGCTCTATGTAAATCATTATGTTTAAATCCATACTGTTTATAAGCTATGATTAAAGATATAATAATTTGAAGCATAATATTACTTAGATCTTCTTTATTATGTCTTGTATTAATAAATTCGTGAAAAGACATTGTATCATCAAAAAACTCGGATAAAAGTAAGACTGCTTTATCATCTGTAGAACACAATAATTCAGGGTCAAAATTATCATCATTTTCATTTATAAAATCTATATAAATTTCAAGGTGTTTGTAGTCTACTTTTTCTAAAAATATTTTAATTTCTGTTAAATATAAATCACGCATATCTTGGTCTTTTTTAAGGTTTTTTGGATTTTTTCTAAAAAATTTAGTTTGTTCTAATACTTCTGTAAGCTCTTTTTTTATAAGTCTAATATACCTATATGAAGGGCTATTAATACATTTTCTAATATAATTTTTTAATACGGCTATAAGGGTTGGAAGATATTCTAAAAAAACACTTTTATCATCTATCTCTTCAACCTCATAATCGTCTCCTTCATCTTCAATTAATTCAAGGTACAAATCATACACCTTTTCTGGTATTTCTAAAATATCCCTTATCTTACCCCTATAATTTTCTTTTTTATTTAATATTGTTCTATCTATTGGAGGAGAACATATAAAGCCTCCATATGTATACATAAAATTTGGAGTATATTCTCTCAGGTTATTAAGAACCATACCAACTAAGATTTCGTGAATAATATTATCATTTTCAATATCTATTATTTTTGGGGAGAACTTAAGTATAGCAAAAGGTTCATTATTTTTAGTCGTTGATACTTTAAAAACCATTCCTTGGTCTCCTTGTGATGAAGAAGGGTTTAATATAAATTTATCCTTTAACTTATCTGATAAAACTTTTTTATTTTCAGAAGAATAACTGTCCCTTAATATACCCGAAACATAACAACTAATATCGTGTTGAACTTTATGGGTTAATTTATCTGAAAAAGAATAATTATCTATATCTACATATTCCGTATCACATTTACCTTGGGATAATGATTTTATAATCTCTTGCTTATTCATTTACTATAATCTTGAGAAAATAATAAAAAATTGAAGGGTAAAATTTAAAATGGACCCAGGGTCCATTTAATTGATTTTTGAAAAAATATTTAAAGAAATAAAACATATTATAATATAAAATGAATACGGAAGAGTTCAACACTATTTGCGATAAATGGAAGGTCCTTTGTGCTGTTATGATGTCTAAGGGATATTTTCCGACTGTAGCGAGAGAAATATTTTTTACTGCAAAGAAAATCAAAGAGGAGGGTTATTCGGATGAATTATGTTCTGAATTTAATATACATTTTAAAGCTATTAAATATGGGATCTGGAAGGAATATAAAAGTATATTAAAAAATGATGACTTATCCCAGGCTTTTATTAAGGAGTTTTTATTATTAACTAATAGAACAACTTTATTGCTTGAAGGAAGACAGGAAATTCCAGATGACTTTATTAATAGAGTAGAAAATAAATTGTCTGATAAAGCAAGGGAAATTTATATTGATAATTTTGCTTAACAAGTTTAAGGGTAGTGTAAGAGTATAATAATTAATTTATGACTAATAATTAGTCTTAAATTAAACTTTAAATCCATTTTCATATACACATTTTTCTTTTAATGTTCCGTCTTCATTCCAGTATAAATAATCACCGTGTATTTTATCGTCTTTATATGTTGTTTCAATACATTTATTTCCATTATGCCACCAGCTATTATATTCACCATTCCATTTATCACCTACCATAATTACTTGGTCGTGTAGCTTTCCATCACCCTCATAGTATCTAGTTAATTCATAGGTATCAAATTTAATCCATGTTTTTTTACTAGTTAAAATACATGATTGATTCCAATGTTCTGATTTAATTAATTTACCATCATCTCTGTATACAATATCTAGTGAAAGTTTTCCATCTTCATACCAACATTTATACTTTCCTACTTGTACTCCATTTATATAATTTTTTATCATAGAGAGTTGACCGTTTGGATAATAATCTTTACGAACACCGTGTCGTTTATTATAAAGATGGTTGGTTTCATACATTGGACTTCCATTTTCATACCAAGCATTATATACTCCACTCATAAGTCCTTTATTATATTCAGCATATACAGAACGTATTCCATTTTCGTACCATGTTTCTGTTATTTCTGAAGGTTGACCATCTTTATAATTTCTTATAGCTTTCTTTGAACCGTTCGGATAGAATTCTTTATATTCACCGTTTAAATGACCTCCAGTCATATGGTATTGAAGTTTAATACCTCCACCTTCTTCTTCAGGATAAAATTCTTCATACTCGCCGTCCTTTTTCAAAAACTTTTTGACAAGGAAAATATTATCACGACTTGCATTATGCTCTTTCATAATGGTTAAATCGTCTTCAGAGAACTGAAAGTATTGAGGATACTTTTCCATCTCAAGGAGCAACCATCGGATGTCTCGAACCTTTAAAACGTTATTTTTAAACGATTTTCCATTAAAAAAGAGATGGTCGGTTTCATTCTTAAATGGTAAGCATTTATTAAATAAATTTAAAAATATTTCTTTAAACGAAGTGCTAATTTTTGTGCTTTCATATAAGCATAAACAATTTACTATATTAATCATAACAAGACAGCTTAAATATCCATAAAATTCTCTGTCTTTGTATTGTTCGTTAATTTTCTTAAGTTCTTCAAGAGGGTCTCTTACTTTTACAACTTCAACCTTAGTTTCAGTCTTTAATTGTTGAAGTTTTTCCAAAGATTTATTCACGAGAGAATTGTGGTCTTCAAAAGCCTGTAAAACTTTTTGTTGAGAAGCTTTGATTTGATACATAATTGAAGCAATATTTGAGTTTTCGGTTGTCATTTGTAATCCGGACATCGGTTTATATTAGTATCCCGTAATCTTTAAACTATACTTAGTTGAAAGATTATTTTAATTAAAAGTTAAACTGGGTTCCCTGTGAGTAGCAAATTAAACTTTAACACCATCTTTATATACACAATGTTCTTCTAATTTTCCTGTAATCATATTAAAGGCTTTATAATCTCCCTCTAAAATTCCATCTTTATAATTACACTCTAATATAAGTCTGTTTTGAAAATATCTTTTATGTTCTCCGTGTAATTTATCTTCTTTATATTCTGATTCCATTACTCTGTCTCCATTATTCATAAATACTCGTTCATATCCGTCTTTTAAACCTTCTTTAAAAGAACATTCTTGTTTAAGTTTTCCGTCTGGATAATGTTCTTTTATAATTTCGTTATTTAACATTGTTTTTATATTAATTATCTTTAAACTTTAACTCTCTTTTTGAGTTGTGATTTTTCAATATCTTTTTCATTAGCAAATTCCCAAAAGAATTTATTAGGGACACTTTTACCTTGACAAACTTTCTTAATGAAAATAGACGATTGGCCGGTTTCATTTACCGCATATTTTATACAAGGATATTTCTTAATGAAATTACCCTTAGATCCATCTTCTTTAAGTTCATATTGATTAACAGGGTAAGTATACCCTGTTAATTCATTTTCTATTGCGTGTTTTATATTTTCACTTTTTGTTACCCATTCAAGGTTCTCTGCATTATTATGAAACTTAATTCCATTTTTATGATTTACATCAAGGTCTTTATAGTCTCCAAAATTAGTTTTTCCTTCTATAGGGTTAAATAAGAAACAAACAATACGGTGAACAAAATAAGTTTTGCCTTTAATAGTAATGTCAGAATACATATCTTTTCTTATTCTACCTATAGTATAAACTCCTTTAGAAACATTAAATACTCCATTTTTATATATAATAACCCCTGGAAAATCTTTATATGATTTAAAAATAAATTCAGGCGGGCTATCTAACTCAAAATACTGTTGTTTGTTTCCAATACTGTCTATAAGCTTTAAATTATCGTTAAATTCTTTGGATTCTGGAAGGTTTATTATTTCTTTTGTCCCACTTCCCCAAACAAAGAGGTTGAAAGGAGCTATGTTTTTTGATTTATCTTTTGTCTTTACAAAATAACCTTGTTCTTCTAAAAATTCATAATGAGGGATCTTATATACCTTTGCTATTATATTTTTTGCATTATAATATTTTCCTGCTAACTTGACTGTAAAATCTTCTTTTATGTTTACAATTTCTTTGTTATTGTTTATAATTTCACCAGCTTCAGATACCCATCCATATTCAAACATTTTATAAGAAATATCATTAATTTTTAGGGTATTTTCATCTGATAAGTTTGAATTATTTACTATTAAAGAACGACACTTAGAACACTGTTCGCTATTTTCATTTTCTTTTATATTTTTGATTGTTCTTTTAAAAACAGTATTACATTTACAGCTATATTCAACCTCTGTGTATACACTTTTTATTTCATCTATATTTGTAATTAATTTACCTGAAACTTTTAATAAAAAAATATTCAGGTAGTTATGAAGGTCTTTAATCCTTGCATCTTCTCTTATTCTTCTTTGAGTTTCTTTAGAAGGATCTTTGTATTTAACTATAAGGTTATTTATGTTACAATTAGAATAATCCCCATCTATATGGGTAATTTCCAATTCTGACATATATGTCTTATATTCTTCTTCACAATCAAAAAATGGATTAAAAGCCATAATCACAAGAACACTTATATAGTATCTATTACTATCTTTGAATTTTACACAAAGCTTATTTGAGTTCTTCTCGTGAGTTGGTATTTTTTCATTTTTTATTTTACCAGATGGAAGTCTGACTAATACTCCATTTTCATAAATTTTATATTCAGAGAATTCTTTCAGTTCTTTATAAGGTATATTTTTTAAGTCATTCACTTCTATCTTATTAATATAAGAACTAAGATAATTATCTCTAAACTTTATTTTAGAAGCATCTATAATATTACCTTCAAAATAAGGTATTTTATCTTCTGTAAATTCTTCAGCCTTAAATATGATTGACATAAGTTCTATTAAAGAATAGGTTTTCTTGCTTGTTTTAATCTTATCATTTTCAACAAGATTATTACCTTTTTTACCAATAACTTTTCCTTTACTGGAGACCCAATATTGTTGAAACTTTTTCCAGGTTTCATCCCCTTGTGAATATTCTTTTAAATTATCATCCAAATACCACTTATATTTAGGGTCATTTATAGTCATTTCTTTCGCGCAGCATTTAGGCACATATTTTTTGTTTTGAATTTCATCTCCGTTACAGGATATATCTTTCAAAGACCTTTGTTTAATAGTTCCACAAGAGCATATATATTCAAAATTATCTGTTGTAAGGTTTACATCATCTAAGCTTGAAGTAAGAGTGTAGTCTCTTTCTTTTAAGAACGCAGATATAGTAGCTTGAGTTTTATTCATTTTAGTTATTTTAAATAATATAATTTATTTCTTTAAATCAATTAAATTATATTATGATTCAAACCTATTTATTATATGAGAAATATATAATAAATAAGAAACGAAAATATGATTTCCACCTTATAAAATTGGGAAACCAAGAGCGGTTCATACCCACAAGTAGATATGATTTATTCCCAGTATTTTCATACCAGGCCGGAGCACACCTTATGCCTCTATTAGTAGTTAGAGACCGACCGACATCTGCTCTCTGAACTGCATCCGTAGCTTTTACTTACACCTGTAAAAGCCCTTAGGACTTGGCTGCTGATTATCCATTTAGAAGTCGTAGTGACCTTCTAATCTTCTTGAATTTTTACTATACCCACGCCATTACGCTTGGTTCTACACCGTGTTTTTCAACCGATGAGTAGTATCAAGAAGCTTTAGGAACTTCCAGCAATTTGACGATCTTGCCATCATTAAAGATGACTAGCGAGTTATATACCATTTGGGTAGTATTTACACTGTTTTCCCGATAAAGTAATACTACAACTTTATCAGCAGCTCGCTGTTGTGGAGCGCTTGTTAATTGTTTAATAGGAAACAATCATATTTTCTCCACCAGAAATTCTGACGATGTTATGGTTAAGACCCATAATAATAGCTTCATAGGATTGAGCAGTAGCTGCACCTTGATTTGCGGATGCACCTGCAGCAGCAGTAACAGCATCAGTAGAAGCTTGGAATTGTAAAGAAACATTGGTTAATTTACCGTAGTTGGTAGAACCCATAGGGTTGGTGTTAACCAAATCTAAGGTGTATGAGAGGACGTGATAACCGGTTTCTTTAGGGATAGAAATAGCTGCATAATATGGAACGATTAATGAGAAATAATCAGAACCCATATTGACGAGACGAGCAGTGTTTTCATAAAATAAGGTAGTTTGGGAGATTGGATCAGATGCTAAAGCTGGAGCAAAGTTAACACCGTTGACAGTTGGAACTGGGGATGCTGCGGTATAGTTAGACCATTCAGCTGCGTTAGTCTTGTTTCTGATACCGAAGAATAAAGCCTTGATGGAGTGTGCGAAACGGATATCAAAGTTTTGTAATTGGGATGAAGGGGTGAAGTTACCTCTTGGAGCAATTTGGACTTGTTCGATTAACATATCTCTTGGAGCTTTACCCATTTGTGCTCTTTCAACATTTGAGACAATAGCATATTCAGCCCACATATCACAACCGACAGTTGGGTTTTGATTAGTTAACATAGAACGTTGACAAACATCAGATTGACCTAAGACATAATTATCAACAATCAATAATTCGTTAATATCTCTGAATTGAACGTTGTGGATCATATCATTGTATGGTAAAGCTGCAGTTGGTAATGCAATACCAGTATCACGAGCATAGAAGAATGGTAATGGGATGTTTAAGATAGCTGCTGGGAGGGTTTGGGAAGCAGATGGACCGACAACTGAGATAGGATCAGTTAATTCAGCAATGTTACCGATCATATTGTTATAACCGTTTTGTTTACCTGCTGGGATGGTGAATGCTGACCAGAAATCAAGATAGTAGTTATCCATACGTTCAGCGACTAAGTCGTTGAAAGCCAAGTTAATTTCTTTGATCAACGCATGACCTAAGTTACGGGTCCAACGAAGAGTACATTGATTGAAAGCCCAACCTTGTGGCATAGATGCGGATGAGGATAAAGTAACAGATGGGATAGAAACTCTTAACCATGATCTTAATAAGTAATCACCTGCACGAGAGATCTTGTGACCCCATGATTGACCGAAACCTGGTTGACCACCAGAGATGGATAAGACGGTTGGGATAACTGAGAACCAAGTTGCCTTTCTGACTTTCTTAACAAAGTAGGTGATTGCTGAGTCACCACCATACATATATTTTTCAGGTTCATCATAAGTCGCTAAATCGACGAATGCTGCGGTAATGTTTGATGAGGTTGCGTTAGAGGACATTGTGTGTGTTTAATATATACTGGAGAAAAAAAAACTGAATATTTTTTTTTTCTTTTGTTATTTAATACTCTAATTATTTTATATTTTTTCTTCTTTCAACATAATTACTTTATAAGGGACTTTTTCCGGTTTGATTTGAGACTTCTGAATATATGGATTATATGTTGTATATAAGGTTGCAAATCTATGATATCTTATAACATCAAAAGATGCTATTCCTTCTTCTTCTGCATCTGAAATTAATTCTTTTATATTATTCTTAAATTCACTCTGATTTTTAGATGTAAAATATAAACTCAAATATTTTATTCCATAGAGTAATCCAAGGGGATTTACAAACTTTATACTATTCCCCCTTTTCATGGCTATACTCATCATTATAATAAACTCTTCTTTTGATACCTTAGTTGACTGCATTAAATTTTTTATACTCTCTAAAAATAATTCCTTACCACTTGCACTATATAATACCCTCTTTTTCTGTTTTATTAATTCAAACTTGTTTTTATTTAATATATTTTGATTTTCATCAATCCTACCTTCAACATCCCATCCAACCTTATTTAATGCATCATTGATCCAATGCTCTGAGTTAATTCCTAAAAAATTACCTTCTTTATCAAATAAATCTCGAGGATTTACAGCATCAACTATATAACTCATATTTATTCTATATAGAAATATTTTATTTTTTTATCCAACAATTAATAAGGATAAAAAATGCTATCTGACCTAATAACCATTTACATATTTGATGACGATGAGTTTTCAGGGGTAATTGTTAATCCTACTTATAATAGAAACTGGTGCGATGGATCAGGAATAAGTGAAATGAAGGTTAAGATAGATGAGGAAAAAATTTTAAATGAAATTAATAAAAAATTATTATTATTAATAAAAAATGAAGCTGTCTCTGTCTAATTTTAGATGTTTTAAAGATTTCACCTTTGAAATACCCGAAGATAATGGTGTTCTTCTTTTATGGGGAACAAGTGGTATTGGTAAAACTACCATATTTAAAGCCATTAACTTTGTTCTTTATGGAAAGGAACAAAAGGTCACAAAACACGGGGAAAAGAAGTGCAAAGTTATTTTCGAATTTAAGGATATTATAATAACACGAACAAAATGCCCTAATCATCTTACCTTCAAAAGGACCCATGATCCTTTTAAAAATACTTCCTTGGAATTGTCAGATGATTCAGCCCAAAAAGAAATAGAAAAGATTTTTGGGAAAGATTTTCTATTAACAAGCTATATGGCTCAAAAGTCCACAGAAAGTTTCTTTAGTTTATCAAGTAATGATAAGAGTGCATTCTTACACAGATTATCAATAAAAGATTTTGATGTTGATAGTATCCGTAAAAAGACAAGAGAACTCATAAAACAAAGAAAGGAAAAACTCCTCATTAATACAACTGAACAAAAGGTTATAAAGAATATGTATGATAGCTTAAATTGTTCTTCTGCTAAAGAACCAAAAATAAAAATAGATTTAAAAGGTAAATCTATAGATGAATTTATCGAGAATGAAAATAAACTTAAAGATAAGGTTAAAAAGTTATTGAAAGAAAAACGGGAAGAATTAAGCACTTTATCATCCATATTGGAAAAGGTAAAGATAAATACGGTAAGAATAGAAGAAAAGAATAAACAGCTTAATGATATTATATTTAAGTTACAAGACTATTCTTATCTTGAAAATGGTATAGCGTTAGATAATCTTAAAACTACCCTTGAAGAATATAATAAAATAAGCTTGTATTATACTCTTAAAAAATCCTGCAAAGATTTAAAAAATGAATATGATAAGATGGTAGAAGAAGAGAGGAAAAAAATAGAAGAAGATATATCTAAATTAAAAGTCAAAAAATCATCTATCAATATTTTAAAAGATAATGATCTTGAAGATATAACAAAGGCAAAAACTATATATGAAAAAATAAAGATGAAAACAGTCTCGGATATAAAATCCAAGTTATTAACCTTAAATACAAGCGACAGTGAAAAAGAACTTGAAACTCTACATCTTAAAGAAATGAGAGAGAATTTATCCTTATTACAACTTGAATTAGAGAATATAAAGAAAAATATAAAAGATATAGCTGATATTACCTCCGGAATTACTACAAAGCATAAATGCCCTAAATGTGAGACCAAAATATATATTGATAAAGATTGTATAAAAGAAATTCCTGAAAATATAGATGAACTTAAAATTAACCTTGAAAATCTTAAAAAGAAAAAGGAAAAACTTGAATTAAATATTTCATCTTTAAGTAAAGAAATAAAAACAACTAATGATAAAATCGTCTCCTTGACCATTGAAATATCTAATAATATAAAGTTATCAGAAGAACTCACTAATTACCTCAAAGTTCTTGAAAATATTCCACACACTTCATTGAATACCATAAAATCAATGATTGAAAAAGATACCGAAAATCGTTATGTATTAAAGACAATAGAAGAAAGCTTATCTTCCCTCGAAGAAAAAAGTAAAATGTCATTGGATGTTTTACCCCATTATATAAAGAAAAAGAGAGATGAACTATTAGGTACTAAGAAAAAGTACGAGGAAATAAAAGAACAACTAGAAGAGGTTGAAATTAACGAAAACTTAAACTGGTATATAGATGAGATACAAAATATAAATTCTAAAATATCAAGGTATGAACAATCTATAAAAGAACGAAATAAATTAATAAAAGATAAAGACACCCTTGAAACTGAAATACACAATTTACAGGTAGTTATAGATACAAATAAAAACATAAAAAACATAGAGGAACTTCAAGATGAAATAAATAAAAAAATGGAAACAGAAGATAAGTTAAAACAAAGGGAAATTAAACTGATAAAGTATAAAGAAGATTTATCAGTATATAAGAAACAATTAGAAATTATGATCCAATTAGATAATCTTAAACAAGATGAAAATATTTTATTACGAGCTCTTAAAACATCTGAAATTCTTTTTAAAAAAATAAACGATGCAGAATCTATTTCCCTTGAAAATACCCTTGACATTATTAATACTGATTTAGAAGAATTTGTAACCCATTTTTTTGGGGAACATTTTAGCGCTAAACTACAATCTTTTAAAGAGAGTAAAGACGGGGATAAAAAAGCATCAATTGAAATAATAATAGTTCAAGACGGAGAGACCGTTCCACTTGACGCATTAAGTGGAGGTGAGTATGATCGTCTAGCCTTAGCCTTATTTTTATGTTTTAATAAAATTTCAAAAAGTAATATTATTCTTCTTGATGAATGTCTTGCATCCCTTCATTCTGAACTTGTAGAAGATATTGTTGAACTTATTAAAAATAAGCTTAACGATAAGTTGGTTATGTTTACCCTTCATCAAGCAAATACCGGTATATTTGACACTATTATTGATATTGAAAAAGAAATTAGCGGTATCTAATAAAATTAAAAGCATGATAACCAAGAGCTGAAAAAGCTACAAGTAATAACATCTCTAAAAATGGCCTCTTTATATCCTCGCATTTATATCCTATAAAAAGAAAGAGTGGGAAGACTATCAAAATATGTACTAAATTTACCCATATTTTATATTCTTCTTTTGAGTTTAATCTTTGCTTAATTAAAAAAGCATGGTATATTATACCTATAATAGCTATTCCCATTAAAATTCTACAAACTGTGGAATTCAGTTTCTTTTTATACCCTAAATAGTATATATAGCATAATGCAGGGAAAAAGAGCAATATGTGAAGTAAGTTGATAATTGAGTCTTGATTCATATTTTATAAAAAGTTTAAGATTTTATAAAATATTTTAAATGTTTTTACCCCGCTTAATATCTTTTATTATAGTGGCACCAAACACAAGCAACACCTGCTGCGAATAATACACCATAAGCTATCTTTTCTTCTTGGGTTAATACTTCAGGTTGTTTACCTTTACCAAACATATTGTTGATAAGATCGTGATTAAAAGCTTTTAAACCGACAATAACTGCTGCTGCACAAACGATGTATGATGAATACTTACACATCATATCTTCTTCTTCTCTTGATAAGAACTTAGACATTTTCTTATATCCCAAGAAAAAAAATATTTTTTTTTATAATTTAAACCTTCTTTTATAATCTGAAACGGAATCTCTAAATGAAGGCTTACCCCATAAGATATATCTTGAGAGTGCACCTGCACTTGTAGGATCTCTCCAATTTTCCCTTGATTTATGACGCTGAATGTACCTTGATTTTCTTTGCTTGTCTTTGTGCTTAGTATAATCCGACATTCCTTTCGCACCAAAATGTGTCTGCTTTATGCGTCCATTTTTACAGAATGACGCAACATACTTTTTATCCTTCTTTGGAGACTTCTTTATACTTATAAGAGACAGCTTTTTAAAGGACCCAAGGCCCTTCTTCCCCTTTCCACATCGGGAACGGGTTGATCTTTTACGACTAGGCATTTTTATAATAAAAAAAATAAAATAATAACTTATTAATAAAAAAATGGTCTTATTTAAGTTATGCAATGTCTGCAAAAAGTCATTCCCTTCCGCTGCTATCCCTCACCACTTAACTTATTGTGGTTTAGTTAAAGCTTTAATTGAACCTGTTGCTGAAGTTGTTGTTGAACCTGTCGTTGAAGTTGCAGCTGAAGTTGTTGCTGAAGCTTTAATTGAACCTGTTGCTGAAGTTGCAGATGAAGCTGTTGCTGAGCCTGTCGCTGAACCTATAGTTGAACCTGCAGTTGAACCTGCAGTTGAACCTGTAGTTGAAGTTGAAGTTGAAGTTGCAGTTGAAGTTGAAGTTGCAGTTGAAGTTGCAGTTGAACCTGTAGTTGAACCTGTTGCTGAAGTTGCAGCTGAAGTTGTTGCTGAACCTGTCGTTGAACCTGTCGTTGAACCTGTAGTTGAAGAAACTATTGAAGAAAAGCTTGCTAAATTAAGGGCTTCTTTAATGATAAAATAAATTTAACGGGACCCTTAGTTAAAATACTTTTTACAACTTGGAGACTTCTTTTTAACCTGTGCGTATGAAACAGCAAGGGCTTGTTTTCTTGATGAAAATCTCCCTTTCTTATACTCTGCCATATTTATTCTAATTTTATTCTTTAATTTAGTCTGACACGAGCGCTTTGCGCGAGATGAGCTCTTTTTGCGGGAACCAGAGCGCTTTGTTTTTGAATTATATGAAGTAGGTCCTTTTATCCCCATTTCTTTTCTTAATTCTCTATACACTCTTTTAGCCCTTGAAGAAAAAGGGACTTGATTTCCAGTTACAGGGTGTTTCCAAACAGAAGGTATTCTTAAACTACTTCCGTGTTTTTTAAGTTGATTTTTTATTGATCTTCTAAATATCTTGTCCTCTTCTTTTCTTGAAAGCTTTTTAGAACCTTTACGAGAACCTCTTCTTCCAGCTTTAGATCTTCTTCTTGAAGGCATTTTTTTATAATAATGAAAATATTATAAAAAAATATTATTTTAAAAGGACCCTGGGTCATTTTTTAACCCATCTACAGATACCATTTGAGGCTTTAACTGACTTGTAGGTATTACCGTCATTTCCTTTCTTGGTTGCCCCACAACAATTATTAGCAGGATATGGAGGGGAACTTCTGCTTCTATATTTGCTTGTTGATTGAGGGGAACAACCTCTCTTCATACGATTTGAACGCTCAACTTTACGGTGAGTTCTTCTTGATTTTTTCAACTTGCGTTTTGAGGCTCTTTGTTTCCCATATCTTGCATAGGAGTATTTACGAGAACCTTTTCTAGCTGATTTACGACCCGATTTTTTACCCTTGGATTTACGAGTTGATTTACGCTTCTTAATTCTCATTGAGAAATTAGCTAATGTATGGGCTAATTCATCCATTTCTCTTTCTTGTTCTTTTTTAGTCTCTCTTGCGGATTGTCTTCTTCTTTTAGAGAGTTGTTCTTCTTCTCTCATTGTATCAGCCTTTTGTCTTGCTGACCTACGAGGAGCTCTACGGAGAGGTTGGAGGGAGGTTCTACCCATTAAAGATGATAATTCATCATCGTCATCACGAGAACGCTTTGGCATTTATAATAGGGAAAGAAAAAAAATAATTACCAATCTATTCCTCCATATCTATTATAATCATCTTCTTCTCTTTGTCTTATCTGTCTGTCTATCTCAGCTTGTTCCTCTTTAAATTTTCTAAATTCATTCCAAGCCTCTTCTCTAGTCATATTTTTCATTTTTTCATAAAGTTTTTCGTCCTTCATTCCAGAATACTGTCTTGGGATATCATATATAATATATTTATCTGTTCTTTTAAACATACTTGGTTTTCCCATTAAATTGTTAGGGTCACTTATAGTATCAACAAACTTCATCGGCCACCCTCCCGATGAAGTTTTTGGGGATCGTTTAACCGAGGTTCTCTTAGCTGGAGAGCGTCTCTTTGAGGTTCTTTTAGCCGGAGAGCGTTTCTTTGATGTTCTCTTAGCTGGAGAGCGTCTTTTTGGGGATCTTTTAGCTGGTGAGCGTCTCTTTGGGGATCTTTTAGCTGGTGAGCGTCTCTTTGGCATCTTTTTATAATAGGGAAATATTATAAAAAAAATTAAATTAATTTGTCCTTTGGACGGGAGCTTAGCGACTATCTTCTACGAGAGCCTTTCTTGTTAGACTTTCTCTTGGTCTTTCTCTTAGATTTTTTGGTGGATTTAGGCATAGTCATTTTACCTTTGTTGATTTTAGCAGCTTGTTTAGCCATTTGAGTGACAGGAACAGATTTACCGATACTTCTGTAGTGAGCAGCTAATCTTTTAACTGTGGAAGCTTGTTTTTTCATAGCAGGGGACATTCTTCTACCAGAACGTCTTTTAGAGCGTTTAACGGACATAGACATACAACCGGACATTGTTTTATTTTAACTTAAAGAAAAAAAATAAAATATTTAACAAATAGTAAAATGGAAACAGTTAGAACTATACTCAACTCTGTAAAAAATAGTTATTGGATTGGTAATAGAAGCGATACCGTCTATGCTATCTTCGTAAACGATGAAAGCTTATATACAAATACAATGCTTCCTTATAGACTTACTTATAGACTTTATAATTCTGGACGCTATGCTATAGCTGATAGCTACTATTATAACGGAGGTATCGATTTAAACGGAAACTTAGTTATTTTAGATGATACAATCGGAACCCTCAATGGAAACACAATTAGATGGAATAACGGAGATATATGGAATAGAGTTTCAGAGGTCCCTCAACCGAGAATGAACGGTACAGAACTCCAAGGTGCTATGGACGAAAGAGAAAGTTCATGGTTAAATGAAAGAATAACAAGGGCTTATCCATATTTCAGTCAATTCACAGGAATGTAATTTATTTTTATTTTTATTTTTATTTTTATAAATAATATATTTATAAAGATGGATGTTAGGATGGAAGAAGATGATGAGAAAATGAGGGAGGATGATGATAATCAAGAGATGTATGATAATATAGATATTATCAGAGAACTTACCTTTGGAAAAGATGCGACTAAATTTGCAACAAAGTTTAATGAAGAGGAAATTTCTAATATTAAAAGAACAGAGGAAAAACTATCTAGAATGATTGATTTAGAAATAGTACCTATACTTGACCGTTATTATTCAAGAAACACAAATTATTATAAGTCAACATTATTAGCTACTTTATTTTTTATAAATAGAGACTTTATTTTACCTTATGATATTGCATATAGCTTGATGAATAGATCTTTAAGTAATAAGGGAAGATATTCTACTAAAACAGTTAATGAATGGAAGGTATTTTTACACCAAGAAACTTATAAAAAGATATATACCTTCTCTTTAGGGGGCGTTGACATTGATAAAATTTTGAGGATTTTATATGATATATTTAGACATCATACTATAAATGAAGAAATAACAATGAAAGATATAGATTACCTTGGAGTCATACTAAGATATATGATGTATTATATCCATAATAATACGAAAAAACGTAATGAAAACATAGAAAGTCTAATAAGAGCTAAGCCTGACATTATAAATTTTAATGAGGATGAAATAAAGTATATATATGTAGTATATAATTTTTTTAGTGGTATGCTTGGATGGAACATTATTACTATTATTGAACTGGAAAATTATTCAACGATATTTGGGACTGAACTTACAGTAAATAATTTAATTAATAAAACAAATGCTATTTTAGATGGTAAGATAATTTTATCTCAAAAATTTATGTTAAATATATTTATGCCTAATTTCTATCAGATTTTTATGAGTTTGAGAGATTACGATAAGTTAGATCTTATATTATATATTGTTGATTATAATATCAATCCTTGGGAACAAGGTCATAATATACCTGAGATTAACTTCTTAGATTATGAGGTCAATAAAGTAAAGTTTCCAGGTTTAAAGAACTATAAAAATAAGATATCTAAAAAGTCTATAATGGACTTCTTATTAAGAACAGAAATTTCAGAAGAAGAAATTCAAGAGTGGAATGAAATTTATAGATCTCAACACGGAGATGATGCTATTCCTCCACCACCACCTGACTGGTGGTTATTATCACGAAGTGCCGACGTTCATACTAAAAAACACGTCCGTATTACTGACTGTCGTATTAAACTATTGATGAAAAATCAAACTTCAAAGTATATTGAAAAGATTGCTGAAGAAATTGAAGTTGAAACAGCTAGGTTATCTTATAAAAATGGAAAAGAAGATAATGTGGTTAACTTAACCGAGTATGTTAAAGAACATACTGTTACCAAAGATGAAATATTAAGGTGCAGAATAGACGAAAATTCTCAAAGATATTATGGTTATGGGGAAATCTATGACAACGAAGAAGCATCTATATTACCAGTTGACGAAAGGGTTGAAATTTGTGATATTGTTATAAAAATATGGGAGGTAATCCAGTCTACCAAGAACACACATATGTATGAAACACTCGTTATACAATTCATAGGAGCATTTAAAGAACATATATCACAAGGAGTATGTAATCAAGGTTGGGTTGGAGGATTAACTTCAATCTTTGGAAGTTATTCTAAGGAATTAGGCTATCTTTGTATAAGCGAAAAAGAAGAGGAAATAGAAGAATTAGTTTCAATGTTCTTAATTGATATGAAAGATGATATTATTCCAGTTCAATATCCTACTGTAAATAAGTTGTTTGTAGAAATATCAAACATATTATTAGACGCTAAATATGAGGATGAATGGGACTATGCAAATCATACACCAGAAGAAAATTCATCGTTTGACGAAAAGGTTAAAATGTATGATATATTATATGAAGATGACACTGTGTCTAAAGAACTAAAAATTAAAACTATGAAGGAATTTGTTGACTGTATGCTTCCAACATTTTTTATGAGGGCTTTAGATTACTTTGAAAATAAAGAAACAACAATCAAGTTAAAAGAAGCCGTAAAATCTGCTATAGAAACTTTTAAACAATTTCAAATAGATAAGATTTGTGGTTCTTCTAAAAGATAAATTGATTTTTTATATTTAATAGTTAAGATTAAATATAAAAAATGAGAAATCGTATCCAAGGAACTATATTCTTCTTTGTAGCTTTAATTTTTATGATTTTTGTGACATATAATATTGATATTATTCAGCATAGACGAAGTCATACGAGAGTTTATCGTATTCCAAGGGAAAATCATACTGGATGGAGTACAGGAAATAAAATTAAAAGGACCCTGGGTCCTTTTATTTCGAGACACGCTCAATCGAGAGCAAGAGTTGGTATTGATGGAGAACTGTAGTCCAGGTGTACTTATCTTTGTTTTCATTTAATACTTCAATCGCATACATACCTTTACCTGGCATAATATCTGTGATTTCGTGCAAGTCTTTTACAGTCTCGTGTGTTTGTCCTCTCCAAGGTAAAAATGTTGGATGAGAAGGGGTATCGTCTATTAATACAATTGCCTTATCGTTAAGCTTTGGAAGAAGAGCTTCAAATTCTCTTTTTCCGTGTTGAGCAGCAGGTTCATAATTTAACCAATCAATATCATAACTATCAAGGTAAGCTGCATCTACTTTATAATTTATATTTTTAATAAATTCAACACTATCACCAAGGTGAGCTGAAGCTGGATTTGATAATTCAGCCTTTGCCCTTGCAATAGTATAATGAACTATATCAACAGTATTGAAGGTTCCGCCGTACTTGTTAATATAAGTATCGAAAAGTCTTGAACTTGCAGTAGTAGACCAACAGCTTGTTCCTGTTTCAATAATGTTTGGATTTTCAAAGCTTCTTAATAACTCGAAAAACTTTCTGAATGTAAAATAGTTAATATGATACCCGTTTTTAAGTTCTTCATCAGTTAAGTTAATATAAACATCATCAGAATCCTTCTCATATCTATCTCCTTTGACAGTATAGTAATTTCTGTCAAAATATAAGTCAGGTTCAACTACCTTTGAAAAATGATCAATAACAATTTCAGACATCTTTTTATAGTAATAAAGTAAATGTTTAAATCTGTTTAAAGAAACAGATTTAAGTATATAAAATGACCTACGATATACTTATTGTTCACGGTCCAAGTGATGATGATATTTTACCTTACACTATATCTCAAATTAGAAAATTTGTGAAAGATTTTAGAAATATTTATATCGTGTCTCACGACTCTGAAATTGATCTTTTTGATGAAGAGGTGTTTGTAGGGTGTAAAATTATTGATGAAAAGACATTCCCTATTTCAATAAATGATGTTAATAGTATTATTCAGACCCCTAAACGCAATGGCTGGTACTTACAACAGCTCCTTAAACTATATGCTTCCCTTGTCATTGAAGAAATGTTAGATGATTATGTTGTGGTTGATGCCGACACTTTGTTCTTAAAGGACATTAGTTTTAAATCAGGGGCAAGATATATGTTTAATATGGGAGATGAACATCATATTCCATATTTCGAACACATGAAGAGAATGCATCCATCGTTTGAAAAGATGGTTAAGTTCAGTGGTATTAGTCATCATATGATTTTTAATAGGATGATTGTAAGTGAGATGATGATGCTTGTTGAAAGACATCATAACTTTACACCATTTTGGGAGGTCTTCTTAAGTGAAGTTGTTCCAGAACAAAGACCATTTAGTGGTGCGTCTGAATATGAGATGTATTTTAACTATATGCTTAAGAACCATAAAGATAAGGTTATTCCAAGAAAGATAAAGTTTGAGAATACAGGGTTACCGGCAGACTTTATTTTAAGTAATTTTCAAAATAATCCTGAAGGACCGCATTATGCTTCACTCCACGGATGGATGTCAAATAGACAGCCAAAACCAAAGGTTAAGAAAACAACTTTACCCACTTCAGCTCCTTTTAAAATCCTTTCCGGGGAGGAATTACAGCAATTATGCGATATAACAGTTATTACAAGGGAAATTGAAGCATTCCATCGTTCTTTACCATCAACTATTAAGAAGGTTTATTTAGACGGTCCTTATGATTATGATTTATTAAATAATGCGAAGAAGGTATTTGTGTATACTCATATCCTTGATCAATTTATCGAAAGAATGTGGCCTAATATGAACAGAAAATATATCTTAATGACCCATAATTCGGATCACGGTATTCACGCTCAACATTTACCTTTACTCGAAGATGAGAAGCTTATTCATATGTTTTCCCAGAATACTCATATTGAGCACCCTAAGTTGACCGCATTACCAATAGGTATTGCAAATTCAATGTGGCCTCACGGTCAAGTATCTTCAATTCAACATTTGGTATCGTTAAAAGACCCAGTGTCTTTTTTAAAACCTATTAAAAAAGAAAGAATTTATGTGAATGTAAGTGAAGGTACAAATAGGGCTCATAGAAGTAAGGTCTTAGATACTATGCATAATAATCCGTTATGCGATTTTTATCCTCAAAACAGACCTCATAAAGTATATTTAGAAGAGATGTCTGGATATAAGTGGGTATTATCACCAAAAGGAAATGGGGTAGACTGTCACCGTTTATGGGAATGTATGTATGCGGGAGGTATTGCAATCTGTGATAATAGTGTAAATGCAAGAGCGTTTAAAGAGATGGGATTACCTATAATTTTGGTTGATGATTATAATGATATTACATTAGAGTGGTTAAATTCTCGCGAAGTTTCTTATGAAGGGGTGAAAAATGTTCTTGATTTGAACTGGTGGAAGAATAAGATGAATTCACACTGGACCCAAGGCACCAGTTACTTAACACAATCCACTGATGGTCATTTTATGCTTGTTTATATTGGACAGTTAAGAGAGTTTGTTTATGAGTGTGTAAAACAGATAAAGTTATGGAACCCTACATCAACTATTCATTTGTGTATTAATAACAATGATCATAATAAACCTTATATTGAAGGGTTGAAAGACGATGTTAATTTCGTATACATTGAAGATCTTGAAATGACCTATCAACATAAAATATTCGTTCAGAGATATACCAATATGAGTATGAACGGATTTTGGCGTTATACAATGGAGAGGTTTTTTGTGGTAGAAGAAGCTATGAGAAAGTTAAACTTGAAAAATGTGTTCCATTTAGAGATAGATAATATGATTTATTTTAAGGTTGATGAGATATTGGAAAAGTGTAAGAGTATAGATAAGATATTAATTCCAAGTGATAGTGAGAGACGATATATAGCTGGAACTTGTTTCATAAATAATCCTGACAGTTTGAATGTGTTAAATAGATACTTTACAGAACATTGTGTAAATAAGGATGAAATGCACTCTATAATGAGTTTTACAAAGATCCATTCCGAAGTTGATACTTGGCCGGTTCTTCCACCTGGAGATAATACAAGATTGATTTATGAGGATAGAAGACACTGTGTAGATGACATCAAGAGAATAAGTAATCATTCAGAGTTATTTGGAGGGGTTTTTGATGCAGCGGCAGTAGGTCAATATTTTGGGGGAATTGACCCTATTCATCAAAAAACAAATTCAGATGGGTTTGTAAATAAGGATAGTATTTTTGGTATAGACAGGGCTAAATTCAGATGGCAAAAAGTAAAAGGGGATCTTCAAGATAGGGTTCTTCAACGGTTAACTATGAGTGTAAATGAAGATGAATGGTATCCGGTATATAATTTACATATTCACAACAAGAACCTTAAAAGATGGTTAAGTGATATTCCGGAAATGACAAAGCATCTTCCAAATATATTCTAAATTATTATTATTTTAAAAAATAATAATAATAAGATAATAAAATGATAGAATGTGTTTTATCAAGCGATGACATAAGGATGTATTATATTGACGGAAAACATGTCTCTAAAGAATACATGAAATTATATGTTAAAAAATTTAATTCTAAAATGCCTTACTGTAAGGCCATAACAGAGAATACTAAAATAAATAGGTTAAAGAAGAAGGTAAAAGAATTGAAAGAAAAACTTTCAATTATGGGTAATAATATAAGTTCTAAAGACTACATTGATAAATCAATGTCTATTCACCAATTAAAAGATGATTTCTCCGTAGAAAGAATAAATCTTATTAAAAATAATGAAGAAAATAATGAAAAAATCTCAGAGTTAATGTCCCATGAAAATGAATTAAAAGAATTAGTGGATAATTTAAAGAATGAAAATAATATTATATCTGATAATTTTAATACTTATAAAAAAAATAAAGAAGAGGAATTAAATGACCTTAAAAATAAAATTATGAAACTTGAGTTTGAAATCAATAGGGTAACAAGAGAATTAGAAGAACAGAAAAAAGATACGGTTAATGAAGATCAAAAAATAAAAGATTTAAATTACAAGTTGTCCGAAAGCGAAAATATTATAAACAACTTAAAAGAGGATAATAGTAAGCTTAACCAACTTAATGATGAAATCTTAAGTAAAAACAAAAATGAAAATGAAGAAATTGAAATAATAAAATTAAAGGTAAAAGAATACGAGAATTCTATTGAAAAATTAAAAGTAGAAAATAAGGTTCTTAGAGGTGAGTTAGACGAAGTAAAATTATATAACGAAACTGAAAAAAAAGAGCTTTCTCTTATATTGCAAAAGAAAGAAAAAGAATTATTAGATTTGAAGAATGAAATAAATAAAACTATAGATGATAATTCCATGCTAAAAACAGCATTAAATGACGCTTTAATAATAAATAAAGAAGTTAAAGAATCTGAAAAACAGATATCATCAACCGTAAGTCTCAAATCTGAGGAGAAGTTAAGGGAAGAAGAGAGACTTAGAACAGAGGAGAAGTTAAAGGAAATTGAAAGTATCAAATCTGACGAGAAATTAAGGGAAGAAGAGAGACTTAAGACCGAAGAGAACTTAAAGGAAATTGAGAGGCTTAGAACAGAGGAGAAATTAAAGGAAATTGAAAGGCTTAAGACAGAGGAGAAGTTAAAGGAAATTGAAAGGCTTAAGACAGAGGAGAAGTTAAAGGAAGAAGAGAGACTTAGAACAGAGGAGAAATTAAAGGAAATTGAAAAGCTTAAGACAGAGGAGAAATTAAAGGAAATTGAAAGGCTTAGAACAGAGGAGAAATTAAAGGAAATTGAAAGGCTTAAGACAGAAGAGAAATTAAGGGAAATTGAAAGGCTTAAGACAGAGGAGAAAATAAAGGAAGAAAAAAGTATTAAATCCGAGGAGAAAATAAAGGAAGAAGAAAGTATTAAATCTGAGGAGAAATTAAAGGAAGAAGAAAGTATTAAATCTGAGGAGAAGTTAAAGGAAGAAGAGAGACTTAAGACCGAGGAGAAGTTAAGTGAAGGAAAACCTAGCGTTGTGGGTCAAACAGAAGAATTGAATGTTCTTAAAGATGAAGTAGATATTGCAATAGGCCAGGTTAAAAAGTTAGGTAAAGATTTAAATAAGGATAAGAGTGTTAAATATGAGATATTAGAGATAGAAAAGATATCAACTGAAATTAAGGATCAATTGAATGAAATAAGAAGAAAGAACATAGATATGTTTTTAGAGTCTTTAGGTTTGGATCTTGATACATATCCTATAATCTTTACTATTAAACATACAAAAAATAAGGTTGCTAAAACTGCAAAAGTTATAGATGTTCTTTTAGGGTTAGCAAGAAGTACATTATTAAATTTGAAATTCTTTTTAAGAAATCCTTCAATTTTAAGAATTATGAGTTTATCAGAAACTGATATTATGTTAGATGAAAATACAAGGGACATAATAAGTGATATTTACTATACAACAATTACAGATGATCTTATAGGTGAGGATATTACTGAATTAAAAAACAAGGCAAGATCAAGAACACTTTCTAAAAGTAAAAATGTATTCATAACGGGGTTAAAGGTGCCATTATATGAAAAATTCATAAATGAGCTTATAAAGGATAGTGATAAAGGTACTAAAAGAATAAAAACCGAGACCTTATTATATTACCTTATCCATATACTTATAAATATTTCTAAATTATCTGAAAAAGAATTGGTTCAGTATGATTCTGTTCTTAGTTTGATAATGAATATTATAAGAAATTCCATACAAAAAAATGAAAATTTGATAGCTGTTCATAACATGATTATTCAGTCAAAAAAAGACGAGGTAAATTCAACCCATAATAATGATTTAAACATATTTACATTTTTGAGGTTAAGAAGTGATGATGTTAATGATGCTAATAAAAGATTTAATATAAAAATAGATTCTGAAGAAAAGTCCATATTTATAGGATATGACTCAAGTACAAAAAAGTTTTATGAGAATAATGAGCTTGTTTATAAGAACATTAAATATAAAGATAATTATTTATTTGGACCTTTTACCAAGATATTTAAGCCTTATTTGAGTAATAAAGAAATAGCAGATGATCCGACTGTTCAGCTTTTAGTAAAGAGGTTAAAAAGTAAAAAGCCTGTAATGATTATAGGTTATGGGTCAAGTGGAAGTGGTAAAACCTCTACTTTGATTAATTTTTTCGATAGAAATACAAAGATGAATTATCCTGGAGTTATGATACATATGAGTAATAAAATGCAAGATGAATACAGTAAATTAAAGGTATCTTTTGTTGAGTTAGAGGGTAACATTAATTCGGATACTCCTGTAAAAGATTATAAAGTTTTACCTTTATCTAAACCTCATATTTATACTGATCAAAAATTTATTATAAAAAACAGTCAATGGGTTATAGATGATGCTAGTATTAATCCGTTATTTAATACAGATGAAATAAAGAAGCAAAATATAACTGTCGATTCAACCACTTTGTTGGGTAACTATATAGTTCAAATAATGGACAATTATAGAAATATAAAAGCAACTACAAACAACCCTGAAAGTAGTAGAAGTCATATGTTAATTTTTGTTAATTTTATAAAAGAAAATGGTGAAAATGTATATTTGGTTGTGGGTGATTTTGCCGGTGTAGAAAATATGTTTGACTGCCTTAATAATGAAGTATTAAATAAGTTTATAGAAATAAGGGATAAATCTAATAACAGATTTTACAAGGATGTATTAGACAAGAGTATTGAAGATAAATTAGGGGATACTTTAGAAGTATTAGAAAAAAGTAAAAAACAATCATTAACAGAAGCTGATAAAACAAAATTTACAGGAACTAAAGAAAAAATAAATTTAACTTTAGAGGGTATAAAAGAGATCAAAAGATTGTTTTTAAGTAAAAATCCTGGAAAACAAGATGGTATTAAAGATACAGATAAACCAGGGAGAATCATAGCTGGTCCTTCTGATGTTGAAGCATTCAAACAAAGCAAGTATAGATCAATAATTAATATGATATTTGAAAAAATGTACGGTAAAAAGATACCAGAAGATTATACTTCCTTAAATAACGCTGTTGTAGACTCATTTAAATTAAATAAGGATAAGATAACAAAACTCAAATTATTTGAAAATGCAATAAACCTTGAAAATTCAAAATTTATCAACTTAGAAACAGCTGAAAATATATGTGTAAAAAGAGTTAAAGAAGGTTTATTTATAAATGACAGTTTAGAAAGCTTAAGAATGGTTATATCTCAAACTATAAAAAACAAGCTTAATAGTAACCGTGTAGTTCCTCCTTTTATAGATCAATGTGTTTCGTTTCAATGTAACCCATATTTCGAAGATTGTTTTGGTAATACTTTTGAAACTGATGATAGTCGTAAAAGTGTAATCATGGATGAAATAAAGAATAAAATTTGTGCTAAGGATGAATGTGAGGTTTATAATAATTTAAATATTGCCGTTTTTAATGTTTTAAATATCTCAAAAGGCGCTAACAATCCCCCTCCAATACCATATACTGATATCTCAGGCTTAATGATAGAACTTTTAAGACTTAAAACACTCAAGTCAAAAATATACGATAGTGGTTTTGACGAGGATGTAATAAACCCTATTTTAGACGAACCGTATGTTAGAAAAGTATTCTTGAATGATATACTGAATAGAGAAACTATAAAAATGTACGATAAATCAGCTCAAGATTATATTACTAAAATTATAAATATATTGAAAGAAGAAAGCTACACTATAGAGCAACATATCAATAATTTAAATGTTCTTATAACTTATATAAATAAAATAAATGCAGTTACATCTATAGGTACAATGGAATTTTTAGATATTATAGCTAAATTTGGGTTGAATAAAATGATTTGTAATTTTCAACTTTATGATGACGCTGATTTTGAACCTTTTATTGAAGATATTGATACAGAAATAAAAGATACAATTCTTCTTAAATTAAAAGAACAAAGATCACTTTTATTATCTATGTTTGAAAATCTATTCGTTCAGTCATACTTTAAATAATATCCTTAAAACCACCTTGAAAATTATTATTTTTATTAATAAAAATAATAATTTTTATTAATAAAATGAAGTTTATAACGACTATAATTATAATTAGTATTATAGGATTTTTTGGCTTTATGATAGACACGAAAACTGCACCAGAAGATTTATATAGTTTATGCGAGGGGCATTTTCCTGTTCTATTATTACATCATATTATATGGATATTTACAATATCAGGATGGTTAAGTTATAATGTATATGTTTTATATTTTTATATATTTACTTTAATAGCTCACATGGTTTTATGGGCTATATTTAACAACGAATGTATTCTTACAAATTATACTAATGATAAATGTAAAACTAAAATTAAACTTAGAACAGCGTTTCTTTTAATAAAAGAAAAATTAAACCTTAACAAGACCCGATATTTAGATATAGTTATTTATTCCTTATTTTTAGGGTATGCTGGTTATAAACTAATATATAAAAAGAATTTAACCTATAGTTCTTTTTGAAGTATCCTTTTAAGGTATAAAATATATAAATGTTCATTCTCGGTTAATATAGTATGTTTTTTACATATTTCACATTCCATATACATTATGTTCTGATTAGAAGGTGTTTTCACCGTCTTAAAATTACAAACTCTACACGACCAATGGCCGCATTGTAAAAATCCTGAAACATTAGAACATTCAGAACATTGGTTCATTTTTATCTATTAGTTTTTAATCTTTATCGCACTTTTAGGTGCTCCGTTTTATCTGGAGCCTTGGGTTCCAGTGCTTTGCAAAAATATAAAGGACCCTGGGTCCTTATCACCCCTACGGGGTTCCGTTTTCCTTCGGAAAACTAATCCAAGTTTTCAAGCACTTGGTTTCGTATTTCATATTCAATTACCCCCATAATTCTATAGAATATATCGTGGGTTCTTCTATTCACAGACATCCCTGTATTCATAATAGATGCAAATGAATTTTGCAGTTCAAATAACACTGTAGAATTGCTTCTAATACTTTGAGAAGATGAGGTCATCATATCCTGTAATTGTACTATTGTAGCAGTTCTTTCATCAGTATCTAAATACTCTTGAACTCTATTCACTACATTTCTTGAACGAGATGTAAAAAAATCAGATATTGACCCTCTGTCATCTATCCATCTTGTATTTCTTGTTATTAGAGTTCTTTCAGTCTGTAAAAACTGTTGTAGTTCTCTACGCTCTTCCTCTTCCTTGTCTTTTTTATGTTTTTTATTAACTTCTAAAAGTTTACTTAGTTCTTCCTTTTTAAGCTTAACTTTCTCTCTGCAGATCGGACACTCTTGTTTCCCTGAAGATACAACACAAGAGTGATGGACCCAATGTCCACATTTACCTTCAACTTCACCCCGTAGAGGGTATTTTTCATTTTGTAGGTCTTCCATACAAATAGGACATTCATCGGGTTTTTCATACTTGTAAGTTTTAGTATGTTTATTACAAAAAGTATGCTTTCCTCTTCCCACATTTTTACAAGAAGGAATGACACACTTTTTACGGGAAGGAGGAGTTGCAAGAATAATTTCATCGTCTTCAAGGATAACGATTTTTACAGGGTCTTCGTCTTCATAAATTGTAACCATTTTAAACTCGTGATGGTTTAAAGCTTAAAATAAAAATTATTTTTCATTTAAAAATAAGAGGATAAATACCCTCATATTTTTATATTTATATGTGAAAAATAATTATTGGTAATTCATTATTGGTAATTCATTATTGGTAATTCATTATTGGTAAATACGGTCGATAATAGCCTCAAATTCATCATCATCACATTCGATCGCGATAAACTTGAGAGACTTTTTACCTGTACTCTCAAGATACACAGTATTACTTTCTGTGAAGGTTTCTCTCAAGTAGTTTTTCATAGTATTAATAAGCTCGTTTTGTAAATCTTGGTCTTTCTCGGCTCTTTCCATGATCTTTCTTAACTTTTCTAACTCATTGTTTTTATCGTGAGTTTTGAAGGTATCAGGAGAGTCTAATTCAATAACCATTTCTTCTTCTTTAGTTACAGGGGAAGTGCTTATATTCCACAATTTAGGTTGCGGAGGTTGAACTCGAGGTATTTCAGGGATTTCTTCCGTAGAGTGGTCATAACCACAATTTTTCTTGTTTTTACATTTGTCTCCAAAGAAACAAATAGGCTTACGGAGTTCACTTGTATCGTGCGCAAAGTGACAGCCACTACCAAAGGTGCAATGACCTGTTTCGGTAAATCTCTTACACATCTGGGTTTTAAGCTTATTACGCTGAATGATGTTTTTGTCAGCTACTTTAGTCTCAAAGATTTCAGTACGGTCATCTCGGGTGAATGTGGGATTGGAAACATTCATCTTGGATAAATCATTGGTGATTTCGGAAACTTTTCTATACTTCTTGTTATAGGACATTTTGGGGTGATGATTTCAATGTTAAAATAAAATTTATTTTTCATTTAGATGGAAAAATAAATCTAAACCCATAAAAGAATAGATATAAAGATGGACGAGTTAATTCGGGTCATAAGAAAGAATGATTATGCGTCATTAATTGACTTTGGGGCAGAGAACAGTGTTTCGGATATCATTGAAGACTTTGTTAAAAGTAAGAAAAGTCCCCTTTGGTATATAGTTAAAAATGATAAACAGTTTAGTGAGTATATTTTCACATATCTAATTGATGTATGGGAAGCGGATATTGACATTAAAAACGAGGAAGGGCAGACCCTTTTGATGTATTGTATTGAAAAAGGGTATTTGAATATGATAGATATGCTTATAAGTAATGATTGTAATATGGACCTTCAAGACAATGTTGGAATGAGTGCATTACATTATGCAGTATATAACCTTGACAGTAATCTTGTAAGATTATTATTGCTTTCAGAGATTGATGTAAACTTAAAAGACAATTGTGAACAAACAGCGGTAGATTACCTCAGAAATAATTTTTACCATCAACATGTAAATGAACCGGGTAGAAAGAGATATGAATGTTATGATGCTATACTTAAACGGACCCCAAAAGAATAATAAGATATAATTAATTTTAAGAGTTACCACGAACTCATAAAATTAAACTTAAATTACTTGGGGTCGTTTATCACCCGCTAAAACCCACTATTAATATACCATTGAATTATCTTTGGATCAAGGTCTTCAATATAAATAATGCCTTTGTCGGTCTGTCTTCCGATTAATTTTCCATCATATGTAATAATGAGGTTAGTATTAACATGTAAAATACATTTAACTTCTTCTTCATCGTCGTCGTCATATATTCTTGCGCCTATACCTTGCCAGAATTCTTTATTAGACTTATTTACAGGTTCGTTAAAGTCATAATCTTTTGCTTTTAAAATAAGAGGTTCATACCATTTAACGGTATCCATTTTAGGTATATATAATATACTTTTAAGCCTTTGAAAGGTTTGAGGTAAAGATGGTAAGCTGTTATAAATAAGAGATAACATTATGTTATTGATACTTTCAGGGTAAAAATAGATTGTAAAAATCAATTAGAATTGCGTATATAATATTTATTATTGTTAATCTCCCTTTTACTGCCGTTGAAAACGCTTGATATCTTTTCAGTGTGTTCTTCAGGGTAGATCTTAACATAACTTTCGTTTCGGGCTTTATTCAGCCATCTTTGAGCGTCAGTTCTTCTCATATTTAAATTTTGAGATACTTGGTTTGTATTAATAGGTCCGTTTGCTCCAACCTCATTAATCACCATAGAATAAGGGTATATCTTACGAGTCTTACGTGTAAAATCTGGGGTCTTCGAGAAGGTCATTGCTGGAAGAGATTTCCAATATTCAGATGTCATTTTTATTATATATTAAACATATTCTAAAATTATATTTATGACATCGTTATACAACATAGTCTCATTATTCATACTATCGTAAAGCCTCTTTTTAACATATAAGTTATATGCCTTCTTTATACCATCATATGCTACATATGGATATATAAAAAGATCCCTATAATCAACCCTTTCGGAACACGATATAATATCATCTCCATCATCATCACTATCATCTATAGTTTCGTCTAATTCATAGCTTTGTCTCTCGTATTTCCACCAAAGCTTTTTGTAGGTGTTATATTCCGGTAAATATAAATAATTGGTACAAGGGGCTTTTCCACAGTGTGAACATAAACCCATGTAAAGTTCCTTATATCTACCTTTGGCTTCAGGTATTAACTCATCTTTCTCGTTTAATATTTTAGACCTTATTTCATCCTGGAAAATAAGTTGTGGGAAATTTCTTAATTGACTATTTATAGCTTCCATTTATGGAATATATAAATAAAAATAAATTAAACTTTAAACTATTAATCGATATTGATATTATAAACAATCGATTATTCTTCAATAAATGTAATAACTGTAACCTTATCTAAGGTGAAATTTTTGATATTGTCGTCAATAAGGCAAATAGCTTGTAATATCTCTTTTTTAGAATAGGCGGTCTTGAAAATCTTCAAGGGTCTTATAGGGCGTTTTATGTCTGGGATAGAGCCGTCACCATACATAATATCTAAGATCTTTTCATTTTCGATTGCATACTGAATGAGTTCGTGCTTTGACTGAATTCTATTGGGTTGAGGAGCTTGGGTTGAATTAACCTTCTTTATAGGCTTAAGTTCTTTTTGGGTGAATTTTTTAAAAGGGCCTTGGGTCGTTTTCAAATACTTTCTGCCTTCATCTCCAAGCTTAAACTTTTGTTTAGTTTGAACGATACATCCAGTCTCAACTAACATCTTTAATGTTCTTCTGATATTATCTTGGAAACGGTTTAAGTTAACTTTGTAATTAGCCATAAGATAAGCTTGAATAGCTTGTCTAGAACAACCTTTTGTTCCATTGACATACATATCCTTTATAGAGTTTAAAATCATACGCTTGTATGTCATATTGTTTGGAGTCTCTTCAGAAGCATCAATATCGATGTCGATGTCGGTATCGGACCCAAGGTCCTTGGTATCATCATCTGATGAGTATACTGGAGGTTCTCTTGAGAGACCCAGGGTCTCTCTGTAAGAAACTACTTTCTCAAGAGAGACCCTTTCAATATATCTTACAAGGTATTTTTTATATTTATTTTGTTCTTGACAAATACCCTCAAGATACTTGTCATTGCTTTCTTTAACTAAAACTCTTTTTTCTTCTCCTTTATAGAGGAAAGTAACCATATCATTTATATTGAGGTTTGAAGGGTCCTCGTGTGAAGATTTTTTTCTAGGTGCATCAGGGACTTTTATCTCTCTGTTCTTTTTAGGGGTAAAATAGGTCTCGGTCTCAAGGTCTTCGGTGTATCTTGTTGGTGCAAGACATTTGAGATGGGCTGGAAGAGGGGTAGTTTTAACCTTTACTGTATCATTCCCTGTTATTTCAATCCTATCAATAATAGGTTGTGGTATATCTGATAACCCATAAGTTTCTTGGTATTCTCCTATGATCTTAATCAAGGTATGTGGTCTGGTATCATCTCCAAGATAAATAAATACATCTTTACCTTCTGTTTCAGATAATAAAATATTAAGGTCATTAGAGAGTTCTTTTTTAATCAAGTTTTCAATCATAGTTTCTTTGAGGTCTCTCTTCAAATATGCGTTATATAAAGAAGGTTCTCCTGGAACTATAATAGATTTACAATTATCTCCGCGAATAATGTCTTGAACTGAGGACACGTCAAGCTTTCTTCTTTTATTTAAAAACCACGGACCACCAGGGTAATTTAACCCTTTTTCAACAGAAGGTTCTTCAACGGAAGTATTAAGTGTTGGGATAGCGTTTGTGCTTTGAACAGGTTTAGACTTGTCAAAGATAGCATTAACAATAAAGAGTGAATTCATATCTAAGATAAAGACATCTTCATTGTCATTTTGAAGGACCGCAAACCACTTCTTATTACCCTTAGAAGTAAAAAGAATTTCATAGACATCATTAGGGACAGTTTGAGATGCAAATTCAAACTTGTCTACACCCGCATCAATCAAGTCTTCAATAAGCTTATAATTTATTTCTTTTGTTCTGTTTAAAGTTTGTTCGAGATCATCATCCATAAGGGGAACCTCGGTTAATTTTCTCTTTTTAACCGGAGAGTTAGTTAAATCTGGTAAATGAGAAGGGATAAGTTCTTCGTAATCCAGGCCTTGGGTCTGGTAATCTAAATTTTTATCAAGTGTCTCAGGAGGGACATAATCAAGGTTAATTTTACAAGTTTGACGGGTTAATTTATACTTTTCGTCGTCTTCCTGTCTTTTATGAACAGGTTCATTGAAAGGATTTGGAGAAGTAATATGAGCTTCTTTAATATAACGAAAGTCTGCTGTTCTTTGATACCTATCGTCGTTTCCAATCCAAGTAACTTTCATATCATTAAATTCAAGGACACGGTAGACGTCAATACGATTTCCATCATTTGTGATAAAATAGCCTTCACATTCCTTCAATTTATTCATATTGTTTAAAAGGGTAAAGACCGATTGTTCTTCAACTGGACGAGCTTCTTTTACCTGAGAGATCATAAATTCCTTCTTTACACCGTTTCCGTCTTCATAAAGGATACGCATATCTTTTCCCTTCTCTTCAAACTGGGTTCCAGTAACTTTGGAAATATACAAAAATGAGTTGTCTTTAAGAACGACAGTTCCTCCTAACTTTTTCATCTTGAAAATATCGAGTAAAGCCATTTTAAGCGGGTAAGTAAATTAATAGTAAACTATTAATTTATTTTTTAAAAATCAATTAGATTTTAAAATTATTCATCATCTTCTTCGATTTTATAGTAAAAATCTATTTTCTTACCTTTACCCTTAATCTTAGACATAAGTTTTTCTTCTCCGTTTTTAAAGGTTCTATCATATACTAAAAATCCGTTTTCGTTCCACTGCTTACAATCACCGTGGAAAAGTTTCTCTCCAGCAAATCTATTAAAATAATAAGAACAATCTGTTCTTTTTGACCCATTTTCATACCATTCTTTGTGATGTATGAGACCATCTTTATCTTTGGTCACTTCATACATCATATAAGGGTTATTACTTCTTTCACCTCTTCTATAGGCATCAAGATCTCTAATCTGATTCTTCCAATAAAATCTTTTGCTTCCATCATCATAGTTGTCATATTCACCTATAATATTAGAAACATCTCTTGGGACACGACGAGTATTAGAATTAAGTATCTCATCAATGGAATTTTCTATGGTATCTATCCTTCTTTCATTTATAACCATCTTTGAGAGGTTAATAGAAAGCTTAGGATTAAATCTTAGACTTCTACGAGCTGGTGAACGACGGCGAGGTGAGCGACGACGAGGAGAGCGACGGCGTGGTGAACGACGACGATTTGATTTTTTACGAGAAGGCATTTTATAATATAAAAAAGAAAAAAATATTATCCTGAGTTGCATACCTATTTTATTATGGCAACCACGGTAATTTATGGTCTCTACGGAGACCGTAAATTAAACTTGAAAGTAATTTTTAAAAAGAATTTAGGATGATTACAATACTTCATAACCCCCGAAATATTTATTATATTGTTTAAGGTTAAAATGATTAGACAAAAGATGAACTGTGTTTATTAATTTAGCACCAAAAATTATGGTTGGGATATAGAATGATAAGTAATAGTATAAAAACAAGAAAATGATGTTTAAAAGGAAGAACCTATTTTTAGTTTTCATTTGAGCGATATAAAGATCCTTAATTTCTAAAGAATAAATAAGAAAGGTAAAAAGAAGGTGCATAAGTATATTTATACGGATCTTATACTCAAAAGGAGTATAAACTTTATAAGCGTAGATTAAAGCGGAAGAAATAACGAATAACATTTTGAATATATAATTAAACCGATAAAATAATTTTTATTTTTCAATTAGATTAAAATATTTGATTTTAATCGGAGCACCTTTTGGGAGCGACTACAATTCTTTTAACCAAGCTGGGAAATCTGTTCCTAACCAGAAGTTGTTTTTCTCACATTTCTTAAATGATTCACCTGAGAGCTTACCTAATAAGACTTGTTGTTCTTTCAAGTCATCATTCATACGGATAATTCTCTTAATCAATTCATCCTCAGAATATTTGATTAACAAATTATGGGATAATAACTCTGTTTTTAACTTGCTTTCAATTAGGTAATGTTTAGCGTTTCTTACATTGTCATTTATTACTGTTTTTCCAAACTTTGTTTTAAGCTTTTGAATAACCTTAACATAGTCTTGTTCTAAAACAATTTTATTCATATCTATAGGTTGGCAAGTATTAACATTTTTATAGATATTCATTATCTTGTTATCATCATCCTCACATTCTAACATTTCAATTTGAACCTGAATATCAACCTCTAATTCCCCATTTCTTGAAGATTCTAAAATGGATTTTAATGCCTTGAAACGATGTTGGCCGTCAATAATAGAAATTTCTTTTCTTTCAGGGATATGAATAAGCACAATTGGATGGTATAAATATCCAGTTTGAATTAAGCCCTTTTTAAGAACATCTACGTGATCTTGATTATATTCCCTTTGATGTCTATAAGGGAACAAGTTAAGGTGTTTTAATTCCTTTAAATCTACAACATAAACCTTTTTATTCTTGATTTCGTGGGTAGAATTCTTTAAAATACTTAAGGCTAAATTATAGTTCTTATTCTCAATAACATCTTCGTCGTCTATTTGAAGGGTCTTTTTTAAAAGACCCTGGGTCTTTTTTGATTTCTTAGGTTTAACCTCAGGTTTAACAATGATTTCCTCTTCATCTTCATCTAAAACTATTGGTTTAGGTCTTGGTTCAACTGGAGATGATCCAAAAGAAAATAAGCCTTGAATACCTTTTTGAATAATTGCGGACATTTTTAAATATATTTTAAACCGATAAAATAATTTTTATTTTTCAATTAAAATCTATTTTTTATACGGTTCAATATATTCATTAATATTGACAATAAAATTATTATAAGTTGAAACCCTATATATAAATTCGAAGGAACCAATATTGCATTTTCAATCATGTTATTAGCATTCATACATCCTCCTGTTTCTATTCTACTAAAACAAGGAACATAATTAGGATCTATACTAGTTGAAATATAAGCTGACCCTCTTAATATTAATTTATGAATAAATATTAAAACCAAGAATATAAATAAATTTTGCTTTATACTTGTTAATTCTTGAGAAGCTTCGCGATGAGGTTCTTCTTCCTCAAAATGTATATTATAAAAAATAGCCTTAAATGCCCTTATTTCATCAGGTCTCATAAACATTTTCATTTCCCTCATATAATTAACAGCAAAATCTTGGTTTATTTCTTGTATTCTTTCAAATAATTCACGGTTATTTTCAGTTGGAAAACCTACTAACATATTTATATCTTCTCTATCAAGAGGACAAGTGGTATTTCCTCTTGCTACCCATTCGTTAAGGCAAGAATAATGAAAGTAGTGTCCGCAACCTATTTTATTAGGTATTTCTCCCTGTTTATTATACTCATAACATATAGGGCAAGCATTAACATCTGTAATTTCTTCTCTTCTTCTTTCTATTTCTCTATGAACATCATTATAACACTGATTATCTACTATATCATTAACAGGCTGATTTGGAGAGAAGTTACATATTCTTGATACATCCTCAACATTACAGTTACTAAACATATTGGAAAATTCTCTATTATCTCTCCAAAAATTAAGCCTTCTTTCAAGCTCTTCTCTTGTTATCCTTCTACCATCTCTTACACATCTCTCATATAAGTCATTACCAAGGAACAGCTTTCTATTAGCCTCAGAAAATAAATTTATAAGTTGGTCTCTTGTAAGCATTTATTATATTATAAAATAAAAAAAAATTAATTTATAGTCTTTATAAAAGACTGTAAATTAAACTGGACTTACCTTTCACCCTCCGAAGGCTCCTTTTAGTCAAAGACCCTGGGTCTTTACCGGAGCTTCGCGCTTAGTACAATCTATTATATATTGTGTTTGTTTTATTCATAATATCCTTAAAAATAGGAATTGAGGCATCTTTTAAGCCACAGGCAAACATCTTAATTTTAGTTGAAATATTGTGATTTAAAATATAAACTCCAAGCTCGCCCATATAAAGAAATAATGATTCAACATCTTTCAAGGCTTGTATCTTAACTGGAGATGGAATTGCAAATTGAAAAAGTAAAAGTGAAAAGATTAAGATATACATAAAAATCTTAAGATCGATTTGAAAGGAATATTCTAAGTTGATTTCTTTTTCTTCAGGTTCTACTACCGGATCCACAGATACAGGTTCAGCGATAGGTTCAATTGTTCCTTCAAAGTTGAACTTGAGGATCTTATTTTTATCAAGGTTCTTTGGAGGTGTAATAGTAATGACAATAGTTTTAGAGTTTACAGGAGCCTCTTTTTCTAAAGTTTTGGTATTATTATGGATAAGATCTTCGATTTTGTTTTTGTTGTACTTTAAGCCTGTAGTTTCTTCATATGCTTTCTTGATATTTTCAGCTTCTTCTGTGTTTTCAATTTCATAAGTCCAATAGATATAATGTTCAAGCATATTACGAGCACATTCTTTAGACTTTCCAAGTTTGTTGTATCTCTTTAAAAGATCGTTAGTTCCACCCACAATTTGGTTGACAAAATCGTCGACCATCCAATCCTCAAATTTTTGTTTTTCTTGATAGATTGAGTTGAGGGTCTTTAAAACTGATAAGTAATCCTTCTTGTAATAACCCTTGTATGGGCTATTTAAGAGAGATTCGACGATGACAGCGGTGATTTGATTGATTGAAGACATTTTACGGTTGATTATTGGCAGCTAATATATTATAAAAACAATAAATTATTTTTATTTTTCAATTAGATTTTAAGATTATTTTCTAGACTTAATATTAAAAATGGACAAGTATGCTCTTCTATTCTGGATAGGTGTATTCATACTGTTATCATCTCATATTAGTCTTTATAACACAATGCCAGATCATTCCAAGGTGTCTTTAGTAGGTTTAACATTTATGTTTGTTGGGTCTAAATTAGGCCGTGAATTCTTAGGAATTAAGTAAAAAAATCATCTTTAGTTATAAATATACACCCTACCACAGGGGTATATATTTATTTTTTTATATATTAAGACACACAGGACCCCTATCGCCGAAGGCTCCGAGAGACAAAGTCGAGATAGGTCCTTTTTTTAATTGATTTTCTAAATTTAAATACTAATAATATAATATAATAAAGATGTATTCAAACTTAAGTAAAGACGAGCTTATTGCCTTATGCAAAGAGAGAAAAATTAAAGGTTACAGTGGTAAGAAGAAGGATGAACTTATAAAATTGATTTCTCCGGTTGAACCTGCTTCAGTTGAACCTGCTTCAGAAGTTATTTCAACAACCACTCTCGAAGAAAATTGTATTTATTTTGGAGAGTGTATTGAGATGATGAAAAACATTCCTTCAAACTCAATTGACATGGTATGTACCGACCCTCCTTATTTTCTTGATGGTCTTGGTAATGACTGGAATAAAGAAAAGATTGATACAAAGGGTTCTTCATCCCTTATCGGTAATCTTCCTAAAGGGATGAAGTTCGACCGAAATCAATCTAAAAAATTCAACGAGTTTTACAGCAAGGTATCAGCTGAAGTTTTTAGAATATTAAAACCTGGAGGTTCTTTCATATCATTTAGTAGTCCTAGACTCTATCATTCAATGACAATGGCCGTTGAAGATGCAGGATTTGAGATTAGAGATATGCTTGGATGGATTTATTGTCAATCTCAGGTTAAAGCGTTCTCTCAAGATCATATCATTGACAAAGATAAGAAAATGACCCCTGAAGAAAAGGAGAAATTAAAAGAATTATGTAACAACTGGAAAACACCCCAATTAAAACCAGCAATAGAACCTATGTGTTTAGCGGTAAAACCAATCGAGGGAAGATATATTGATAATTTTCAAAAATATGGAACAGGCCTTATGAATACCTCTGAAAAAACAGGTGACAATATTTTCCCTTCTAATATAATAACAACGGAAAATATAAATGAAGCTATGGATAAGGTGTTTTTAGTAGCAAAACCAAATAAAAATGAAAAGGGTGATTATAACACGCATTTGTCCGTAAAACCTTTGAACCTTATATCACACCTCATAAAACTATTTACAAAAGAAAATGCTATTGTATTAGACCCATTTATGGGAAGTGGAACTACTGCGGTTGCGTGTGTTGAAACAAACCGAAAATATATTGGGTTTGACATAAATCAAGAATACATAAATATAGCTGAAAGAAGAGTAAGAGAATATAAAAAGTAATTTTATTTTTCAAACTTCTTTTTAAGGGCTTCATATAAAGCTTTTTGTTCTTTTTCAGTATAATACTTATCAAATTTTGGAATTAATTCAGTTGAAGTAGGCCACATTTTATGAAAGTTGGAATCCCACTTAAAACTATTTCTATACTTACCTTGTATTGGTGGTTGCCATGCAAGATTATCAGTGGTATCTTCAATTGTTGGATCAAGATGACCTATTTGCCACTTGTCATTAGGAACATTTATAAGATTTTTGTTCCACCAATCTTTAACCGCATTTATAGCTTCATCTTTATCTCCATCAATACAAACACCTTTTCTCTTATTGATATCAGTCTTATCACATACAAATGGATATTCAAGACAATATGCACCCTTTTTATCTATTCTTTTTAATCCAGTTGCTTTGTTAAATCCTTGTATAGAATCGCTTGTTTCAACCCCAATATTTTTAAAAAATATATCAGTCTCATTTCTGGTTAAATATTGTTTTCCTCTTATTTCAGGATGAGCCATAAGTGCTAATGCCTGACCTCTTGAACTAGTGATCGAGGGAAGTTTAATATCATTCTTAGTTACAAAAGTTAATAAATCTTCAGGGTACTTTTCAAATGGTTTTTTATATTTTTCAATATTACTAATGAGTACAAGCTCCATTTTCTTTGGGGTAGAAGATACCTTTATGCCAAGATTTTTACATTTTTCTAATATTTCACTCTTGCATTTACTCACAGCGATAAGTTTTTTTTGAGAGTTTATAAGACCCTTAACTTGAAGAGTATCTAAACAGTAAACGATCTTGTTAATTCTCCCATACATTATACCTCTTATTTCAAGGGTAGTTGTCGCGCGTTTAATAGAACTTAAATATAACATTTTTGATATTTTAACCTTAAAATAAAGTTAAAATATCAATTTAATTTTTTAATCAAAAAGAATGTCTCCATTTACCCTTAATTCTTCTATAACTATTTCAGCCGCAGTTTCAGCTGAAATATTATCGTCAAAAAAATCCCTATATGTTTGATCCGGAATAGACAATAAATCATATCCAGTCTCTTCTTCCACAATATTTTCAACCTCATCTAACCACTCACAAAATTGGTCTAAATCTTCCTGTTGTGAAGGTGAAAGTCTTTTATCTTCATATTTATCTCTAACATACTCTGAATAACTCATTTTTATATTTATATTTTTTATTCTTTAAATTAAAAACCGCCCCTCTACTTACACTCAAAAGAGTATAAATAGAGGGGCGGCGGAAAACAAAACAAAAAAACTTACATACTTAAATTACACTTACTCTTCATCAGAGGATAATTCTTCATCAACCTCAATATCTTCAATTTCATCTTCATCATCACCTACAGAGTAGCCTGCTTTTCTAGCCCAAGTCTTAATCTTTTCTGGAAGGTCTTTAACCCATGTTAAATCACCATCCTTAGTATATCTTGCAACAAGAACATCATTATCCATTTCAAAACACAAGCCTGTATTTGGGTCATAACGCCATCTTTTACCTTCTGTGTTTTCGTCAAGGTTAATTTTCTTGAAAGACATAATTGGAGTTGGTTCACCTGAAAATTCAAAGTCTTTCTTTTTACCCTCTTCGGTCTTTGGCGATTTCATAGGTGATTTCTTAACGGTAGATGAACCATCAGTTTTCTTTTCGGATGACTCCTTCGCTTCGGTCTTCTTTGAAGGTGCTTTTTTATTTGCCTTATCTTCCTTTTTGGTTGAAGGTGCTTTCTTAGAAGCTTTATCAACTTCCTTTTTTTCTTCCTTCTTAGATGGCGCTTTTTTATTTGCCTTATCTTCATCTTTTACGGAGGACCCTGGGTCCTTCACAACAGGTTTCTTCGATGAAGCTCTTTTTTCAGCCTTCTTTTCAGCCTTTTCTTCATCAGTCATTGGCTTCATAGATTTTGCCTTTAAATTATACTCTGCTTTTTCATCAGCGTCTAATGCTTTCCATTGAGCTCCTAAAGCAGAGGTAACTTGAGCTGGGTTTAATTCAGGGTTTCTTCCCTTGATGTTATTTCTTTCTTCTTGGCAGTATAAAATATAACCAGAGTAGGACTTTTTCTTTTCAGGTTGAAACATCTTGAAAAGATCTTTGATGCTTGACTTCATATCTTCTCTATCAGTTTCTTCGTTTCCACCACGGGTAAAAAAATCTTCATCGTAGTCAACGATTTTAGAGATGACTTCATCTACAAAGATATCAACTTTCTTATCCATCTCAGAGGTAATAGAGTTAATCTTAGAGACAGCAGCTTTTAAAGCAGAAGCAAATGGAGTGAATTTAACAGAGGACATCGTGAGGGAGAGTTAATATAATAATTAATATTATAAGATGATTTCAAGGTTAAAATAAAAAACAAAAATCATTTAGATTTTTCACTTAGTTTTTGCCTTAATATTTTTTCACTAAGTCAAAAAATATTATCGGGATAAATTACTTTAATAATGCCTTTAATTCTTTTTCAGGTAAATTCATAAAAACTCTAACTGAACTAAGCTTCAAATAACTACATAAAGTTGGAAACTCTTTTTCTACCTCTTCGATAAAGCACAACTCTTTTGTTCTCTGTATATCTTTTCTCCCCTTCATTGCCAAGAACCCTGTCTTTGGATTTCTTTTTTGATATGTCCTATCATCTATACCTCTTATATTCTCCTCTCTTAATATCTCTTTATAATCTTTTGCATAACCCACTATAGTTTTAACTGGTAAACCTACATCTTTACTAACAAGCTCGTCAACCTCAACTTTCTTAGGTGAATATACTAAACTAATATCAACCCACTCTCTTCCAGCATAACTGAACTGGCAAATCCATTTTAATTCTTTTTCACCTATATAACGAGGTTCTATATATGAAAATAGATATGGAACCCCTGTAGAGTATGCAAAATCGTTAAACTCCTTAATAAGCTTGTCCTTATATCTTTTAATCTCATCTTCATCATTCTTGGTAAAAAGAACTGATATATCTATATCATCAGTCTTTATGACATCTTTTTTACTATAACGAATTTCCATTACTTTCTTTAACCCAAAACCGCCCTTAACTATCCAATGAGAATTTGTGTCATACATCCAGCTCTTAAAATGAGATGAAAATTTTGAAACTACATCTTCTACTGAAGGATAACTAGGAGTTTGAATTAATTCCATATCAAATGTCTTTATAAAATCCTTTTGAACATTACAAGATTGATTATTATTTTTTAATTCTTCTATCATCAACTTAGCGTGAACCTCTTTTATGATATATTTAGAATATGAGGGAAGAATAACCTGACTTAGAGGTCTTTTAGCAGCTTCCATTAGTTGTATATATATACTGCGACAGCCTTTTTTCAATAAAATACGCTTAAGACAGCACGATGCAGTATCCTTATAAGTTAAAGCATCAGTGTAGTTTTCAATAATATCATATGGATTACCAGGTATACGAGGTATAAAAGTTGTAGATTGAATATTTAACGCTAAAAACTCCCCTATATATATATTATTATTCCAATAGATATCTTTAACTCCTCTATATATTACAAGGTCATCTTCGTTCTCAGGAGCCTTTTCAAATATTTTATTAAATTCTATATAATATCTTTCCATAAATTTTTTAGAAATGTTTAATGCAAGGTCTTTTATCTCTGTTTTATCTAGACTGTCCTTTCTACCTGATAATTTAGTATAAAATATCGCTTCAAGGGTCATACCATCTTGTAAATCCCCAAGTCCAATATCTATACCATTCTCAAGACACACTGCAATTATTAGTTCAAATAAGCACGAATATATAGGTAAAGACTTATCTACATTACCCCTGTTTTTTATATAGTTTGTAGAGTATTGGAACATACCCGTAAAATGACTAAATACAATACCATATTCATATAATGAAAGGCTGCTTATGAATAAGGCTTGTTTTTCCATATATCTTTTATAAGCTTCAAGAACACGCAATTCGGAGTGATAGTCAATTATTTCTGAATTTGTAAATTTTAGGCTTACATCTATAGTCTCTTTTCTTCTTGTTATTATGTCTTGAATTTCAGGTGAATTGCCCTTTTTATCTTTATATTTATAAATATAAGCAAACTCTCTCCCATCTATATTCTTTATGTTATATTTCAAAACATCCACTGATACGGTTCCAAGGGAGGTGTTTTCTACTTTAAATTTTTCAGGTTCATTTAAGTAGCAAGCTTGTTCTTGTTCTGAAAAAGTAAAAAAATCATCATCCTTTAGCTTACTGTGAGGAATATACCACTCTTGAACCCATTTCTTAAAATTAGGATCATTATGAAGGTCTTTACCTTGATTTAACTTTACATATTCAGTATACATTTCAGGGTCATAATTAACCATATAATTTTTACTGAGAGCATAGCTTATAAAATCTTTATAATATTTTTTCGTAATAATTTGGAGCTCATCTTTAGTAGGGTTAGTTCCGTTCATTAACACAGACATCAATAATGCCTTCGTTACATCTAAATGCACGGTATGTTTTTCTAAAAATGAAAAAACATCAGCATATTTTATACTGTAAACATTCACTAGTGCAGGTATTAAATATTCAAGAATTTGGCCTATATCTAGATATGTATCTAAAGGTCTTGTAACTATAGAAGACCCTATTAAATTATACCAAAATGTGTTTAAAATGTCCTCGTTATTTTTATGTTGAAAACCATCAATTACTTCTTTTATAAAAGGTTTAGCTTCCATTTCATCAATTATCATTAAAGACTTAATAACAACCTTATTTAAAGGTGTAGTATTACGAGAATTATCAATAGCATAAGAGGCAAGATAAGGGTAATACTCAGGTATTATATTCTTTTTTCTCAAGTCTTTTATAACACTAACAACAGTCGTTAGGTCTAAAATTATCTTAGCTATCTTAGTTTTATCTGCAAAAAGTTTCGGGCTTATTTTAGTCATAAACTTTTCCGTATAATCTTTAATACCTAAAGTAAGTCTTATACATTTGTTTACATTTTCAGAAGTCATATCTTCAATTGAAAGATAAGTTTCAAGGTTATCAAAAAATGTTTCATCTATTAAATTATCTTTATCAAGTTGAAGCATAAGACGATTTCTAGCACCAAGTGGAAGCTGTAACATATCTGTTAAATTTATAAGTGCAACAATATCGAAATAAGTAAGCTTGTAATTATAATCTTTTAATTTTGCAGAAAGCTTATCGAACACATCATAAAATTTTAGCCATAAAGGGGATCTTATTGTATTTGATTGTTGTTGATACTTTTGAAGAACTAAATATAAATCGTCAATCAAACCTATACTTTCAGTACCACTAAGACCCTTATTAATTCGGTTAAAAACAGCTCCAAGAGCAGCTGCATTAGCATATTTTATTATATCTTTTTGGTCTTTCGTATCTAATCCTGAAAATTTCTCTATGAAATAACTAAAGGTTAAAGACCCATCATCTTTATCATCATCAAAAAAGCCAAAAAAACCAGGCATCTTTATAATAAATAAAATAAAATAATTTTATTTATTACAAATGAGAGTTGCCCCTCTATGAAAGACATCCCGAAAAGGCAGACAAAAAGTCAACCTAGGACGCCTCCATAGAGGGGCAACAAGTTTTTAAAAGTTAAAAGGACCCTGTTTTATTGTATAATGCATTTATTATTATCATAAACTGTTTTACCGTCTTTATCGTAGTATATTTCATCATCATTACTTTTACCGTTAGTATAAGAGCATTCTATATGTTTTTTACCATTAGGCCAATACTCGGTATATTTACCGTTGATTTTATCACCTCTTGCCATAATGGTAGTACCGTCTTTAAAGTAAGTAACTTTTGAGCTATTCATTTTATGAGATATTTTGAAGGTTAAAATAATTTTTATTTTTCACTTAAATTTTAGGTTACAAACTCATAATCATATTTCTCAGGTGTTCTCCCTTCATATTCCAACTTGTTCTATCCAACGGGATTTTACGGTTAGAATTATCCCATCCTAAATTTATTAATTCTCTCACTCTATTTAAGAGCTCAGGATCGCCTTTTGGTAAATAACCAATCAATTTTCCCCTCGCAGATATAGCTGTGAATTTACCGTCTCCCCAGTATGTAAAAGTATCCTCTTTGTGATACTCTAAAATCATCCCTGAAATGTTATAAACATCCATATCAGGGACATCGATTGCTTGATTAATCACGGAAATAATTTCGTTTCTTAATTTAGACATTTTTATAAAATAACGGTAAAATTATGTTATAAAAATCAATTAAAAATTAACGGCAAAATTGCCCTCTATGAAGACATCCTTAGTCGCTACTTAGTAGCTCAGAGCAACCAGAGGTTGCGACAAAAGGACGCTCCACAGAGGGCATTTTTTTGTTTTTTTTAATTTTAACTTACCTGCGCTTTGCGCTGAACGGGAGCAACTTCGTTGCGACTAAATCATATCATTTATTTGATCGATTTCCTCCAATACATTAAGCATCTTGTCTGCATCTTTTTCGCTTGCGAAGTTTTCATAGATATTTTTTACAACCTTATATAAGGCATCAATCATCTCTCTTTTTTCTTCATCTTCATCAATATCCTTTGTAATCTTAAATCTCTTTGCAACGATATATTTATTCAACACCTTGTTTTTAAGCAATTCATTGTATCTTTCAACAGCGTCTTCTAAGTCTAACATTTCCTCGTCATCATCGTCATCAGATAAGATGTCATCGTCAGAAGAGATGTCGTCTTCAGAAGAACCAAGGTCATCGTCATCAGAGGAGATTTCATCATCTTCATCATCTTCAGATACAGGGTAAATAATCTTCATAATAGTTTCGATGGTTTTGCGGGCAGTTTTAGAGTCTTCAAATTTCTTACCATTAATAGCTTTGATGAAAGCATCTAATGCTTCAACAAGATATTCTGGGACATCTTCTTGGACGAACATTTCTCTAATTGCTTTTAAGTTGGAAATGCCAGTTTTGTTAGCACCCTTAGCAAAGTCATATTCAGCTCCAATCAAAAATTCGGAGAGTTCAGGGTGATTAACTTCTTCAGAGAGAGCAAAAAAAATTGAGTTCATTTTGAGCGTAAGTAAGAGATATATTTGTTTAATCCAAACAACAAGATGAAATAAAGGTTAAAATAATTTTTAAAAATCAATTAAAATTTTCATTCCTTGTTTATAGTTTGATTTATTGACTAATTCTCCTTTATTATTCCAACTTAAAAGTTCTCCTTCTCTTTTTCCATTTTCACACTTATATAAATTCTTTAATTGTCCGTTATCGTGCCACACTTTACATTCACCCTCTAATTTACCATCTTTATAATTTTCTTGTGAATAAATTTTATTATCATACCAAACGGTATATTCTCCTTCTAATTTCCCTTCATTATAATAACATTTTTTTGTCATCTCTCCTCTTGGGTTACACCTCTTATATTCACCGTGTTCTTTTCCATCTTTAAAATAGCATTCAAGAACTAATGTTTCATTATATTCCCACTGTCTAAATACTCCATCAAAAACATCTCCTTTCTTCCTATATTCATACTGTAATTCTCCATCATCGTAATATTCCCTCTTCATAGAGTATATATACTCCTCGACGATATGCGCTATATTTACATCCATATAAGGAATAGTTTCAAACACTTCCTTTACGAGCTTAAATTCCTCAGAGTTAAAATTTTCAAATTTATGAGACATCTTATAAAAAATACTTTTAAATAAAAAATATTTTTCAGTTATATCGGTAAATGGGCTTTCGCCCTCTATAAATACATCCCAAAAAGGACGCTTTATAGAGGGCGAAATATTTAAAAAGACCCAAGGTCTTTTTTAACCTTGCATTTCATCATCACTATCATCAGGTCTTTCTTCTTCAAATGCAGGTTGAATTTTTGCGTTTCTTAAAGTCTCTTTACAGACTGTATAACGGTAATAACTAAATTGAAGACCACAAGCGCTTACCCAGTCTTTAATTTTTTCTAATTCTTTTTCAGTATACGGTCTCTCGATCTCAGACCCAATGCCTGAGTAAAGTATTCCTTGAAAATAAGCCTCGCCGCCATCAATACAAAATATAATACCGGTCTCTCTATTGATAAATAGAGTAAGGCCTGATGACGAGGAAGAATAACCTTCAAATTTCCAAGTAGTATATTCAGAGGGAGTAATAGTCCAAAATGTAAACATTGTTAAGATAAGATGTTTTCAAGGTTAAAATATTTTTATTTTTTCAGTTAGATTAAGCCTTTAATAATATAATTTTATAATCTCCAATAACCCTTCATTCTCTTCACTTTCTATCCTTACTATTTGTTCTTCAATTTCCCTTATTAAAACTTTTAATTTATCTTCCAAATCAACATTTCTACCATCTGGATTGAACCTTATAAATATCCACTTTCCACTATGTATCATATAGAGGTCGTCATATCTTATCTCCTCATCTAATGGGTCATATCCAGTATGTGCAAATTCATCTGTCTCTATAGCGAGTATTGTATTTCCTATAAGCTTCCTGTGATCTATTCTTCTTCTATGAGTGCAATCGCAATTTCCTGTATATAGAGGCTTATCGTGTATAAAACCCTCAAAATGAAGGTTAATTTCATTTCTAACTCTTATCTCCTTTGTATGAGAGTATACAATTTTGCTTCTTTCATCTTCGGGAAACAATACCTTAAAACAAGTAGCACAGTATCCATCGTATTTACGAGTACCACATCTACTATCAATCCAATCAATACAATTAGGACATCTATCTCCACCTCCGTGAGAAGCACAGAAATCAGATTTACTTCTTGCACTATTATTACACCCATTTTCTTTACATCTCTTCCCTCCTCCGTGCTTTCTGCAAAAATCAGTTTTACCTCTAGCAATACTTTTACACCTATCTTCTTTACATCTCTTACCACCTCCGTGCCTAGCACATAAATCAGTTTTACCAGAAACACTACTTTTACATCCATCTTCTTTACATCTCTTCCCACCTCCGTGCTTAGCACATAAATCAGTTTTACTTCTGGAACTCTTATCACACCCATCTTCTTTGCATCTATTTCCACCTCCGTGCTTAGCACATAAATCAGTTTTATCTAAAGCACTACTCTTACATCCATCTTCTTTACATCTATTCCCTCCTCCGTGCTTTCTACAAAAATCAGTTTTACCTTGAGCAATATTTTCACATCCATCTTCTTTACACCTCTTACCACCTCCGTGCTTAGCACATAAATCAGTTTTACCTAAAGCACTATTTTTACATCCATCTTCTTTACATCTTTTATGTATGACATCAACCATATCATCTTTTTTATGTATTTTACAGTATTCTGGAGGTTTAGAGTAGCCAAAAGATGCTTGTTTAGAACAGTCTCTACATATAGTCATTTTTTAAGTTATATAACTTAAAAAATGTAAAAATCAATTAGAAAAACGCCCTCTGCGAGGAGACATCCCAAAAAGGAAACTACTCACAGAGGGCGTTTTTATTTTATTTTTAAATTTTATACTTACCTTTGAAATACCTTAACTTACCTTTTACCTTTAAACCCAGGATCTTTAGTATTCGTCATAATACCCTAAGCAACCTCCATAATGACCCATCTGGTTAGCAATACCATATTTGCATCCAGTACAAGTTTCTTCTTCATCTGTACATGATTTTTCATCGTCATCAGATGAAACATCGGTAGTTTCACACTCATCATCTGATGGCTCATAATCTGGGTCATTTTCATCGTCAGATTCTTCTTCGGTAGAAGAAAACTTTACAGGTAATTCTTCAAGCTCAATGAGCTCTACTTCAAGAGGTTCTTCGTCGTCAATAGTTGTTTCTTCTACAGGGAACCAATCGCGTTCGACCATCCATTCAGGAAATTCGCGTTCGACCTGTACTTTTTCAGGCAAGTAGTAGTGTTCTGATTGTAAGTTTTCCATAGCATTAATCTTGAAATACTTGTGCTCAACATAAGTTGGAGTTTGATTTGAATATCTTCTATAAGGAAGATAAGTTTCAAGTCTAACAAGGACTGACTTATTATCCTTTGAGAGCTTAACAGGAACACCTACTCTCTTGAATTCAG
>JACCEA010788219.1_pt1 | contig 49834 bp, 48 predicted proteins | sample 7449851 | NCBI WGS metagenome assembly JACCEA01 (sample SAMN15323453, study PRJNA562643) | freshwater metagenome | isolation source: river surface water | place: USA:Blue River Watershed | collected 2017-08-18 | reverse complement strand
TGCGTTAAAGAGACTATTAAAATGAATGAGTTCGTTATGGATTCCATAGCTAATTCTGATTTGACAGATATAGAACACTACAACTCTATACGAGTAGTTTCATCTATCAGCATAGACGGAACTCTTATAGATTCCTCTGAGAACGAAACCGTTTTCATTAGGAATAAAAACTTGTACATATCCAACAGGAATATGTTACAGATAACAACATGTCTAACTACAGATAGTCACATGTTGCCTGACGAGTTCTCTAGAGAGAATAGCGTTATATCCAATAGCATATCTTGCTACATGGTAGACAATCGTTCTGCTATGAAAGAGAGATATATCAATGTAGCCGGAACTGTAGTCGACGTGCCTAAAATAAAGGACCAAAGACTAGAAGACGGTTTATATGTCTATGTTAACTACGGTAAAGACTCTAGCGTAGTAAGACGAGTATCTTCCTTGGAAGAATTAACTTCTAACGGGTATGTATATAGTTCTAGAGAAGAAGCCAGTGAAGGCGCAGACTTAAGGTCTAAATTAAAGCAACAACAAGAAGATCTTGATAGAGAACATCGTAAAGAAATGCTAGCCATGGAGAGCGCTAGTAAACTTAAACAACAAATTCAAGAAGAAGCCACTATTAAGGCAAAGAAAGAACTAGAAGAGACTAAACTCCACATGGAGAAGTTTATGCTAGAGATGAAAGCGTTACAGGAGAAGGATAAACTATCTGCTTTAGAAGAAGCTAACAAAATGAAGCTAATGTATGATAGACATTCCTACGAGATGGAAGACAGACGTAGTAGACGTAAAGACTATTACGAAGAGAGAACATATGAACGAGAAGACAGTATATCTACTACCAAGGCCGCTGTGGCTATGGCCGGTGTAGCTCTTGCTACCATAGGCCTAGTTAAAGCGTTTGGTATCTAGGTATAGTTGATTGTTATATGGTAACATATATAAGTACTGGATGGTCGGTTAGTTAAATTTAAACTAACCGGCAATGGTTTGCTATATAAAGGAGAAAAGCATGACAACTATGGGTAGTTGGATAGCGGAAAAGACACCTAAGTTCAATAAACAGATTGCTGAGGGTTTCTGTTATCACAGACTTAAAAACACTATCAAGTACATAGATAACTTTATCAAGTACACATTACAATCTAAGACCAACACGCACCTTAGGTATCTAGGGTACGCGGAGGTGCCTACTAAAGAAGAAATGAAGCTTCTGTTACAGAAGACCACTAAGGTAGTATATGACGTAGCAGAAAATAGCATTTACTTGGTTAAGTTCCAGTTTCAGTACGGGGACGAGCCAGAACCACGTGAGCATTACCTATACCTGCCTTACTTAGACAGAGGCAACACTATGTATATGTCTGGTAACAAGTTTCTTGTTATGCCTGTGCTTAGTGATAAGGTAATCTCTGTCGGTGAGAATGTCGTATTTATCAACATTCTTACTGCTAAGTACAACTTCACGAGGTCTTATTCAACTGTTAAGGAAAATGGTATATATAAACGTGTGCCTATCATTAACACAGAGCTATATAAGAACCAAGCTAAGAAGTTAGAAGACACGACTAAAGCCAATACTACAGTTATGCACTATCTGTTAGCCAACTACGGTTACAGTAAGACTATGCAGATGTTGCTTGGCTTTGTGCCTACTCCTGTATATGACCACGCTGAAGACGACAGTGTCGTTATCATCGAGAGCAACGGAACTGCTCCTCACGGCTATATAGGCGATAAAAAGATCTATGAGAAATCTAATCTCAAGTTCGTTATTAAGAAAGAACAGTACAACGAAACGGTTCTTTACTGCTTAGGCAACATGTACTATATCATAGACAACTTTGTTTCTGATATCAATGCGGCCAACTTAGACGAAACTCTGGTATGGAAAAGACTACTAGGGGAAATCATTCACAGCGGCAATCATGGGTTATCGTATCTATCAGAGAAGATCAACGCACACTTCAACGACATCAACAGTAATCTAGACGCAGTAACTGTAACCAAACTTAAAGACGTAGGAACATCAGCCACATCTCTAATGGAGTTACTGGTTAACATCTTTACCAGCTTCAACGCTTGGATGATGTTGCCGGATAGCAGATCTCTGTACTATAACAAGTCTTACGAAGTAGAAAGCTTCGTTCTTTGTAACTTGACTAGTCGTATAACAAGACTAGCTCTAGATATCAATAAAGAGGAACTACGTACAGACGGTCAATTAGACCGTAAACAAATAGATAAGCTATTCGGCAAGTACTTTGCAATGAGGGCTATCTTTGGTATCAAGAAAGAAAAGCAATACATCACCAGCGTGGACTATAGCGGAGACCATCTCTACTATAAGAATACGGCTATGGTCGTTCAACAGGAATCTGACCCTATCAACATAAACAAGTCTGAAGTAAATACCTCAGAGAGAAAGAAAATGATAGCTTCTGCGGCTACTGTAGGTAGTATCTACGGTTTAAGTAAGAAGAACCCCAACCCTCTTATTAGAGTTAACCCATACGTGAATGTAGACTTTGCCACAGGCACAGTTCTACCGCACGAACACCTCAACCACATCGTAGAGGCAACAGATAAACTACTAGCAGCAGTAGGTTCATACGAAGACGCCGAGGAAGGCGACGAAATAGAAGCAGACATGCTCAACGAGTTTGAAGACAATAGCGAACCAACGGAAGACTACGATGATACTTCTGAAGGCGATTACTTAGTGGATATAGATTAACATTAGTTTAAAGAAAGAGAGAGACATTAATATGTACGGTAACAACCAAATGCAAAATCAGGCATATGTTCAACAACAGGGACAGATGTATCCTAACCCACATGTTCAGTATAACGCCTTTGCGGCTCAGCAACAGCAGCAAGCTTTGCTTCAACAACAGCAGGCTATGGCCGCGCAGCAGCAGCAAATGGAAATGCTACAAAGAGCAATCATGGCCAACCCTCAGTTGGTAATGAACATGGTGAACGCTAACCCTCAGATGTTTGGTCATGTTAATCAGCAGCCTATTGGACAACCTATGATGGCCATGCAGCAACAAATGGGGATGCAGCAACAGATGGGTGGCCAGCAGCGCTTTCCTCAACAGGAGCAAGGCGCTAGCAGATTCGGTACTCCTGTTGTTCAGCAGCAAACAGGCGGGACTGGCAAACCAACTCCCCCCGCGTTTAACCCAGAAATGATGATCAATCGAGCTATTGTTCAGCGAACAGAAGAGCAATCAGATCGCTATTCTAAACCAATTGAAGAAACTAAAGAAAGTGAGAACGACATGAGATATACCCCTAACCCAGTTAAATCTAAAACGCCTCTAGTTATTACCAAGAAGACACATCGTATTCCTGGCAATGACAAATTCGTCATCGAGACATTTAGTCGCGCTCTTACAAAAGACGACATGATCCATCTCGTAGCCGAAGATGGTGGAGCCACTAACATTGTAGGTATGGAAGAAGGCATTGTTAGCTCTGTGACAGAAGCAGTGGCTAATGAAGTAGTTGTAGCCTTCCAAGAATCAGTGATCACTCACAGCGTATATGACTCTGGCTTTGTAAGCAAGATCCGCGACATCCTGAAGAAGGATTCAAGGAACGGCTATAGGGTAATGTCAGAGTTGGCTACGGAAGTTACTTCCAGAGAACAACTGGCCGCTCTTAACAAGCTAGACGCTATCCTGACAGAACGAGTTAACTCGTTTATGAGTATTAACTGCCCTGTCACTGTAAACATTGATAGTTTCATGGGCGATTATAACTCATTGATTCGTTTCCTGCGTCCTGTTAACGGCACTGCCGAACATGAAGTTATCGAGTATATGGATGAAGTATTCTCAGTGCTGACTGCTTGTTTCGAAGAAGCCACAGAGAACCAACACACTGACGGAGAACCTAAGCAACCATGCTTTATTCCTGTTAGCTGTAACTTTGTTGGACTGAGCCTTTTAGAGAAGGAGCTTGGTTTAGACTATATCGGTAAAGACTTCGAACCTATCTCTGCAGAGACAGAAGAAAGCAATAACATCAATCGCCTAATCAAAGAGACATTGTCTAATAAACATTCTCTCAGGACGATCATCAGTACGCTTGATGGTCGTGTCTTTGAAGGCATGAAAGGTTTAGACGACGTAACATATATCCGTCGTTTAACTTGACATTAATGCAAGACTACATCTAGAGAGGGAAACCTCTCTAGATGTATCTTTTCTTTTTTGAGTTTAGAAGTCTAAAATATCGTCAGTGTTTTCTTCACCGCCTTCTCCTGCGTCACTTCCTCCTTCATCACCTGACCCGCCGCCGTAAGATGAACCAGAACTTCCTCCTGACATAGAGCTTGCTCCTTGGTCATCTACAGCAGTCATGTCTTTATCAGCCGCTGACTTAAATTCCTGCATCTCTCTCATCAACGAGACAGAGTTACGCATAACGCCAGTCAGATGTTCTTTAATAGTGTTAGAGATTGTATCTGTGAACTCGTCAGAAACCGCAGACAGTTCTAGTACTTCTGGATAGAAGTCATTCTCCGCCATCCAGTCCCTCAAGAGTTTATGGATGTAGATGTTCTTAACAGTGTCTACATGTTCAGACATTGCTCCTGCTATGTCACTAGAGAAGATATCTGCTGATATGACAGAATCCATAACCTTAACGAGATTGTCTTTATAGACATCGTATTCGGCTGAGAGGTTGGTAATGTTGGTGTTGTCCGGTTTAGGGAGTTCAACAGAAACAGTGTCAGATATCTTGTCGATAAGATAGTCAACGAAGGCTTCTTTGTCTTTATTGAACAACTCTTTCTCGTCTTGTTCCAGTGATTCCAGAATGGACGCTTCCTCGTTAAATATGGTCTCTGAGAGTTTAGCTCTCAAGTCTTCGTCATTATAGACGATTTGACTTATGTACTTGTTCAGATGTTTGATAAGAGCTTTCTGATACACCATAACCCTCTTAGATAAAAGGATGTTGTTGTTAACCACAGAAACAGCGAACTCTGGACTGAAACCGTTGTCTATTAGTTCAGGTGGTAAACCTAAAGCAATGAATGTTTGTTTACGTAGATCTTCTTCTAGTTCACTATCAGGGATAGTGTGTTCTAGGTTAGAGTTCTCGAAGTTAATCTTGACGTCAGGTAACAGTGGGTTATTCTCGTATGCAAACTGTAAGCCTGCTTTCTGAACCCAACCTGACAGATCAGGAAGATTAATAATACCAAGAGGTAGGTAGTTTTGTCTTAACTTATACACAGAGTCTTTGATTATCTCTATAGTCTTATCTGGATCTGGATCGTTAGGATCTAGAGAGATATTGACCTTAGTTACATCAATAGCGTGTTTAGAGTAAGCCATTACCTTAGAGAAGAGCATGATGGCCCTAAGGCTAGACAGAACTGTTATATTCTCTAAAAGAGTCTTACCTGTGCCTATAGGGTTATAGTTAAAGGCAAAGTAAGTAACCAGTTCTTTAGGTAGATACAGTAGTCCTGTCCTCTGAGCAGACATAGCTCTGGTGAACATCAAGAAGAATATATCAGACTTCCTAGAGATATCCACGTTAGAACCATTGAGGCTAGATCTAACACTATTGAAGATTTGTTTCTCTAGTACAGATTTATATAGTTCAAATAGCTCCTTGGTGTCTACGTTGTTACTTGTAGAATCTACTAAGTTCTTATAGGCTTTAGTGATGACGTTGGTCTGTTGGTTCATGGTAGTAGAACCAGTTCTAGATAAGGTAGCCTCTACGTTATCCATACTAGAGTCTTGTGAACTCAGAGAGATGGGTTTACCTGTTTCGTCCAGCATAACGAAATAACCTATATGTTCCTTCTCGTCTCCGGGTATAAAGACAGGTATTACTGATTCAGTAGGAAGCTTGACAGCCATAGGCTTACCAACAGACTTACGACTAGCTTCTGTTCTTGTTTTAACAAACTCTATTTCTACGTTGTGTGTTGGATTATTCTTCTTCCTGAAGATATCCATGTATTCTATTTTATCTGCAGACTCTGTAGAGATAGCTATGCCCTTTCTAGAGGCTGATCTGATAACAGAGTTAATTACCTTATTCTTTAATTCGCTGAAACCTAGTACCTTAACATTGTCAGTTATGCTAAGAGACTCTTGAGAAACAAGCAGCTTAACAAATTGACCTTCCGGAGTAGAGTCTAGAGAAGGGTCTGGTGTATTGTCCTGGTTGATGATATTGATAGGTCTTGTAACCGAGTCAACTATAGAATCTATTTTATTCTTAAAGTCTTCTGTAGAATATGTCGCGATGAGGTCAGAGTTGATAGATTGGTCTACAGACGCCTCTGGTATAACGGCATATACTGCCGCACCTGTCTCAAACAGAGCTTCTCTTACTATGTCAGGCAACTTGTCATCTAGTTCGTAGTTGTCGTTGACGTAGTCTTTGATAGTCGTCAAGATAGCAGAAGACGTAGCGGGAATAAGTTCTAATTTCTTGTCGAACTTATAACTCAGAGTAATATCTGTCATCTTCTTAGGGGATAGGATAGAGCTAACCAAGATTTGTATGGCTAATTCTATCTCTGGGAACAGTTGAGTTATATGTGAGTTGTTCCTCTGAACTGTGGCTATGTTCTTATAGATCTTTTCTAATACTGGTCTGCTTACGTTTAGATCTTTAGATGGATCTGTTTTGGCGTCATTTGCTCTTACTAATTTAGGTATGATAGGAAGAGTCTTAGGGTTAGTCTCGATTATCTTAGTCGCCGCTAGTTTCTTAGACTTATTCTTGTTTATAACGCTAAGAAGGTTGTTTGGGTTTATAGGCATTTTGAGTCCTTTTATAAAATATCAAAGCATAACTTATTCATGTTAAAATCAACACAGTCCCTATAATAGGACTGTGTTGATATATTAACCACATAGATCGTTTATAGTGACTTCTGCTGTCTCTGTAACGCTAGCGTGCATGGCCTTAAGACCAATTTTAAGCATGACCGTACTTATGCCGGATATAAGATTGCTGATGCCGCTAGGGGAACCTTTATAGTTAGCACCCATACAGGCATAACATACTTTATTGTCAGGTGTCTTACAGTACATAGGAGATCTTATCTCTACTTGTTTATCTATATATTTTTCTGCTTCTGGTATGTCAGAAACAACAACCCAACCAGACTTAGACTTCACGTATCTATTAACTAGAGTCTTGTAGTTAGACTTGGCTATAAGTCTAACAAAGCCTCTTGTAGTGGAACAAGGAGTTTGGTCTATCTCTACACCACCTAGACCCCTCTGTAACTGCTTATAGGCATAACCGCCGCGAGCCGTACTAGCGCCTCGTGAATAACTGGAGAACCTAATATCATTAATATGCGCAGCGAATTCGTCTTTATCTGTAGACACGCCTTGATCAAGAGACTTGGCGATAAAAGTACCCTTACCCGTGGCAGTAAAGTCGTTTGTGTTACCTACTGTAAGCAACATCTTCTTTCTGCCTGCTTTAGATTTTCTACTGAATATCTTGTTAGAGTCAGGGTCGTCTGCGAGGTATTCTTTATCTATAGCTGAAAGTTCTTCCTCAAACTCTACTGCTTTAACTGGATCGCCTAGTTGGCCTTCGTATTTCTTAAGAATAGCCGCTTTTCTCTTTTCTAGATCAGGAGGTGCAGTTATTGTCTTATAGGTAGCTGCTACGGCTATGAGCGGTCCTAAGTTGTTCAAGAACGTGAGTCGGTCTATACAAACATTCATCTGTTTAACGGAGATATCGCCTGCTTTCATGTCCTCATCGTTCTTAACTTTATAAGAGAAGATTGTCTCTATGTCAGAGACTGAGAACTTAGAGTTGATATAAGGAACTAGACCACCTACTACATCTGCCAGAACTAGCTTATTAACTATAAGTCTTCCAAGTGTTGTTTCTAGCTTACCGGTCACACTAGGCAACCAACTGCTGTCTATACTTATTACATCAGAGATAGAGAACAGCGGTTTAGACTTATCATAGTCAACTATTTTAACAGCCTCTGAGCTACCATCTTCTGTTACATTGACATAATACAGCCCGTCTTGTTTAACAAGCAAGTCTAAGTGTTTCTTATCTGTAATATCTTCGTCCTTTAGAACTAAAATAGACAAAGCGTAGTAGAACCAGTCTTTCCTCTCCATGGGTTTAGAAGAGACTGATGTCACTGCTTTCTTAAGATACTCTAACTTTGTTGTCATCTTCTGCCTTTCCTTTATCTAGATAAGTTTTAAAGTCTATATATATCTTACTAACCGTATCTACGAGTTTGATCTTAACACTGGTGTCGGTCGTAAACATGTCACCGTTCTCTTTGAGTTTCTCTATAGGGTCTTCGTAGTTATCTACTGTAACCAGCAGCAAACTTAGAACGTCTAGCGCCGTCTGTGTTGCGTCTTTCTTTAAGGATTCTTTTACGTAGTCTGCTACATACGTAGTGGACAAGTTATCGAGTTCTGTTAAAGTCAGATTTCTATAACCTCTGTCGTATAACTCTACTCCTAAACAGACATGTCCACCTATAAACGCTCTAAAACGATCTACAATGCGTTTATGGTCTCTGTCAGATGTCTCGGTGTCAGTTTCTGTTTCGTCTGTCTGAGAGAGCTTATAGATGGCTTCTATGAGACTATGTTTAACAGAGGCTATAATCTCCATACATCTGATAGTACTAATATTAGAGTAGACGTCCAATAGTTCCACCAGAGTCTCTTTATCAGAGTCAAACGAGTTACAGATGTTGTAAACTAATTCATAGTCGTCTAAGTTCTGTAAAGATATTAAGAAAGAACAGATCTCGTTTAGTTCGGACAGGCTTACGTCTGTGTCATAGTCAAGACCTATACCGTGTTTAACAAGTATATCGTTTAAGTCCTTTCTGATATAAGAGATGAACTTATCTCTTACAGAGCCTGGTTCTGATTCTTGAGAAGTGTGTAAGAGTTCTACATACTTATCTTCGAAGTACATCAGAGAGAAATCTTGCATTATTCTGAAAGAAGTATATACAGAAGGAGATAAAAACTCCCCTATAGATTCCTCTATATACACCTTAGTTATATCTGATAAATTGAGCATACGTTTCCTTTATTCTAAGCCAAAGCATCCGATATCTAGTAATAACAGCCACTACCCAATTAAGGATAGTGGTTGTTATTTATTACATGTGGTCGGCTACTAGAGACGCTATAAGCATAAACACGAACAGAAGCCCAAGACAACAAGATGCCAATATCTCGGCATTGTCCTCGTCTTTTAGTCCTGCCAATAGTCTATTAAGCATAGAACGAAAATAGGTTATTGCGCTGAGTTTCCGTCAGACCTTCTGCAACTGTTTCCAGTTTGATCTCAGATACAGCGGCTTTGCGAGTAGCTGCATCAGCGGTAGCCATAACCAGGTAAGCGAGGCGGCGTAACAGTTTGTACTCTTTCTCGCTGCCCTTCCATACGCCTGGGTGACGGAAGATATAACCTTCGTTGAAAGCTTTATCTTTATTTGCGTTAGCTGTAGCCAACAGGGTTTGCCATTCAGCTTTAAACGTGTCGCCGTTTTCACGAGACAAGATAGTCTGCATAGTACGTAGCAAAGAGAAACGCCAGATACCAAAGGTCTGTGGTGTATTAGAACCTGGTGCCGTGATGCCTTCTACAAAGTTAGTGATTTCGGCTTGAATTGCTGTCACGATTTTAACTCCTTCTTGTTTAGTCTCCACGACAGGAGCTTTGACCTTTACAGTCTCCTGAGGTTGTTCTTGTGGCGATTGTTGAACTTCTGCTTGTGATTCTTGAGGTTGGACTTCCGCAGGAATAGCTTCTGCTGCTAATTCTGCTTCCTGTTCAGAACCTTCTGCTTCTGGCAAAGTAGAGTCGGTTTGAGATTCATCTACTTCGTTGTCTTGTTGGTTGTAGTAACCACGATTCTTCTTAGACATTAGTTAACTCCTATATTAAAGTATCTATCCAAAATATCCTCAGCGTTGTCTTTAGAGACGTTAACCACTGAGAAACCGTGAGAGGAAGCCATCTTGATGATGTTACCTGCTCTTCCTGTGTCCTTGGTCACTTCGATAGTCTTAGTGGCTCCACCAGGACCCCAGGTGATAACGACCATAGTGATGCTGTTGTTCTTATCACCGAACACCATACGAACGTTTCTGGCCAGCATAGACTTAACTACGTCAGGGATCTTGTCCCATGCTTGAAAACCTACTTGAGCTAGGTGTTTAGACGTAAGTGTGTTGTAGTAGTGTTTGCTCTCGATATCGTTAAAACCTTTCCATGCAGTATATACTTCTACATGTTTATCAGAGAGAGAACGAAGTTTTGTAACTACTTCTTTATCGTCACCGTTGATCCGCACAGTGAAACCTTTATTAAGGAATCTACCTGCGATTCTGCATAGCTTGTCTTTAATTTCTGTAGGGAAGTCCTTGTCTATAAACATAGTGACAGGTTTATATGGATCCTCTACTACTTCTTCTTTCTTCTGAAACTTAGAGAAGTTCTTATTACCTCCGCCCCCGCTGTAAGAGGGTTTATCAGATGTAACAGCTTTAGGCAACTGAACTCTGTCTAGGTTATCTAAATCGTCTAACATGATATCTCCTGTATTATTAGTACCATTCACTATATGCCTAAATTTGTTATTTTTTAGGTAAATATATATATAGAAAATGACTATAGTCGTCTGGCATAGTTACCGCTTTGGTGACAAAAGACTTAAACAAGAAGAACTACCGGTTATGGCCGGTAGTTCTTTCTTTTTTCTTTAATTGTTAAGCAACGACTAGACCGTTAACAAACACTTCAAGGTTAGCTTGCGACGTTTTAACCCAGAATTTTTCATTGGGTTTAGTCATCAAGTTAGCAACGATGGCTGTGTCGTTAGGAGACAAGAAGATAGTGGTAACGTCGTCGATGCTAGAGCTGCCCGCTCCGTCGGGACCAATCCTAAAGTCTACACGTGCCTCTGTTGAAGAGTTATTGTAGAAGGTGACAGAAGAAGTGATATAAGAAGCACCGTTAACGGCGTTTTCATATACCTTAGTGAAAGCGCCAGGAGTAGCGACGTTAACTGCCACCAGTTTGCCTGCTTGTAGAACACGAGACGCCGCTTCTTCCACACCGGTAACCCTAGCTACAATAGTGGTGCCAGAGATAAGTTTACCATACAACTTCTCGCCTCTGCCTACAATGATTCTGCTCAGTGCAGCGTTAGTACCAACAGTAGACAGTTCAATGTCGTCAACGAAGTAATCCAAGCTTGTCAAGTTAGCTGGATTAGATTCAGAACTGAGTGCTACTTCGATAAGAGAAGCAGGTGATTCGCCGTTAGAGTCAACGTTCTTGAAGAAGTTAACTGTTACGATGCAGTGTGATTTGTCAGTAGGACAAGTGTACAGAAGTACAGTGTTGCCTACTGTCAAAGTCTTAGACGATGCTATCGGATTAATTAGTGCCATGATTTATCCTTTATAGGGTTAGATGAGTTCAAAAAATACTAGTCGTTAGCTAAGTATAGCCTTAACGAAGTACTTATCCTCTATGTTTATAGAGTATATGTCTCTGTCTGCGGTAGTTATCCTTAGATAAACAGAACATCTATTAGTGTCTTGCTTATGGTTAGCTATAACTGTTACCTTCTGTATGTCTGACTCTATAGCTTTAAGTGTGAGATAGTTAGGAGTGTCTTTGCCTATAGTCAATAAAGGTTTACTGATAAAGACAAACTCTTTACTATATAGCTCTCCTAAGTCTATGTTCTTGACCTTATTAGAGAAAGCAATCTTACCTTCTTTAACGAAGAGATCTGATATATCCTTCTGTATAGAAATATCAGTGCCCTTAGACATAGCTATGTCTAGAGTGTTCATGTAAATAGAAGAAGCAGCGACCATAAACGGATAGTCAAGAAGACTGTCTGTCATGAATAACCCATTGTCTCCTGGTAATTTATAGTGTATGGTGTTTGAGTCTTCGTGTTTAACTAATAAGTCAGAAACATCTATAAGGTTAGCAAGACGCATCATGTCTTTGTCTGCTAGTTTACCTATGGCCATGCAGCCTGTTGTTGTAAATGGTTTCAAAGTCTCTCTGAACTTAGCTTTGAACTTATTAAGAAGAGGAGGAACGAAGCCTACATTAGTCACGAAGATAGAAGAAAGATCTCTCTTGCCTGTTTGACTTTGGTCATGAGCTATGTTTAGGAAACAGTAGTTAAGATCATCTACGTCTTTATCTGAACTGAAGTATAGTTCTTTAAAGTGGTATACAAAGTCTTTGTGGTTGGTTAGTTCTTTGTACTCAGCATAAGTTTGCACAGAAGTAAGAACGTCTCTATTGAACTCTACTCCTGTCTCTATCTGTCGTCTAGATGAGTTAGACCCAACTAGAGAGTAGATGTCGGCCATCTCGTTGCCATAGTCTCCGGCATGACCTTTAACCCATTCTAGCTCTAAATGGACGTCTTCTTCTTTACACTTGTTTCTATAAAAAAGAATCTCTTCCCAGTTTCTTCGATGAACTATTTCTTTACCGTCTAGTCTCCTCCAGTCGGACTTAATCCATCTGTCGAGATTTTCATTGAAAGAAGATACGATATAGTTACTATCAGTGATGATCTTTATAGACTTAAGCTTAAGAGTATCGACAGCCATTCTTAGTGCCGTTATAACAGCAGTAAGTTCCGCTTCATTATTAGTGCTCTTAGGGTCATTGATAGCGACTATACAATCGACTATGTTAACAACTTCTATAGGCTCTGAAGGGCTATCTTCTTGACTTATACCGACGTTAGTAAATCTAACCTTGGCTTTACTAGGATGTTTAATGTTCTTAGGGCGCTTAGAGTCTTTAAAGGTATATCCGAATACACCTGAACCGGCGTATCCTGGATTACCTTTACAGCTTCCGTCGCAATAGAACACGCCTTTTAGCTGTTCTGCTATCATTATGTTTCAGCCTGACGATATTTGTAAGCAGTTCCGTTGAACATTGTATATATGCTCAGCAGAGTTACGTAGTTCTTATTGAAATACTCATTGAGGGCTTTAACGATCTTCTGTTTATAAGCGACCATTTTAGCAGACTTAATCTGGATAGGCGCTTTGCCAGTCTCTATCATGTTAACCAGATAGATGACAGTCATTAAAGAGTCTTCGTTAATCTCACCTTTCTTGTCGAAGATTACGTTGTTGAGCTGCTTGGCGTACTTAGCAGAGAAGTTCTTACCAGCAAGAAGAGTCATCGTGTTAGGGAAGAAATTGGTGCCGTCTAACTCTAAGCTAGATGGAACATTCTTCTCAGTGAAGTAGACTTTAAACTTATCCTCTTCCTCTATGGACTTCTCTGCGTTCTTCTTAATATTAGAGAACATGTCATCAAAGTCAGAAGAGACTTTCTCTTCTTCTCTAGGCTCGAAGTAGACTTCTTCTGTTTGCGCGGCCTCCCTTTCTGGTTCTGATTCTGCGACAGTCTCGACTGGCGCGTCCTCGACTGACTGCGGCTGCAACGCAATCTTCTCTGAAAATTGAACTTCTTCTAGTCCGTCATATAGCTTCTTCATCTTCTTTCCTTATCTTGAATAGGTTTGTTAAATTTAACCAAGCCATTGTCTTCCAATTGAAATATAATATACTATCTAGTATCTGGGTATATATGAAGGTCATATATAATACCTGATGGCATGCTATACTTTATTTCTTGTCGATAACCGGTATCCTTACGTTTGTTAGGAAAAAGCTTCCAGTAGCAAATCATTCTGCTGTAGTTAGTAAAAAATAAAGATGTTAAAAATGGTATGTAATGTATGATAGAAGGAGAAACTATTGAACACTAGGACTATAAAAATAAACATGGCTGTCTATAAAGACGCCATTGTTTCTGACTACTTTAATTACAAGGACTTATTCTGGAGAGCCATGTTGGCTTGTTTATGCCTCATGGAAGGCGACGACTATGAACCAAGAAAAACAGCGATGATTGATGACATCTATTATACCAATGTCTTCTCTGATATGCTGAGCATAATCAATCGCGGCGGGACTAGAAACGAAGTGATAGCTAAAGCAGCAGAAGGTGTTAGTCTTAGTCTAGTGCCTTACTTCAACTATGTTCTTGCCGATCTATCCATCTATTTGGTGGACACAGTTAAGAGATATCATGTCACTAACACTGTAAACATCTACTCCTTAAGCATAGACGATAAATATAATGTCGTCATCGCTATAAGGCAGTTGTATACGTCCGTCCAATTTAAACAATCCAACCATCGGAGCATAGCATGAGTGATAAAGTTTACGGTCAAAGCGGTTTTGTTGAAGTACCTAAGGGTTTCTTCATGGCGTCTTATAAAGACAGCGGTCAGATAGGTGATAAAATCATCAGGCTGTCTGAATCTGGTACATACTCTCACACGGAGTTGGTCTTCAGTACACTTATTCGTGGTGTAAATAACTGCGCGTCTGCTTCTTGGAGAGACGGTAAAGTAAGATACAACCGCATAGACTTCAGTACAGGTAAATGGGACTTCACTCCTCTTGACCCTAAGCTGGAAACACACGCAATCGCTGTCTTCAACAGAGCAGAAGGCCTGGACTACGACTACTTAGGCGTATCTACCTTTCCTCTGATGTATTTGGTTCCTGGCTGGAGAACAAGTAAACATAAGTTCTTCTGTTCTGAAATTTGCGGGGAAGCTCTTGGCTTAATAGGCCGCAATGATCGTTTAGGCCCTAGCATGTTGACGGACATAATGGCGTCAATAGCTAAACAAAACAATCTGAAACTAACCTACTGAAATGATTGATTCAAAAGTCTCTATTTTTAATCTTAGCGATATGGACTTGAAGGACATTGAGTCCTTCAACCTGTTTATCGAAGTAGTGGAATACATGTTCGTGACGGCGATATGCAGGCTGGAAGAAAGGTTTTGCGCGCAAGCGAACAACATACATATAAACGGAAAAGACTATGTTTATATAAAGCAACCTCTTGACCTCTTAACAGACGGCATCATGGAAAACATTGGTGCATTAAATTCACATGTTAACTCTATAGCCTTTGAGTACTTCTCTAAGCTAATAGAAAACAATGTTGTCAATCGAACTACAGGCGACATAAACATAACAATAACGTTAATTAGTAAGAAAATGGTAGTAATCGGTATAGATCAATTTCAGAAACAGGTGAACTTCAATGAAATACATCTACCTTTCTGAAGCAGAAAACATAAAACTACTGCATGGTTTAGAGAAAGCTGTTTCTGAAACTAACTTACCTTGGTACGTAGCCAAGTTAATAGAGGACGCTGGCCTTCCTTCTAATCTGCACTATGCTTTAGAAGTCGGACTAATACGCGGAATTAACATAGCCGTGTTGGCTAACATCCATAGACACATTATGGACAAGCAAGACCATGCCTTCATATCGTCTGTGTCTAACGGAAGCTTCTCTGGCAGCCTTTATGTGGACAATGTGGCGGTGTCACCTTGCATGGATATGATAATGCAGTCCTGTAGTATTCGTGACTATGGTCTTGAGCTAGACATTAGTGACATGGTAAGGAAAACCATATCTAAGGTAATAAACAGTGCTATGACTTTGGCCCCGTCTGTCATGCAAGAGTCTCTGATGGGTATGTATTATTACCTATCAGAGGCAACACCCGCTTCTATAACAGGCGCATACAAATTCATGCTAGTTGACAACACAAGACCTGTTCTTATCCTAAACCAACTGGAAAATCGTGAAACTAATATGCATATCTGAAAAATGCGCCAGAGACATGGTAAACAGCATCCCTGTCACCACTGTAGGTCAAAGTCTATTAAAGACAGCTATAGACGAATCTGGCGTCACACATACTAACTTCATTCGGAACCTATTAACTGACTTCAGTAAGGAGTTTAGAAGATATAGTTACGATAGAGTTAGGTCAGAGTTCCCTGCTGCGTTTAGTGAAGACTTCTTGGGTAAGTTTGCCCACAAAGGACTTATCCCTGACGTCTTCGTGGCGGACACATATGACTTAATGTTCCAACAACCACCAGAGACATGTTATCTTGAACCTAGCGTATATGATTTCATATACGATATTATAGAAGCCAGACATGGTCAAGACGTAGCGTCTAATAACTTCGAAGAAGTAGCAGGCGCCGTGGACTTATGCGTAGGGCATCTCTCAAGAATGATTTTTGAACTGATAGGAAGAAACAATAGTGACCCTTACGCCGACTATGTAGCCATAAAGACACACGTCAGCAATGGCAACCTATACATAGCAGTAGCTTAACAAACAAAGGAAGAATCAATGCCTAAAGGTAAAGACGAAATACAGGGATCTCCTGTAATTGTTCCTAGACCTCCTGTCGTAAGACCAGGAGATAAACCTAGGGACAATAAGACTCCGGACGGTGTTCTTGTGCAGTTGAAGAATAAACTTCTAGACAGCGCCGGCATAGACACAGTTCAAGTTAAGAGAGCTATAGACGCTTTCGTTAACAACGCGTTCGGTGGAATAGTAAACTCTAAGACACATTTTGCTAAGGTTAACATCTATAACGAAATAACTAGAGAGAAGATGACCATAAAGGTCTTCTACAAGCTTCTCAAGATACTTGGGTTTAGAGACGTTAAACTTACAGTAGAAGCAACCACAGCCAGGGGTGTAATGGTTAAGGTTTCCCATACTGTCTCTATGTTGACTTCTGAAGGAGAGAAGGACGATATGCTAGAGAGTCTCGTTAAATCAAAAGTAAAGAAATCTGAAGAAGATTGACTGACATATATACTAATTGGTTACATGTTCATCCTCGATAGATTGTTATTAATCTAAATGAATTTGTGGCTATTATATGGAAGAGTTAAAGGCGCTGGTGAGTCTAGATATATCCAGTAATGTGCCTCTGAAGAACTGCCAGCTAGTTCTTCGAATCTACGCCCTTAAGTTAGCTTCGTGATTTCCTCTCCTTTGACGAAGTTGACGAACGGGGAAGCTGTCCTTGTATGTGTGTGGGCATACACGGGCAACGCTAGGAGAATTAACTCCTAGTACACGCGAGTGGGAGCACAGAGTAGGCATATGCCTACTCTGTGTCTTCTTTTTTCTTTTGTTTGCTACAGTTGTTTAACAGCCGAAGGACATATAACTTTAACTCTCTCGTATATCTTAACAGACTTATATATCATATACGGGGACATAAATCCTAGAGCAAGAAGTATAGCCACCGCAGTACTCTTCACAGGGTTAAATTTCTTGCTTGTGAATTCGTATTCTGACTTATCCAGGAACACGCCGAATAAGAATCTAATTAAAAGCTTTACTACTAACATAGGCACATTCTTTCATTTTTTGATTATATAGAACTAGTTTAAAAGGTTAACAATATGAAAAAGATAATGGCATTTGTGACTAAGGACGGCTTCGTCACGCCCACAAATACTACAACCTCTCAAGTGTACGAGATGTCTGATATATCCCAGACATACAGTAAAACTAAATCAATCTATTACTCTCCTGCTAAACCTGAGTACTGCCTTAGTGTATATAGTTCAGAGAACGACACCGGATTGACGCAGGCGGAGATAGACAGCATCATTAAAGTAGTATCTGGGTTTAACGACTATCTAACTACTACAATGTCGGTAGACAATCTACAGAACAGAGCAGTGTTCACTAACAGCTATAACTCGACTAACAGCCTTAACCCTGTGACAGGGTTTAACTATAATCTAGTCGTAGAAGGTGGCACTTATAGAGTAGCGGATTACCTCTATTTTACAGTAGCAGATGTTCTGTGTCAAGTGTGGTGTAAAGACGATGCGTTTAAAGTCTTCTATCCTGACTATGACGTAGATCCGGTTATGCCGTTCGACGACTTCAATAGCGTTGTTCTTGTTCCTGCTAACTTCATAAACGCTCTGCAGAACTTTAACCTTATAGATTTCGTCACTAGGTTAAACGCTGCTAGATCAGATCACAATTGCACTACTACAAGAGTGTTAAATATTCCGTATAAGATACCTGGCAGCAACGTTCTACGTGATTGCTATTTCGGGTTTAACATCTACGGTATTCAAGGCAACTTCGAACACATTCTGAAACTTGAACTCTACGACTACTTAACTAACGTAGTTGGTATACCAGGTCCACAGGTGGAGGAACTGTTTCCTAGTATCCTTAGCATCAATGAGTTCTTTATAGTTCCTAGATGGGACAATATAGCTATACCTACCCAAGTAGGTCAACTAGGTATCAACGGTCAGATAAACTCTACCTATAGCAAAGTCTACGACACTAATAAGTTCATAAAGGTTATAGCAGACCAAACGTTCATAGAGAATAACACCTATAACGTTCCTGTAGAGTACAATAACATCATGTTGGAGGTAACTAACGGTTTACACTCTGAAGCGTCTGTGAAGGACTTTAAACAGTACTATCCAGACTTTCTGTCGGTGTCTTCCTCTAGTGTAGAGTTCTCAAGAATGACTCTTAGGACACAAAGGTTTCTGACTATGCTAGAGAATATGTTATACGTAGCTGACTCTAAGAACCAAGCAGAGTTGTTCTCTAGACTAGTTACTAATACCGATTTCAGGTTTAGTCTTATAACTAGAAACACTGTTACGTACATCTCTATACTCTTCGAAGATCATCAATACTATCTAGTGCCTAAATATGTGGCAGAGATACTTAACACTTAAAGGATAGAAATATGACAGCTATAACTGTAGTTATACCTTCTGTAGGTTCAGAAGTCTATCTAGGGTTTAAGGAACCCTTTAGTTATCAATTTAGGAACAAGTTCAACACTAACGAACTAGGTGTTAAGTTCAAGATAGTGAGCGTTATAGATATGCGCGACTCTATCAAGAACGATCAGAGAGATCCGTTTAGTTCTATCTATGTTCCTGTTAACTTATCTGAAGTAGAGTATAAGGAAGACCTTCTCGACGGTATTCCTATTATCTCTGTTTCGTTTGTAAATAAGAAGGGAGTAGAGCAGTTCTTTAGGTTACCTGGTAACTATATAGCATCTGTGTCCTCTCCTTCCGCTGTAGAGTACATTAACAGATTGACTATAGTTGACCTAGGTAAACTACCTATAGGACTAGACGTAGGAGCTTTCCAAGAAGATCTTAAAGACTTCATAGAGGAGAGGTTCGGTGTAAGACCTTCCGTCAGCGAAGTGTCAGTCGGAGCTGTTGAGCTGGTTGACCAATCTGAACACGAAACTAGAGAAACTGTAAGAACAAACTCAGTGACAGTGTTTAAGAATAACGCCACTGAGCTGCAAGAATTAAGACTAGCATATGACAGTATAGTCGATAGGCTAGATGACTTAAACATTTCACTTTCATAGGGAGTATAACATGAGCACTATGTCTCAAGAAGAACTGGCTCTATTAGAGAAGACCATCAAGCTGCGTGAGCGCATGCTTGATCATATAACCAACACAGAAGCTCTGCCAACTAAACCAAGAGAGGTAGACAGTGTAGTTAATCTAATAGAGTCTCTAGACAGATCTATATTTGGTAAAGCTAAGATCAAGATAGATGACGCCAACAGTAAGACTCAGGAGGAGAATAAAGAAGTCCTTAGATCTTTCCTGTTAGGCATGCACAAAGGAGAGATCTCACGCCAAGATCCTCCTGTTCAAGTCTCTGAATATAGTCCTCCTGTATTCGAGTCAAGAGGAACAGAGGTATCGGAAGGCGAGGTCTACATAGGCGACGATAAGCCAGACATGAGCATACTTAAAGACCTTTAAAGCAATAACACACAGAGTAGTCGTAAGACTACTCTGTGTACTTATTTTTGCACTTTGAACTGTTTGTTCATTATCATACTACCGATACTAGGTAACTTTCTCTTCTTCGTGGCGAAGCCTATGTACGCAGATTTCTCTTGGGTTAAGTCTTCTGATTCTATAAGAGAAGAGTTGGTTTTATAAAACTCCTCTATAGATTCTACTTCACCAGGAACTACTATCATTTCATCTGACAATATAGTCTTAGACAAAACAGAAGCAGGCATTTTGGCAAGCGAGTCTTTAAGCATAGTTATCTCCTATTTAAACAAAGTAGACTTCAGTAGTCGGCGAAATATTGTTAAACTTATATACGGAAGGATCTGGTTTAACGAAACCTAAATATATAAGCTCTTCAGACGTCAATGGAGGGAAGATAGTAGAGAAGTCAAATGTTAAGTAAGATCCTGAACTACTGTCTCTCCCCATGAAATCATAAGAGTACTTAGCTGAACCGATCAACTGCTCTATCTTGGCCAGAAGACCTAGTTCTACGGCACTTAACCCTATCTTTGGTATAGAGAAAGAATTATAAGCCTTTATTAGGTTTCTTAAGTTTCTGCCTATAGTGTCTGTTACATTAGAGAAGGCTACGTTAGCCGTCTTTCTTGTAGGAGATATAGGAGACAGAGTCTGTAGCTTAGACCACGCGTCGTTGAGCCTGTCGTATTCCGGTGTCCCGTAAGTGGCGTTAAATATAGCGCTTGACACGGCTTGTACATATGTTTGTTTTTCAGAGTAGGACAGTTCGTTAACTGCTAGATTATATATAACTTGATCTACATTGCCTGCTAGCACTTCAGTCATAAACTCAGCAGTGGTTAGCTGAGTCGGAATGGTTCCGGATAGAGCAGTCATGTAGTCAGTATAAGACTTAAACAACCCAACTCCTGTAGGGAACATAGTGTTCTGAGTCACAGTCTCGCCTGCGTAAGGAACTATAGTCTCTACTATCTCTTTACTGGACATAGAGGCTTGTTCTTCCTTAGACAGATTCTTACACTTACGATCCACCCATGAGATAACTAGAGCTATAAGTACGCCTGACAGGATGTCGTTAGACAGAAGAGCTGCTCCGCCGGCTACGCCTAGAAAGTCTCTATTGTTACACAGAGACATAGATCCTACGTTAAGAGCATCTTTAAGGAAGTTAGATACACCCATTTTGTCCATGGACATAATAAGGTTAAAGATATCCTTAATGAAGCTAGGAAGACCTAATTTAGGTATCATGTCTATTATAGAGCTAACTAGGCCTTTGATCTTGTCAACTAGACCTTTAACGGCATTTTTAAGAGAAGCTTCCAGTCCTTTGATGCCGTTAGTTAGCTTGTCCATAAGACCATTTAACTTAGACATGGCATCCGGAACAAACGCATTAAGGTCATCTACTAAACCAAATACCTCGTTGTTGTTAGTTAGTTTTGTGAAGTCAAGTACAGGTATATTGGTCTCTAGATCAAGTACCTTCAGTCTCTGTGCTGATATCGCCATCTTCTGTCTCCAAGTTTTTAAGTAATTCGTCGATGTTATTCATAACTGTTTTTTCGACTTCCTTGTCTATCTCTTCTTCTTTCTCTGTTTTCTCTGGTTCTGTCTTTTCTAGATCGTGAAGATACGCCGTAGCCGTTATAACGTTGCTGTAGAAGAGCGTTGGCAGAAAGCTTACGTCCATAACCGTAGACAGAATAAATTCCAGATAACCAAACGGGTCTTTAAACCCTGTAGCTTCCAGAGTCTTCTTCTCTTCGTCTGTAGGAACTGATTTAGTCAAAGCAGGGAAGTAAAAAGAACAGTTGGAAATCCTCTCTTCTCTTGCCTTCTCTAGGTTTTCATTTAACCAAGAAGAATAGTTATAGATTATACATGTAGCGAAGTTATTGCTCTTTATGAAGTAAGGGGTAAGTTCCTTAGGCTCCATATACACCAGGGTTATGTAACACGGGTTAATTAACTTCTTGAACACGCCAGAACGTATAACTTCACAGGCTAAGTCTGTTAGTTTGATAGGATAGGTGTTTATGACTATCTCTGGTTCTGATTTTATACCCATAACAGAGTTCCTCTTCTCTAATCCGTCTGCTTTAGAATTGAGGACAGTTATACAGTATGTTAGGTTAGCTCCTAATAGTATATTAGAACCTGCTTCTTGAATATGTTCATTATAGTCTAAGACTTCTGACTCTGTGTCTAACAGGTCTATAGTTCTAAAACAATACTTCTCTGAACTTATATAGTTAGCTAGTTTCTCTTTGTCTTTATAGAGAGGGAACATCATGCCTTGTCTGAGATCTAACAGAGACTCTAGGTCTATATAGATCTTGCTTGTTTGCGATTGCTCTGACATTAATAGTCCTTTAGATATTGTTGTTGATATGCGCGGAGAGTAGATATGTCTTAAGAGTTTTAGTTGACTCTACTCCTGTAGCGAATCCTTCTAGTGTCTTTAGGTTAGCTGACCCGTATCTTAAAGTCATGGCTGTGTAGGCATTAAATCCACCCCTGTCGCCTCCTCTATACTTGATAAGCTCAGATATACAGTTATCTAACCCCATACCAGTGAGCACTTGTAACTCAGGATAGGATATCTTAGCGCCTTTTGAGTCACCGGTAGGCTGATACGTCAATTCGTCTACTACTTTATTGTCGTCTGGCACAGAGATCTTCTTAACTAAGTTCTGAGACTGTCTTCTAACAGGAAGATCTAGTACTAGATATTTGATAGGTGTTTTGTGGTCGGGTGTGCCTTGTTTACCTGATACGTTAAGATGCTCTATAAACTCAAGGCCGTATTTCTTACCAAGTTCTAAGTTATTCTCTGTGGTTATCTTGCCTTCATATAAAGGCTTAAAGACAATAATCTGTGCTTCTCCTGCTCTTATCTTAACCATCCAGTCATGAAAAGTCTTATCAGACATTTCTGCAAATACTTTCTTGTATTTCTCTGTGTTATATCCAGACAAATCAAGCTCCCCAACGAACTTCAGTATAAGCGCTTCTGCTTTCTTTCTATTGCCAGCCATAATTAGCTCCTTATGTTTCATCAACGAATTAATAAACAAGTATAACTATCTACGACCTTTATAGTCGTAGATAGTCTTTAGTTAGGAATAGGGAAGAAGATGTCCTCATTAGACTTCAAGAAGATAAGAATGACTAACTTCATGTCGTCTAACCAACCGTCGTTTGTATTACTTGTGTTGAGAGCCATACGGATACGAGAAGGAGGTAGTTCTGGCGCGTAGGCAAACAGTCTGTTGAAGTAGATATTGAAATGTACTTTCTGTACTGACTGTGATTCGTCTTTAATTGAAAAGAGTTTCTGATCGTTTTTGACAGCATTTATTGTGCTGTCGCGGAAACCCATGAGACCCATCTCCCTAAGGATGTGGTCATAAAAGTTTACTGTATTGTCCATAATAACCTCTTTAATCTTTTTAAATTATCTCTCTGAGAATTGTGTAGTTGTCCTAGCGCATAAGGAGTCCAATAGATGTTGACCAAGTTAAAAAACAAAATAGTAAGTCTTATAGCTGTTTACTCTTCAGGCGATAAAGAAGACATAGACGAAGTAACTATGGCTATAAATTACCTAGTGAACCATGAAGATATAAACAGTCTTCTAACAGAGTCTTCCAGTAAACTATACAATCTATCCATGTACACTACCGATATGGGTGATCTGTTTAGATTCTTTAGCGATAAAGAACACAAGAGAGAAATTAAAGTAGTTAACATAAACAAATACTTCTCCGAGACAGATGACATAGCTCAGAGTCTTATAAGAGTTAAGGAAGCTTTGGGGTTGGTTACTGTCAGTCAATACGTTAAGAGAGACATATGTGAACTATACGATGCCTGTCAATATCTAGACAGTATAAACAGAAAGGAATAGTAAAATGGAAAGTAATTATAAGTTCTACTCAACTGGTATTGTGGTTGAGGACAAGAAGCAAGGCGTTGACTATATACTTGTGTCTCCTGTAGAGACACTTAACAATCAAAAAGCAGGCAGCATAAAGGACTTCAATAAGGAGTCTAAGGGGGATAAGAAGAGTGTTACCGGAGGAACCTTTAAGACGGAACACGACTCTAAAAGTTACGTCAAGGCAAGATGGTTCAGTATGGGCAATGGCAACCGCATGACTGCTCCAGACGTTCACGCCGGTGAAACTGTCATGTTGTATAAGTTCGGAGACGTCGATGATCTGTACTGGGACGATATGGGTAGGGAACCTGGTTTAAGGAGACTAGAGGACGTTACTATGTCCTTCTCTAATAAAAAAGAAAAGGATAACAAACCGTATGACAAAGACAGTAGTTACTGGTTCAGAGTGAACACTAAAGATAAGTTCATTCATTTCCATACTTCTACTAACGACGGGGAGGCGGCTGGGTACGACATTAAGATAGACACTAAAACTGGTGTTTTATCTATAGTGGATACTAAAGGCAATAGCGTGACACTTGACTCTCCTGCCGGAAATCTGTCGGTAAAGGTCAACACGGACATTAATCTAGAAGCAGGCAATAACATAAATCTGAAGGCCGGGGCTAATATAACTACCCAGGCTGGCGCCTCTATAAGTCATTCTGCAGGCAACAGTATATCTAGTTCTGCTGGTTCTTCTATCACTGACACCGCAGGAGCCAGCATAGGAATGTCTGCTCCGTCTGTTTCTTCAGAAGGAGGCGGTATGTCTATCAAAGGTAACTTAGACGTCTCTGGCGGGGCTATGACCCACAACGGAAATAATGTCAGTGACACGCACACGCATACAGGAGTTCACGGAGAAACATCTCCCCCCCATTAATTCTTTTTTTTTCTTTCAACCACTAGGAGGTATACCTTGACTACTTTATTCAAAACTAAACCGGCTTTCACCGAAGCCGAATCGCAGAAGATCTTTTACAACATAGGCTGTCTCATGGACATTCCTACTGGTAAATATGTAAGAGGTCAAAAGGGTGAGAACCTGATGAACGGCGGGCTGTCTGTATTTACAGCAGTAGCAGGTCGTGGAAACACGTTTAAGAGCACCATAGCGCACTATATGATCCTGTCCGCGGCCAGTAAGGTTACAGCAAGCGGTATAAATACTTACATCAATACTTACGATACAGAAGTTAACGTAGACCGGGACAGGTTAGCTAGACTGGCTAACTCTTTCGAAGAGTTTGGTGGTGTAGATATTCAGCAAGAAGGAGTTTGGTCTGTAACTGATAGGTCTATGCATATAGGCAATGAGTGGTACGAGATTCTTAAAGACTTCTTGAAGAAAGAAAAACTCAAGAATAAGAAAGACTATACGTTCCAAACTCCTTTCGTTGAAAAGGACGGTAAACCAATAACTACACTGTTCCCTACGTTTGGCGAGATAGACAGCATTTCGGCATTCGAGACATCCGATACACAAGAAATTCAAAACAAGAACCAACTAGGTGACTCTGGTGGTAACACTATTCACATGAGACTAGGTTTGGCTAAAACTAGACTTATCATGGAGACTCCTGGTCTATGCAATACAACGGCGCACTACACTATCATGACTGCTCACGTCGGTAATGAGTCAGGCATGGCTTCTGCTGGTCCTCACGCTGTTCCTGTTAAGAAACTGCAACACATGAGAATGGGTGAGAAGATTAAAGGGGTAGCAGATAACTTCTTCTTCTTACCTAACGCTGTATGGCAGACTATGTCAGCAAGTCTTCTTATCAATCAGAACACTAAAGGTCCTGAGTATCCTAAGACCAGGGAACAAGTGGATGAAGGTTCTCAAGACCTTAACATAGTTCAGCTTAAACAACTACGCAATAAGTCTGGCCCTAGCGGATTTACACTGCCTATCATCGTGTCTCAGAGAGACGGTGTTCTGTCAAGTCTGACTGAATTCCACTATATCAAGGAAAATGGCAGGTTTGGGTTAGACGGTAATAACACTACTTACAACTTAGCTCTTTATCCTAGCGTTAAAATAGGTAGAACTACTGTTCGTGAGCTTATAGATAATGACCCTCTGTTTCGTAAAGCTATTAAGTTTACGTCTGACTTGTTACAGATAAAGACGTTCTATAAAGACTTGCCTCTGGAGATTCCAGACCCTTTAGCTCTGTACGAGAAACTGGCTAAGACCTATGATTGGAATGTGCTGTTAAACACTAGAGACTTCTGGACGTTTAACAACTATGACTACAAAACACCATATCTGTCTGCGTATGACCTAGTAGAGATGTACCATGATAAGTATGTTCCTTACTGGTTAAAAGACTCAGAGAAGAAAGGTAAGAAATGAGAGATTTTGATTTACCTAAATCTAGAAACACCTCGGTTAACTCCGAGACAAACCAGAAGGAATACATCATGGAGTCACACAGCGCAGCCATGACAGATATGCTGACACTTATAGAGTCACAGTTGACCAGATTTAAAACGATAGAGGAATATGTAGTAAGGGATAGTCTTTATCCTGGTTCTATATTCGTTCCTCAAAATCTAGCCAGGATAGACAGAGAGCTTAACGTTAATACTGAGCTTATTGTTGAGCTTATCGGCTTTCTTGACTCTGTTAACTTATTCTGCGTGAGTCTTACTGGTTCTTCTTCTGGCTACTTCGACCAGTGTGTTTCCACTATTTTGATGACAAGAGCGCTTCCTTCTAAAGATACTAGATTCGGCGACCCTAACTTAGATGACTTTGTGTTTGCAAACGGAACACAGATTGATTCTAATGAGTTCCTTAGAAACAATCCTCTACTCGTAGGTTTGTGGTTGTATTCTAATGTTTACTTCATGACGTTTAAACAACAAACAGATGAAATGGGGGCTAAATGATAAATAATAACCCCAACTCTTACAGAGAAGAAGGCGTTGACCACATAAACATAAGCATGTTCTCTAAAGTTAAACTAGGTAAAATGTTACACCCTGGATACAGGAAGATGTTTACCTTTAGTGACTTAGGAGAGTTTAAGTCTGTAACTAACTTTGGTTACTGGTTGGCGTACGGTGCTAATGTGGACGAACTAAGAACTCTTCCTATAGGAAAGATACCTAAATACATAAATGACAACAATCTTGTCAAGAACAAACAGAAGAACCATAGACAGATGCTGATGGAAGCCACTTGCATCAAGCTAAGTGCGTATCCTCATTTAGTAGATGAATTAGTTAATCTACCTGACACTATGGTGTTTTTATCCTATAGGAAAGTAAAGGGCAGTCCTGTGCGTCTTAGTACAGGGTTTGGTTATACCGCCATATCTTCTGCGCTATATGCTAAGAAGACTTTTACTGAAATCAAAGAACAACTTAAGAACAACTAGAGAACATAGACTATGGGTTAATAGCCCATAGTCTACTGTTTATGCTTTGAATAGGTTATAATTAATAAGGAAAGCCATGAATGCAATAATGTATGCCGTCAACGAGATAAAGAACCAGATACCGTACGAGATACTGTCTGCAGGTTTTATGGTAGATGAGTTGCCTGAACTGGCTAACACTACTACTCTAGAAGATAAGATAACAAGGAAACTCCTCAGAAAGAGGGTTATGCTTGACGCTAACATAGTAGGCGGCACTGAGCTTATAGTTCCTATAGGTAATGTTGTTCCTGCTCAAGTAACAGACTACTACACTGTTTTCCCTATACCTCCTGAATATACCAATAACAGAGAGATAGTCTCTGTACTAGGTCTTGTACATATGCCATATATGACAGGGCTAGGTAATGGCTCGTTTGGTAGTTACCCAGGCATGGCTCAAGGAACTGTAGGTAACTTTAACCCTCTATTGTCGGTGGCTGATAGGATAGGTTCTTCTGCTGCTCCTAGCGGCGTTATAACTAACGCTCATACAGAGTTAGTCTCATACAACACTATTCTTATATATGCTTACTATGCTCTATTGGGTAGGTACGGTGTAAGAGTTATAGTAGAGAACGATAGTAATCTAAACAACATACAACCTAGGTCCTATAAGTCTTTTAGCATGTTGTGTGTTCTGGCCTGTAAAGCATATATCTATAACAAGTTGATTATACACATCAATAGCGGATATTTAGCTTCTGGTCAAGACCTTGGTATATTCAAGAGCATTATAGAGAGCTACGACTCTGCTGAGGAAGAGTATAGAACATACATTCAAGAAGTATGGGGCAAAGTAGCTCATATGAACGACACTACTAGGTATTACAGATATCTTGGCTCTATGATACAGCCTGATCTTTAACGATATACATCTCTGGTCTTGTCGGCCAGAGATGTATATTCTTACAGTTTAGAGCATAAGTATGAGCATTATCAACTTAAAGGAAGTTACAGTATGGAACAAGATAAAAGTAAAGACCGAGTAGACGCAGGAAGTAAACGTGTTATTAACGGAAAAACAGACGTTAATCAACTAGTTCCCTTTAAATACACGGGTGTTTGGGACGGTTATATTAAAGCCAACGAGAGGCACTGGATGCCTGCTCAGTTTAACTTTCACTCTGATATTCTAGAGTTTGACCTTGATCGTATCGGTTTTGAGAAGCACTTAGCTAGATTCATAGGCATGCTGTCTGTAACTAGTGGCATGTTTCCTAGTTTAGGTTTAGCTATATATGGAGCATTTAGTTCTCCTGAACATCGTCAGTTCATGCTAAGGGTTAACTTTGAAGAATCGGTGCATAACCATCTGGCTATGCATCTTGCAGACGAGTTCGGGATTAACTTATACAAAGCCCACAACGACTTCTTGGATTTACCGGAAGTAGCACACTGGATAGCCATTAGAAATAACAGTTACGATTATATCTATAACAATAGCAGCAATCTGAACTGTGGTGGTTTCGTAAGGCACCTATTCGACTCTATTAGTCAAGAGTGGTTAATCTCTCAACACTATACACTTGAACTAGTTAAGAGAGTAGGCGGTAAATCTGCCTATAAGAGCCTTAATGAAGCTATCTCTAGGTATGTGTTAGATAAGAAGTCACACGCTGGATTCTACGTAGGCTCATGTCTTACGGCTATGTCTGAAGAGAACTACCCTGTGACAGAGATCAGTAAGTATAGAAACGATCAGGCTTACAGAATCTATCTGGAGTTCAATAAGGATAAGTCTGAACATGCTATAGAGAGTTATCTAGGGTTGGTAAGGACTCTGACAGATAAGAACGTAACAACTTTTAAATCGGCTATGGAAATCTACGGAACAAGTCTCTTCATTAACAAAGCAGAAAGCTCTGATACGTCTAGCACGGCTATGCATACTGTTTCTTCTGGTCAACTGGACTGGGATTGATTTAAGATAGTTTTTGTAAATATTTGGTAATAACAACTCATTGTAAGGAAACATAATGGAAAATGTAAACCCGGGTCAACAAGAAGTAGTCTCAGAAGCAGTTGAAACTGTAGAAGAGCTTACTAGTGAAGAAATTAAAGACGTTAAGGAAACAATCGACGCCGCGGTTGAAGAAGGTTTTGAACACGAAGAATCAATCGAAGATGTTCTTTGCGGAGACTACGTCTGGGAAGACCTCAAGACACTTAAAGATGAACTGGCTTCTGCAGTCATCGGGCTAACTCTCGAGATTGGTTCTATCGTAAGTGCTCCGGCTATTATGAACAACCTAGGAGAGAAGAAAGAACATGTATCTAAGATGATTCAGGTCTTCTATAAAGACGTTGATCGTTTTAGCAGTAAGGTAGCTAAAGTCCGTGTAGAACATGAAGATAAAGTTGGTAAACTGACTGACATCGAAGAGTTCAATACTTATAACCGAGTAGCCATCACTTATCAGAATCTGTACACTGAACTCAATGGTCTTCTAGCGCCTACTATGGCTGATATCGTTCTGACTATTAGCGAGACAGCGGCTGCGGCAGTGGCTCCTGCTGACTCAGAAGTAACAGACGTTGTAGTGACCGAAGAAAAGGTTACCGCAGAAGAACAACCAGAGAACAAAGAGGAGCAATAATGGAACAGAACAACCAAGGCGCATTTAACCCTGAGTTCGGGAATAAACAACATGAGCAACAGCCGGAGTCTAAACCAGAGACTATCGCTGCAGAGACCACAGAGTCCGAGAAACAAGTAGCTTCTGAAGACCAGGCATTCTTCGAACTGGAAGAGCCTACGTTGAAAGAAGAGAAGGAAGAGAAGACCGAGACTGCCGTCGAGGAGAAACCTTCTTATCCTTACAAAGATAAACCTTCTGTTGCCAGGGAAACCGAAGATTGGTCTAAGCCAGTATACGAAGACCACGGCGACCCAGAAATTCAATTCGATATTGACTTTAAACTACCTTCTCGTATCTATGAGAAAGAGAGACAGGATATCGAACATCCTGAACGTGTTTACAAAGACACCCAGTCAGAGGGTTGGCAGAAGGCTAAGATCATGGCTACTGACACGTATATCAGAAATGGTCTTTATCAGTCTAGGTTCTTCGAAGAAGGTTCAGACTTCTCTCAGGGAGTAGATCTAGGCAATGGTAAAACAGCCGCTATCGGTCCTCTGAAGTTTAAAGAAACTGAAGGAGAGATCAAAGGCGAATTAGCTATTCTTAAGATCGCTAAGATGATCGGTTCTGGCGAAGTGGTTAATGTGCCTCTTCCTCACAGCGGTATCTGGGTGACTATCAAACCTCCTGCAGAGAGTGATCTCATAGACTTCTATAACACAGTCATTCGTGACAAAGTTGTTCTTGGTAGGGCCACTATGGGTCTTACTCTGACTAACTACTCTGTGTTTAGTAATTCTAGACTGTTTGACTTCATCATGCGTTATGTACATAGCGTTAACTATGAAGACATTCCTGTGAGTGAACTCAAGAACAAAATCAACATCAACGACTTCCCTGTATTGGTATGGGGTATCGCTTGTGCTATCTATCCTAACGGTTTCCAGTATCAACGTGCTTGCTGTGCTTCTCCTAACACATGTAATCACGTAGTTAAAGAAACACTTAATCTGTCTAAGTTACTATGGACAGATAACTCTGCTATGACGGCTGTTCAGAAGAATATCCTGTCAGAGAACAGACCAGGCAAACTCAAACAAGAATCTCATCGTAAATACTTGGCTGAGAATATTAGAGGTTTAACTAGGCTAGTGAGTATCAACGAGAATATTCGAGTTAATCTGAAGACTCCTACTTTTGCTGAGTACACTACAGACGGTCTGGCCTGGATCAATAAGATCAACGACGCTATCGACGATGCGGCTACTATCACTGAACTCGACGAAGAAGGTAAGAAAGATCTTCTTATCCAGAGGGTTAAGGCTAGTGCTCTTGCACAGTTCGCTCACTTCGTAGACTATATCGAGGTTGGTGACAACACTGTCACTAATAGAGAAACTATCATCGGTGTTCTGGAATCCTTCAGTACTAACGACGAGATTCGTAAGAAACTACAAGGCGCTATCTTTAAATATAAAGAAGACAGTATGTTTGCTATGGTTGGTATTCCTTCGTTTAAATGTCCTTCTTGCGGAGTAGACCAAAACCAAGACACTACAGGTAAATTCCCAGATGTTATTCCTCTTGACGCTGTGAGTCTATTTTTTTTAGGATTAAGTTCCAAGATCAAGATGATAACGATGAGGGATGTGTAAGCCGTATAGCTTATCACGACTTCGGATCAGGTATTGATTTTGACGCTTATATAGTAGAGATACTAGAGTCATTTAAGCCGACTAGTAGTTATATCTACAATAAGCAAGTACTTATAGAACTCTATGAAACAAAGTACGGCATATGTGACCACACGGCCGCAAACATAAGTCCTTTGGCTTCAGTCAGGCTTAATGACTCGGAGAAGTACATAGAGAACTTTCTATATGAAGGATATCTGTCTGTCTTTATGGCTAAACAGCTCGGTAAGAAGCTTAACATGAGTTTTGACGAGTTCATAAACAGACCAAGACATCAAATAGAATTAATGTTAAAGGTAGCTAATCAGTTCAGTAAAATGGAAGAAGCTGCTGCTAATAACGCTATGGATGCTGTTAAATCAGCTAACGAAAAAGTTAAACGAATGGACGATAACTAAAGATAACATCTACTGTCTCTTAGTGGACAGTAGATGTTTATTTATACAGACTCAAGAATGGATTGATTATATACAAGAGGAATAAGTAACATGTCTGAAATAGTTAAGAAAGAGATAAGGTATGCTTTTCATTTAGCTGCTAACGAGTCTATAAACAGACCAGACTTACATTTCGTTAAAGAAGTAACTACTGATAAAGAAGGAAACAGAAAGAGCAGATGTTTCTACACTGAGAATTACCAGAGACAATTCTGGGTAACAGTTCCTAATAAAAGGAACCACAAAGAAAAGAAAGAATTCGAGCATAAAGAATTTCTCAATGCTTACAAGACTACTCAATCGGAAATTAATAGGTCTGTTGCTAGAGCTTTAGATCTTGCTTATCTGGCTAACAGTCCTGATAAACTTAAGGCTAGTCCTTATCTGTACGGATATGATGTAAAGTCCACTGGGTTGATTAAGTTAGCGTCCCTTAAGAAGAACGATTTTGTTCAGTCCGCTTACACCGTAGGCGCAGCGGACATTGAGACAAAAGTAGACACCAAAGAGATCCTCATGAAGACCTTCGTGGTTAACGGAGAGATACATACTGCCGTAATGAGGAGTTTCTTAAAAGGTGTAAGTGATCCTGTTCTAAGAGTTAAAAACGCTATAGAACACTACATACCTGAGTACAAAGACTGGAAGCTTAATCTTACCGTACACGATGACGTCATAGATCTTCTTAAACATATATTTAAGGTAGCTAATGTAGTCGCGCCTGACTTCTTAGCATATTGGAATATACAGTTTGACTTAGACGTTATATTCGAATGTTTGAAAGAAAGACAAGTTAACCCTATAGATGTTATACCTGACCAGTCTCTTCCTAGGAACTATAGAACGTGCAGATTCATAGAGGGACCTAGAAAGAAGGTAACTTCTTCTGGCGTAGTTAAACCAATTAACCCTTCTCTTAGATGGCATAAAGTAGTTAGTACTTCTAACTTCCATTTCATCGACGCTATGTGTGTATATCGTCAATTGAGACTAGCAGAACCAGAGGAACCTAGCTATAGTCTAGACTCTATATTGACTAAGCATCTTAAAAAGGGTAAGCTTAAGTTCACAGAAGCAGATGCTTATAAAGCAGATAAGTGGCACACGTTTATGCAAGAGAACTATCCTATAGAGTACATAGTGTATAACATCTATGACTGTATAGGTATGCTTGAGCTAGACGCTAAGACTAACGACTTATCTAGGTCTCTTCCTTCGTTCTCCGGAATGACAGACTTTAACGACTTCAATAGTCAGGTTAAGAAGGTGAGTGACGCCATCTTCTTATTCGGTCTTGATAACAACATGGTCATAGGTACTGTCGGAGGTGTGGAGAAGAAGAGCGACGAAGAGACGGAGCTACCTGACGACGACGAAGAAGACGAAGACGATGAGTACGATGTCTCTAAACATAAAGCTCTTGGACTTAAAGGCTGGATACAGTTATTAAGACAAGACTTGTTGTATAAAGACGGACTTAAATGTCTATCTGATTTTCCTGATGTTAAGACTAACATCAGGGGAATGAACTCTGACTTAGATAGCGTATCGTCTTATCCTACTTGTAGTATAACTGCCAACGTGAGTAAGGCTACTACTAAAACAGAAGTTATATCTATGGGCAATATACCAGAGAGAGTGTTTAAAGAACAGAACCTGTCTATATGCTTAGGGGCTAGTAATATGCTAGAGTATAACTCAGTAATGTTTGGTATGCCTAATCTACTAGAGATAAACCTTGATGATATATAATATGGACGAAGCACAATTACTTGTCCACTTGTCGACTAGATAGAGCAATCTGTTTAGCCGACATGACTTCTTTTAAAGACTCTGTGGCGTAACAGTCACAGAGTCTCTTTTTTATTCTTGTTAGTCTTATAGATAGCTGGAATTTTGTGATTGCCTATCGGTTTAAACTATAAAGGAAGTAACATGTTTCATCTAGCTAGGGAAATGATTAGAGATCAAATCAATGACCCTATACACAAAGATATTTCTGCGGCTGTATTCGATATCTACAGAGACATAGATAATAAAGAGTACACTGACAATGCCGCTATGCTTAGAAAGTCTCCCTTTGCTAAAGAGCTTCTGACATTAATTAAGAAGAGATTCGGTTTAACCGTCGAGTATTCTTCTGTTCTATCTGGCATCTATGGGGCCGCTATAGTTCCGGCTATGTCTGACACTATTAACTCAAGTAAGTTAGAAAACGGGTTTACTCTATCTAAGATGCTTAAAGGGTTTAATCCTGGTACTTATCTTAAAGAAGTTAATAGAATCCTCAAATCAAGAGAAGAAGACTATAAGAAGATAAGCGAAAAGACAGGATATGTAGACATCAAAAGGGCTAGAGTTGGCGGCTATTTGTCAGAAGTAAGACACTTCTTACTTATTAACTTCTTCGGTCTTAAGGCGGCAGGAGTAACTCCTGAAGAAATGTCAGCTATCATACTACATGAAGTAGGTCACGCTTTTACCGGTTTGGAGTCCCACCACAAACTAAACAGTACTAATGCTACTATATTTGACATCATAGGTGATATAAACAATAACAAACAAGACGTAGCTGCCTATAAGTTCAAGAAGAAGTTCACTAAGTCAGACATAGACGAAGCCGCTCTTGGTAAGAACGAACATATAGGTGACTTCTACTATGCTCTCGCTAATGAGTATATGGCAGAAGTAGATAGTCAGATTCTCAACAAGAAGTATGACGAAACTACCTTTGAGAACATGGCCGACAGTTTCGCTACTAGACTTGGCGCTGGTGCAGATCTAGCTACGGCTTTGTCTAAGCTGATGCATCTAAATAAGACTAACTACTACGCGACGTTTGCTCTTACGGTTATTTCTGAAGTTGTTTTCGCTGCTATAATCTTTAGTTTATTAAGTCCTGCTCCGGCTATAGGACTTATTTTTGCCGTCACAGTCTTCAATACTGTCTTTAGCAACCATGTAGTTATGACTTATGACTTTCCTGTCGACAGATATACAAGGGTAAGAGGAAACATCGTTAACGGCCTTAAGAACACTGTTCTGTCAGATTCTGACGCTCTGCTTAGACTTAACCAAATACAGGTCATAGACGACGTTATAACTAATACACACTACATGGAAGATACATATAGTTATCTGGCTAAGTATTTTACACCTACAGGAAGAAGTAACAGATACTATATCAACCTACAGAAGACAACAGAGTCTTTGTTGAACAATGAACTCTTTGTTGCTAGATGGAAGCTTAAGGTGGCTTAAGTTAATTACGTGGAATATTTAAATAACTGTTTAAGAAGGAATGTAAAATGAATAATCGCAATTTGTCAGAAGGTCTTATTAATAAGCTTGCTAGGTTCGGTCAGAGGAAACTTAAAGACGGGGAGGTATTTCTGCTGTCTAAGGCTATCTCTGATACTATAGGTATCCCTACTGGTAGCGAATATACAGAGTTTTCTGTATACATTATCTCTAAGAAACCTGTGATTAATGAGATAATCTATGCTCTTAACTACTACACTTATGTAGACGAAGTTACACTAGACATCATATATAAACAAGTAACAGAATTGACTAGATGGAAACACTCTATGGCCTTTAATCCGCCTATGGTTCTTTTCTCTGGTTCTCCTGAGACTGTTATAGACGAGATTAGCGGCATCACTATTTTTGTAGAAACAGGATGCATGTGTTCTGTAGCAGATATCGCAGAGTCCGCTACAACTGTCTACGGCATGTTCAGAGAACTATGTAACTCTATAGTGGTCTCTTTGCCTGCGTCTGTGTAGTATTATTGTTCTATCTATAAGGATTAGTTATGAACATAGAAGACTTACTCAACGATCTTAAAGGTCAAACAGAAAACGAATCAACAATAGCTATCAGTGCAGAAAGTTTTACAAATAGCCCTGGTTCTAACGCCAACGCTGATAAACATATCTCTGTAACAGAGGTAAGTAATGGCAAAAGTAGACCTTTTGTTCTGGAGAAGAAAACTCTAGAGAAGTTCAATACTCTATGTGACCTGATGGCGTCTGCTGCTAAAGTTAAGTCTATGGTTAAGTTAGACAGAGGCTTCGCTTTAGAGGTGTTCACTATGGTTGGTATAGACTCAGCGACTAACAGAGCCAAGTTAACAACTGCTCCATCTGAAGTCAATAAGGCTATAGTAGAGACCAAGTTAGAAGAAAACAGACACCCTGTCATAAGTCCAGAAATTCTTGAAGTTTTGAAAGCAGTTGACAATACTTCTACCACAGATCTCCTTAGAGCAAAGGAAACTTTAGATAGACTATCTCTGGCGGTAGACACATTGAAACCTTTGATTGAAAAGGTCAAAGCCTCTAATCCAGTAATAACTACTACGGACGGAGTTAATCATTATCTGTTAACGGACGAAATACATAACCTTTTATGTATTGACGACACTAAACTGGACTATACTAAATACTCAGGTAAGTTGGTAAGCAAACTGCTTGACGTTACTATTGGCGCAGGAGCCATTAACACTCCTGGTCATTCTGACAAGTCTCTTATAGACATTTGTACACGCGTCATCGGCACTAGCGGCAATCTCTGTTCTGCGTACACTGAAACTGTTTTACCGTTCATAGCCAGTGTTAAAGAAGTTGTCTCTGAAGGTTACAGTGCGGACATTTCTAATATAGCAACAGCCAAGACCGCTGTTGGCGGAATAGAAGCTTATAGTGTATTCCTGGAGTCCATAGAGCGAGTTGATGACTATCTAGAAAGAAAAGACGGGTTTAACAAACTAGTAGAACTTCTTGAGTTCTTAGATTAAGAGTGACCACTAGTGGCCATGTAGGTCACTAGTGGTATTTTTAGGTCTTTAAATTCTCTGGACCTGGTAGAGAAACAGGGTGTTTTTATATAAAGGTAATAAAATGCAATACGATATTTACAGTAATATTTTCACAGTTGGACCTAACGGAGCAGCGCTGAAGAACTACTACACTATAAGTGCCCCAGTTGCCGGTCTAGAAGCGGCAACTAAAGAGTACGTAGATAACAGATTCGATAACTATCCGGCTAGCGCGTTCACTGTCAACGCCAGAGCTAAGGCATCGGTTATGCCTGAACTAAGAGGAGACGGATATACAGAGCCAGACGGCGTAACAGACAGCATACTTAGGTTTAAACTTAACACAACAGGAGTAATTGCCGGTAGCTATCCTGTAGTAAGCGTTGACGCTAAGGGTAGAGTTATAACAGGCAGGGGTTTGGTTCAATCAGACTTACCTTCTATTCCTTATTCTAAACTTATTAATAAACCAGCGACAGTTGGAGGGTATGGTATAACTAACGCACTGAAGTTGACAGGCGGCACTATAAACGGTTCTTTGAAACTTAGTGGTTTAGTTGAAACAGATTCTCAGCTAGTAACTAAGGAAATGGTTGACGGTTATTTTGAATCAGGAGACGCAGTACCTATAGGCGGCGTTCTGTTTAACATTAGGTCTAATCTTAATGGTACTCCTTATCTTAGAACTAACGGAGCACAGCTCAATAAGTCTACATATTCTGCTTTGTACTCTGTAGTCGGTGATATCTACGGCCCTAAAGCCCCTCCTGTAGGAGATGGTCGTCCTTGGCAAGTAAGAACCCATTATTCTGGTACGTCTCCTCAGGACCTTACATCTTGGATGACTGGAGCCATACAGCTCATACCGGAGAACATTCATATAGACGGAGAGCCGGTCAATATGGAACCTGATACACTTTTATATTCTAGGATGTTTATAACTAAAAACAACATATTCTTACCCGCTGTGAACGATAATTCATATAAATCTGGAAGACTTATCTTTCCTCTAGACGTGAACGGTCTTCCTGTAGGAACAGTTTCTTCTGTAACAGACGATATCACTAAAGAGTTCGCGCCTATTATGTCTCAACCCACTGTTAAGGATAATAGAATTTTCTTTTCTGGCGGACAGAACGTTAACCCCACTCTGATTGCAGGAGAAGATCTGTACGGCATCAGAGCGATCACAAGCATGGAGCTAGACGCTAATGGCTTTCCTATACCGGGGTCGACTATATCACAGTTTAATGATAAGCTGTCTATCCAGGGTTCTGTTGTCCATAACGGCGACGATATCTACTGTTTGTCCGGATCTGATCCCTTTATTGGATCTGCCCATAGCCTAAGGTACAGAATAGACCCTGTAACTAAATTAATAGAATCAGTTACAACTCTATCTAATCTTAAGTTTGTGTCGAATATGTCTCTTGTGTTTATGTCTGGAAACTACATATACGCCATAGGCGGACAAGACCAAACTCCAGATTTAACAGGAGTAGACACTCAGGATCAGAATGCCGTCGCGCAAAGGCAATTCGGCAGAATAGCTAGAATAGACATATCTGATCCGGATAACGTGACTGAGGAAGTAGTTGGTTACATGCCTGTGTCTTTTGGATATGCTGAAAACAATAGCACTGGATCTAATTATGGTCCTGAATCTTCTTTTGTTCTTGGTAAGAAAGTCGGTATATTCAAGATAAACAACGACACAGGGGTAGTAACTCTTTATTCCGCAGAACTAGACAGCGAAGGAGTTTTGGGGACATTTACCGAAACAGAACTCACCAATCTTCCGGCAGACAGGTTTGCGTACGGAGGCACAAGCCACACTGCCCCAAAAGTTGTAATTACCTCTTATGGTATTCTGTTGTTCGGTGTGGCCACAATGAACGCTGAAGATACTAACTTAGAATTAAGATACGCATATTCTCCGTTCACTGGTGGTCTTAATGACTATTCTGGTTACTATGACGGAAGCATAACTAATTCTGACTGGGAACCTCCGGAATGGACTCTTACGGAGTTTAGACTGCCTACAATAAACGCTGGTCCAGGAATGTTTGCATACATCAACTCAGGTGTCACTTCTAACGTTTAAAGGTAGAAATTAATCAGGACAGGCTTAGGTCTGTTCTGGTTAAAATCATCTGACTTATAGACTAACAACTATTCCCTATACTAGGAGAAACAAATGAGATTAAATGTTGAAAGAGCAGTTGACAAGAACGCAGGCGGGTTATCTCCGGCCGGAGGTAATGTTACTGATAAAGTAGTAGTAAATGCTCCTATAACAGACCCTAACCACGCTGTTGTTAAAGCTTACGTAGAAGCTAAAAGAGCTTCCATGGATCTTAGTAAGTTTACCGGTACTCTAGCGGTAGAGAGACTTCCTGCGATGACTGGAGACGCCTCGTCTACTTCTGGTACTTCTGTCGCTATGTTAAATAACACAGTAGTAGGCGGGACAGGCGGGATATGGAAGAAGGTAAACGTAAGTGTTAAGGGGTTTGTAGTTAGCGGAGACGAATCTCTGTCTGGTTCTGATATTCCTCTAATTCCGTTTAGTAAGTTAAGCAATAAACCAACAACCTTAGCCGGCTGGGGGATAACTAACGCCATCGGTAAAGATCAAACTGGGCAGGTTATGACTGGCAGGTTGTTTGTGTTAGGCCAGGCAACTATACCTAACCATATAGTCAATAAAGACTATATAGATTACGGATTCTCTGACATTAAGAAGAACTCTGTAGGGACGTATATAGTCTCTTCTAGTCCTACTGTATATCCTGCTCCGTCTGCCAAACATCTTAGGTGCAACGGCAGTATTATTTCCAGAACTAGTTACCCAGAACTATCTACTAGCACCGGAGATAAACTTGTCGGACCTAATGTTGGTATGGACGGAGGTTCTGGATGGGTTAACATAAGCAGAGAGACATCTGGTCCTACTAACTATTTCTCTCTAGGTTCCGCTAACAAAATAAATATACCTGACTTTCCTATAACTATATCTGGCGCAGCAGTGGCTGTCACTAAGAATAGAGTGTACGTAATAGGCGGGACTACGTCCGATGTTCCTGGCGACTATAAAGGTGTTTACACTGCCACTATAACTGCCGGTATAGTGGGTTCATTCTCTCCTGTAGGCAATCTGCCTGTCACTGCTCTTGTAGGAACAGCCATAACTGCAGGCAATCATATATACATGTCTAGATCGTCTATGGGGCCTAACGATCCCGTTAACACTATAGGCAACATATACAGAACTCCTATAGCGCCAGACGGAACTATAGGCGCTTGGTCTGTGGCTGGTAACTTCCCTCACGGCAAGATTACGTCCATGATAGCAAGAGGTGACTATCTATACATAGGCGCACATGTTGGATACGAGAAGGCTTTATACAGAGCAAGGATCAATCAAGAAACAGGTGTATCTGGCTGGGAAAGATTGGCGGGGTTCCCTAATAGGGTAGACTATAACGATGGAGAAGAGATAAAGCTAGCCATGGTTAGGGAATGGCTTATTGTCTTGGTTACGTCTAGAATAGCAAGCACTGGTAAAGATATATATATAGCTAAGTTCGACGAGAATAACGCACTAAACGCTCTGACTAAACACAATTCAAATTCAAACGCTACATATAGAAGAGTTGGTGAGGCATATATATGCTCAAACTACGCTCTTGCCATGATGTTTGGATTAGACTACGTGGGCAACGTCTACACGTCAAGTTCCGGACAAAAGCCAATGGGTGTCACTTATTTTCCAGGTCAAGCCTGGCAAATAGGCACGGTTTACAATTCCGATTCTGGTTTAACGCCAAGAGGATGGCCTATAGTTTTCATAACAGAAAATAGCGTTTATGTAATAGGCGGATATGACGGAACATCTTGGCTTAAAGACGGAGCAAGGTATCCGCTCTCTACAGGGGCTAACAGAAGCGACTTCTCTAGCTACTACAATGAACTAAACGTAACACCTGGCAACATGAAACTACCAGACGAGTCTTATAAAGAACGTTACGGTATTTATACCTACATAAGAGCTTTACCTTAATTTAGATTAACTTAGATACTAGACGGATATCCGTCTAGTATCTAGTTTACTATTTAACCATATTGAAGTTAATCACTACGTCTTCTTTAATCTCGTATCCACCTGTTACAGCAGTTATCACTTTGTTAAGACTGATACGAGTGTTATAGTCTACCATTTCGATATACTCTTCATCTATCTCTGTAAACTTCTCTATCTGCATTGTAACTACAAACTCTTTTAGTTTGGAGTACAAGTTAGTTAGTAGTTCTGTCTTATTTAGTTTAGTTGACTTATATAGATAGTCATCTATTTCTTTAACGACTGTGTATTCTATACTGTCTCTTACAGATACATCTTCGAATACGTTTCTGTTAACATAGACGTTAACTTTAAAGGACTGAGAACCATCTATGTTCCTCTCCGTGCCTTTAACTTTAACTCTTACTTTATCTATGACCTTAGGAACAACCACAAAGCCTTGCGTGTTCTCTAGTAACAGATTCTGTACATCTGTTGCTTCTTCCGTTATCTTTCCTGTTAGATATGTCTTAAGGAAAGTTCTATACTTCTTGTCTAAGTCAGTATTAGCTATAGTTGCCTTATAGTCTATGAACAGGAGGTTAAGATACTTACTGACTTCGGTAGAAGCGTCTCCTGGTTCTATGACGTCACCTTCCTCATGTTCGTATACTGGATTTGAGTCCTCGTCTAGAACAGGATCACCTGGGTAGTGAAGAACACTATTGTCTGTATCATATACAGTCTTAGTGTGTAGTAAAGGAACATTGTTCTGGTATCTTTGTTCTGGAAGTATGTTTACACTGCTTCTGACTCTGCTGTATAGTCTGTCCAGCCATTTACCGAACCCTATGTCCATTTCTTCTAGAGTGACTACACAGTTACCCCCGGCTAGATATGATCCATATATCCTAGTGTCAGTGTCAGTAGAGACAAAAGAGGATGGTATAACGTCACTTACGTAAATTAGCTCTGCTTTATATAACAGATCAAGTCTAACCGATATAGTGTTACCAGAGAAGTCCTTAAAGTTAGTGACCTCTAGCTTATTGTCGCTATCTATATAGAAAGAACTATCGAACTTGAACAGATATACAGGAGATCCGTCTATAACCGTGTATAGGTTAGATTCTAGGAAGAAGTAACCTCCGCCTTCGTCTTTATAGACTATGTATGGTTTAACGTTTTGTTCCGCCTCTATAGCGTCATCGTACTTCTTGAAACTAGAAGCCACGTACATACTAAAACCTGAAGAAGTCTTAATCATGGACGTGCTAGCCGTGTTTATACCTACTCTGCAAGTTTGGTTAAACTCTTTAAAGTTGGTTCTTAAAACTGAAGGAGAAGATATATCGTATGCTCTTAACTCAGTTCTTCCGAATTGAGTATTAAGGACATAGTGGTAGTACAGAGAAAGATACTTCTTGGAGTTAACTTCGCCTGAAAGGGCTAGGTCCGACAAACTAGATAACACACTCTCTTCTAATGTGTCTAGTAAGTATAGCTCGTTGTCTCTTAATTCGAAGACTGTTCCTTCCGGTAGAACAACTACTTCGTTATTAGTTCCTGGAGGAGAGGTTATCTTATTTTTTCCTGTTAACAGACTATCGACTGTAGACTTGTACTCTATGAGATCCATGTTTATCTTACTAACAGGATATCTAGTAGGAGGACTAGGTATAGGACACTCTAACAGGAATATACGATTAGTTACCACGTCTATGTCTTTAATTAGGTTAAAGCCGTATCCGGTCACACTAGTTTCTAGTTGTCTGTTAGTTATAGGTAGTTTTCTGTCGCCGACTATATTGTCTAGGACCGACTTCTTAAGCTCCGCGAAAGGCTTTTGATCTTTACCATCTACAACTTCTTCTTCGATATAGACTACCTTAGTGATGATGTTAAGGGCTTCTGTAGTAACATCTAATTCTTGACTAGGGAACACTCCGCCGTAGGAAGAACTGAAGTCACCGATCTTATAGTCACTGTACCTAGCCACCACACTACCCATGGTTGTATAGATAAGGAACTTGACCTTAGTACCTATCCTGTTAGAGTTAACATAGACAGGAGGAATATTGTACTCTACTTCGTTTTTGTCTTGACTTACTTTAACTATACATGTAGGAGTGTCTATGTCATAGACTTGTTCAGTGTGAGTGGTCAACATTTCGTTCCACTCTCCGTTCCTCAGATAGAAGGCTCTTAGGTAGTAGAACTTTCTATTTGGATTAAACGAAAGAGTGTTCTTAAACAGCTTACTCTTCTCCACAGGAACTTCAACTTGCTCTATGTCTACTTCCTGCATCTCTGCTTGGAATGAAATATAGGACTCGTTCTGGTTAACAGTGTAGATATTGAAGTCTATGTAATTAGTCTTGACAGGAAACAGGCTGTTGAAAGTCTGATTCTCGTACTTAATATCTATAATGCCGTTATCCGTCAGTCTGATCAATATAGCCGACTGTAGAGTAAACACATAGTTATCTACCTCTAGTTTAAAGTGTCTAGGTATTTTAAGAACCCTTTCACCTAGAACGTTATCGTAGTGAGCTTTAGACTTGAAGTCAGACAGAAGTATATTGAAGTTAACTTTAGCAGTAGCTGGTGTAGCGAATCTATCTACATAGTCGACGTCTGACATGTGTAGATATAGGTCTGCTTCTGAGTTCGCTAATTTAGGATAAGTCTTTCTGGTTAAGAGAGCATATTCTTGTATAGCGAAAGCCGTGTTTAGACAACTTGTTTCTAATAGATATGTGAAAGGGTTAGACGGATCACTTATCTCGACTTTACCGTCTAGCATATCCTGTAGTCTATTTAAAGAGGCTCTGAGTATACCATTAGGGTGGTGTTTATACAGAGACAGGTTGTCTAGTTCCTTCTCTATACTCATCGGGTTAGTTACTGTAATGTTAGGCATTTCTTCTTCTTTCTTAATTAGGTTTCAACCAGAGAGTCAACATTAGACAAGTTGGATTTAAAGTTAGACTCGTCTATCCACCACTCTAACTCACTAGTGGCCATGTTTATATAAGGGTAGGCTTTATGGTTTATGCTGAAAAAGTTACCGCTAGCAAAACCAGCGTCTACAGTAGCCGCTAGCGCGTAAGGTATCTTAACATAACCACCTGGAGACTTGAATGTCTCTGTAGGGTCTTCTCTTGAAACAGTCGGACCTGTTGAGTTTAAGTCGTAAGCCAAGAGTTTCCTCATGTTAGGATTGAATATAGAGACTGCTTCATTGAACTCTAGTTTAAGTATATCGTCAAAAGCAGTGAATCCGTAGTTCCTAAACCTTATACTTACATCAGAGTTACGTGTGTTGTAAGGAGTTTCCTTGTTATAGTCTAACAGGTTACCCATAGGGACACTCATAGGGAAAGAAGCGCCAGTGGCTCCGGCGAACGTAACGTATCTTTTAGTTTGATCCAAGACTAGTCTGTAAATTCTTGTATTGTAGTCTATCTCGTCCTCCGAGATCATGTCTGTATATGGATTAAGTATGCCTTCATAGACAAGAGACTCGTACTTAATCCAGATATAGAAGAAATAAAGTATAGGGTTACCCTTCATGTTCTTGAAGGTAACATCTAGATCGAAGCTCTCATAGTTGTTGGTCGCTCCGTCTACAAAGCCGTGTTCTTGTCCGTACATCCCTGCTTCGTAGTTATGTGTAGGAACATTTATATCTGGCCACCCGCTTACAGACATAATGCTGTTAGTTAGCATGGGTATGAAGACATTAAGATTGTCAACGAAAGGACAAGTCACCTCTCCTTTATAACCTAGTCTAGGATCAAGCATCATTCTGGTATAGCGCTGATAGCTATTAGCCTTACTGGTTAAAAGACTATAAAGGCCTCTATAGTTAGAGACGTTCATAGTTGTTAAATTGAGCTGCGGTCTTGTAAAGAAAGTAAAGCCGTAATTGTCTTTAGCCATAGGCACTGGGTTACCAGTTTGCCTAAAGTTGATACCTCTTAAGTGATTAGAGATTGCTTTTCTTGTTGAGCCTATAGGTAGGTTTTCTAGTATCTGATCTATGGAAGCAGAGATAACAGTGTCCTTATTCCTACTAGTGTCTGATGTCGCCACTGGAATACCCCTTAAAAATAATATGATTCAATCTATTAACAAAGGAAATAATAATGTCAGACGTACCTTTCCCAGGGAATATGATAGAGTTTGTTCGTAACGTTACTGTAACTTATAAAGGCACAGTAGGAACTCCTCTAGCTATATCAGATGTATCTAAAATCGCTAGATCTGAACCTGTAACTATCATCTCTTCTACACTAACAGGAACTCCTGAACTATACGAAGTTCTACATGGAGTGCTTAACATCTATACTGCTTACTATCTGCAAGCAATCGGTATCTTGTCAGCGGAACTAACAGACGTACGCATCTTGAAGATTCTTGACAAAGTTAACCCTGACCGAGACATGAAGACCATCTTGGCTGCTGGCTACACTGCATATGAGTCTATCTCTAATAGACCAGCTAACTTGGCTTACAACATGAAGACTTTGTCTTTGGATGGCTGTAAGTACAGACTGCCTATGTTAAATTCTGATAAACAAGATAAGTTCGCTATGGAACATATCCTGGAAGAAGATGACACTAACCATCTAGGTAACAGTATCAACAAGATCGAAACTTTCGAGAAACTTGGTGTTGCCGTAGGTAAAGCAGTGGAGGTTAAGTTCAAAGTGTCTAATAATGACACTAAGACTCCTCAAGAAGTATCTATTCCTGTCGTTGTTAAGCTAGACACAATGATCATGGACAGCTCTATCGTTAAAGCAATTCTAGTCTCTAATAAAGACGAGATTACATTTAGCTCCAGACTGCGCGACGCTATGGCTGGGCGAATCAACTTCATCAAGGACTTCATCCTGTGTTCTGACTTGATTAAGAGCCAGAAGAGGACTATGATTAAAGACAGTACTGGTATCTACACACAGTTGCTCAAGCGAATCAACAACTCTAGACTGTACTCCGCTCTTACAGGTAACATTTCTGTAGCGGGTATCTCGGCTATCGTTGTTCTGTCTAATGAAGATGAAGCAGAAGTTCAGCGTGCTCTTGGTGGCAAACTGACTAACCTGAAGATTCGTGAGATGGTGTTCGCTAACACTTCAGCGATGATGATTGTTGTTCTTGATAAAGAATGGGAGCGTGTTACTATCTATGTAAGAGATATCACTAGCTATTCTCAGGCTCCGTTTACTGCCTTTAAAGCAATGGCCGGTAAAGGCGATAACAACATCATGGAGATACTGAAGGCATTCAGTGTTAACTCTAGTCCTAGCTTCTAATAAGCGATCTACAGACCTATGGATCTCTCCATAGGTCTGTATGTCCTGAATTCTGTGATTATTGAATTTTTCCTTATAATACTTGGAGTATAACAAAATGGACTTGAATATCGTAGGCTTCGTTAAGTCTCTGGTTCCTTCTTTCTCTAAGTCTGACGTAGAGGCAGACTTAGAACAGAGCATAGATTCTATCCCTTCTATCGTTGAAGTATTTACCTCTATGGAGTCTGTAATTAAAGGTGTTAAACTGTCGTCTAAAGAAGCTAAGAATATTGAGAAGATTCTGCTTAAAGAGTTTAATGACCACAAGGGTAAGTACAAGCTTTCTTCTACTAAGAATATCGGTTCAGACATCACTGGTATGTTTGTTAACGTTAAGGCTAATGCTTCTTACATTCTTGAGAATATCGCTGACGCTAAGGGCGACGTGATTGTATCTCAGGCTCTTACTGCGGTTAGAGCTAACTTGTTTAGAGCAGTAGGTCATATCTACTTCTTGACTAGGTTCGGTCTTGACCTGTCTAACTATCTATACACTAAAGAAGCTCAGAACATCACAGATGACCTAGATCCTTCTTACAAGTTGGTTAAGAAACAAGAGCAGTTTGTAGAGAAGAATGCTTGGTTGTTCGCTCGTGTTCTGTGTGTATATGGTCAACCTCACGATATCTTCAAGTCTAGCCTAGAGAAGATCCAAGAGATCATTATGGTTAAGGACAAACTGGATGAAGTTGTTGAAGCATATGATGCAGATGATTTAGAGCTTACTACTCTACTGCCTAATGGTTTCTTAGGTAGCCCTATTCTTTCTATTCGTATGATCTTTGCTGAATGGTCTGCTCAGCGGTATCACAATTTAAAAACGAAGAAGAGACTAATTGAGTTGAGATATCTACATCTTAAAGTTCTTAAAGAACAAGGTCAACTAGACCCTGGTCTTGAGAAAGAGATCGGTTATCTAGAGAATAGAAATAAAGAGATTTCTATGTACCTGGATAAAGTAGAATCTGAAGTAGGTGATCTATAATCTAACTTAAGGACAGTAATGAGTGACCTTTTCCTATCAACCACTGGGTTCGTGTTTCCTGCTAACAACCAGTTCGTACAATATGTACCAGAGACTAAAGTAGACATCAGTATCACTAAGAGACTAGAGTCTAATGTAGATGCTTTTGCTAAAACTAGTACTATCTACTATAGTCCTTCTGCTAATAAAGCTCACAGTGACTATTTAGTTAACAAAGACTTCAATAGCTATGTCTCTATGCTTAACATAGCCTCAGAGGTTCTAAGCGGTTTGAGTTTGCTTGATTTTGCTTCTATGCAGGCTACTAACAAGTATCTTTCATCTGTAGGCAACATGGTCTGTTGTGATCTGTTAGACGGTGTGTGGTTCAACACGCACAATAGATATCAAGCTTATCCTTCTGACTCACGTATCGACTTAACTAGATCAGGCGACGTGTCTTATACAGCGCACAAGTCTTTAAGACTGTCTACACTGATCAAGAACTACGGCAGAGATTCTTCTTGCCTAGACCTTCTCTCTTATCTATACGGCGATAAGCAAGCTTTCGAGGCTTTCTTTAAGTACGTATTTGTAGATAAACGATAATAAAATATTCCTCCTTGTTTGGTCTTAATAGGCCAGACAGGGTTGAATTTTTTGATTTTTGATTACAATGGTTGAACTAGTAAAGGAAACAAGAAATGGGTATCAAGCTTTTCGCTATGGAAGACGACGGTGATAAGTCATCTTCAGACAACAACGAGTTACTTATAGACAAGGTTCTAAATAAGGCTAAGAAGGATGACGTTAGTCCTCTTAACTTAACTGCCCAGCTGATAGAAGATAGACAGAATATCAAGAAAGAGTTAGAGTCTAAGTTAGACGGCGACGATGATGAAGACAAGTCCTCTGATAACAGTGACGATAATAAAGAAGGAGATGACTCTAACGACGATTCTTCTGACAACGATGACACAGATAGCTCTGGAGATGATAAAGACGATTCTTCTGATAACAAAGACGGAGAAGATAATTCAGAAGACAAAGACTCTGGCGATAATGACGGCGATAAAGACAAAGAAGATAAGCCAGAGAAGGAAGATAAGAAGTCAGACGACGAAGAAGATATCTCTGGAGCAGCTTCTGATAAAGACGATCTGAATAGCATAATTGGTTCTGATTTAGGTGGCTCTTCTGACAAAGAAGAGAAGAAGGAAGTTAAAGAAGCCAAAGAGAGTTATAGAGAGAAACCTTCTGTAAGAGCTGTCAATAAGACAACTAAAGCAGTAGGTGTCTTCACTGGTATACATCTTGCTCATGAAAGCTATGTGTCTAACCTATCTAAATACGGGTTAGAAGACCAAGCTAACAAACTAGAATCTCAGAACCTAGTCTATGTTAAAGAATCAGTCATAGAGTCTCTGAACAAACTAGTTCAACTAGCCAACAACTACATTCAAGCTAACGATACTTTCATCAATAAGTGTTCTGTTTCAGCTAAGTCTGTAAACGAGAGAGTTACTGTCTTTAAGACATTTGTAGACGCCGGTAAGTATAGATTTAACCACAAGCTAGTTAACGACAAAGCTATCCTTGAGAATATCTCTCTGCCTGGTAAGTCTGCTATACGAGAAACGGTAAGAGGTCTGGTTAAGTACGTAGAAGGAGTTAATAACTCTATACTCAACTTAATGAAGAATGACTTGTCACAGCTTAAAGACAGTTTCACTACTTCTAACTTTAAAGAAGAAGGCTATGACTTAGTCTATAATGAAGTAGTTCCTGGGTTCAATATCTTAAGACTACACATAGAACCGTATGTTAACTATCTGAAGACTCCTATAGAGAACTATCAGTACTATAAGGTAAGAACCTTTAAGCCTTCTGACTTATTCGATCTAGACAGTATAGACATAAGTGACGATAAAGAACTTGCGTTTATTGTTAGCTATATGGACAAACTGTTAGTCAGTATAGCTACCAACACAGATAACCTAAGGGATATCAACACTGGTTTTACTAAGTTTATAGATGACGTTAAAGTTATCATATATGACGTAGAGAAAGATAAGCAGACTAACTTGTCCACACTAGGCATAGATCAGAAGGTTAAAGACTTCATCAAGTTTAAGCTTAGTATAGAAGCTAACTACATTAACATTAACTTGGTTATAGACTACCTAACTGGTGTCATGACTGTTCTTAACGAGACTGTAGAACTCAAAGGTCAATGATAAATAAGACATGTTCCTTAGTTGGAACATGTCTTTTATTCTTACCTGTCAAATATGGTATATAAATATATTGGTCAAAAATAAAAGACCGTACGTATGGTTAATCTTTTTTTTTAAGGAAAAACAAAATGGCAACTAAACTGTTTGCAATGGAAGAGTTGGAAGAAACTCAAGTAGAAGGCACTGAAGAGATGGTAGCTCCTGAAGAAGGCGAAGCTGCTGAAGTTGGCGCTGAGACAGCGGAAGACGTTGCTGCTATCGACGAAAACGCCCAAAACGTTGACGAAGGTATCGGCGCTGCTGACTCTATGGACGAAGTCCAAGATGTAGTAGAGAAGTCTCTGGACGAGTCTGAAGGCGAAGGCGAAGGCTTGAGCGAAGTAGCCGCAGAAGCTATCGCTGTTGCTGTTCGCGCTATCTGTGCTCGCGTAGGTGCTAATCCTAAGTCTGTCTACAGTCTGTACGCTACTGAGAACT
>JACCEA012555027.1_pt1 | contig 49878 bp, 32 predicted proteins | sample 7449851 | NCBI WGS metagenome assembly JACCEA01 (sample SAMN15323453, study PRJNA562643) | freshwater metagenome | isolation source: river surface water | place: USA:Blue River Watershed | collected 2017-08-18 | reverse complement strand
ATTGTTTTCATAAACTGTTGTTGTCTTTCTTCATTTACATCTCTAACTTTTCCATATGAAGTTTTAATATATTTATTTTTAATAAATAAACAAGTTGATAATAAATGATAATTATCTGGTTCATCTTTATATAACGGCTCAAAATTACACCATGTCATTTTATTATATATTTATATTAAAAGTTTATAATTGTATTATTTTATTTGTAATTTATGTTATAACATGTTTAAAATAATATATAATCTTATTATCGCTAATTATTAATGATGAATAAGGCGATAAAATGTGTTTTAATTAATAAGCCGACATAATTACACATAAACCTATCTTCGATAATATAATGTATGATAGATGTATATCAGATTCATTTTTACACTGAAATATCGCTAATTATTAATGATGAATAAGGCGATAAAACGTGTTTTAATTAATAAGCCGACATAATTACACATAAACCTATCTTCGATAATATAATGTATGATGGATGAATATCAGATTCATTTTTACACTGAAATATCGCTAATTATTAATGGTTAAATTATTTATGAACATTTATAAATGGTTAAAATTATAATTTATAAATAATTTTGATAAATAGTATGATAATAAAATTAATTATTAAATCAAACAAAAATGCAAAGAGATAAAATCAAATCATTTATAATTGATAATATTACAACTGGTTTTAGTTGTAATTTTTCTAAAATGTATGAAACTTATATAATGAATTCAGAACAAAGATTAGAGAATCTAAAAAATAATAGTAGATTATCTAAAATTAATTCTAATAATAATCAAGACCAAAAATTTATAAATTATTGCTTACTAATTGAAAAAGATGTGCGTATTTTATTTGAATTTATGAAATTAAATGGAGGATTTAATTCAGAAATATCTCAAAAAGAATTTCATAAATTTAATAATAAAGTTTGTGATTTAATTCGTGGTAATAATCCATATGAATTTTATTACGTAATTAAATCTGATGGAATGGTCAATTTTACTCCAAGAATTCCGATGAAAGGCTTTCGAAATACATCTAAAACGTTATTAAATTCAAAAAATAAAAAGATTAAATCAACATCTAATTTAGAAGTATTAAAACCTAAATCAGATTTTGATAAATTTTGTGATATACATAGACCTAGAGTCGTTCTAGAATTTATTGATAATTTAGATGTTAAAAATGTAGATAAATTAATAAATAAACGTCTCAATAATATGTGGATTGCTTATCAAAATCCTATATGTATCGATTTAGATTAATACCATTCGAATAGCAACTACATTATATTTTTTTTCATCTTCTTCATTATAAATGTCATGGTATATTTTTACACCATCTTCTATTTTTTTTATAGTTGGTAAAACATTCTTTAAACGCTCTTTTGTTATCATTTCTTTAAAAGTATTATATTTTCTAATCTTTGTAATTTCTACTTGAAATATATCTGATTTATCTACTTTATTATAAAATTTAATAATATCACCTATAACCATCTTAGCAAAATCACTCTTAATAAGACGACCTTCAACAGTTTTTTTACCAGATTTAACTAGGCTAAACCATGGTTCGCTTAAATGTTTTTCATAAATCATTTTTGTTTATATTTTAATTAAAGATTTAATTATTAATCAAATTTTTAATTTATAAGAGCATAAACCTAAAGTATATTGAAAAATTTGGTAAAATTGTAAGATTTAGTATTAATTAATCAAAATCAAATTAAAATGTTTACAGTATTAAAAAATATAAATAATAAATATTTCAATAGTCTAGATTATGAGTTATATATAGAATATAAAACAAGAGTTCTAGACTATGAAATAGATAACCCAAAAACAAATATAGTTTCAATATTATTTACACCAATATTTTTATTAGTTAAGATAGCATTTTTATTAGTTAAGATAGCATTTTTATTAAAAGACATATTTAAATTATTAGGTATAATGTTATTATCGATTCCTATAATTTTAAAGGACTTATTTTGTGTTATATTCCAAATATCAATTTTAACAATAAAATTTTATTATGAAAAAATAATAAATTTATTTAATGTTATTATTACAATTATATGTTTAACATATGTTTCGGATAATATGTTAGCAATTGGAACTCTAACTATTTTAATGTTTATCTACAATTTATTCTTATTCAAATACCAAAAAGATTTAATTAAAAGTATATTAAATACAAATGATAATCTTGCAACTAAAAATTTTAAATTTTTAAAATTATTTAATATAATTTTATATATATCAGCCTATTTTATACATGATTACTCAAAATATAAAATATTAATTTTAACAGGTTTAGTATCAGATATACTATATAATTCTTTGTATCCAATTTATATTTATAAATATTCAAAAAATATAATGTTATTAGATAGATATGGATTATCTAATAAAATTATTGAAATAGTAAATTCAAACGTAACTAATATAATAGATACTAAATTAAATTATGAAACATTTAATCATATATGTGATTTAGAAGATAATGGAAATTGTTCTAAATGTCCATGTGGAATTTGCTATGAAAAATTATCAGATGCTGCAAAATTAAAATGCGGACATATATATGATAAAAAATGTATTAGAACATGGGCTTTATACGAATATAATTTAAATAATCGAGTATTGTGTCCAAGTTGTAGAGCTGAATTAATTTAGATTATTAATATTATCCTGAAGCTTTTCTAGATGATAAACAGATTATGCAACGCATACTTCTAAGGGCTAAAACAGTTCACTAAAAATTTATGATAAATATGCGATGAATAACGTAAATGAATCATAATCGACATTAATTAGGCGAAGCCTCTTTATTATGTTTTTTTTGATGTAATAACGTAAGATTATCGCGAATAATATATGATAAATATGCGATGAATAACGTAAATGAATCATAATCGACATTAATTAGGCGAAGCCTCTTTATTATGTTTTTTTGATTTAATAACGTAAGATTATCGCGAATAATATATGATAAATATGCGATAAATAACGTAAATGAATCATATTCGACATTATTAAGGCGAAGCCTCTTTATTATGTTTTTTTTTGATTTAATAACGTAAGATTATCGCGAATAATATATGAAATGATTAAATAATTTGTGTCTTTTTTATTTTATCTTCTATAGTATTTTCTTTTGCTTTTATAAGTGATTCAATTGAATTTACATAATTAGATGATATAACAGGGTCTTTTGTTTTAGCAGTTGATTTAAATAAATTATAAATTAGTGAAATATCACTATCGTCCCATAAATCTTTAAACAATTTAACGTGTTGATTTAATACATCTAAACTTTGTGGGTCATCTTTAAAACTATCATATGAATCTATATAAATTTTACTATCTTCTAATCTACGTTGTATTATAGATATATATAAATCTATAGTATAACAAACAGTGCTAGAATCATTATTATATGATAATTTAAGTGATTTTAAACCTTTTACAGCAAGATTATATATGTATTTTAATTCATCATTTTTATTTGGAGAATATAATTCGGTTGCAACCATTAACGGTCGTAATAAATGATGTATTTCTTCACGATTATTACCATATGCATACCTCATTGGTGCTTGTAATAAATTAGGTGGTTGTATAAATAATTTATTATCATAAATAGCTATCTTTGTTCCTGGTTCTGAAAAAGATATTATACCAAGTTTTATAACCGAAGAGAACGGTTCTAGCATTTGTTTTTTTGTATCTTTATCTTTAGAAAATTTAGTAAATAATTCAAAACCATATTTAATTACTGATAAATTAATATTAGCCATTTTAAATTACTTTATTAAAATTATATAATAAAATAGTTTTTAATTTTAAATTTGATTAAAAAATTTGATAAAGTATATAAAAATATTAAATTATTATAAAATAAAATGATTATCCCTGTTAGATGTTTAACTTGTAATAGACTTATTGCTTCTAAATATAAAAAATATAAAGAATTAATTGCGTCTGAAGAAGGTAAAGAAAATATTATGAAAGGCGATCCAGATATTGATGAAATTAAAGACAATGTATATGTTAAAGCATTTAATGAAATTGGTATTGATAGAATATGTTGTAAGCGTATGGTTTTAACAAATATTGATTTAATTGATAAAATTTAAGAAAAATAAATTATTATATTATAAAATGGAATCCAGTTCATTAATTTATTATGGATTAATGATTTTTATTATTTTGATTATTAATTGGTTATTAAAAGACAAAATAATAAAATTTATTCGTAAAATAACTAATAGTGCAAGTGATAATATTGAAGAACAAATACCAATTAAAACAATTAATTTTGTTTATCGTGGATAAAAAATGTAAAATTATAATAAGATGACTTCTAATTATGATTTTCCAAATTTAAATATGTATTTGAGTGATGATGAAATTAAACAATTGGATTTATTAAAGACTAAAGCTAATTATTTACAAAAAGATATACGAGAAGATAATGACCCTTTAACAATGAGTATTTCTAGGTTAGTCGCTGTTTGGGCAATAAAGATTTTAGAAATATTTAAAGATTTAGTTAATATGTTTTCTAATTTTAATAGTCGTTATTCTACTTATTTCGATGATATAGATGATTCTAAGCAGTGGTTTTCTGGATTCAACTTAATTTTAAAAGATTTAATTAAGATATTGACTGAAAAAGATAGAGCAATTTACTTTGGATTTACATTAATTATACTATCTTTTTTAATGTATATTATCGCTATTTCAAGTTAAATTAAAATATAAAATTATTTCAAGTATGATACAAGAGATTTTATTTGCTTTTAATAAATTAGATTATTTTCGATACATATTTTTATTTTTTATTTTATTTATTTTAATAAAAAATTTCGAAATTATAAATTCAAACAATATAATTTCAATTGTTTTTGCGGGTTTAATTATTTATTTTCTTATTAATAGAAAAGTATTACAAGATTATTCTAAATTAAATAATATTAATAAGGATTTAATTTCATTAAATATAGATAAATATAAAAATATTGCCCAAGAAATAGAGGTCATAAATTATTTAGTTAAATTACAATATTTGATAAAAGTGAATCGTGTTAAATTTAATTCATTTATGAAACATGTTGATAATTTTTTTTATTGTTATAAAATATCATTTAATAAAAATGAAAGACCTACTACAATTTATGATATTGCAAAAGATGAATCTAAAATAGCATTAAATACTTTATCATCTTTTTATATTGATTTAGAAATTTATCCAAATTTGAATGCAGATAGAGAATTTACGAGATTAAAAATACACACTGATAAAGCTGATTTAGAAGAATGTATTGAAAAGTTTAAATATATATTTACTAGATATTTAAATGAAATAGAGGTTAATATTAATTCAGATTGGTTAAAAGGAAAGATAAATACACATTCTAAACCAGTTTATCCAGATGAACCTGATTCTTCTATTTTAAATAATTCATCTTTAACAATGAATTTTAATAAACATTTTGATTTATATTAAGACTGAATTATGATAATATTATTTTTAATAAAAAATAGTTTATTAATAATAAAAATATTTAATTAACTATTTTTAAATTCGAATATTAAATAAATATGCGATAAATAACGTAAATGAATCATAATCGACATTAATTAGGCGAAGCCGCTTTATTATGTAATTTTTGATTTAATAACGTAAGATTGTCGCTAATAATATATGATAAATATGCGATAAATAACGTAAATGAATCATTATAGATTATAACTAATAAGATATTTAAAAATCTATATCATAATTTAAAAACTATTTTACAAAAATTATTTTATTAAAAAAAGGGAATTTAATAAATAAATTTATTTTTATGAAATTTGTTTAAGATGTTTTAAGAGAATTAGCAGTAATTAATTGATTAACTAAAGTTTGTAATGATTGTAATTGTTCTTGAAGAGTTTGTATAGTTTGTTGTTGTTGTTCAATAGTTTGTTGTTGATTAGTTATAATTACGTTTTGTTCTTGCATAGCTTTAACAACAGTAGTAGTTATTGCATTATAACTTAAACCTCTATATCTAGGTTCTTTTTTATCAGGGTCTTCAATTGGTTTACCAGAAGCATCAAGAATATATCTACCACTTGCATCTCGTAAAAAGTCATATTCATATTTTTTACCATCTACTGCATCTGGTATAACTGTTTCTACATCTTGCGCAACAAAACCTAAATATTTACTAAATTCATCATAATTTAATTTATAAGACACTGGTTTTAACTGTAATATTTGCTGTAAAGCACCATCTTGTAAAGGTATAATGGTATTTTTAATACGTCTATCTGATGATACAGCTATTGTTCCATTACCACCGGTTGTAGTGACTGTACCATTGGTTGTATAACCATTAAATAAAATAACTCTATCAGCTCTTAAAGTTAATATATCACCAACTGCATTACATTGAAATACACTAATATTACTTGTACTATTATCACTAACATGTCCATAAGCCCATCCAAATGAGTCTCTTGAAGATGACCTTTTACCTACCGTTATAGAAGGCCCATAGTAGCTGCCTGTAATATTAGGCATGAAACATGTAATCAAAGCTTGCCAATTATTAGCTGGACTTTGTATATCTAATAAGAATCCTGGATTAGTAGTTCCTATACCTACAAGACCATTACCTTTAATACGAATTCTTTCAACAGTTGGGTCTAGAGTTCCAGTTATATCATCTGATGGAGATGTAAAAAAAGCTAATTCACCATATTGAACTGCTGAATTATAAAAACCACTTGAATAATTAATATTAGCAATTTTACTACCTACTTTACCAGAAGTATTACTATCTCTATAAGATTGAAAATTAATTGAATGTCTAGACTGTTCAACATATGATGTTCCAGTATTACTTCCCACCCAATACATAGGACCTATTGTTAATACTGTATTTGCATTAGGTCCAATATGGGTTCTAGTCATTGGATTAGTAGTACCTATACCAATATTACCACTATTTTTAAGTGTTAATGTATTTACGACTGTTCCACTTGTAACATTATTAAAATAATAAGCAGAAGTATTTGGGTCATAAATTTGGTCCCAGAATGAAGTGTTTGATATATTTCTCATACAAAATATTACAGGTCTATTTGCTGTTAATGAACTCAATGTTGTATTTCTTAAACCATCACCTGGGTCAGTATTAATAATAAAATTTGAACCTGGGTCTGATGCAACAGTTAAACCGATTGCTCTAGTATTATTATCACCTGAATTATTTAATAAGGTAGAACCACCGAAAATATGTAATCTATATGCCGGATTTGTAGTTCCAATACCTACTCTACCACTATAATCAAATACTTTAATATTACCTTGTTGATTTATACCAGAAGACACATATGCAGTTGGAACATCATAAAACATATAACCGGATGTTGCAGTAGGTGTTCTAGATGTAATTATTGATGTGTTACCACTACTTTTAGTTAAATATATGGTAGGAGTAAAATTTTGAGAACCACTTAAATACCAATCTGGTGAAATTTGTATTTCAAGATATACAATCGCACTATCTGTATTATTTTGTTTAGCTAACCTTACACTTTGTATACCAGTATTTGGCATAGAACTATAAAAAGCAGATGATATTACATTTAATGTTGTTTTACCACCATATAAATTTTGGGCAATAAGACTTATATGTCCGTGTATACCACTCTGCATCCAAGTTATTAAAAATTCACCATATGAATTACCACCCATAGAAGCTACTGAAAACCAACCATTTGCATCAGTTGCTTTTACAAAGGTATGTGTTGCTGAACTAACATATACACTTGGTGCTATTATACTACTACTAACTGATACTGTTCCATTAATAGTTGCATTATTTGATAAAGCAATTGTAGAACCGGATATAGTGGTTGTATTTCCAGAATTACCAAATGTAATTGGTAATATTGTAGTTCCATCAGTAGCTACACAATCAATTGTAGTAGATGATGTAGCGATTACTGTCCTTAATACTGGATTAGTAGTATTTTGAGTTAATTTAGATGTATCTGTTAACCAGAGTTGCCTATTATTAGTTCTATTTACACCTAATAAAAATGCTAAACCATCTGTTGATGTATTAGATGCTTGATAAAATTCTTGTCCACTAAATCTTAATCTAGATACTAATTGAGTTGAACTAAATATTTCTAAATTACTATTTGGATTATTAGTTCCAATACCTACATTACCAGATGAATCAATTCTCATTTTTTCACTTAGAGAACTTCCATATGTTCGTGTAAAAAAACGAAGATTACCATCGATTTGTTGTCCTCCAGTGCTTACATTATTAACTAAACAATCAATATATGCGATATCAAAATCAGTAAATGTTCCTCCTACATTTGGTTTAGTAGCTTGATATATTAATGCACCCGCGATTTGAGATGCTGCAGTGCTAGTAATTGTAGGATTGGTTCTTTTTAATAATATCTTTGGGACATAGGAAGTCGCATAGGTTCCATCCGCAACCGCATTATTTGAACCATCTGAAACAACAAATTTATATACAGGATTATTAGTTCCTATACCCACCAATCCATTTAATATTTGAATACCATTAGTTTCGCCACCACCTCCACTAGATTGAAGTCTTAAACGACCTGCATCATTACGCAATGTTAAAGTATTTGCACTACCATCTGCGGTTCTAGTTGTTGAATTCATAAATAAAACACCTGCATTCGCGCCGGTATTACGAAGGAATAGACCACAATAATAATCACCCGATAAATCTAATTTAATAGATTGAGTAAGAGATGCAGAATTAGAATATACCATTAATTTATCAGTTGAAGGATTAGTAGTTCCTATACCAATATTTCCTGAATTTAATATTCTTATTTTTTCACTTGTTAAAGATTGGCTATCATTTGCAGCGCCATTATTACCAACATTAAATGACATATATTCCGTTCCCCAAACCCCAGTTGTAAAACCAGCTGTAATATCAGCAGTTCTTCTTGATAAAGTATCACTTGGATAATTAAAAAATGTAGAATTAAATCTGATATTGGATACTCTTGATGAAGCTCCACTACCAGTATCCAAGAATAACTGATTTAATGATTGATTATTTATGACTCTTAATCCAGAATTGCCACTTAAATCTAATAAATATGTTGGATTATTATTACCTATACCGACATTTCCACTTGAATTTATTCTAACTCTTTCTAAACCATTTATATCAAATTTTAAATCTTGAATACTTGCAAATGTAGTTGCAGTTATATCATCCTGAATATAAATATTTGGAACTCCATTATATGATAATGATAATGTAGTTCCACGAACTGCAATATTACCATTTACATCTAAAACCGCTTCTGGAGAATTAGTTCCTATGCCGACAAAACCCTGATTCGTAATACGCATTGTTTCTACTGGAGTAGAACCATCTAAATAACTAAAAAACATACCACTTCCTACTCCTTGAGTTATATAACCAGATATTTCACCACCATATGCCACACCGGAACTATTAGTTTTTGTAATACGTAATGAACTCCAACTAGTACCAGTTGATGTAGGTTCTGAACTTAATTTCATCAAAATATTATTTGATGTTGATGCATTATATATTTCTAATTTACTTGTTGGATTAATTGTTCCAATACCAACATTACCATTATTATATGTTATTAAACATTGTCCTAATAATGAATAATTACCTCCGAATTTATATAAAGTTCCTGTAGGTGTTGTTGTTGTTATATTATTAGGTGGAATTAATGTAATACCTAATCCATTACCAGATATAATAAAATCGAACTTATTGGATGAAAAACATCTTATATATAAACTGAATGTATTATCACTTTCTTGATAAATCATAAAATCATTTCTCGCTTGACAAGTTGCGAAATCATTTACTAATAATGAACCATTTACATATATAGTTGTTCTTGATGAAATATTTAATGATATTATACCAGAACCATTACCACCATATGAACCAATAGTCCCGTTTATATATACACTTCCACCATTTGCAGCACTGCCACTCGTATCTAGGGTTGCTATTTTAATCAATACACCACTTGCATCTGTTCCAATACTACCTGAACCACTAGGATTACTTAAATTTACTGAATTCCAATTATGAACTAAATAATTATATGCTCTTAATACGCCAGATATAGTTGTATTACCACTAACTGATAATGTAGATGATAATGTTGTTGTTCCAAATACTGATAAACTAGATGCATCAATTATTCCATTTGATATTGATAATCTATTAGCTCCAAATATTGTATTTGATGCTGAAATAGTTCCATTCATAAATGTATTATTACCTACTGATAAAGATGATTGTAAAGTAGTAAATCCAAATACAGATAAACTTGATGCGTCAATTATACCATTTGCAACTGATAAGTTATTTGAACCAATTATTGTGTTTGATAATGAAATAATTCCATTCATAAATGTATTATTACCAACTGATAAAGTTGATTGTAATGTTGTAAATCCAAATACAGATAAACTAGATGCATCAACTATACCATTTGATATTGATAAGTTATTTGAACTTCGAATTGTATCATTTACACTTAATTGATTGTTAACATAGTTAATACCTGATGATGAAATAATACCATTAATAAATGTATTATTACCCACAGATAAAGTTGATGATAATGTAGTAAAACCAAATACAGATAAACTAGATGCGTCAATTATACCATTTGCAATTGATAAGTTATTTGAACCAATTATTGTATTTGATAATGAAATAACACCATTCATAAATATATTATTACCTACGGATAAAGACGATGATAATGTTGTTGTTCCAAAAACAGATAAACTAGATGCGTCAATTATACCATTTGCAATTGATAAGTTATTTGAACTTCTAATTGTATCATTAACACTTAATTGATTGTTAATATAGTTAATACCCGATGATGAAATAATACCATTAATAAATGTATTATTACCAACTGATAAAGTTGATTGTAAAGTAGTTAATCCAAAAACTGATAAATTCGAAGCATTATATATTATTCCGGAAATTGATAATAAGGAATTACCAATTAAATTACCGTTAATAGATAGTGATGAATTTCCTCTAATATCATTTAATACACTTAATCCACCAGATATAGTAGTTGAATTACCAATAGACACTGGTGATACTAATGTAGTTGTTCCAAATACAGATAATCCAGATGCATCAATTATACCATTTGCAATTGATAAATTATTTGAACCTATAAAAGATTCATTTAATGAAATAATACCATTAATAATAGTGTTGTTTCCAATAGATACTGTATTTGCAAAAGTAGCATTACTATTTACACTAATAGTTGATTCTAATGTTGTGGTTCCAAATACAGATATATTAGAATAATCTATAAATGGTCCAAATATAGATAGTGTTGAACTACCGCGAATAATATCAAACACACTTAATTCACCTTGAATTAGTGTATTAAAACCAATAGATACTGTGGATGATAATACAGTTTGATGTCCAACATATAATTCATTGATAGATGTATTCGATGCTAATGTAGAGCTACCGTTAATACTAATTGTTGATGATAATGTTGTTGTTCCATATACTGATAAATTAGAAGAATCGTAGATTGGTCCAAATATTGAAATTAATGAGTTTCCAATTAAATTACCATTAATTGATAAAGATGAATTACCCCAAATATCATTTAAAATACTTAATCCCCCCGAAATAGTTGTATTATTACCAATCGATAATGTATTTGATAAAGTAGTCATTCCATATACAGATAAAAAGGATGCATCAATTATTCCACTATTAATTGATAAATTACTATTTGCAATTATATTATCATATATACTTAATGTAGATTGCATTGTAGTAAATCCAAAAACAGATAAACAGGATGCATCAATTATTCCACTATTAATTGATAGGTTATTCGAACCGATGATAGAATTATTTATTGATAATACTGAATTATTAAATATACCATTTGATACAGATAATGAACCAAATAATGTTTCATTACCGGAAATATCTAAAGTTGATTGTGGATTATTTAAACCTATACCAACATTACCAGTAGTATAATAAATATTATTAGTAGATGTAGTCCATTGACTAGATATATATAATGAACCTCCTTGATATAATGAACCTGAAAAGTTTATATTACCTGAAACATCTAATACTTGAGTTGGATTAGTTGAACCAATACCTACTCTAGAATTAGAATTAATTCTCATTACTTCATTCGAAGTAGTTCCATTTAAATAACTAAAAATCATACCTGAACCACCACTTTGACGGACATAACCGGATATTTCACCACCATTCATTGTTGCATTAACTCCAGATTTAAGAATACGAATAGAACTTCTAGATTCAACTCCTGCACTAGATGATGGTTCCGATGTAAATCTAGCTAAAATATTATCAGTTGTATATGCATTATATATATCGAATAAATATGACGGATTATTTGTTCCAATACCGACATTATTACCAAAATATGCAGTATTATTAATTGATAATTGACCTGATAAAAATGTATCATTATTAACACTTAAAATTGAACCTAAATAAGTTCCATTATTAATTGATACTGTTTGTTCAATAATTGTTGGACCAGATATACTAATTGAACCTTTTATATTTGTATTATTACCAACTGATAAAATATCGGTTAGTTTGATTCCACCACTAACATCTAAAGATTGAGTTGGAGTTGATGAGCCAATTCCTACATTACCAGTATTATAATATAAATCAGTATTATTTGTGCCAGTAGTCCATTGAGAAGCAATATATAATGAACCTCCTTGAAATAATGAACCAGAAAAATTAATATTACCAGATATATCTAATGTTTGAGTAGGATTTGCTACCCCAATACCTAATTTATCTGTAATACTTAGACTTCCAATAATAGTTTGGTTTCCATTAATACTTAGTGAACCATTAATAAATTCATTTCCATTAATAAATAAATTATTACCAATATTTGTTTGTCCAGTAATACTAACTGAACCGCCAATAAAAGTATTATTATTAACTGTTAATGTTGAATTAATAGATGTGTCCCCCGATACTCTTAATTTATCAGATAAAGTTGTTGAATTAGAAACACTTAATAGTCCATTAATAATATTATTTCCAAATATACTTAAATCTGAATTTAAAATAGATGTTCCAATAGATGGTAAAAATACGCCATTAATTGATGAATCTGTAATTAAACCGCCTAAGATAGAAACATTACTACCATCCGATTTAATAGTTGCATTACCTAAATAAATAGATGTTCCATTAACAGAAATAGAATTTGCAAATGTAGCTAAATCATTAACATATAAAGATGAATTCAAAGTTGTATTTCCATTAATAGATAATGAATTCTTACCAAAAATACCCGAATTAACACTTAAAGTATTATTGTATACAGTATCTAAACTAACACTAAGACTTCCACTGGTAATTATATTTAAAACTGATAACGTTGATAATGTTGAATAACCACTAACACTTAAATCTCTACGTAATAACAGATTTCCACTAATATCAGCATAATCATTTAAAATAAATGGTGATTGAACACTTAAATTACCATTAATAAATGTAGCATTATTAAGTGATAAATTACCAGCAATAAATGTATTACTACCAACATATAATTTATTATTTAATGAAGTATCATTATTAACAGATAGTTGTCCATTTATAATAGTTTTAGTTAGATAAGTATTATTATTAACTGATAACATACCGTTAATACCTGCATTACCATTAATACTTAATCCAGATAATAATGATGTATCACCGTCGACTTGAATACCATTTTGAAAAGCACCTAAATTTTGAACACTAAGAGTATTTTGAATTGTAGTAGGACCACTTATACCAACATCTCTTGCTAAAGTTGATTTACCACCAATACTTAAATAATTAACAGTATTTATACCACCATTAATACTTGCATTACTAAACATATAAGTAACCCCCGAAATACTTAAATTACTACCTAAATAAAGGTTGTTTCCAACGCTTGCACTTCCTTTAATTGTAGTATTACCAGAAATAATATTATTTCCTAATATGTAGCTATTTTCACCTACTGATAAGTTATTTTTTATATTTACATTACCACTTATATCTAATTCTACGGATGGGTTAACGACATTAATACCAATTTTACCATTTACACTTAACCCATTATTAATAAATCCGGAACTATTAATACTTAAATTTCCTTGTAATAATAAGTTAGAATTTCCTGTAATATCATTTAAAAAAGATGCTGAACTAGAATTTATTGCACCACTAACACTAACTATACCATTAATATAAGTATTATTACCAATATTTACAATGTTTGATAATGTTGTTTTACCGGATACACTTAATGAATCATTTGAAACTAATTGACCAACTTTTACTAAATAAGATACATTTAAACTAGAATCAATAGTAGTTTCATTTCCTATACTAAGATTATTTGTTATAAAAGTAGAATTTGATATACTTAAATTACCATTAATATTTGTATCATTGCTTACATCTAAACCATTAATTATTGTTGAATGACCAGCTATACTTATATCATTACGAATAATTGCGGTATTAGTGTCTATTTTACCTAAAATTAATGTAGCTTTATAAGAATTATCAACTGTTTCATTAAGAGGAATAAAAGATTGTAATGGATTTAAACTTGAGTCATAATCTTTTAATAGCCACCAGTTTTTATCATCTGGGTCTCTAACTAATCCAGAATAATAAATATTACCACCATTACCATATTGAGCTAAAAAACCTATAGGAACTGTATCTAATGTATTACCATCAGATAATAATGGCACATTATCACGAATTAAAACATTATCTCTATAAAGAACATTTTCAGCACTAACATATACAAAACTGGCATCTGTAATAATATTACCACCTATTCTTAGGTCTCCTCTAATTCTAGCAGAACCAGATACGTCTAATACATATGATTCGATTGGATTACTACCTATAAACATTCGTTGATTTGCATATACATCATTACCTATACTTAAAGTATTTGATAGTGTAGTTGATTGATTTACATATAAATTATTATTTATTGTTGTATTGTTATTGATACTAATTGAATCAGATAAATATACAGGTGAATTTACTGATAAATTATTTTTAAAATAAATTGGACCATTTACCGATAATAATCCATTAAGAGTTATATTATTACCTATTGATAAATTATCATTCAAAAATACCGAATTATTGATTGAAATATTATTATTAAAGAAGGAGTCTTTATTAACAGAAATTCCATTATTCAAATATAATCCATTTAAACCATGTATTGTTGAATTAACACTTAAAATTCCACCAATATACGAATTATTTAAAAAGGTATTTACTGATACTTCAATACCAGATGAAAACTTAGCAATATCATTTACACTTAATTTATTTGATAAATAAGTTTCTTTATTAACAGATAATGTATTGCCTAAAAAAGATTGTTGTGATACTGATAATAAACCCCCGATTATTTGATTATTTGCGACTGATAATGATGAATATATAAATGCGGATTGTCCTATACTAATGTCATTATTTATATATGATGATTTACCTACACTAATATCATTTTTAATAAACAGAGTGTCTCCAATACTTAAAGAAGAAGATATAAAAGAATTATTATTTACACTTAAATTATTTGTAATGAATGTCGAATTATTTATACTTAAATTAGTATTTGTTAAAATATCATTCAATACTCTCAATTTATCATTTAAATAAACAAGTCCATTAATACTTGCAAAACCATATAAATTAAAATTTTGACCAATTGATAAATCATTTTTTAAAAATAAATTATTATTAACACTTAAATCATTTGAAATATAATAATTTCCATTATTGAATACTAATTGATTAAATATTAAATAACTTTCACCAATTACAACTTCATTACCTGATAAATCAACATTAAATGCATCAGTAATTGCAGATAATATCCATGTTGTTTTTTCATTTAATTGACCTTTTAATATATTAATAGTTGTTCCTACACTAAAGTCATCTATATTATTAAAATTATTTGTTCTTTTTAAAATAGTTTGACCTCCATTCATATCAAAAACATAATATAAACCATTTGTTTCTTTTAATGATTGGTTTTTTAATAATACTGTATCATTTAAATTTAGTGTTATTCCATCAATTGTTAATGATGATGAATTTACTGTAAATGTTTGATTTAATAAATTGTATATACCAATTACATTAGCAGTTGATGCAAGTAATGCGGTTTTTTTATTTATAACATTTGTTATATATTGACCATCACCATATATTGGTAATGCAACACTTAAATTATTATTGATATATGTAATTCCATTTATATTTACAGATTCACTTATTGATAATCCACCATGTATAGTTGTATTTAATCCATTTATATTACCAATATACATATCTGCACGTAATGAATCATTATTAGATACACCAGTAAATGTTTGTTGTAATCCCGATATATCTGTATAATCTTTTATTAACCACCATTTCTCTGTATTACTATCACGAATTAAACCAGCATATTTATTTGTATTATATTTACCTACAAAACCAATTGGTATATCATCTGTTGTATTTCCGGCTGCAATAAGAAAAACACCATCTTGAACTGCCAAACTATTAGTATCAATAGTTACTGAACTACCATCCACAGTTAAATTACCAGATATATGAAAATCTCCATCTACTTTAGCAGAACCTGATACATCTAATACATAATCGGTAGCAATTAAATTCTTATTAATTGCTAAACCTTTAATTGTTCCATTATTACCAACACTCAATGTTGAACCAATAGTAGTTGAATCATTTATACTTAATGTATTATATAAATATACTTCAGCTTTATCATTAATAATCATATAATTTTTGGAATCACTTTGTAATACTATACGATTTCCATTACCTATACCTCTAATTAACAAATCATTACCAGATACACCATGTAATAAATTTAAATTATGTATTTCAGCATCAATTCCACTAAAAATAACACGTTTGTTATTTACTAATAAATCTGAATCAACATAAACTCCAGGGCTTATACCAGATAAATCAGTTGGTATTCTTATTCTATTTGTTTCTAAAATATCTCCTCTTATTATCTTTGATACACTTAAAGTATCGGCTATAGTCGTAGGACCAAATATACTTATTAATCCACCTAAATATTCACTACCCGATACAGATAAAAGACCATGAATAGTTCCATTATTATTTATACTAAGTGAATCACTTAATCTTAAATAACCGGATGCATCTATATTTGACCCGACTGATAATGTTTTTGATATAGTAGCAGTATCACCAATACTTAAACCATCTTTAATAAAAGTTGAATTATATACACTTAAATTTTTACCAAAAACGGTATCTAAATTAACACTTAAACTATTTGATAATATAGTTGAATCAAATACACTTAAAATATTACCAATAGTTAATGATGAATTAATACTGAGATAATCACCAATTATACCAAATTTACTAATACTAATCCAATCGCCAACAGTAACAGAATTATTTATACTTAAATCTTTTTTAATAAAAGTTCTAGAACCAATTGATACATTATTATTCATAAAAACATCATCAAAAATACTTACAGAACCTCCTACAGTTAAGTCTTGGTTAATACTTAATTGGTCTTTTAAATATACATTTTCATTTACACTTAGACCTCCAGTTATAAAAGTATTTGAACCAATAGATAATGTTTCTCCAATAACACCTCCTTTATTAACTGATAATTCATCTTGAACAGTGACTGTAGAACCTAAACTTAATGTTCCATTAAATTGAATTTCACCAGATATTTTAATAGAATTATCAATATAAACCATTCCACCAATACTAAGATTATCCTTAAAATATGATTTACCAAATACACTCAATTCATTATTAAAAAATACTTTATCATTAACACTCAATGTTCCTCTTAATGTTTCATTTCCAAAAATTGAAATACTACTAGAATCATATATTGGTCCATTTATAGATAATATATTTGAGGCTGTAATAATATTATTTACTGATAATATATTTGATAAATATGTAGGTGATTGAACACTTAAAAAGCCTTTAATAGTTTGATTTCCTGAAATTGATAAATCATTTGATACATAAACACTTTCATTTATACTCATCTTTCCATTTAATGTTAAATCACTAAATACTGATAACGTTGATGATATAAATGATGGACCGTTAATAGATATCATTGCAGATAATGTTGTATTATCAAATACAGATAATATACCTTTATCATACAAACCATTATTTATTGATAAATAATTAGAGATAAATGTTTTTTCACCAATACTTAAAGTATTATTTAAAACAGTATTATCGAAAACCGATAATGATGAATGAGTAGTTAATGAATTATTAATTGAAATTGCACCAACTGTAAAAATCGATTCTGATAAACTTAAAGTGTTTGATATATAAGTTGGTCCATAAATTGATAAATTATTTGATATAAAAACAGGATTATTTATTGATAAATTTCCATATATATATAATGAGTCATTGATACTTAAATATCCTTTTAATGTTTCATTACCATTTACTGATAAATCATTTTGTAAAAATACTTTATTATTAATACTTAATAAACCACCCATTGTTGCATTATTAGAAATACTTAAAATTGAATTATTATAAATACCATTATAAATAGATAATAATCCACCCAGTGTTTGATTATTTGATATTGATAAATTAGAATGAATAAATGTATCATTATTTATTGATAACAAACCGCCTAAAATTGTATTTGAAGATACACTCAATGTTTTACCAATAGTTGTTGTATCATTAATTGACATTATTCCGTATATTGTTTGATTACCTGATATTGATATGTCTGAATAAATAAATACTGAATTATTTATAGATAATAATCCACCTAATGTTTGTGAATTTGCAATAGATAATGATGAATTTGTTGTTATTAACCCATGAACACTTAAATCTTCATTAATAAAAGTGTTTTTATTAATACTTAATGTATCTGATAAGAATGTTTTATCTCCAACTGATAATAATCCTGATAAAGTATTATTTCCAGATATTGATAAATTACCTTGTAAAAACAAATTATTGTTTAAACTAAGTCCATCTGATAATACAGTTGTTCCTGAAACATCGATTGAATTTAATAAATATGTTTTACCATATATGCTTGCCGTATTTTGAACAAGTAAATTATCTGACAAACTTAAAGATGAATTAATAAAAACTGAATCATTAATACTTAATAAACCACCAATTGTTTGATTATTATTTATGCTAATCGAATCCGTTATAGTAGCAGATTTTAAAATAGATAATGAATCATTTATTGTAGTAGATGATGATACAGATAAAGTTGCTGAAACAAATGTAGAATCAAAAATAGACAATTTTCCTATTATATATTGATTTCCTGATATGCTTAAATCATCGTTAACAAATAACTTTTCATTTAAACTAAGTAATCCACCTATATTTAAATTAGATGAAACTGATAAACTACCTTTTTGATAAATAATACCGTTTAAACTTAAATAATCGCCTAAAATTGTTGGTTGTTGAACACTAAGGATACCTTGAATTGTTTGATTACCTGAAATAGACAAATTATTTTTAATAAAAACTGGACCAAACACACTTAATAAATCACTAATTGTTGCATTTTGATTAATACTTAGATATCCTTTTAATGTTTCATTACCATTAATTGATAAAGAGTTAGCAAAAGTTGAATTTCCATATACACTTAAAATATCCGATAAAAAGACCGATGAATTTACTGATAATAAATTATTTAAAATAGTGTTATTGAATACACTTAATGTTCCATTTACAGTAGTAGATGATGAAATACTCATAGTTCCTCCTACAAAAGTATCAGTATTAACACTAAGATTATTCCCTATAAATGTATTATTTGTAATATTTACATCTTTATTAAGTTTAGTATTTTCATTAACACTTAGATAACCATTAATTCTATTATTATTTGCAATATCTAATGAGCCAGATATTTTAGTGTCATTTAAAACTGATAATAATCCTGAAATAGTGACATTATCACCTATTGATAGATACCCTTTGATGGTTTCATTACTACCTATAGATAATGATTTCGATAATATTGTATTATCAAAAACTGATAAAGTGCTCGATAATATTTGTGGTGAATTAATTGATACTGTATTATTTAAAAATAATGGACCGGTGATTGACATTAATCCATTAATATAGGTATTATCACCAATTGATACTATTCCAGTTATAGTAGCGCTATTATTAGTGCTTATGGTTCCTTTTAATGTAATATCCTGATTTAAACTAAGCGAACCACCCAATGTTAAATTTTGGTTAACACTTAAAGTTGAACTTATAATTGTTGCATTTGCAACTGATAATGTAGAGGATAATGTAGTTGAATTTAATACGGATAGTGTATTTTTAGTAAATATAGGACCATTTATAGATAATAATCCACCTATTGTTTGGGAATTTAAAACTGATAAACTATTGCCTAATGTAGTAGAAGAATTAACACTAATAGTTCCATTTAGAATAAAATTATTTCCAACATGTAAATCATTATTTATTTTAACATCAGTTCCAATACTTAAACTATTATTTATTACTGTATTATCAAATACGGATAAACTTCCTTTTACTATTTCTGATCCAGATATACTTAATAAATCATCGATTATAACTGAACTATTTACAGATATATATCCTGTAATACATTGATTACCTGATAAATCTAAATCATTTGATAATTTTGTAAATCCATTAATAGATAATGAATTATTACCAGTTATACTACCAAAAACTGATAATGTATTTGTATTTGTTATTGAACCATTAATTGATAATAAATTATTACCAGTTATACTACCAAATACAGATAAATATCTACTTATATAAGTATCCAATCCAACCGATAATGATGATTGTAATGTTTGATTATCAAATACAGACAATGTTGATTTATTAAATATTGGTCCATTTACAGATAGTAAATCAGATAAAGTAAATGAATTAAATACTGATAATGTGTCCGAAATAAATTCAGGACCATTAACTGATAATAATCCTTTAATAGTTTGATTTAATGAAATAGACAAAGTTCCATTTAAAGTTTGATTTCCGTTGATAGAAATAGATGATGATAATGTTGAATTACCTAATACAGATAAAGTATTTGATAAAAATGTTTTATTATTAACAGATAATAATCCACCAATAGTTTGATTATTTGTAATAGATAATGTATTTGAAATAAATGTTGGTCCATTTATTGATAAAACAGATGATAATGTTGATGTTCCTAAAACAGATAATGAAGCGGATATAGTTGTTGAATTTTGAATACTTAAACTATTTTGCAATGTAATATTATCAAACACCGATAAAGTAGATGATAATGTTGTTGGTAATAATACAGATAATTTATTTGAAATTGTTGTAGGACCACCGATAGATGTTGAAGATGATAAAGTAGTTGATTGTGCTACGGATAATGTATCTGAAATAAATTCAGGACCATTAACTGATAATAATCCTTTAATTGTTTGATTCGAATTAATTGATAATGTAGATGAAATAAATGTTGAATTTGAAATACTTAATAATCCATTAATAATTGCATTATTACCAAGAGATAAAGTTCCGTTTAATGTTTGATTATTACTAACAGATAAAGTTCCGTTTAATGTTTGATTATTACCAACAGATAGAGTAGAAGCGAAAGTTGAAGAATTAAAAACACTTAATGTATTTGATATAGTTGTTGTATTACCAATACTTAAATTATTACTTGCAACTAAACTACTAACTGTTGTATTTGAAGATGGACCAGTTAAATTTAAATTACCAAATATATTAATATCTTTAGTAATATTAACAGAACCGGATATATCTAGTTCATAATTAGGATTTTTATTATTTATTCCAATTCTATTATTATTAGTATCTATAAATAGTGTGTCATTAAAATATGTTAATCCATGGACACTTAATCGGTGAGAAAAAAAAGAATCTTGATTAACACTTAAATTATTTGATAAAAATACACTATCATTAACACTTAATAATCCATCTAGAGTTTGATTACCAGAAACACTTAATGAACCTTTAATAATAGTATCTAATATATTGACTATACCAGCAACTAATTCAGCACGTTTATCATCAGTAGTTGAAAAAAAAGTATTAAATGTATTTGAATTAATATTTTGAATTAACCACCATTTTTTATTATTTGTATTATCACGAATTAAACCAGAATAATAATTAAGAGATAAATCAACATCTCTAGATTCAGCTAAAATACCCATTGCAAAATCATCCGCATTATTAGAACTTCCTAAAGTAATAATTTTATCCTTAATAACAGTATCTTGAGTATTAAGAATAGTTTGTGTTCCTCTAACAGTAAGATTACCTGAAATATCAACATTATTCCCGAAATTAGTATCACCTACAATATTAAAATTATTTGCAGTAAAATTACCTAAAATAGTTAAATCATCTCCAATTGTTAAACTACCACCTACACTTAGAGAATTAATAATACCTAGAGCACCTGAAACACTTAAATTATTTATGATACCAGTATCTGAATAAAAATCTTCATAAAAAGTAGTTCCTGATACACTAAGTGATGTCGGTCCAAATCTATTTTGAATACGCAACTCACTGAATAATGTTACTGGATTAGCGTTTGGAGCTCTGGTATATACATTTTCTACGTATAAATTCTGGGAAGTTAATCGATTTTTATTTCCCGATGACATTTTCTATATAATAGATGTCTAAAAATATAATAATTTTATTACTTATTAAAATTATAATGTTTTTTATTTAAATAAAAGACCAGCAAAACCATCTTTAATATTTAGAATATTATAATTACAAGAAAAACTGCGAAATAAAATATTTGGAACAGTCTCCTCTGATAAATTTTGACTTGGGATTGTGTAATATTCTGGTTCAACTAATGATAATTTTAGTTCCTTTTTTAATATTCTTGAAAAATTAATTGTTCCAGTTGGTTCATATATATTTGGTTTTAATGCAAATGAATAATTATATACATTAACTTCGGAACCTAATCTAAAATTATCATATAATTGAACACTACTTAAAAATACCGCATTTTTTATACTTGTAAACTCAACATTATCTAATACCATTACTCCTTCTTTCATTAAATGTTCTTCAAAATTATATGCATAAACACCATCTCCATATCTATTACGATAATTATATGTATAATTATCTAAAAAATTTCCATCATATACATCTTCACGTTGTAATACCCAATATATATATTTGGTTGGACCATAAAATGTTAGAGGTAAATAATAATTTGTGAATGAAGAAAATGGTGGTTTAAATCGTTCTGTATTACCAATATTATGTAATTCTATTAAATAAGATAATTCTCTATTTCTAAATAATTTTAATTCATCCTTTTCTAAAAATATATTTTTCATATATAAATCCATACTTATTATACCAGTTTCTACATCTTCTAAATATGGTTCATATTGTAATGGACGACCACCGGATGAATCAAAACCATTAACACCAGGTAAATCACTATCATTAAAATTATATAATCTAACTAAACATTTATCTAATGGTTTGAATTTTATCTCTAGATAAATTTCACAATGATTCATTGCACATAAAGGTAAATATACAGATGGGTCTCTTGAAAACCAAAATGGTATATGTAAATAACAATTAACATTACGTGTATTATTATCGGCAACTTCAAATCTATCCGGATAATATCTAGTCATTTTATAAAATGAAGTTTTACGTGTTAAATCATTTGATAATTCATTCATTAAAAATATCATTTCACCCGTTAATTGTTCAATATATACACCATTAATTGATAATTTAATTTCATCTATAATATTAAAACCTATACCATTTATATATGATGTAAATCTTGGATTTTTATTAACACTATCATCTAAATCATAAAAAAATTCCTTTCTCTTAATATCTTTAAATAACATTTCTAAATAAAGACCACCTAATAAATCACCAGTATGAGGTATTTTTATTTTAACAGTTGAACCAAAATCAACATTATTAAAATAATTTTCAGATATTTTATAATAATCTACTGCATAATTAGTTGGTCTTCTATAAACAGTTTTAAAATGAGTTATATTTGGATTACCATATAAATAATTGTCTTCTGGTCCTTTAGCTTCTATTTGTAATAAATTTCCAACTGTCATAATATAATCTTAAATAATATATACATAATTTTATTTTTTTAAAATCTTATTAAAATATATATGAATATGCAACTAAGACGTAAAAGTAAAAAGTCTAGTCCTAAAAGATTCACTAAAAAAATTAATAATAAAATAAAAGGTGGTAACAAATTAACTTTATCAACTAATATTAAAAATAAATTATTAATGTCTATTGAAGATAATAATTTTAATTTATTTATTCAATTAATTAAACAAAATCAATATAATTTAAGTGATGAAATAAATTATTATGATACTGAAATTAAAACAACATTTATTGCAGAGGCTATTAAAAATACTTTTGTTGAAACATTTACAATTAATAATCTAGTTTATGCGAAAGATATACCTCGAAAATTAATTGATTTAATAGATTTATTTTTAATGGAAGAATATAATAATTATTTAACTAAACATGCATATTATTCTGCTAAAAAAAATAATTTAGAATATTTTGCATATACACAATTAGCAACCTATAAACAGCGTGATTTTGAACAAATATTATTAGAAGAGTTAGATGTTCGTTTAAAAAATAAAACATTTGATGATTTAATCAGTTTTTTATTAGAATATAAAATTTTACATAATTTTAAATCTAATATAAATACAACACAAAAAATTAAAGATTATATTGGCGAAATTTCAATCAATTATCCAGAACAAAGTGCACGTATTACAAATTTAATTGCATATACTCAATATGGTGGTAAAATAAAATTTGATAATAAAATTAAAATAATTAAAAAAAAAATAAAATAATTTATAATGCAAAATACATATACATTAAAAATTAATTTAGAATTTCTTGAAAATGAATTTAGTTCTATAAAATATCATCCTAAAATTTTAAGACATTTAGGCGAAACTGATATTCAATTAGATGAAATTTTTAATCTTAAAAAATATATTGATAAAAATACTTTTTGGAATTCAAGATATAGTGCATTTTCATGTGAAATTTATAATCAAATTCAAAATATAAATCAATATTTATTTAGTAATAATATTATTAATGAAAATATTATTGATGGTAGAGAATATTATAATAATAAAAAATATAGATTTTATGCAATTTTTATAAAAAATGGTTTTCTTGATTTTGTTGATATGGAATATAATTATAAATTAGAAAATCAATCTGATAATTCTGATAGTTTTGATGATTATAGTGATGATAATGATATATATTAAAATAATTAATCATTTTATTTTTATAAAAATATATTGATATATAATATATTTTATTATGAGTGATATTGCTAAAAGAATTAGAAGAAAAAATATGAAAGGTGGTGATGATATTACTGTGTATCCATCAACTACTGATGATAATAATATTCAAATGTATGATGCATCTGGACAACAAGTTTCATCTGCGGATATTATTGAAGAACGTATGGATAAAGGTGATATGAATACTATTACACCTGAAGATATGGCTGAAATAGCATCAGAACAAGAATTATTCGAAGGTGGTTCTCAACAAATAAGACGTAAAAATCAACAAAAACGTCGTTCTCAACAAAAAAGAAATTCTAAACGTCGTTCTCAACAAAGAAAACAATCTCCAAAAAAAAGAGTTTCACCACAAAAACGTAAATAAGTTGAGTAATTAATATATGAATTATGTTTTAATAAAATTTAGCCATTTATAGAATTTAGTTTTAAAAAAATTTGATTATATTTTGTTCCTAAAACATTATTAGTAACGATGTCTAAGCTATTTGGACTTTCTACCCCGTCCGCAAGAACTAAACGGGTAGAGGCTAGAAATGGAGACCAAAACACCATTTCCATTGTCAAGATATCAGAGCTTGATAATGCACCGGCATATGGTGATAAAACACCCCCGGTAGAGGTTAATAATAACCAAACAGGTACTCTGACAATTAATTCACCTTGGCGTAAATTAGATGCTCCGAAAATAGTGTCTTTTTCAGAATTAATTATTGAAGAAACAGAAAAAAATAAATTAGAACAACATGGAAAATCTCATGATGTTGTAGTTTTTGGTCAATATAATAAGTTTTATGACCCATTTATCTATTTTTCAGCATTTGATTCTATACCTAATCCTTTCCGATGGATACGTGATAAACGAATTTTGAACGATATTTTCTATATTATCTCTTCTTATTTGACACAATCAGATAATGAAAATTTATTCAATGCTCTTATTCCAGAGACTCTCCAACCTTATGAAGAGTATGATAATATTATAGAAGATAAATTTGCAATTTATGAAGATGATTTTTCTCCGATGACATTACATAATAAACTTTTATCAGAAGAATTTGCAAGAGAGCTTGAAGATGAATTTGAAGAAGAATATAAAAAGCATGAAGCATGTGTAGAATCAATTTATGATGGATACTTGCTGCAAGATTTACATAGAATGTTTGGACCTTACTACTTAATGGAGGTTGAAGAGATTATGTGACTTTATATTTCAGAATTCGCGTATTATGTGTTAATGGATTACCAAGGATGGATTACGCAGTGTTTTAAACACTATCTGACTAGCCAGATTAATATACCAGCTAGAAACCATTTTATCCCTTTATACTTTTATAATTCAAATAAAAATAAGTGGTGAATATAGTGTAAATAAATTATTTTATTAAAAAATCCAATTTAATAAATTAATTTAATAATTAAAAGATGATAATGAATGAGTATATGGATTTTGTTTAAATGCATTTAATAAGTCTGGATTAATTCTTTCACCCATAAATTGAGCATCTTTATATTGTGTTTTTGTTTTAGTGACAGAACATGCTTTAATTTCTGGAGTAGAATTATAAACTTTAGTTTTAGCTACTTCACGTTGATTCATGTAATCACCATCAATTTTATCAATTTTAACATTTAATGTATCTTTACCATTATATACTTTTACATTATTTTGAGTTGGAGCTCTACCTTCTAAAGTTAATTCTCTTGATGCATTATGTCTCATATTTAATTCTGCTTCATTACTTGTAGGTTTTTTATAATAGGATTCTGCAGTTCCTTCGTATTCATAATCACCTGTAAATTGTCTAATAGTATTAGGTGCTTCATGTTCATTAGTTAAATAACCCATACCACCACCAGCTTGGTCAGTTTTTGCAATACCTTCATATTCATAATCACCTGTAAATTGACGATTAGTATTAATAGCTTCCATTTCATTAACTGTATAACCCATACCTCTATCTAAACCACTAGCAATACCAATATGATTATCATCAATAATAGTTTCTTTAATAGTAGTTCTAGCAATATCATTTGGGTCATAAACTGTTAATTTAACAGGACCTTTCATAATACCAACATGATTATCATCAATAGTAGTTTCTTTAGTAGTAGTTCTTGCTTTATCATTAACCATATCTTTAACAACATTTTTAGAATAAGATTTCATATTTAAAACATATTCTTCTGGTCTTAATGTTTCACGAATTGTTGTTCTAAATTTCATTGTTTCTTTATCTAATACTGTGCTACCTTGACCTTGAGTTGAATTAATATTACCGGTATGTGTATCATGTATTAATGTTTCTTTAGTAGTTGTTCTAGCAACATCATTTGGGTCATAAACGACACCTTTAGTAATATGAGTTGTTCCAATATTACCATTTTGTCTAATATTTCCTTCTGAATTTTCTTTACGTGTTGTTTTCATAACATCTAAAACTGGTGCTACTAAAGCTTTTACTAAAGATGTTAAATTGCTTACATGGGTTCTAGTTCCTGTAACTTGTCTTTCATTTTGAACAGGTGTGATACCTTTCTTACCATAATCACCAAATTTTTCATTTTTCCAAGAATCTTTAGAGAATGCATTTCTAGCACCAGTGGTTTTAAATGATGTTTTAGTTGTTTTTTTATATAGAGAACGACTAGTATTATTCTTTTTGATAGCTGGAGCTGCACCACCTGTATATTCTTTTGCAAATTTACGATTAGTATCACGAACGATAATATCAGGTCTAGACATTTCTTTAACAACAGCACCAACAGTAGTTAAATAACGTTCAGGAGCCATTTCAACAAAAGTATCTGGTCTATATAATTCAACTGATCCAATTTTAGTTTGTTTTCCAACAACGGATTTACCAGCCACAACACGACCTTTATATGATATTTGTGGTCTTGATAATGGACGTAATTCATCTATTGTTTTTGGTAATATAAATTCTCGAGTATCTGGATGAAAACCACCACTTGGTTTTGCAGAATAACCAGTATTTAAGCTAGGTCCGACTCTAACTTGTTCGAATGGTAATTCATTTTGACGAAATGTTGATGGTTGGAAGCGATTTTTAACATCTTCAGTAGTATTTTGAGTTCCATATTGAATATTTAAATCCTTAGATGGTTCGAATAAAGGGGTAGCTTCTTTTTTAATATTAGTAAAATTTTCTATACCGGTATGATTACCAAGAATAGAAGAAGAGTTTAAGTTTTCAGAACTAGATTGTCTAACTCTCGAACCAAAATAAGGGAGCATATTATTATGTGCAAAATTTGTTTTAGATAAAGGTAGTCCAGTTAAAGGAGAAACAATATCTTGTTGATTATTTTGTAATTCTGGATTTTGTAAATAAGAAATAGGATTTGTTTGAGTATTAAATATAGCATTATTAAATTGAGGAGCAATAATATTAGTATTAATACCATTTCTTGCATTATCGAAACTATTATTAACTAAAGCTGATTCAATATCTTTAGATTTAGTATACCAATTAGAATCATAAATATTATTTTGACTTGGCTGAATAAATGAATTTTCATTTTCTATATTTTTTCTTGAATTTTTACCATATTGGCTAAGTAAATATCCAGAACCTAAAATACCGCCTACTAAAATACTTTCCATTTATAATATAAGGCTTTTTTTATTTTTCGAAATCAATTTCGTTTATAAAGAATACATCACTCTAAATAAAACTTTATATATTTATTTAAAGTTATGTTATAATATTTAATATTTGGAAATAACATCTGCAGTTTGCCAATGAACTGAAGAAGGAATAGTATATGGTGCACATACTTCTTTAGTAACTTCACATGGTAAATTACCACCTCTTGGTAAAGCAGGTGATTGGTCTAATGGTCTAGGAATACAAGGACGATGATTATCTTTAACAACTAAACGATTACTAATATTCCAATCAAAAGGGATTTGAACTCTATCTTGCGGATTTTTACATAACCATTCCCAACGATTCCAACCAGTTCCTCTTAAATTACATGATGGATTAGATAATCTGGTATCTTCTGCATTAAAGAAACAGTCTGGAAAATGTTTAAGTTCATCTAATTCTGAACCAGGACGAGGACCAACATGATTTTTACATGTTGATACAACCCCTTGAGCACAACATTCACCTGAATTAGAAACGGCATCTGGACAAGTAGGAATATATTTCTCTTTAGGGTCTTTAGAATATTTACGAGTAATATTCATTAATTCAGAGTCTATATCTATTAAAGATTGTTTTCCAGAAATAGAATCACCTGCTTTATCTAAACGGACTGTTGGCGCATAAGGATAACATGGTTCGCAGGCAACTTTTGGACGTGCTAAATAATACATACCAGGGCCGACGGATTGATTTAAATCTTGTTTATAGGCATTTTGGTCATAATTAACTCTATTAAAAGACATGTTATATAATAAATAGATTTTTTATTTTATAAAATGTAAATCTATATTTTATAAAATATAAATTAAAACAATAATTTCTTAAATAAACGTAAATCTTTATAAATTAATGCATTTTTGGTCGAGGTTCATTTATAAATGGTGGTGGACAACTTTCCATTTTAGGTGCAGGTGGTAATGGAATCGGTGGATATCTTATCATTTGACAAGGAGTTAAATGCATTGGTGTAATATCAATTGTTCTAGTAGTATTACATTGTGATGGTTCTAAAGAAATAGTATTTCCAGTAGTTGGATGATATTTCTTTGATGGACAATTTGAAGCTGGACGAGTTTGATTTCTTAAATCACTTTCTAAATCTACTAAATTACCTTTAATAATAGATACAGCTGGACCATCAATCAAACCAAATTGATGAGAACATTTATTACAATTTTCATATTTCATTGGATTTAAAATATATGATAATGGTCCAACTGATTGACCTAAATCTGTTTTATATTGACAGTCATCATATCTAAGACGATTATAACTCATTATATTTATAATATACTAATAGAAATTTTTGAAATCTTATTAATATATTAAAATTCTTTATTTTGTTCTAGACCACATTTTACCATTGTATTCATAACCACATTTCTTTAAATAATCTGTATTACGAATTAAACTTCTTGAATCTTCACCACCTCTAATCCATGTTCTATCATTATCTGTTTCTATAAAATGAATTGGATTTTGAACATTTTCTTTAATATGTGGAATTTGTGGGACAAATCTATCTATATAAATACCGCTTAAAGTATTACATGCACGTTTTGAACCTGTTAATTCAGTTCCTAAGGTAAGCATACTTTCAGTTGGAACATCAAAACCACCACGACTCATATATGGAACAGTTAAATATGGACGTTCGTGTAATTGTTGAATTAATCTAGGATTGGTAATTCTAGATGGGTCATTTCTAAAAACAGAATCTTTATCAATTTGACATTGAGACCAACCATAACCATCATTATAGGTCATTTCAGGTTGTTTAACCGCTAATTCACGGACTGCTGGAATATTGCATTCACAATCGTAATAATTAACATTTGAATAATTACCAGGACCCATTGACATTCTTTCTTTTTCAGTTAAATAACATGAATCTTGAGATAAACGTGTTTGATTTTGAATATTAAAATTACTAGGTTTTTCGATATTAACACAATTTTGTTTCATTATTATTATATAATGATATAAGATTTTTTAGTTTTTAAATTCCATCAAATTCTATTTCTAAAATTGTTTTACAAATTTCTTTAATTATTTTAATTTCTTCATTAATTCTAAATAAATTTATTATACCATCTTTAAAATTATTTTTTTCTATATTTTTAATATATTCATTATATGTTATTTCACCATAAATATATCCAAATAATTTTATATTATCTTCTGTTATAATCTCTTCTAAACTTGTAAATATATTAATCATCTATTATTTAATTATTAATTTAATTTAAATCATAAATGGATTTCTATGTTTTGAATCTTTTAACCATTCAAAATTATTTTTAGCACACATTAAACCATTTTCTTTACATGTTGGTGGAACATTATATAACCAATTTGCTAAATCACCTTGTTTATTTGGTATTGTTGTAGATGGCATAGTATAAAATTCTCTTTGTGAATTTTGTTTATTAAAAACATCATCTACATCTCTGTATAAATTATAATTAAAAGCTACATCTATTTCTTTATTTAATTCATCATTATTATAATTATTTAATTTAGAAATAGCTTCTCTATCTGGATTATATAAATAATCATCCATTTGAACATTCATAAATGGATTATCTTGTGTTGGTTTAACTATTCTCTTATCATTTTTATTAAATAATGAATTATTAATATCTTCTATAAAATTAAAATTTTCAATATTTTTTTTAGAATAAAACCATATAATATATGTAAATAATGCAGTTATAATAGGTATATATAAAAATTTATAATTTTTTGTATAAGCCATTAATAATAAACCTAAATAAATTGTTAAACGAACTACTGAATTTAATTGTTCAGATAATGACATTTTATTATTTGGGAAAAATTCATCTAAACGTTGTGTATTAAATAATACTTTCCAATTTTCTAACCAAAATGCATCATCTAAAAAACTAACTTTTTTCTTTAATAAGTCATTATTAGACATAATTATATATTATAATCTCATATAAAAATATATAATTATTTATTATTTGATTTTTTATTATTTTGTGCATTTTTTGATGCATTTGTTGATGTTGTATTTTTGTTTCCATTATTTGTTTGTTCTAAAGCTTGTTTTGCTTTCTTTTCTTCTAATTTTTTTAATAATCTATCTCTTGTTGATTTTAAAGCCAATTTACTCTTTAATTGTTGTGGATTAGTATTCATTATTTTACCACCATTTTGAATAATTTGAGTTGCTTGATTAAATAATTCTTTTTCTTCATCACTCATATTTTTACCCATTTGAGATTTCATCATATTACTAAACATTGACATCGCATTCTTATTTTTACCACCAAATTGTTTCATTATTTTTTCTGCTTCTTTCATAATTTTATCTTTATCAATTTGTCCAGATTCGATTTTATTATGAATTTTATCAGATATATTCTTTACTAATTTTACAACACCTGATTTATCATTTTCTTCGTCAAAATTACCGGACATTAAATTTTTTACTAATTCTTCTTTATTTGATAAATCTAAATCATTTGGGTCAATATCCGCTGCAATTTCTTGTGCTATTTTACCAATTTCACCATTTAATAATTCTGGAATATTAAAATCAAATCCAAAACCTGAACTAGATTCATTGCCACTACCATCTACATCTTTAAATTCTTCATCATTTCCACTTATATCCATATTTGCAAATTTATCAGTTAAACTATCAATAATATCCATAAATGCACGTGATTCTTCATCTAATGCATCTCTATTTTGACCCATTCTTTTAAATGATTTTAAAATTGATTTTAAATCTTGGTCTTTAATATATTGAAATGCAAATATCCAGAGAGATTGAATAATTTTCCAAATATTATCTTTTTCAGCATCTTGTAAATTTTCATCATTCCATATTGTATTAAAATCAACATTTACTAAAATAATTGAATGCTTTGAAAAAATAATTTCATTTTTTGTTGAAATATCATTTCCTTTATCTTTACAGTTATTCCAAAACTCTAATAAATATTTATCAGATTCTTCTGTTAAATCGTAATGTTTATCAATTAATTTTGATTGATTTGGATATAATGACTTAATAGTTGTTAATAATTGCGAGAGATTTGAATTGAATTTTTCCATCTATATGTTAATCTATATTGTATTATTTTTAAGTGTAAAATACGCAAATATATTTTATTTATTTTTTATTAAAATTAATAAATAAAAATTTATTTATTAATAATAATTTTTTATATAATAAGATTTGAAAGGCAAACTTTTATTAATATATTATATAAAACCTATATTTCTTGATTTATTTATTTAATGATTCTGCGATATATTTATCACATAATGAAATTAAAACTTGTAAATATTTCCACATATTTTCATGTTCATCATTATCTAATTGATTCCAAAATTTTTTAACAACTTCAAAAATATCTATGTCCGCATATTCTTTAGTATTAATATTATAATGATTAATTGTTTTATTAAATTCAGAAGTATCTTTTAATTTATTTACTTCAGATACAACATCAATTGTATAAAATGCCTTCTCATCTTTAGATAATATAAGTTCTCTATATTTATAACCATGTAAAATAAAAAAATCAATTGATTTTTTTGGATTATAAGTTCTTATTGTATCTATACCAGTTAAAGCTAATTTCATTTCTTTAACATTCGGAAATCTATCGGATAATGATTTTAATAAATTATAAATTTGATTATTAAATGCTTTAGCGATTGAAGTAGCAGACATTTTATTATTTATATTTAAATAAAATCTTTAAATAAATAATAATTTTATAAATTATTACGAGATGCTTGTAATTCTTCTAATCTTTTATTAAAATCATTTGTTCTTTGTAATTTCATATTTTGAGCATTATTTGCAAATTTATTAGGAGCATTACCTGGACCGGATTGTTGTCCATTACTATTTTGTTCATTTCCACCTAAAAAATCAAAACAGAATCCCATCGGACAAGGATTATCTTGAATAAATGAATAACTATCAGACCAATTACTGCTCATTTCAACCGGATTATAATCTCCGATACCACCTAATCCATTTGTAGAAGTTTGTGTTTGAGGAGGTGGCTGATTAGTTGGTTGTAAATGTGATGGGGGTTGTTGTTGTGAAACTTGTGCGGGTGGTGCAGATGCCATTGGTGAATTTAAAAATAAATTAATAGCACTACCTACTATAGGTTGTCTATCTTTGATATAAATAGTAGGGACTGACTTTATCATAGGTGGGATTTTAGAAGGATTATCTTCAATACATATTTTAATAAAATCATTCAATCTATTTTCTTGTTGTAATCTACTCCATAACGCTTGGCAATTTTGACATTTTCTAGAAAAAAATAAAATAGGTTTATTTGACATTTACTAATTAACATAGGAGTAGATATTTTTTTATAATATTTTTACTTAAAGAATTTAAAAAAATTTAAAAATTTGATTTAAATTTAATTACTTATAACTTTTTATAATTTAATATTATAAATAATGATTACTCAATATAATAAATATTATTCAAAATTAAACATTCATTATAAAACTTCTTTTGAATTAAAAGACATTCCAATAGCTCTTGTTAATTCTATTAGAAGAGGTTGTACTTCTATAGTTCCAACTGTGACTTTTAATGATGAATGGTTTGAAGAAGAAAATAAAAGAAGTATTTTAATCAAAAAAAATACTAGTGCTCTTCATAATGAATTTTTAAGTCATCGTTTAGGTTTAATACCTTTAAATATGGAAAATATCGAATTAAAAATTAAAACTGAATTTAATTATCAAGCTAATGTTCGTGAATACTATTTTGCTTATCCGGAAAAGGTTCCTAAATTTTACTTAAAAGTTAAAAATAATGATGAAAGTAAAAGAGATAAAGATGGATTTATTGAAGTAACTACTGACCATTATCAAATTCTTAATGATAATGGTGAATTTGAATCTGCATCTAAATATATGGTTTATGACTTATTTACTAATGACCCTATTATTCTTAATAAATTAAAATCTAATTTCGCAGATGAAGATGACGGTGAAGAATTAGATTTAGAGTGTAAGCCTGCTATTAGTATGGGTAAATATAATTCTAGAAATGACCCAACCGGAACAGTAACATATCAATTTAAAATTGATGAATCTAAAGTTAATGAAACTTTTAATAAAAAAATAGATTATATGAATGAAGAAAGAGAAAGAAAAAAACTAGATAAATATACAGATGATGAAATTAAACAATATAGAAAATCATTTGATTTACTTGATATTGAAAGAGTATATTATAAAAATGATTTTAATGAACCTAATATATTCCAATTGTCTATTGAATCTATCGGTTTTATGAACTCTGACCAAATATTTATTGATTGTATTAAAACATTATTTTTAATGTTAAAAGATATTCTTAATTCAATTAATTTCAAGAATATAGGAACTAAAGTTGCTATTAATTCAAATAAAAAAATAATTATTAGTGAAACTACTGGTCAAAGATATGGAACATCTATTACAATTTTAGATGAAAATCATACTTTAGGTAATTTAATTACATATTATTTACGTAAAATGTTTAATCAGCCTAAAAAAGATAAAATCGAAGAAAATACATTACTAAAATATGTATCTTATAGAATGAATCATCCTACGATTGAAGAAATTGAAATTATTATGATTCCGTTTGAAGAAGATAAAAATGAATTAATTCGTTTAATAAAAAACTTTTTACCTTCATCCGCAATTGAATTAAAAGATTTACAAATAGAATTAATTGAAAATATGGAATCTCATGAATTAAGAGAATTACTTTGTATTCTTATGTTAATTAAGGGTATTAATCTTATTTGTTTAAATTTACAAGAATTAGCTTATGAATTTTCTAAATTATCAGGTATTAAGAATCAATCATTTATTAATAATGATAAACCGGAATATTTTACAAAATATAGTTTATTCTGGGGAACATTTAATACAAGAACTACTAAACCGTATGGTAATTTTAGAGTTGGTTCCGCAATTGAAGCTATTCAAACTTTAGACACTATTAAATTAGAATAGATTTATAATTAAAATAAAAAATTAATGAATTTTATTTTATTTATTTTATAAAAAAAAGAATATTCATTAACCAGAACATCTAAATCCATATTTAGTAAGAATGTGGATACGATTTTGAATAATTTCACAATCTAAGTCATCTCCTTGTTTTTGATAATAATCTACAAGTTGTTCTCTGGTAAATAAATTTGTATTGAATACTCTATTTAAGGATATTCCGTCCATCCATATGCAGTCATACATTTTATATAACATAAAAGGCGGGCCTCCTATTTTATCATTTAATGCATTAAACACTTCTTGACGAATAACATCCTCCGGGATTATCTCTCTGGTAGTTCTGTTAAAAAACTCGATATAAACCATTTTTCAATTATTTTTCAATAATTTGAGTTATTAAAGATAAAGAAAATAAATAATATAATCAAATTTTTTTTTATATTAATTTTATAAATGGATAAAATGGAAATATAAATATTAAGCAATAGTCCAATCGATTTCATCTTCAAAATAAATAGTTTCACTACCATCATATTCTCGAATAAAGAATCGTTTGTTTATATCAATCCATTCAATTTCTAATTCATCAACTAAATTAAATATATTTTTATCAGGATACTTATTCTTAAGATATAAGGATGCTTCATCATATATTTGTTTATTATTTAAATCATTTTTAGATTGAACAAGAGAAATAATATATGGGTCAAATAATAGTTCTTTTATACCGTGGTCTGAATACCAACCAACACCAAATGATGGATGATATAACACAGCTACTTTATTATTTTTATATACTTTATTCATTAGTAACTAATTTAATTTAATTAAAATATTTATATAATTAAATCAAATTTTAAAATTATTTATTTTGTAATAATTGAATATAATAATGGTAAATCAAATTTACGTAATATTAAATCAATTTCATTTCTATTTATTTTATAACCATGATTTCCAATCGAACGTTCAGACTTATATTTATTATGAACTTCTAATAAAGATTTTTTAAATTGTTTTGGTAAATCAATATATTCTCTTTCTGGTTTAACTTTACAACGGATATAATAATCTAATAATTTATCTAAATATTCATTATATTTATTTGAAATATCACTATATTTTGGCTCATATTCTGGATAAAATTTAATTAATTCGTTCCAAGTTTCAAATTTATTTGGATTAATAAATGTATCGAGGGCAAAATAACTAATATTAATTTGATTATTTAATAATTTTGCAACATTATCATAATTCGGATTATTTAATTTACATCTCCATTTACGGTCGCTAGAATATAACATTATACCCGGTATTGTCCAGTCTAAATTATTTACATAAGATACTAATTCATCATATGATTTAAAATTAATTTGATTATCTTTATAACCATTAAAATATAATACATCTATTGTTGGTAATCCAATTTCCTGAAATACCTTTTCACCTGTAATTATATTAACACTTTCTAAATGAAATACTTTATTTTCAGTAATAGGTGAAACGATTCTATTATCAATATGTTGTAATAATAATGAATATGAAAATTTATTATCTAATTTAAGAGTATCAATATCTACTACTTCTGATAATAATTGACCAAATGTTTTATTACTTCTAAATTTAGATTCAAATGCATTTGTGCTAAATTTTGTCGAAATATTCCATTTATCATTATAATAATATAAATTTAACATAGTTCCATCTATAGCTTTTTCAATAACAACATCTTTATAATTTACTTTATTTTTAAATTCATCAAAATCTAAACCTCCTTCGAATGAAGCGTTAATAATTTTTTTAGTATTTGTATCTATTATAATACCGCGAGAACATCTAATATATTCTTCTTTTGAAAATTTATGGTCTTTATCATATTTAACTATAATTAAATCACCGTGTTTTTTAGCATTTAAACCTAATTCAATAATACGATTATATATTAAATCTTTTGTTGATGATAAGTCATTCGAATTTAAAAATTCAATTTGGAGTTTTTGTAATAATGGATGCATAATTTTTTATTATTTATAATAAAATATTGATTTATCTTTAAATATTTTTTTTTATTTTAAATTTAATGAATTATACCATTTATTTAAAATATCTATAAAATTAACACCATAACGAAATGCATTTGGGTTAATATTTTTTATAAACCCTATAGTATATTCAACAGACCAGTTATTAGTCCATATAAGATATGCACATATTATTGATACACTTCTTTGTTCTCCAAATTTACAATAAATTAAAATTTTTTTATTGTTATTTAAAGAATCAAATATTAATTTTACAATAAAATCAAAATAATTATATAAGAGTTCAGCTGACAAATTAGAATCATTTTTAATTGGTATTCGAATTGTATTTATTGATAAATCATATATATAAAATGGTAAATCATATGTGCAATTAATTACTACATCAAACTGATTTGAAAAGTCTATACTATCTAATCTATTACCTAAATATAGGTTATTAATTATATTATACATATTTAAACTAATATATATAAATAATTTTAATTTTATGTAAATTAAGAACTAATAAAAAATTTATATCAATATAATAAATAATGGAAGAACCAAAAAATGATGTAAATTTAATAAATACTCAAGAATTACAAACATTTCTTCATAATTTACAAATGAGAGACCAAGTTCATTTTAAGACATCTGATTCAAATCCAAATATTGAAAATGACACTTTTATGTTTGTTTTTATTAAAAAAACTGAATTGGGTGAATCTGCTATATTTATAAATCCAGTAATTAATCGTTCTATTGAAATTGATATTAATAATCCTACTCAAAATGAGTATAATATTATTTCTATTATCATAGGACCTAATAAAGATAATTCAATTTATAATGAAAATATTGAAGGTGATAATGATGAAATTAATGAGTATATTGAAGAATTAAATGAATGGAATAGAGAATATACTGATTATGAAATAATTAATAGTTTAATATCTGAATTACCAAATACCTTTGGAATAAAATATCAAGATGATATAGATAAAATACAAAGAGAAGCTTATAATATTTTTGATTTTATTAAAATTAATCAAAAGATTATTGATGGTCTTGCTATAAGAGATGTAATGCATATTACAAATGAATATAAACCTTTAAAAAATGATTTAATTAATTTCAATTTTAATAGAAATATATATCCAATTGTCGCGGATATAAAGAAATATTATACAAAAGATGAGAGTTTATTAGATTATCCAAATGATGATATTATTTATAATAACAATGGTGATAAAATTGTTCAATTTATAAATGAAGAAGAGGAATTTAAATTTATAACTGAAGCTAAAAAAAGTGGTTTTAATGAATATTTAAAATATCTTTATGATGGCGGTTCAATTGAAATTGAAAATGAAGATGGTGAAAAAATATTAAAATCATTTGATAGTGTAAATCGTTCATATTTAAGTAATGAAAATACCGTTAATTCAACAAAATTCATAACTAAAATTCCTTATAATACTACTGTTTATAGAACAAGTTCTAAAAATGATAAATATAAGACTAATTTTGATATTTCAGACCCAATTAATAGTTCTATTTCATATACAAGTCGTATTGCAGATGGCCCATTAATGACATCAGTTGATAAATATGAAGAATCATTATATACTGATAATAAAGGTAAATATGGTAAAATTTATTCATGTGTTGGAACAAAGGATAATGATATATTTATGGCTGGTAAAAAAGATGGATTCTTTTTTCATCAAATATTAAGACCACCTAAACCAACCAAATTAGTAGATGGTGAAGAATTAATAATTGTCGGTATATTTTTATCTGGTAAAGATATAAATCCAACATTTAAAAATTCCGAAATAATATATGATGATGGTGATACTAAATTATATCCTAAAATAAAATCTAGTGGTTTAGATATTAATGATATATATCTTTATAAAGAAAAAAATACAAAACGTAATGTAATAAATATTTATAATATAAATGATTTTAATTGGAGAGAAATTAATGATGATACTGATTATATGATATTCTTTGATAAATATAGTAATAAAAAGATAGATACGGAAACATATTCTAGTTATATAAATAAAATTATTCCGAATTTAGATAATATAATTGATAAAGAATATAATAATATTAAAAATTGTGAGAATTTTACAGATATTAATAATATTTTGAATAAATACAATATTGAAATAAGAGATATTAATAAAGAGTTAATGAATAAATTAATGATTAAAACTAATTTAATAAAAAATATAGATAATAATAACAAATATGAAAAATATTTACATAATAATTATTTATTAGCAAAAAGTAATGCATTACAATTTAGAATTATTTTTACTGAACTATTAAATTTAAAACGAACTTCTGATAATTTAGTTTTAGATTCAAATTCTTTACCAAATGATATTAAGAATGAAACTATTAAAAATCATTTTATTAATTCTGTTAATTTATTATTTAAACAATATTCTACGGAAATATTATTTAGTTTTGCTAAAAAACTACTATTAATTAAATTAGGTAATAATGATTCTCGTGCATTAATAATCGAAAAAATTATTAATAAAATTATTGAAATTTCACCTAGTAATTTTAATAATACAGAGTTTTATAAATTTTTAGTAAAAAAAATGAATTTAATACATCCTGAATTTGAAGAAATATTCGAAGAATTCTTAGAATTATATAATATTGAATTTCGTGAAATTAAAAACAATAATTTTATTGATTTTGATATTTTAAAATTAAAACAAATTGATTTTTTTCGTCAATTAAATAATTTACAAAATGTTGGTAAGGAAATATTTGAATTAATGGATTTAAGTATTTATAAAACTAATCAAGGAAATATTGATGAATTAATTGAAAAATATGCTAGACAAGATTATGAATCTCATACAAATAAATCATGGGATGATTTAGACTTAAAAGAACGTCATAAATGGTATCCAAATGAAGATATGGTTGAAAGAATCGAAGATACATTACAAAATTTAAAAGAAAAATATGAAGAAGAAAGACGTGCTATGAAAAAGAATGTAAATAGTTGTGGTAATTTACCTATTGTTAAAATATATACTAGTTTATCAGATTTAGAAGCTGATAATGGTAAAGACCCAATTTATAGAAATAAATTATATGATTCATTAGACTCAGATATTAATGAATATAAAAAATATTCTTCTAAATTTTCCAAACCTGAATCTGAATCTGAAATAAAGGATTTTATAAATCATTTAGGAACTTTACATCCATTTTTATCAGAAGAGCAATTGAAGAATAAATATGATGATATTAATCGTTTTTATGCTAAAAATAATCAATGTAAAGATTTTGAAGTTGATAAAAAAAGACCAAATTGTCGTCCAGTTGATAAAGGTGACATAGCATTATTAATTGATAATGGTAAGAGATTTTTATATAAACGTGTTCAAAATGTATGGGTTATCTTAGATAAATCAACTGCATCATCCATTCAAAGATGTTATAATTATGATGAACAATTTTTAAATATACCATTCGGGGAATTAGAAGAAAAATGTCTATCATTAAATAGTGGTGTAGATGGATGTATTAATGTTAATAGTGATATGATACCAAAAAGATTATTCAATATTATTCATTATATAAAATTTTTAAATAAAAGAAAAGAGAATATTGAAAAAATTTTAGAATTCAAAGGTAATAAAGATAGTTATATTACTAAAAAAATTAAATTATTGAAATCAAATATTAATGATATTAAAAATATTCAAAATAAAAATAAAAGATTAATTGAAAATATTAAATATAAAAATAAGTCTAAAAATGTTTATCCACCTTCAAATATATTAAATGAATTTATACTTATTAATAGAATAAATGATTTACCATTAAAATGTTCTAAATTAAAAGCATTTATTGATAAACATGGTATTCCTTATAATAGAAATTCTTTAGATGGTATTGATGATACGCCTGAAAAATCTAATAAATATTATTATGATTTTGATAAAGTTAATATTCCTATTATTTGCAAGCATTATACTAAATTATTTGATGCGAATTTAGGTGATGATTTTGAAAATAAATTAAATGAAATTACAAAAGAATGGGGTATATTAGAAAAAAATCAATCTAAATATACTTGTAAAAGTTGTGGTGAAGAATTAGAAATGAATAGATTCTCTGAATTTTCAGGTATTGGTATATTTTTACGTGAAAAAGTTGATCGAGAAATAATTAATAATGATATTGATTTAGATTATATAAATTTTACACAAAGTGAAGAAAAAATTAAAAAGACTTTAGATAGTATTATTAGAGTTATTGGTATTAAATTAACAAATAATGATTATATAGATATTATTAGAAAGGTCGATGAATTAATATTAGTAAATACGCCTTTAGATTTTAATGATTATTATTTTAAATTAAAAAATAATCCACCTGATATTTTTTATAAACTATTTCAATCAAGTGATTATCAAAAGCAAGAAAATATGTTTTTGAATGAATTTGGAAGTTTTGATGAGAAAATTGTTTTAAATAATATGATACATAATCCTAAATATTCATCTTTAAAAATTTCTTTTTATAAATTAATTGGTTTATATCAAAGTTATAAGGCACTATATATACTACAATATTTAACTAATTTTTTAATTTTAACAATTATTACTGCTACTCCTGATTATTATATAAAAGGTGCCGGTTCTGAAAGAAGAAATAAATCTAAATTATTAGGAGACCCATTTATAAATCAAGAAAGTATAAAAAATTTAATTTATGATACAGTTCGTAATGATATTGAATTTAATAATTCAAATGATAATTATAAGGGAATTAGACAATATTTTAGTATTATTTATCAAAGTAATTTAAAAAACAGTTTTGCTGATGAAATGAATATTATTTATAATGATATGAAGAATACCTATTATTTTCAAAAAAGGTATTTAGATAAAACTGTATTAAGAAATAAAGAAGATTTAGTTGATAATAGTAAGTATATTAATAAATATAGATGGGATGAATTTTTACCATTATTACCATTTGTATCAAAAAAAGTATTTGATTTAGAAAATACAACTGATTTAATTAATGATATTAAAAATATGAAAAATAGTGATTTATTAAATAAATTAATTTATCAGCAATCTAAGTTATCTTATTCATTATTTACACTTATGAATAATAAATTAGTAACTGAGGAAAATATTAAGACTATTCCATTTAGTTCTTCTGATTATAGTGTAAATTACTTACATTCTCATATTTTAGAGAACTATAATGATTATTATAATACTACACCAATGATTAAAGGTATTCGAAAACAATTACAACAAATTTATGATTTTTGGAAAATTAATAAATTAAATAAATCTAATACAAGTTATTTAAGTTTTATTACGCCATCTAATAGCACTCACATATCAAAAATAGAACAAATTAATAAAGATACTCTTGAAAATAAACTGAAATTATTAATTGATACAATTATACCAAATGAAGGACCATTAAAAGGTAAAAGACGTATTTTTAAAGAAATTAGAGATAAAGATTACAATTTATTAACTAATATTCTGAATATAAATCCAGATATTACAAAAGATGAATTAAAAGAATTATTAACTAATAAAATGAAGGAAATTTATCCTGAAATATCTGAAGATTTTTTAAATTTAAGATTAAGATTAATAATAGACTTTAATGGTATTGCTGAAATTGATATAATTAGCGGAGATTTTCGTAATGATTTAAATGATAGATATAATAAAATAATTAGTGAAACTAATAATATAAAATCGTTAGAAAAATTAGTTAATGAAATGGAAATTATTGCAAATAAAGCTAAAATTAGCAAATTAAATGATTCTGGTATTTTAACTAGACGAAATAATATAATTAATTCTGTAAAAATGGTTATTGAATCATTTAAAAATTTATTTATGGGTAGTGAAAATACATTTGAAAAAATTATTAAAATACAAAATAAATATCAATTTATTAATAAACAAGGTAATAATCCTGAAAATATATTTGAAGATTATGAAATAAATCAATTTAATAAAGAGGTTAATTTAATAATTACTAAAAATTATGATACTACATTACAACAAATGAGATTTAATATTTCTAGTAAATTAAAAAATTATAAAAAAATGAATGAAAATCAAATAAGTAAATTATTAGAAAATATTGGTAATTTAAAACTTTATTGGGATGAAATTAATAATTCTGAACAATTAAATTTAGAATTAAAAATTGAAGGTTTTAATAAAATGGAGATTCGTGATTCTGAATTTAAATTTAGAAATAAATTATATGAACAATTATATAATACAAATAGTATTCAATTTCAAATTAATTTAATACAGTTGTTATTAACATATTTACAAAGAATAAATAATAGAGTTATTACTAAAATTACTATTTTAGATTTTAAAAATCCTGATGAACAACTCAAAACTAATAGTATATATAATAATTTAGTTCTTAATATGAACTCAGTAATAGATAAATTAATTAATAATAATATGGATTTTTATATACCAATTAAAATTCACGAAATACAAAATTTCCTTGATAACTTTACATCATATGAATTACAAATTAATCCAGATGGAGTTTATAATAATTTATTTATTAATTCTCCTGAATTATTTAAATTTTTTATTGATTTTATTCTTATTTATTTATTAAATATTTTTGCTGATTATGATGAATTACAATCTTTATTATTTAATGTATTTGATGTTTTATATTTTATTTATAATACTTATAATATTACTGATAAAAATATTGAATCTATCAAAAAGAAAATTGAGTTTGAAGAAAATAGACGTAGAACTGCTAAATATGATAGAATGTCTGATGAATCTAAACAGTTATATAAAGTATATCGTAATCTTGGATTAGGTAATATTTTTGGTGAAGGTCAGAATGATGATGATTTGAAAGATGTATCTGAAGAATTAATGACCGAAGTTAATATTGTTTCTGTTAAAGATATTATGCATTATTCTTCTGAATTTGATGATGGTGATGGTCAGGATAATGAAGAAACTTATGATTAAATAAATTATTTCATAACTTATTATTTGCGTAATTTTTATTTATAATTACTTGAATAATGTTTTTTTATAACCATAATTTTAACATATTTTTTTTTAAAATTTTTTTAATATTCATAATTATGATAACAATTATTTTAATTAAAACCTGCTAAAATACCAAAAATAGTAAATAAATTTTACTTACTTTTCACATAAAAAACACATTTTTTAAAATGATTTTAGATTAGCAATTTAGGCAAATTAAAATCATTTTTTCAATTTTAATGACAAACTTTTTAATTTTTTTTGATTCCTGAATTATTTTTTATTTTATATGATATTTGATACTTATGTAAATATAATTCATACGTAAATCTATATATTAATTATACGATAAATTTAGTTAGACTTGATTCATTTGATATAAGTCGATGCTTGTCGCATAATTATATATTGGACTAATCGCAATAACTAATTCATACGTAAATCTATATATAATTATACGATAAATTTAGTTAGACTTGATTCATTTGATATAAGTCAATGCTTCCCGCATAATTATATATTGGACTAATCGCAATAACTAATTCATACGTAAATCTATATATTAATTATACGATAAATTTAGTTAGACTTGATTCATTTGATATAAGTAGATGCTCGCCGCATAATTAAATATGAAATTAATCGTAAAAACTATATTATTCGTCAATTACAATATAAATTAATTATATTTAAATCCATAAATTAAGTCTATTTACACTGATAAATTTATAAATAAATAATTTTAATTTTAGATAACAAATCATAAAATATTAATTAATAAAAAAGTATGTTTTAAAATCTATTTATTGGTAAGTCATGAAATGATTTTAGATTAGCAATTTAGGCAAATTAAAATCAATTTTTCATTTTTAATTGAAAACTTTATATTTTTTTTATTATCTTAATTATTTTATAATCTGTATGACAATTGCTACTTTTTATAAAATACAAGACATGTTTTGTTTAAACTAATGTTATATATATATATTATTACATACTAGAATTATCATTAAAATAATAAGTATATATCCATATATAATTAGAATGATATAATAGTCTATTTATACCGTAAATTAATTAATTAAATTTTTTTATTTTAGATAACAAATTATAAAAAATAAATTAATAAAAAAGTATATTTTAAAATCTATTTGTTCGTAAAACATAAAATGATTTTAGATTAGCAATTTAGGCAAATTAAAATCATTTTTTCATTTTTAATGGAAAACTTTATATTTTTTTAATTATCCTATAAAAATTTTTAATTTGTATGACAATTGCTACTTTTTAATTAAAAAATATTATTCTATATCCTTTAGACCAATTAATGTCGAATATATCCTATTTACTATATTTACCGTGAATCATCAATATAAATATACGGTAATCTTAGTTATACTTGATTCAAAAAACATTTATCAATGTCCTACCTGAAAAACAGTTTATGGCTCCGCCATACGGACTAATTAATTACGATTATATATCATAAAATACAGATTTTATATTGATATAATTTATACCATTAGAATATAAAATATTGTTATCATAATTAATAATAAATACTGAATTAGTATATAAAGTATGAATGAACATTATGGTAAAGTTTTTTTTTCATATAATTATGCTAAACTACAAAATTAAGTAAAAAAATATAATGAACTTTCAGCAACTTATTTTAATTTTTTGAATTGATTTTAAGTTAGCAATTTAGGCAAATTAAAATCATTTTTTAAATTTTAATGACAAAATTTAAAATTTTTTTATAATCCATAAATAAAATTATACATTGAGTTTTTGAAAATATAAAATTATCAATATTATTTATAAAATAAACTATGACAGATATTATTTTAGAACATACATTTGAAAACGATTTAAGATTAGTTTATCAACAAAGAAAGAATTCATCAATATCATCTATAAATATATTTGTAGGAGTTGGTTCTAATTATGAAGAATTAAATATAAATAATGGTATGTCTCACTTTTTAGAACATATGTTATTTAAGGGAACAAAGAAATTTAAAACAGCTAAGGATATATCGATGTTATTTGACTCTTATGGTTGTTATATAAACGCATATACAGATAAAGAATGTACAAGTTATATAATAAAATGTGAGAGTGAATATTTAGATAAATGTTATCCAGTATTAGCAGATTTAATATTAAATACTGTATTTGATAAAGATGAATTTGAAAAAGAAAGACATGTAGTAGTCGAAGAATTAAAGAGAGTAGATGATAATCCAACAGCAAGAATAATTGATGAATCTTATAAATTTATGTTTAAAGATACACCATTAGGTTTATCTACCGGTGGTAGTCAAGACCAAGTATTAAATTTTAAATTAGAAGATGTTATTAATTTCTATAAAAAATATTATATAACAAGTAATATAGTGATATCGGTGTGTAGTAATTATGATTTTGATAAAATAAAAAGAATGATTAAATATTCGGTATTAGGAAGAGCAAAATCGATAAAAAATAATATACTATCTTTAAAAAATGAAAAGGTTATAAAAAATAAAAAGATAGATGAATTTACAGATTTAAGAATAATAAAAAAAGATTTAGAACAAACTCATATAACAATTGGATTTAAAACAGTAGATATTTATTCCGATGAGACATATCCATTAGATATAATTAATGCAATATTGACTGGTAGTATGAGTAGTTTATTATTTATAAATTTACGTGAAAAATATGGATTGACTTATAATGTTGATATTGAACAATCACAATATAAATTAGGAGGTGCATTTATAATATTAACAAGTGTTGATAAAACAAGATTATTAAATTCAAAAGATGGTAAGGGTGCAATACCAGTAATAATTGATACATTAAATAAATTAAAAAAAGATGGTATTGAATTAAATGATTTTAAAAAAATTAAAGGTTATATGAATGGGACATTATCATTAGATTACGATGATTGTCTAAGTATATCAGATTCAAATGGTATTCAAGCAATAAATAATATTAGCCCAATAATAACTTTAAAAACATTATTAAAAATTTATGATAAAATAACCAGAAAAGATATAAATTATATCATAAATAAATATATTAATAAATCATTAATGTCCGTAGTTTTAATGGGTAATGATATAAATAAAGATGAAGTTATTGAAGAATTAAATAAATTAGAATAATCTGTAAATTAATCGCCTATTAAATACAATGGATATATAGTAATATAATATTTTAAAAATGTATGACATCCCTTCGACATTTATTACATTGAATTATATAGGATTACTGTAAAAGTCTAATAAATTAATTTATAAAAATCAAGACATTTTATAAATTAATTATAAATTTTAAAAAATTATTTATTTTGTTTCATCAAATAAAGAGTAAAACAACCAATACCAAAAATTAAAGATGATAATACTATCAAAAATCTATCTTCAACATCATTCATATTTAAAAATGATTCTTTACATGGTTGAACTTCCATATATCCAGGAACATCTTTCCCTTGCATTGCTGAAAATATTTTATCAGGTGATAGAGATAATACATCATTTGCTAAAGATGGAATAAAACCTTGTCCAAATGTAAATGATTGATTCGTAAAAGATTTTGTTAAGTTTGGAGCAATTTTAAGTCCAGGAGTATTATTAATGAACGCATATCTATCAGCATAACATTCGTCAGATGTCCATGTATGTCCTTGTTTTTCACATATATCTTTTGTTTTATATTTAGATTTAGGACAAGTTCCAACTTTAACAAAATAAGATGACGCTTCTTTCCCGACTAAACTATATTTTTTGAAAAATTTATCATCATATGGGGCATTTTGCGGGTCTTTATTACGAAGTTTATTACGTGCTTTGCAAAAAACTTCATTATTACCCGTACACCCATATATAGGATAATCGGAATTAGAATCAGTGCCACCAGGGATAGAATCACTATTCGGATTTGGGTCAGTTAAATAAGCTTGTAATAATTTAAATGTAATTTTCAAATTATTTAAATATTGTTTACCATTTGGACTCGAACCGGTTGCTTTTGCGGAATAATTATTGTCGATAAAATTACCGTAATCCCAATCATAATTTTTCCATGGATAAACACTATTCTTAACAATAGGCATATTTCGCATTAGTTTTTCGAGAGCCATATTATGACATACAAAATCATTTTGACCATCTGTTTTACATATAGAACAATCTTCTAAATAAGTATCTAATGCGTTTTGTGCAATATTTATATTTGTAGAATTCTCTGATTTTAATTTTTCTAAAACTTTTTTTACTAATAATACTAAATCTGAATTATCACAATCAATTTTAGACATAATATAATATTTATACTTAATATAAATAACACATTATTTTTTAATTTAGTTATAAATGAAATAAATACATTATTTTTTAATTTAGTTATAAATGAAATAAATACATTATTTTTTAATT